>Ga0247822_10002351_pt1 | contig 12021 bp, 11 predicted proteins | sample 13C_Cellulose_Da_FD_192423 | JGI IMG/M metagenome (GOLD analysis project Ga0247822, IMG submission 192423) | Soil microbial communities from agricultural site in Penn Yan, New York, United States - 13C_Cellulose_Day30 | ecosystem: Environmental > Terrestrial > Soil > Agricultural land | place...
TCGCACCTCGCTGATCTTGGGGGGCAGAGCTTGCGGAGCCCCCCAAGATCAGCGAGGTGCGACGAAGTCGTGCCGAGCTGCGAAGACGTCGGGCGTCAGCCCGTCCTCCAGTTCGAGGAACGGAGCGAGCGCCAGCGAGCGAGTGACGAGAGGAGCGAAGCGACGACTCAGGCGCCGACCGACAGGCGGATGCCGGTGACCTGGTCGTGGATCTTCTCGGCGAGCTCGCGGGTGAGCGTGAAGACGTGGTCGGCCTGGGTCTCGTCGTGGAGGGCGAGGCCGCAGACGGGGGTGACGAGCGCCTGGCGGCGCAGGAGGACCGGGTCGCAGCCGTTCTGGACCAGCTCGCACCACTGGGCGGAGAGCTGGCGCCAGTAGCGGGAGTTGCTCTCGCCCATGGGGCCGTCGGTGGGCACGGCGCCCCACGCCACCCAGCCGCCGCGCTCGAGGTAGGAGCCGAGGGCGCCGGCGGAGCCGGTGACGTCGGCGCCGACCGGCATCGAGAGGAGGCCGGGTCCGGCCTGCATGATGAGCCGCCAGTCGGCCGCGCCGCAGACGTGGACGCCGGTGAGGGCGCGGCCCTCGATGGCGGCGAGGGCGCCGGAGAGGACGTCGACCACCTGGTCGGCCGGGAGCGGGAGGTCGGTGCGCAGGCCGCCCACGAGCCCGGGCTCGTCGAACACGACGACCCGGGGCACGCCGGGCGCCTGGGCCTCGGCGAGGGCCACGAGGTCTCGGGCCCGGGTGGCGACGGCGCCGCTGGCGACGGCGAAGGCCGTGGTGGCGGGGGCGCCGGCGTCGACCAGGGCCAGGCCGAGGGTGATGGGCCCGGTCAGCTGGAGCTTGATCGGGTCGGTGCGTTCGGCGACGACGTCGAGGAAGCGGCGCCAGGTGGCGAACGGGCGGCCGGACAGGTCGCGGTCGCCGAGCGGGGCGGACGGGTCGAGCGCGTCCAGGTCGGTGATCGAGAACGAGCCGTCGTCGGCGACGATCACGCCCTCGACGCCCCACAGGCCCTGCGGGATCATCATCTCCAGCGGATCGATCCTCGGCAGGGTGGGCGCGGCGGGCAGCTCGGCGGTGCGCTCGAGCACGAAGCGGATGGCTGCATCGCGGTCGGTGTGGGGCAGGCTCCCGACGGAGGTGGGCGCGCCGAGCGGCAGCGTGTCGGGGCGTCCCACCGCCTCATCCGCTGCGTTCGCTGGACCCACGTGCTGGCCTTCCCACTCGAGATCTCGCCGAAGCGAGGCTCTCCCCCTGACACTGGAATAGCGACCGGCGCGGCGCGTCGGCAAATCTCGACCCGATGTCCGCGCTCCTCCGCTTCCACCTCTGGCCCCTCCGGGTGCTGTGGGTGCTCCTGGCCCTCGGCGCGTCGGCCTCGGCGACGGACGCCCTCGACGGCCGGTCGACGCCGGTCGCGGTGGCGCTCAGCGTCGCCGGTTGGACGGCCTGGGGCGCCACGCTCGTCGCCCTCCTGGTGCCGCGGACGTCGAGCCTGACCGTCGTGCGCGTGCTCGCGCCGGCGGGTGCGGCGGCGGCGATCGCCGCGGTCGCCGCCGGCTCCGAGACGACGGTCCTGGACGCGGCGACGGTGCTCGTCGCCGCGCTGGTCGTGATCGCTGCCCTCGCCCCGTGGACCACCGATGCCCTCGTCGACGGCTCGTCGTACGGCCCCGCGCGCCGGCTGGCGCTGCGCACGCCGCTCGCCCTCGTACTGCTCGCGGTCCTCACGTGGATCGTGATGTTCGCGGGCGCCGTCGCGGCCGTGCTGCTGCTGGCCACCGAGCAGTGGGCTGCCGGGATCGCCGGGCTGATCGTCGCCGCCGCGGTCGTGTGGTTCGGCGGCCGCTCGATCCACCAGCTGTCGCGACGCTGGCTCGTCCTGGTGCCCACCGGCCTGGTGATCCACGACCCGCTGGTGATGCCGGAGCCCCAGCTGTTCCTGCGCCAGACGATGTCGCGCCTGGGCCCGGCCGAGGAGTCCGTCGGCCCCGAGGTCGTCACCGAGGACCTGAGCGCCGCCGCGTCGGGTCTCATCATGTCGATCAGCCTGTCCGAGCCGGTCGAGCTGCTCGTCCGCGAAGGCAGCCGCGGCACGACGCTGCGCCCGGTGGACCGGGTGCTGTTCGCCCCGGCGCTGCCGGTGGAGCTGCTGGCCGAGGGCCGCAAGCGCCGCCTCCCCGTCGCCTGATCCGCCGGCCTACCCGGTGCTCGCCGGTGGCGGTGGCCGGGGCTCGTCCATCGCCACGGCGGTCTCGACGGCGTTGGTCCAGGTGAGCAGGGCGGTCTCGTCGACCGGCCAGCCGTACGCCTCGAGGACGGAGAGCAGCTTGACCGGCGTGAGCCAGATCTCCCAGGTGCCCCCGCCCACGAGGAGGAAGACGATCGCCCGGTAGGGGCCCCATCCGCCGCTCTTCACCCGACCGACGAGCGCGACGTGCTCGCGGGCGATGGACCGCATCGGCCCGGATCGGGGGCGGACCCGGACCCCGTCGGCGGCGATCTCGATCCGTGCGGCGGCCTCCGGCACCCCGATCCGGTAGCGGGCGGTGATGGCGCGGGCGACCCCTCTCGGCGGGAGCAGCTCGGGCCGGGCCCGCTTCCAGCGCCCGCGCCGCACCGTGACCGCAGGCCGAGCGTCGGTCCCGTCGGTGTCAGGCCGGTTCACGGCTCGGGCCTGGTGGCGTACCAGGGCGGCGTGGCAGGCGGCGACCGGACCGCCCGGTCGAGCACCTGCTCCCACGTCACGTCGGCCGCCCGGTCGACCGGCCAGCCGCGGGCCTCGAGCACCTCGTCGAGCCACGCAGGCCGCACGAGCACGTCCCAGGCGCCGCCGTCGACGAGCAGGAAGGCGAGCGCCTCGGCGAGCGGGCTGCGCCGCGCGCGTGGCTGCCACCGGGGCAGGCGCACCACCTGTTCGACCTCGGCGCGCTCGAGCACCCAGCTCGCCCGCGTGAACCGGTTCCGCACCTGGACCCGGTCTGCGGCGATCGTGACCTCCGTCGGCGCCAGGGCCTGCCACGGGACGGGCCGGGCGCCGTCGCGCCGGACGCACGTGTACCCGGCGTCGTAGCGCCCCTCCCCCTCCGCTCCCCGCACGCCGCCAGTCTTCCAGGCCGCGGCGCGGGACTCGCCGATCGCCCTCAGAGGGCCACGGGCGCGACGTCGGGCAGGTCTCGCCCCCAGGCGGCGAGCGCCGACCGGCGCATGAGGGCTGGGTCGCCGGTGGTGAGGACGGTGCGCCGGCCGGTGCCCGGTCCGAGGCGGCCGACGAGGTCGGCGGCCAGCTGGGCGGCGGGGTCGAGGAGGGCGGTGCCCGGCAGCGCGGCGGCGAAGGCCTCGGTCGCCGCCGGGTAGTGGGTGCACGCGAGGACCACGGCGTCGGCGCCGCGCAGCGGGGCGACGATGCGGCGGAGGTCCTGCTCGAACGCATCCGTGCCGATGCGACCCGCCTCGATGTGGGCCGAGAGCGGCTGGGCCACCCGCGACACGACCCGCAGGCCCGGTCGGACGAGGCCCCGCCGGTAGTGGCCGCCTCGGATCGTGCGCCGGCCGCCGACGACGCCGATGGTGCCGGCGAGGTCGTCGGGCACCGTGGCGATGCCTGCGGCGATGATCCCCGAGACCGGGACCGCGGCCCCGCCCAGGCGGTCGACGACGGTGCTGGCGGCGTTGCAGGCCAGCACGACCTCGGTGCACCCCCGGCCCGCGAGCGCGTCGGCCACGGCCCGCAGCCGGGCGGCCAGCGCCGCCGTCGGGACGAGCCCGTAGGGCGTGAAGCCGGTGTCCGACCAGTAGACGACGTCGAGGCCGGGCCGGTCGCGGTCGAGGTGGCCGAGCAGGCCCAGCCCGCCGATGCCCCAGTCGACGATCCCGAGGCGGTCGGTCACGGGTAGGACAGCGGCTCGGTGACGCCCTTCTCGAGCGGCCCGGAGTCGAAGGCCACCACCCGCTGGGTCGTCGTCACCGTGAGCACCTCGAGCTCGCTGGCCGGGAAGCGGCTCTCCAGGAACCAGCGGTACTCGTGCTCCGCCCGGATCGGGTTGTAGCGGAGCATCGTCAGCCAGTCGGGGTGCGACGTCAGGGCGTGGAGGTCCTTGTCGAACTGCGGGTGGCGCTTGGGCATGCGCAGGTGCGTGAGCGTCGACGAGGCGAGCAGCGGCAGCTCCCGGGCCCGGACCGGCTGGGCGACCATGTCGACGACCCAGAGCCGGCCGCCGGGGGCCAGCACGCGCCGCACCTCCTCCATGATCGGATCCCAGTCGAGGTAGCGGAACGACAGGAACGAGAGCACGACGTCGACCGAGTCGTCGGGGAGGTCGATGACCGGCCCGTCGATCCGGGCGAACTGCAGGCGGTCCCGGTCGTCGCTGCGGGTCTGGGCCCGGCCGACCATGGCGACGGAGTCGTCGAACCCGAACCCGGCGTCGAGGTCGCCGCGGTCGTCGAGCGCCCGGAGCAGGGCGCCGTTGCCGCAGCCGATCTCGGCGATGCGGAACGGCCGGCCGAGCTCCCGGCGGGCCTGGTCGGCGTGCTCGATGATCCACGCCCACTCGGCCTCGCGGACCCGGATGTCGACGTAGGCGGCGTCGTACAGCTCCGCGACCTTGTCGTAGGACGTGACGCCGTCGGGGTCCGCCGGCAGGTACTCGGTCATGGGCTCGACGGGGGCGCCGGCGTACTTCCGGAGCGAGCCGGCGACGCCGTGGGACTTCTTCCCCGGCGTGGCCACGAGGTACAGGTCGCGACGCTCCTCGGGGGCGCGACCGGCCCAGGCGAAGCGGTCCTTGCGGGCCGACACCGTGGTGTAGCCGTGGTTCCCCGAGCAGGGGACGTCGAAGGTCCGGGCGAAGAACGGGGCGAACCACCGGGCGGTTCGACAGGCGTGGAAGGACGCCCGGCCGTCGGGGGCGAACGGGATGTGCATCTCCCGCCACTCGTGGGGCGAGAACTGCTCGGGCCACTCGGTCGACTTGAACATCGGGCCGTACATGCCGGAGTGGCCGATGAAGTGGAGCTCCCGGATCTGGCGGCCCTCGGCAGCCAGCCGGTCCATCTCGGCGACGAAGTCGGCCTTGCCGTCGAGGCGCGCGAGCTGGACGTCGGCGTCGGGCTGGGCCGCAACGAGCTCCCGGACCATGGTGTCGGCGGCCACCGCGAACGCCGCCGAGCCTCCCCGGTACTGGATCGTGTGCGCCACCCAGATCACCGGCTTGCCGTGGGCGGCGACCGGCCCGGCCGGCTCGTCGGCATCCGCTGGCTCCGGCGCGTCAGCCGGGGCGGCCGCGTCGGCGAACCCGGTGCGCGGGACGTCCTCCGCGGGGATCCAGGCACCGAAGTTGCCCACGAGGTCCAGCACCTCCTGGCGCTCCAGGTCGTAGACGTTCATGCGCTGGGGCGGCGGCGAGTACGCGTGCAGGGTGAGGCCGCCGACGGGGGCGACCATGTCGTGGATCACCTCGGGGCCGAAGGCGAGCCAGTCCGCCTCGCTCCGGTCGGTCTCGTCGGTCACGACGAGCCGGGGCCCGTCCCATGCGAAGCGCCGCTCGTTGAACGAGCCGCGCAGCAGGGCGACGAACCCGCCGCTGCCGCCGTGGTCGTGCGGTGCGCACCGGAAGTCGGGCTCCCAGTTGGCGATCATCACCTCGAGATCGGAGCTCTCGTAGATCTTCTGCCGGGAGTACGGCGTGCCCGGCACCGCCTTCAGGGCGATCCCGTCGATGGCCGGCAGCAGGGCCACGAGCGAGGCCACCAGGCCCTCGGGCACGTCGCCTCGAACCGCCGCCGCCAGCTGTGCGAGCAGGGTCAGCGACAGCAGCCCCGCATCCGTCCCAACCGCTTCCATCCCGTGTCCTCCCGCCCGGAAAGTCAACCACACGCACCGGACGGGGATGAAGATCAGCCAGGGCCCGCCAGGTCGAACGGCGCGGCGACGACGAGCTCCACGTTGCGGTCCTCGGGACCGCCGAGGAGCGCGAACGGGTCGATCCAGCGGTCGTCGTTGGCGGCCAGCTCGCGGCTGATCGACGCCAGCTCCTCCGTGGTCCACCCGGAGCCGCTGCGGTGCTCCACCGCGGGCGGGCCGGCGTGGTCGATGACCGTGACGAAGATCGACAGCGTGCCGTCGCCGTTGTCGACCAGTTCGAAGGTGCGGCCCTGCTGGCTGAAGTCGATGCCGCTCACGGTGTCGACCTCCCAGCAGCCGCTCCCGGGGGCGCTGCCGCGGTGCACCAGGACCTTGTGCTCGTGGCAGTGGCCGTTGACCCACAGCACCACGTTGGGGAAGCGGGCGAGCATGGCCACCAGGTCCGGGCCGAGCGTCCGGGGCCCGGGATCGACGTCGTCGTCGTGGCGGTTGTCCATCGTCCAGCTGTTGTGGTGGCTGAGCAGCACCACCAGCCGGTCGGAGCCACCGGACTGCACCCAGGTGCCGCTGGGGTTGCGGTAGCGCCGGTGGTGCCGCTGGAGCTCCTGCTCGAGCCAGGCCGTCTGGCGCGGGCCGAGGGAGCCGCCCGAGCCCTGGCGGTGGTTGCAGGTGTCGAGCCCGATGACCTGGATGCCGTCGCCGTCCGGGCGGGACCACCACGACTGGTGGTCGTCGACGTGCTGCTGCGTGTAGCCGTGGCCGCCGGCATCGACGAGCTTCTGGAGGAACTCGTCGAGCGGGACCGACCGGCGCGACTCCGGGTCGGGTGTCACGTGCTGGACGCCAGGCCCCTTGCCCCACCCCTCCCACCGCTCGGCACCGGTGCCGGCCACCCGGGCGTGGACGTTGGAGCGGACGAGGCCGAACGCGCCGCGGGGCTTCGTGCTCGCCGAGGCGAGGAGGTCGCCCAGGTGGGTGACGCGCTCGCCGAACGTCCCCTGGTAGAGGACGTCGTGGTTGCCGAAGACGGCGAGCCACGGCACGTCGAGCCCGGTGGCCTGGAACGGCCGCACGGCGGCGTCGAGGAACCCGGGCAGGCACGGGAACCCGGCCCGGCCGTACACGTCGTGGCTCGGGTCGTCGGGATGCCAGGCGCCGCGCCAACCCGAGCGCTGCACCCCCTCGTAGGTGCCGTCGGCGCCGGAGTTCGGGGTGACGACCTCGCCCGCCAGCACGCCCAGCCACCAGGCGACCTCGCCGACCGTGCGGTTGTCGGTGTTGTCACCGGTCTGCGCGCACCAGGCCATGCGGGCGCCGGTGAGCGGGCTCTCCGCGACCGCGTTCGTGGCGACGACCAGCTGGTCGAGCACCTGGGTGGTGCACGTCTCCTGCGGCCGGTGGCCGCCGTCGGCGCCCGGGTTGAACCAGCCGAACGTCTCGCCGCCCTCCAAGCGTGCCGGCGACTGGGCGTCGCACACGTGCACGTCGGTGTGGTGGGCGAAGTACAGCAGCGAGCGGCGGGACGCAGCCCGGTCGTCCGCCGGGACCGCGCCGAGGTCGGTGCGGACGAGGTGCGGCTCGCCGTCGGCCCAGGCCAGGCGCCGGTAGCGGCCGGTGCCGATGGGCCGGATCGTCGCATCGAGCGTGGTCCGAGGCCGGTCGGCGCCGCGGGGCGCGCCCTCCTCGGGCGGCTCCACCGGCACCCGCCAGGCGGTGCGCCGGGCCTCGACCCCCTGGCTCGTCCACCGGCGGATCCGGGCGGCCACGTGGCCGACCGAGTTGTGCTGGTGGTTCGGCATCGCCGTCCATCGTGACACGACCCCGGTGGCCCTCCGGCCAACCCCACCTGAACACGGCGGTCTGGAGCGGCCGCCCGCGCCCGGAGCGCCCGCGGCCGGCCGACCGGGTGGGCGGGGTCAGATGGCGGTGGCGCCGGCGACGACCTCGTCGCCCTGGTAGGCCACGACGCTCTGGCCGGCGGCGACGCGGCGCTGGGGGTCGGCCCACACGACCGTGGCGTGGCCGTCGCCGGCGTCGACGAGGCGGGCGGGAGCCGGGGTGCCGTGCGCGCTGACCTGGACGAGGAGGGGGCCGTCGACCGGGCCCGTCGACCAGCGCAGCCCGGTGACCGGCTGCTCGGTCACCAGCAGGTCCCGCTTCGACCCGACGGTGACGGTGGCGCTCGGGATGTCGACGTCGACGGCGTACCGGGGCGCACCCCCACCCGCCAGGCCGAGGCCCTTGCGCTGGCCGACCGTCACCAGCTCCACCGCCGAGACCGAGCCGACCTCGCGGCCGTCGCCGTCGACGACGCGCCCGGGCGTGAGCGGGATCCGGCGATCGAGGAACGAGCCCCGCCCGGTGGCCTTGGTGATGAAGCACACGTCCTGGCTGTCGGGCTTGCCCGCGGTGCGCAGGCCCAGCTCGGCGGCGAGCGCCCGGACGTCGTCCTTCTGCATCCCGCCGAGCGGCAGGAGGGTGCGGGCGAGCTGCTCCTGGTCGAGCATGTGCAGCACGTAGCTCTGGTCCTTGGCGGCGTCTGCGCCCCGGGCGATGCGGCGGGTGCCGTCGGGGCGGACGGCGATGCGGGCGTGGTGGCCGGTGGCGACGGCGTCGAAGCCGAGGGCGCGGGCCCGCTCGTCGACCGCCGCGAACTTGATGTGCCGGTTGCACTCGATGCACGGGTTGGGCGTGCGGCCGGCGCCGTGGTCGGCGGCGTAGGGCGCGACCACGTGCTCGGTGAAGGCGTCGCCGAAGTTGAAGACGTGGTGCACCAGCCCGAGGGCGTCGGCGACGCGGCGGGCGTCGTCGACGTCGCTGACCGAACAGCAGCCGGAGTCGCTCTCGCCGCCCCAGAGCTTGAGCGTGACCCCCACGACCTCGTGGCCCTGGTCGCGCAGCAGGGCGGCGGCCACCGACGAGTCGACCCCGCCCGACATCATCACGAGGACCTTCACGCCGCCGGCTCCGCGGTCGGGCGCAGCTGCGCGATGGCGGCCGGGATCACGGCGAGCGCGTGGTCGATCTCGTCGTCGGTGGTGCACCAGCCGAGCGACAGGCGCAGCGCGCCGGGGGCCCAGTCCGGTGCCACCCCGAGCGCGTCGACCACGTGCGACGGCTCCAGCGCCCCGGACGCGCACGACGACCCCGCCGATGCCGCCACCCCGGCTTCGTCGAGCAGGAAGAGCAGCGGCTCGCTGTCGACCTCGCGGCACGACAGGTGGACGATGTTGGCGACGCCCGGCGCGGACCGGGCCGGCACCGTCGGGCGGACGTGGTCGACCGCCGCGGTGAGGCCGGCGACGAGCCGCTCGGCCTGCTCCTCCACCCGCTGCACGACCGTGATCCGGTCACGGGCGGTCACGGCCAGCGCGGCACCGAGGGCGACGGCCCCGCCGACGTCGGGCGTTCCGCTGCGCCGCTCGCGCTCCTGGCCGCCGCCGAGCAGCAGCGGCGCCAGCTCGACCCCGTCCCGGACGGCGAGGACGCCGATGCCCTTGGGCCCGCCGACCTTGTGGCCGCTGATCGTGATCAGGTCGGCCCGCTCGGCCAGCGCGGCGACGTCGACCCAGGCGGCCGCCGCCACCGCATCCGTGTGCAGCAGCAGGCCGTCGGGGTGCGTCGGCCGGGCGCGGTCGAGGACGTCGGCCACCGCATCGAGGTCCTGGATCGTGCCGATCTCGTTGTTGGCGAGCAGCACCGACACGAGGGAGATCCGGGGATCGGCGGCCAGCTCGTCGGCGAGGTGGTCGAGGTCGAGGCGACCGGCGGAGTCGACCGCGACCGTGCCGCCGCCGGAGGCGTGGACGACGTCGAGGACGGCGTGGTGCTCGATGGCCGAGCACAGCGCCGCGCCACCCGAGGCCCCGAGCACACCGCGGATCGCGAGGTTGTCGGCCTCGGTCCCGCCGGAGGTGAACACGATGCCGCCCGGTTCCACGCCCAGCAGTCCGGCGATCCCGTCGCGGGCGTCGTCGAGCCGGCGTCGCGCCTCCCGGGCCCAGCGGTGCTGGCCCGACGGGTTCCCGGGCGCGTGCTCGAGCACCTCGACCAGGGCCGCGAGCGCCTCGGGCCGCATCGGCGTCGAGGCCGCGTGGTCGAGGTAGGCGCTGGGCACCGTCCAAGGCTACGGGGCCGGGACGTACCTGCTCACGTGCGAGGGCGAGTCCACGCCGAACGGCGACCGGTCCCAGTCGGCCCAGCGGTCGGCGAGCACGAGGCCGGCGTCCGCGGCCATCTCGTCGAGCTGGTCCGGCGTCGTCCACCGGATGTGCCACGGGCGCAGGGCGATCCCCGCCTCGGTGATGTCGACGTACTGGCCCATGGCCTCCTGGCGCCCGGGATCGGTCTGGCTCACGCTCAAGACCACCCGGTCGGCGGTGATGGTGCGGGGCGCGACGGACTGCTGGGCCCGACCCGGCGCGGGGACGAACGCCTCGACCACGAACGACCCGCCCGGGAGCAGGTGCCGCGCCGCCGACGCGAAGCAGCGGCGCTGGTCCTCCGGGTCGACCAGGTTGAACAGGGTGTTGTAGGCGACGAAGACCACGGCGAAGGACCGGTCGGCCACCGGGGGCTCGGCCATGTCGCCCACGAGCACCTCGATCGCCTCCCCGCCGGGCTTGGCGGTGAGCTCGGCGAGCATCGCCTCGGAGGTGTCGATCCCCACCACCTGGACGCCGAGGGCGCTCAGCGGGAGGGCCAGCCGGCCGGTGCCGACGCCGAGCTCGAGCACCGGCCCACCGCCCGCGTCGTGGCCCAGGTCGGCCAGGTCGGCGAGCAGGGCCGCACACGTCGCCGCGTCGGTGATCCCGCCGTACCAGTCGTCGTAGACCGACGCGAACCGGTCGCCGTAGGTCGCGTGGTCGTACCCGTCCATCGAGCCAGTGTCGCATCCGCCGACCAGGCCCCATGCCGAGCAGCGGGCCTGCCTACGATGCACGGGGTGAACCAACTTCGGCTCAACCCGCTCACGGGACGATGGGTGACCGTGGCCACCGGCCGTGCCTCGCGGCCGGGGGACTTCGCCACCGATCGGGGCCACCCCACCGACGACCCCGCCTCCGGGTGCCCGTTCTGCCCCGGCCACGAGGAGGAGCTGCCCCCGGCGCTCGAGACCTACGGCGCGGGCGGCGAGTGGTCGCTCCGGGTCGTGCCGAACCGGTACCCGGCCTTCGAAGGCGCGGGCGAGATGGAGGTCACCCGCCTCGGCCCGCTCTTCGCCAAGGCCGCGGCCCGCGGCATCCACGAGGTGCTCGTCCTCACGCCCGAGCACGACCAGAGCTGGGCCGACCTCGACGACCGCCAGACCGGCCTGGTGATGGCGGCCCTGCGCGACCGGCTCGAGGACCACGCCGCCACGTCCGGCATCCGGTACAGCCAGGCCATCGTCAACCACGGCGTCGCCGCGGGTGCGAGCCGCCGGCACCCGCACGGCCAGCTGCTCGGCATCCCGTTCGTGCCGGGCGAGCTGATCGAGGAGCTCGCCGGCTTCCGCCGCTTCGAGGGCGGCTGCCTGCTCTGCGCCACGGTCGAGGCCGAGCGCGACGCCGGCTACCGCACGGTGGCCCTCGACGACGACGTCGCCGTGATCGCTCCCTGGTGGAGCGGCTCCCCCTTCGAGCTGCTGGTCATCCCGGTCCAGCACGAGGGCCACCTGCACCACGCGTCGCCGGCCTCGCTGGTGGCCGCGGGCACCGCCATCCGCGACGCCCTGCAGCGGCTGCGCACCCTGCTCGGGGACGTGTCGTACAACATCGTCTTCCACACGCTCCCCCACCGCGCCGACGACCCCTTCCACTGGCACGCCCACATCACGCCGCGGGTGCACAGCACGGGCGGGTTCGAGCAGGGCACCGGCGTGCCGATCAACATCGTCGCCCCCGAGGACGTCGCCGCCTTCCTGGCCGGCTGAGCCCTACCGCAGGGTCACGAGCCCCACCGCCGGACGGGTGAACAGGCGGACCTGCGGGGCGTCGAGCCGGGCCAGCCCGACGCCGGTGCTCACGAACAGCTCGTTGCCGTCGACGTCGTGGAGGCCGCCGGCGGCCACGGACCGGGAGACCGTGGACGAGGTGACCACGGGCCCGAGCAACGGCAGCGCCACCTGGCCGCCGTGGGTGTGGCCGGCGACCGTGAGGTCTACGCCCGAT
>Ga0247822_10002352_pt1 | contig 12020 bp, 9 predicted proteins | sample 13C_Cellulose_Da_FD_192423 | JGI IMG/M metagenome (GOLD analysis project Ga0247822, IMG submission 192423) | Soil microbial communities from agricultural site in Penn Yan, New York, United States - 13C_Cellulose_Day30 | ecosystem: Environmental > Terrestrial > Soil > Agricultural land | place...
GCGTACAGCGGGTCGGCCGCCGAGCTGGCCGAACGGGGCATCCGGCCGCAGTACCTGCTGGCCACGGTGGACGCCGCGCTGTCGTTCGACGTCCCCCAGGACCCGGAGAGCGTCGAGCTCCAGCACCTGCTGAAGACCCTGCCGGCGGCCGAGGCGACCGAGCGGATCACCGGGCTGACGCCGGCCGACCCGCTGTACGCCGACGTGCTGGCGGTGGTGGCGCGCAGGGTCGGCGCGGGGAGCTGACCCCGACCGTGCCGCCGAGCCAACGGCTGGCCGTGCTGACCAGTGGCGGCGACGCCCAGGGCATGAACCCTGCGGTGCGGGCGGTGGTCCGCACCGCGCTCCATGCCGGCGCCGAGATCTTCGCCGTGTACGAGGGCTACCAGGGCCTCGTCGACGGGGGCGACCGCATCCGCCCGGTGACCTGGGACGACGTCAGCGGCATCATCAACCAGGGCGGGACGGTGATCGGCACCGCCCGCTCGGCCGACTTCCGCCAGCGTGACGGCCGACGCCGGGCCGTCCACAACCTCGTCAAGGCTGGCATCGACCGGCTGGTCGTCATCGGCGGCGACGGCAGCCTGTCCGGGGCGGACCTCCTGCGCCAGGAATGGCCGTCGTTGCTGGAGGAGCTGCTGGCCGGCGGCGACATCGACCCGGAGACGGCCGATCGTCACCCGGCCCTGATGATCGCGGGACTGGTCGGTTCGATCGACAACGACATGCTCGGCACCGACATGACCATCGGGGCCGACTCGGCACTGCACCGGATCCTGGAGGCGATGGACGCGATCGGCTCCACGGCGCAGAGCCATCAGCGCAGCTTCGTGGTCGAGGTCATGGGCCGGCACTGCGGCTATCTGGCGCTGATGAGCGCCATCGCCGGGAACGCCTCCTACGTGCTGATCCCCGAGTGGCCGCCCGACCCCGGCTGGGAGCGGGAGCTGTGCGAGATCATCAGGAGCGGCCGCGCGGCCGGGCGGCGCCACAGCGTCGTGGTCGTGGCCGAGGGCGCCCGCGACTCGGCCAACCAGCCGATCACCAGCGAGCACGTGCGCCAGGTGCTCGAGGAGGAGCTGGGCGGGGACATCCGGGTGACGACGCTCGGGCACGTGCAGCGCGGCGGCGTGCCCAGCGCCTTCGACCGGTGGATGAGCTCCATCCTCGGTCACGCCGCCGTCGAGGAGGTGCTCGCGGCCACCCCACAGAGCGTCCCGCAGCTGATCGGGCTGCGGGACCATCGCGTGGCCAGGGCGCCGCTGATGGAGTGCGTCGCCCGGACCCGCGAGCTGGCCGACCGGATCGCGGCCAGGGACTACGACACCGCGCTGGTGATGCGCGGCGACCGCTACACCGAGATGGTCCACATCTTCCACTCCATCTCGCGGGCCCTCCCCAGCACGACGAAGGCGAAGGACCGCCCCACCCGGATCGCCCTGCTCAACGTCGGCGGCCTTGCTCCGGGCATGAACGCCGTCGCCGGGGCCGCGGTGCGCCTCGGGCTGGACCGTGGCCACACGATGCTCGGCGTCCGCGGCAGCTTCCGCGGCCTGATGGACTCCGACGTCCGGGAGCTCAAGTGGGGCGACGTCGAGGGCTGGTCCAGCCTCGGGGGCGCCGAGCTGGGGATCAGCCGGCAGGTGCCGACGGTCAGCGACCTGTACGCCATCAGCCGCGGCCTTGAGGAGCAGCGCGTCGACGGGCTGCTGATCATCGGCGGCTGGGATGCGTTCGAGGCCGCCTGCACCATGCAGCGCGAGCGTGCCCGGTACCCGGCCTTCCAGGTCCCGACGATCTACCTGCCGGCCACGATCGACAACAACATCCCCACCTCGGAGCTGTCGGTGGGCGCCGACAGCGCCCTCGGCCTGATCGTCGACTCGATCGACCGCGTGCGGCAGGCCGGCATCGCCACCCGCCGCAGTTTCGTGGTCGAGACGATGGGCGGTCAGTGCGGCTACCTGGCCCTGCTGGGCGGGCTGTCCGGCGGCGCGGTGCGCGTCTACCTGCACGAGGAGGGCATCACGCTCCAGGAGCTGGCCGACGACGTGCGGCGGATGGTCGAGAGCTTCCGGGTCGGCCAGCGGCTCTTCCTCGCCGTGATGAACGAGAAGGCCAGCCCGATGTACACCAGCGACTTCCTGTGCCGGGTGTTCGACCAGGAGAGCCAGGGGCTGTTCGACGCCCGCGAGGTGGTCCTGGGCCAGACCCAGCAGGGCGGCGCGCCGTCCCCGTTCGACCGGATCCTCGGGACCCGGCTGGCCGCGCACTCGATCGACTGGCTCAGCAACCAGATCGGCAGCGCCAGCCCCGGCGCCGCGGTGATCGGGCTGTCCGAGGGCAAGGTCCGGGTGCGGCCGTTGCGGGACGCCGAGGAGCTGGCCGACTGGGAGCACCGGCGTCCGCTGCAGCAGTGGTGGATGCAGCTGCGGCCGATGATCGACGTGCTGGCCGACCGGCTCGCCCTGGGTCCGGTGCGGTCGGGCTGACGCCGAGGGGTCAGGCCCTGGCCTGGGCCTCGCGGAGCTCGAAGGAGACGACCTTGCCGGTCCCGGGGGCGGTCGAGTCGTCGTCGCGGACCTCGATCCGGACCACGTCCCCGCCGGCGTCGACGATCAGCTCGACCGGGGCGTCGGTGTGCCGCAGGGCGCTGGCGACCAGCTCGCTGGCCATCCGGCCGGCGTCGTCGACCAGGCTCATGGGCCCGGCGCGGGTCACCGACTCGGCGGCGAACGCGCCCGCCTTGCCCGGCGCCTGGGGGCCGGCGTCCAGCCAGGCCCGGCGGCGTCGCTCGGGTCCCCGGCCCAGCACCCGACGCAAGGACAGGCCGCCCCCGACCGACGGCGGGCACACCGGGCACTCCAGCTCCAGGCCGGGCTCGACCGGCCGCTGGACATGGCGAATGTGCTGGCAGTCGAGACGTACCCAGCTGCCGGGGTTCCCGGTGATCTCGGTGGCGAGTCGGGCCGCCTTCAGCGTTCCGGTGTCGGGTACGACGGGGAAGAGGTTGTATGCCAAGGGCGATCACCTCAAGGGGAAGCGGTGCGGCGGACCTGACGGAACCTGCCTGACAGGTACGATACGGCCGGATCGGGGCCTAGGAGAAGACCTAATCGGGGGATATCGGGTGCCGGAAACCAGAAATTCACCTGCCTGGCAGGCCCATCTGCCCGCCGAGGCCGGCCAGGACGACCTGGACCTGCTCGCCGCCGGGAGCCTGCCCGCGGCCTGGCGGCGGCTGGCCGAGGCCGGCCCGGACCGGCCGGCCCTGTGGGCCGCCGAGCGGGGCTGGAGGTCGCGGGGCGAGCTGGAGGCGGCCTCGGCGCGGGTGGCCGGGCGGCTGCGGCGGGCCGGGCTGGCCGCCGGGGACCGGGTGCTGGTCAGCGCGGCCACCTCCATGGACCTGGTCGTGGCCTACCTCGGCGCCCTGCGCATGGGCCTGGTGGTGGTGCCGGTCAACACCGCCTACCGGGAGCGCGAGGTGGCCCACATCGTCGGCGACGCCCGGCCGCGGGCGGCCGTGGTCGACGACTCGGACCGGGGCGGCTGGGCACGGCGCGCGGCCGCCGGCGACCTGCTGGTCACCGGGCCCGAGGTCGGCCTGCCCGACGGCGACCCGCCGCCCCTGGACACCGCCGGCCCGGGCGACCCGGCCCTCCTCTGCTACACCTCGGGCACCACCGGCACCCCCAAGGGAGCCGTGCTGGCCCACGGGAACCTCCTGGCCAGCGCCGAGGCGCTGCGTCTGGCCTGGCGCTGGGAGCCGGACGACCGGCTGGTGCTGGCCCTGCCCCTGTTCCACATCCACGGCCTCGGGGTCGGCCTGCACGGCACCCTGCTGGCCGGGGCGTCGGCCGTGCTGCTGCCCCGGTTCGAGGCTGGCGCCGTCCTCGACGCCGCCCGCGACCACCAGGCGACCCTGTTCTTCGGGGTGCCGACCATGTACGCCCGGCTGGCCGCCTCGCCCCGGGCGGCCGAGCTGGGCCGGCTGCGGCTGTGCGTCTCGGGGTCGGCGCCGCTGCCCCCGACCGTGTTCGAGCGCCTGGCCGAGCGGGCCGGGCAGCGGGTGCTGGAGCGCTACGGCATGACCGAGACGATCATGAACGTGTCCAACCCCTACGACGGCGAGCGCCGGCCGGGCACGGTCGGGCTGCCCCTGCCCGGGGTCGAGCTCCGCCTGGCCGGCGGCGACCAGGGCGAGGTGCTGCTGCGGGGCCCCAACGTGTTCTCCGGCTACTGGGGCAACCCGGCGGCGACGGCCGAGGCCTTCGACCCCGACGGCTGGTTCCGCACCGGCGACCTCGGCAGCTTCGACGAGCGCGGCTATCTGCGGATCGAGGGCCGCAGCAAGGAGCTGATCATCACCGGCGGCTACAACGTCCACCCCCGCGAGGTCGAGGAGCTGCTGCTCGAGCATCCCGGGGTGGCCGAGGCGGCGGTCGTCGGGACTCCGTCGGAGGAGTGGGGCGAGCAGGTGACCGCCTTCGTCGTCCCCGCCGACCCGGCCGCCCCGCCCGGCCGCGACGAGCTGCTGGCGTTCGCCGCCGAGCGGCTGGCCGGCTTCAAGCGGCCCCGGGTGGTCCACTATGTGGAGGCGTTGCCCCGCAACGCCCTCGGCAAGGTCCTGAAGCACGAGCTGCGGCCGTGAGCGCCGCCGAGGGAGGCCCGATGGACGTCGACCTGGACGGCAGGACCGCCATCGTCACCGGCGGGGCCAGCGGCATCGGCGAGGCCTGCGCCCGCCGGCTGGCCGGGGCCGGGGCCAAGGTCACCGTGCTCGACCGCGACGGCCGCGGCGCCGAGCGGGTCGCGGGCGAGCTCGGCGGCGCCGCGGTGGCCGCCGACCTGACCGACCCGGCCGCCCTCGATGGTCTCGAGCTGGCCGCCGACGTGCTGGTCAACAACGCCGGCTTCCAGCACGTGGCGCCGGTCGAGGAGTTCCCGCCCGAGCGGTTCGCGGCCATGCTGGCCCTGATGGTGGAGGCGCCGTTCCGCCTCGCCCGGGCCGTCCTGCCGGGCATGTACGAGCGGGGCTGGGGCCGGATCGTCAACATCTCCTCGGTCCACGGCCTGCGCGCCTCCCCCTACAAGAGCGCGTATGTCGCCGCCAAGCACGGCCTGGAGGGCCTCTCCAAGGTGCTCGCCCTCGAGGGCGGTCCCCGCGGGGTCACCTCCAACTGCATCTGCCCCGCCTATGTGCGCACCCCTCTGGTCGAGGGCCAGATCGCCGACCAGGCCCGCATCCACGGCATCTCCGAGTCCGAGGTCATCGAGCAGGTCATGCTCACCGAGCCCGCGATCAAGCGTCTCCTGGAGCCGGACGAGGTCGCCGACGCCCTCCTCTACCTCTGCTCCCCCGCGGCCGCGTTCGTCAACGGCACCTCCCTGGTCCTGGACGGCGGCTGGACCGCCCGCTAACCCCGCCACACCGTGTGCCGCGGGCGCCAGTCGCCATGGCCGCCGGTCTGGGTCCACAGGCACCGCTCGAGCCGGAACTCGAACAGCTCCTGGGCCCCTAAGTCCCCGGGAGCGGCCTCGAGCCCGCGCTCGGCCAGGAACTGCCCGGTGGCCGCCTGGCGCCGCCGCGGGTCGACGACCAGGACGGCCCTGCCGCTGACGTAGAAGGCGTCCTCGTTCTCGTCGGCCGGGAAGGCATGCAGGGCATAGCGCCCGTCGCGGTGCAGATCGCCCCGCTTGGGAGACGGCTGCAGGAACCCCACCAGCGCGTCCCCCGTCACCAGAGGACACATCGGATGCACCCGGGGCCCCCCGTCAGCCCGCACCGTGGCCAGGAACGCCAGCCCCACCCCGAACTGGTACAGCATCCGACGCCCGGCCTCGGCCAGCTCAGGCCGAACCAGCGCGAACTCCCCCCAGGTCAGCATCGCCCACACATCAGGGCTTGGGGCGGGGGAGCCAGAGCTCGACGGTGGTGCCCATGCCGGGAGCGCTGGCGATGCGCCACCAGCCGCCGGCCATGGTGGCCTGCTCGCGCATGCTGATGAGGCCGAGGTGGCCGGCCGGACGGCGCTCGACCAGGCCGGGAAGGAAGCCGGTGCCGTCGTCGCTGACCCGGGCCAGGACGCCCCCGTCGACCTCCTCCAGGCGGACCGCGACCCGGGAGGCGCGGGCGTGAGCACGCACGTTGGCCAGCGCCTCCTGGACGATCCGGTAGGCGACCACCCGCAGCTCGTCGGGCAGCTCCCCGGCTGACTCGTCGCTGACCTGGACGACGAAGCCGGCCAGCTCGCCGGCCCGCCTGGCGTACTGGTCGATGGCCGCCGCCAGCCCGACCTCGTCGAGCAGGGGCGGGCGCAGCTCGAACACGAGCTGGCGGAGTCGCCCGACGCTCTCGGTGGCGGTGGCGGCCAGCCGCTCCAGCAGCTCGGCGGACCGGGGGTCGCGCAGCCGGCCGCCGAGGGCCTGGAGCTGGAGGGTGACGGCCACCATGGCCTGGATGGCGTCGTCGTGGATGTCGCCGGCGACCTGGCGCCGCTCCTGCTCCTGGCTGGTCACCACCCGCTCCAGCAGGGAGCGGCGCTGCTCGTCGGCTGTGCGCAGGTTGCGCAGGGTCCGGTGGTGCTCGGTGACGTCGCGCAGCACCACCAGCCAGCCGATCGGCGGCCCCTGCCGGTCGGACATCGCCACCACCGTCGGCTCGTACCGGTGGGTCATCCCGCTCCTGGTCACGACCAGCTCCTCGGGCAGCCCGCCGGAAGCCCCGTTGCTGGCCGCCGGAGGGCCGCGGACGGCGTCGGCGGCCTCCGGCAGCAGCTCGCCGAGGGGGCGGCCGACGGCGTCGGCCAGCGGGCAGCCCAGCAGCCGCTCGGCCGGCGGGTTGGCGTCGACCACCCGGCGCAGCGGGTCGAGCACGACCACCGCCTCGGAGATGGTCTCGAACACCAGGCCGCGGGCCACCGGGCGGATGCCAAGCAGCCGGAACCGGAACAGCCCCCACACCAGCACCAGGCAGGAGACGATGAGCAGGAACGGTGTCAGGTCGACCCGCCCGAACGGGCCAACGTCCAGGTTGTAGAGCAGGTTGAACCCGTACGGCACGACCAGGCTGACGATCAGGATGGTGGTGACCCGCCGGTAGACCCTGGAGGCCCGCAGCAGGGCCGCCACCATCAGGATCAGGCTGCCCCACATCACCACGCCGGAGTAGACCAGGTGCGGCCAGAAGAGCGGGCCGGGCTTGGCCACGGCGTCCGGGTCGAAGGCCGCCTCGGCCGGGTAGTAGCGGATGAGGTCGTGGGTGGCGGCGTTGGCCAGCAGGACCAGAACCAGGACCGGTTGGATGGCCAGCAGGGCCAGGTTCCGCCCGTTGACCCACGACCCGCGCCCGGCGAACAGCGCAGCGAACGCGAACCAGGCCGGTGGGAGCAGCACCAGGCCGATGAACTTCACGTCGCCCCAGCGCGAGATGGTCCCGAGGTCGGCCGCTCCCAGCTCGGCCGCGTAGGTGCCCGCCCAGAGCAGGAGCGCCACCAGCACCAGGGCCAGGGCGATCCCGGCCGAGCCGCCGCGCCGCCGCCAGACGTAGACGGCCATCGCCACGAACACGGCCGTGGTGGCGAGCATGGCCAGGCCGACGCCGGTCCATTGCCAGGCGCTGGCCTCAAGGGTGCCGGGTGCGACCCGGGGCTGCTGAACCATTGTCCGAAGCGGGCATTCTTCAACATCTGCGAAGCCGGTGGGCCGGCCAATGGGTCTGGTCGGCCGCCTTGACGTATTCTGCGGACCTCCACTACTCTCCACGGCTCGAACGGCCGGAGGAGAGCGCGCCCCCACTGCGCCCCTCCTGGCCAGCGCCCCGAGAACGGGAGCGCGACCGTGCGCCGCGTGGCGGCGAACGGGTCTTACCGGGCCCTTTCGGGCCCACCCCCAAGTGCAGGAGGAGGAACTTTCCTTGGCACGCACGCATGCACATCAGTTAGCCCGGACGGCCCGCCTGAGTGTCGTCACCGGCCTCGGAGCGGCGGTCCTCGCCTCGGCGTTCGCGCTGCCGGCGTCGGCCCAGCCCGTCAACGCCGTCCAGCGCGGCCAGACCAGGATCGTCGCCGCCCAGAGCGACCAGAAGCGCAAGAAGGTCGTGGTCAAGCGGGGCGACACGCTCAGCAGGATCGCCAAGAAGGCGAAGCTGTCGAGCTGGCGGCCGATCTGGGACCTGAACAAGAAGATCTCGCACCCCAACCTCATCTACCCAGGGCAGAAGCTGCTGATCCCCGCCAAGGGCGAGAAGCTCAAGCACCGCCCGCTCCCGGCGCTGGCCGTGACCCGCGTCATCTCCCAGGAGCGCTCCGCCGCTCCCGCCTCCAGCTCCCGGCGCTCGACCGTCACACGGTCGGCCGCGGCCCCGGCCGGCGGCAGCGTCTGGGACCGCCTGGCCCAGTGCGAGTCCGGCGGCAACTGGGGCATCAGCACCGGTAACGGCTACTCCGGCGGTCTGCAGTTCTCGCAGGGCACCTGGGCCGCCAACGGCGGCTCCGGCTCGGCCGCCGGCGCCAGCCGGGCCGAGCAGATCCGCGTCGCCGAGCGCGTCCGAGCCTCCCAGGGCTGGGGCGCCTGGCCCGCCTGCTCGAGCAAGCTCGGCCTCCGGTAACCACCACCAGCGGTAACGGGCGGCCATCACCCGCCCAGCCGGTCGCTAGGCCCCCCGGAGGGGGAGCGTAGCCGACGGCCGGATGTGGTGCTGGCGGCTGTCCACAGTCCCAGCGTCCAGAACCGCGACATCGTGGGGAACGGTGCGGCGCGTGGCCTTCGGGCCGCGCGCCGCACCGGCGTTTCGGCTACGGTTGCTCCATGACCCAGCAGGCGTCGCCGCTTGCCTCCCGTGTCGGGGGGCGGCGAGCCGAGGGCGGGCGCCGGCAGCGGTCGGTCGACCCGGCCCACACCGGGGACGTGGTGGCCGAGGTGCTGCTGGCCGAGCCCGCGACCTTCGTCGACGCCTGCCGGGCGGCGCGAGCGGCCCAGGCCGGATGGGCGGCGACCCCGGCCCCGGTGCGGGGCCGGGTCGTCAAGCACCTGGGGCGGCTGGTCGAGGAGAACGCCGACGCCCTGGCCCGGCTGGTCACCCGGGAGATCGGCAAGCCGCTGGCCGAGGCCAGGGGCGAGGTCACCGAGATCGTCGACACCTGCGACTTCTTCGCCGGCGAGGGCCGGCGGCTGTACGGCCAGACGGTGCCGAGCGAGATGCCGGACAAGCAGCTCTTCACCTTCCGCCAGCCGGTCGGGGTGGCGGCGGTCATCACCGCCGGCAACTTCCCGGTGGCGGTGCCGTCCTGGTACCTGGTCCCGGCGCTGCTGTGCGGCAACGCGGTGGTGTGGAAGCCGGCCGAGTACGCCCCGGCCACCGCCGAGGCCCTGGCCCAGCTGTGCTGGCACGCCGGCCTGCCCGACGGCGTCCTCAACCTGGTCCAGGCCGACGGGGCGGCCACCTTCGACGGCCTGGCCGCCGCCCTTGATGCCGGCCTGGTCGACAAGGTCGGCTTCACCGGCTCCACCGAGGTCGGGCGGCGCATCGGCGAGCTCTGCGGCCGCCACCTCCAGGTGCCCTGCCTGGAGCTGGGAGGCAAGAACCCGCTGGTGGTGATGCCCGACGCCGAGCTCGACCTGGCCGTCGAGGGCGCCCTGTTCAGCGGCTTCGGCACCGCCGGCCAGCGCTGCACCTCGCTGGGCACCGTCATCGCCCACCGCGCGATCCACGACGAGTTCCTGGACCGGTTCGCGGCCGCCGTCGAGCGGGCCGTCCTCGGCGACCCGTTCCGGGACGTGCTGTACGGGCCCATGATCGACCAGCGCTTCTGTGACCGGTTCCTGGGCTGGCTGGAGCTGATCGAGCCCCACCACCAGGTCCACGGCTCGACCGGGACCGGGCGGATCACCGCCGCCAACCCTCGCAAGGGGTTCCTCGGCGACCCCGCCGACGGTCTCTACTGCCACCCGACGATCGTGTCCGGGGTCACCGCCGACGACGAGCTGTTCCGGCGCGAGACCTTCGGGCCGATCGTCGGGGTGGCCGCCTGCGACTCGCTGGAGGAGGCGGTGACCCTGGCCAACGGCCCCGGCTACGGCCTGTCGGCGGCCGTCTACACCCGCGACCCGGCGACCGCCTTCCGCTTCCGCGCGGGCGTCGGGGCGGGGATGGTCAGCATCAACAACTCGACCTCGGGGGCCGAGGCCCACCTGCCGTTCGGTGGCAACGGCCGCTCCGGCAACGGCAGCCGCCAGTCCGGCATCTGGGTCCTCGACCAGTTCACCCGCTGGCAGGCGCTCAACTGGGACTACGCCGGCCGTCTCCAGAAGGCCCAGATGGACGTGGCCGACCCCACCCCCGACCGGGACTTCCGCCTATGAGCGGTCCCCTCGAGGGGCTGGTGGTGGCCGACTTCTCCAGGGTGCTGGCCGGGCCGTTCGCGACCATGCTGCTCGGCGACCTCGGAGCCGACGTGGTGAAGGTCGAGCACCCCGAGGGCGGCGACGAGACCCGCGGCTGGGGGCCGCCCTTCTCCGGCGGCCACAGCACCTACTACCTGGCCGTCAACCGCAACAAGCGCAGCGTCGCCCTCGATCTCAAGAGCGACCCCGGCCGGCGGGCCGCCCGCGCCCTCGCCCTCCGGGCCGACGTGCTGGTCGAGAACTTCAAGGCCGGCACGCTGGAGCGCCTCGGGCTGGGACACGGCGAGCTGGGCCGCGAGAACCCCGGCCTGGTCTGGTGCTCCATCTCCGGGTTCGGCCGGGGGGCCGGGGCCGAGCTACCCGGCTACGACTTCCTGGTCCAGGCGATGAGCGGGCTGATGAGCATCACCGGCCCGGCAGGCGGCGAGCCGACCAAGGTCGGGGTCGCCCTGGTCGACGTGCTCACCGGTCTCTACGCCTTCGGTGGGGTCCTGGCCGCCCTCCACGAGCGGGAGCGGACCGGGCGCGGGCAGCGGGTCGAGGTCAGCCTGCTCGGCTCGGCCCTGGCCAGCCTGGTCAACCAGGCGTCGTCGTACCTGTGCACCGGCCGGCCGCCGCGGGCTATGGGCAACCGGCACCCTAGCATCACCCCGTACGAGACCCTGGCCACCGCCGACCGGCCGCTGGTGGTCGCCGTCGGCAACGACGGCCAGTTCGCCCGCCTCTGCCGGGTCCTGGGGGTGGCCGGGGCGGCCGCCGACCCACGCTTCGCGACCAACGCCGACCGGGTGGCCAACCGCGACGACCTGGTGGCCCTGCTGGAGGAGGCCCTGGCCGCCCGCGGGGCGGCGCAGTGGGTGGCGGCCCTTGGCGAGGCGGGGGTGCCGTGCGGCCTGGTGAACGACGTCGGCGAGGCGTTCGCGCTGGCCGATCGGCTCGGCCTCGACCCGGTGGCCGACGTCGACGGGGTCCCGCAGGTGGCCGACCCGATCGCCCTCTCGGCCACGCCCGCCAGCTACCGGCTGGCCCCGCCGGCCCTGGGTGAGCACACCGCCGAGGTGCTGGCCTGGCTCGGCACTCCCCCGCCCGGTGACCCCGGGGCAGTCACCCCGTCGTAGGGCAATTTACGGATTCTGCGCCCGTATCGCCTGGATGCCGGGAACGCCTGGAACTATGGAACGGTGGCGGCTTCGTGCCGCCGCCCGGCATGTGAAGGAGGAGGCCGTCAGGTGACTGCGGCGGAGATAGGGTCAAGGGGGAGCAGGCCGGGCGAGCTGCACCGGCGACGGGTGCTGCTGCTGGCCGAGAGCGCCAGCCTGGCCGCCATCCTCAACCATCTGCTCGACCCGGCCGACGGGCTCAGCCGCGTCGGCTCGCTGCGCGAGCTGGCCGAGACCCGGGCGCTCGAGAACACCGACGTGGTGGTGCTCGACGTTCCCGCCGAGGAACGCGCCGGCGCGATCGGGCAGATCCGCCGTCGCTACCTCGGCCCGTTGATCGTGCTGGCCTCCGGGGGCGAGAACGTCGGCGGGCTGCGCCTGGACGACGCTGCCGCCACCCTCATCGCCCGCCCCTTCTCCGCCGAGGACCTGGGCGCCGCCTGGGCGGGCGATGGC
>Ga0247822_10002354_pt1 | contig 12016 bp, 8 predicted proteins | sample 13C_Cellulose_Da_FD_192423 | JGI IMG/M metagenome (GOLD analysis project Ga0247822, IMG submission 192423) | Soil microbial communities from agricultural site in Penn Yan, New York, United States - 13C_Cellulose_Day30 | ecosystem: Environmental > Terrestrial > Soil > Agricultural land | place...
GTCCCCCGTCGCGGCCGGCCGGCTCTCCGCGACGGGGGACCTCGAGGCCCAGGCCTCCGTCGACGATCACGGCATCGCACGCGCGGTGTCGCTCGAGCTCGCGTTGTCGCGTGCACGCTCGGACGTCCGCATCGCCCTCCGCGGCGATCACGTGCCACTCGCCGGGCTCGCGGCGCTGGCTCCGCCCGGTCTCGTCGTCGATCACGCGCACGGCAGCGGCAGCCTCGAGCTACGCCTGTACGATCGGAAGCGCGAGCTGATCGTGGATGGTTCGCTCGCCGGCGCCGCGATCGATCATCCCACGCTCGCCGCGGCCGCGATCCCCGTCGACGCCGCGATCCGCGGCACGCTGGTGCTCGCGCCCGAGGCGGTCACGCTGACCGGCGCCTCCGTCGACACCGGGGCGATCCACCTGCGCGTGGGTGGCTGGTGGCGCCGCACCGGACCGCTGGCCGCGCAGCTCGATGTCCGGCTGGAGCGCGCGGCGTGCGCCGAGCTCCTCGGCTCGGTCCCCACCGAGGTCCGCGGCCCGCTCGACGGCATGGTGCTGCAGGGCACGGTCGGCGGCAGTGCGCGACTCGCGATCGATCTCGCGGCGCCCGACGGCAGCGCCGTGACGCTCGCGCCGATGCTCGACGGAAGCTGCGACGTCCTCGCCGAGGCGCCGGCGGCCGATGTGGCGTCGCTCGCGGGCATCACGCTCCACTCGTTCGCCGATGGCTCGCGCGCGCTGGTCGGCCCCGACGAACCCGACTACGTCCCGCTCGAGCGCATCCCGGATCGCGTCCGCGGCGCCTTCACCGCCGCCGAGGACGCGCGGTTCTGGGACCACCATGGCTTCGACGCGGACCAGATCGTCCGCAGCCTCGAGATCGATCTGCGCGAGCGCCGCCTCGCGCGTGGTGGCTCGACCATCAGCCAGCAGCTGGTCAAGAACGCGTTCCTCACCCACCGCCGCACGCTCGACCGCAAGCTGCAAGAGGCGCTGCTGACCTGGCGCCTCGAGGCGAGGCTGTCCAAGCGCCAGATCCTCGAGCGCTACCTCAACATCATCGAGCTCGGCCCGCGCGTGTTCGGCCTCGGCCCCGCCGCGCGCCACTGGTTCGCGACGACGCCGCGCGAGCTCACGATCCGCCAGGCCGCGTTCCTCGCCGCGCTCACCGCCGAGCCGACGTCGATGAGCCGGCGCATCCGTAAGGGCGGCGGCCTCGATGCCGACTCCGCCGAGCGCGTCGCCACCATCCTGCGCGCGATGAAGCGCGACGGCGTGATCGACGCCGACGAATACGACGCGGCGAAGACCGCCGACCTCGCCTTCGCGCCCGCGGCGCTCGGCGCCCGCGACTAGCGGCCGGCGTCGCGTCAGACGCCGAGGAAGAGCCGGTTGCCGAAGTTCCGCTCGAGCTCGGCCGCGAAGATCTTCTGCGCCGCCGTGTCGATGTCATACGCGACGCGCTTGAACTCGAAGGTCTTCTCGGTCGTGTCGTAGATCGTGTAGCTCGCGCGGTTGTCGTAGTCGCGCGGCTGGCCCACCGAGCCGACCGAGATGATGTAGCGGTGCTCGGGGCGGATCACGAACTTCGTCGCCACCACCTCGAACACCTCGTCGCGCGTCAGCGCGAACGACTTGCACAGGTGCGAGTGGCCGATGAACGTGACGGCGCCGAGGTCATCCCAGATCTCGAGGCAGCGCGACGCCTGCTCGATGGAGAAGATGTACTCGAACTCCTCGAGGGCGATCGGCGAGCCGTGACAGAACGTGATGTCGCCTTCGCGGACCTCGTACGGCAGGTTGCGCAGCCAGGCGAGGTTCTCCGGGCTCAGCTGGCGCGCGTGCAGGTCGAGCGCCTGGCGGGCGGCGTCGTAGTAGTACGAGTAGTCCATCCGGCCGGCGACCGCGGCGTCGTGGTTGCCGAGGATCGTGATGGAGGTGAGCTTGCGGACGAGGTCGCAGCACTCGTTCGGCGAGGCGCCGTACCCGACGACGTCGCCGATACAGACGTACTTATCGATGCGCTCGGACCGAAACGCGTCGACGACCGCACTCATCGCCTCGATGTTTGCGTGGACGTCCGAAAAGATTCCGATGCGCATGGAACAGCTGGACCTGATGATACCTGAAGTCGCGGACCGAGGGGGATGGGAGCTCAGTGGATCACTGGATGAGGTCTGATTCGTCGAGCTCGGCCTCGTCGTCGTCCTCGACGAGGAGGTCGGCCTCATCGAGCAGCTCCATGGGGCTCGACGCGTCGAGCGCCTCGAGCCCCGCCTGCGAGGCCTCGGGCAGCCCCTGCTCGAGCGCCTCGAAGAACCGCCGCGAGAACGCTCGGTTCACGGTGATGTCCTTGCCGGCCTGCGAGCCGCTCTGCCCGGGGCGGACGCGGACCTGATCGTTGGCCGCCGAGGCGTGGAGCTGGAGCGCCTGCCGCGCGACCGGCGCGACGACGCTGTGGCCATGGGCCATGGTCTCGACGGCGGGCTTGCCGCCGCGCACCGCGATGTGAGCCATCGCCCAGGCGACGCGCTCCGCGAGCTGCGGCGTCGCTCGATCACCGAGGCGCCCGAAGTTCGCGGCGAGCGGCAACAGGCCCGGCGGACCGACCTGCCCGATCGCGCGCGCGACCTCGCGCCAGATCTCCGTCGGCTCTCCGAGCAGGAGGTCGATCACCGCCTGGGTGCCCTCCTCGGTGCGCAGCAGGGCCAGCGCGAGCGCACATCCATGGCGCAGGAAGCCCTTGCTGCTCGCCAGCCCCTCGATCAGCGGCTTGCTCGCTGCGTCGCCGAACTTCACGCTCATCCCGAGGACGCGCACCGCCTCGGCGCGGCTCATCTTGGTGACGGCCGCGATCACCGGCGCGGCGGCGCGGGCCTCGCCCCGATCGCACAGCTCGAGCGCCGCGGCGACGCGCTTCTGGCGGTCGTCCAGCTCGGCGATCAGCTCGTCGGTCGACTTCTGGCGTGGCACCCCGCTCGGTGGGGTCGTGCCGCCGATCGAGCCCGACACCTGCTGCATGTCCTCGCTGGTCACCGGCGGCGCCGCGGGGCGGCCGTGGCCGTTGGTCCCGTTGCCCGACTTCAGCTCGACGCCGAGCGCCCTCGCCTCCTCGGCGATCGCCTTCGCGTTGTCGTCGGCGGCCTCCGCATCGATGTCGAACGCCGTCGAGCTCGCCTTGAGCTTCTCGAATCCGGCGTCGAGCCGCACGATCAGATCGCGGCGCGAGCGCGCGAGGCCTTCGCTGACGGCGACCTGCGCGAGCTCGGGGCCCATCCACAGGCCCCACGCGACCGCGCTCTCGACGACGTGGCGGCGCAGCTCGCGCCACCGCGGCAGCGGGAACCCGCGCGTGCACACCAGGTAGTCCTCGCGCGCAGGACGCGCGAACCGGCGCGCCATCGCGATCGCACGCCGCAGGTGCTGCGCCGTCGACAGCTGCGCGAGCTTGTCGTCGCGGAACTCGGAGTTGTCGGCGTGCGTGGTGCCGAGCACGTCGTAGCCCGGTGCGAGGACGAGGTCGCGTCCGCGCTCGAACGACGCCGAGCCGTTCGAGGTCACCGCGCGCAGGTGATCGTCGGCGGCGCGGAGGATGTAGCCCACGTTCTCGGCGAGCGGCGCGCTCACCACGACGCGGCGGATCCGGCGTCCGCGCACGATCACGTCGACGGTGAGCTCGAACTTGCGCGCGAGCGCGGCGAGCACGGCGCGATGCGCATCCGTCGCGAGGTCGAGCGGGATCACGGCGAGCTGGCTCGGACTCGGCACGCGCAGCGCGGCCGGCGGGCCGACGACGAACGTGATCACCGGGTAGCTCGGCGTGCGCTGCAGCAGCACGCGCACGTCGAGGTTGCCCCCAAGCCCGCGCGCGAGCTGCTCGGTCGCGACGAGCGCCAGGCGCACCGGGCCCTTGGGCTCGGCGACGACGCTCGAGACGTCGCGGGCGGCGGCCTTGTCGAGCCACGGATCGGTGACCACGTCGACCGGCCGCTCGGCGGTCTGCGTCGTCAGCGGATCGGCGCCCTGCGGGACGATCGCGGCGCCGGTGGGCTCCTCGTCGAACTCGAACGGGATCGCCGCGTCGTGCCCGTTCACGGCGACCGCGTTGGCGTCGACATCCCGCGTCGGCACGGTCTCGAACGCCTCGGTGTCGACGCCCGTCGGCGCCGGGTGGGAGGCCTGCTTGGCCTTCTTCTTGGCGCCTCTCGGCAGCGGGTATGGCGCGAGCGCCACCGAGACGTCGACCGGCTCGCTGAAGCTGTCCTCGTCGAGGCCACCTTCTTCTTCGTCATCGTCGGGCGGGAGGACGGGCGCCTTGGTCGGCGCGGGGCCGATCGACGTGGACTCGAGCACGTCGGAGGCGTCGACGTCGACGTCCTGCGTATCGGTGGGGGCGTCGAGGGCGGCGTCGACGGCGGCGCCCGGGTTCGTGGGCGGCCGCGTCTCCTGCACCGACGCGAGCACGCGGGCGCGCATCTCACGCCGCAGGTTGTCGAGCTCGCCGTGCGTGCGCTCGACCTCGGCGTTGGCTTCGTCGAGCTCGCGCGTGCGCGCCTCCAGCTCGCGGGTATGTTCGTCGCGCTCGCGCGTGACCCGCTCGAGCTCCTTGGTGCGCTCGGCGAGCTCGGTCTCGAGCTCGGCGAGGCGCGGTCCGGCGGCGGCTTCGCGCGCCTTGCGCTCGAGATACTCGCTCAGCGCGGCGCCGCCGTAGACCACGGTGAAGTCCTTCGCGTAGACCGGGATCGGCGCGCTCTCGTCGCGCATGCGCGCGAGCACGGCGATCCGCTCGTCGAGCTCGCGGTGCCGATGCACGTCCCCGAGGACGAGCACCATCAGCTCCGCCGCGGGGTCGTGGTAGAGCACGGGCACGGGGATGTCGCCGTTGAGCGTGCCGGCGCGGAGCTGATCCGCGAGCTCGGGATCCGAGACCGCATCGACCGTGCTGTAGACCTGGCTCGGCGAGGTATCGCCGCGGGGACCGGTGACGTGCGCCGTCGTGGTTTGCGTGCGGCCGAGCGAGCCGCGATAGGCGTTCTGCGACGGAGCGCGGGTGGTCCCCCTGGCCATAGAGGCAGAGGCATACCCTTACGGGCGCGCCACCTCAAGATCAGTGTTCGCGCGGTTCCGGGCCGCCGCTAGCTAATTGACGCGCCCCGACGGATCGTCGCTCGCGGCCTCGGGCGCCGCCTCGCCGGGCGCATCGTCCTCGTCGTCGACGTTGCCCATCATCTGGGCCGCGACCGCCACCAGGACCTCGTGCACGTGCTCGAGGGTATCGAGCCGGCCGCACAGCGAGTAGTAGTCCTCGACGGAGACCTCGCCCATCCGCTCGAGGGCGCGCTGGACGAACGGTCGCATGCGCGCCGGGGCGTCGAACTCGGAGTCGAGATCGTCGAGGTCGGCCTGCGCGATCGCCGCGGCTACGAACCCGGCCGGGGCGAAGTTCAGGCCGGTCGGCAGCACCATGCGCCACTCGACGTCCTCGCCCGAGAGCTCCCAGCGCCCACCCAGGCGACGGCGCACGACCTCGCCGAAGTACGCGCCGGCGGTCACGATGACGAGCTGCAGCAGCTCGGCTTGGCCCGCATCTGTCGATGGGACCGAGCGCAGGTAGTGATCGAGCAGCGGCAGCGTATCGCTGTCGTACTCGAGCGTCACGCCGAGCGCGTTGCGGACGTAGGTCACCACCTGATCCGCGTACTCGCGGACGCGCAGTGGCACCGACTCGTCCATGCGAAGGAGCCTACCGCGCTTCGCGGGAGCCGGCGAGGCGCTTGTTCTTCCTATTCGATGAACACGAGCTCGACGTTACCGTGACGCGACGACAGCTGAACCAGCGCCGGGGTCGCGCCCGGGGCGACGCGTCCGACCTGCGCTTCCAGCCAGGCATCCTGCTGCTGCTTCACGTTCGCCATCGCGTTGCCGAGGTTGACCTTGGTACCGCGCGCACGGATCGTCACCGGCGAGCTGCGGCGCAGGCGGACCTCGACGTCACCGGTGAGGCTCGAGACGACCAGCCGGCCGCGCAGCACGGCCTCGGCCTCCACCGTGATCCGGCCGTCCGTCGACATCAGCTCGACGTGGCGCGACCGGATACGACGGCCCGCGATCTTGCCGTGGTTCACCGATGCAACCAGCCGCTCGCCGGCGATCGTATCGAGCGAGAGGTCCGCGGAGAGTGCTTGCGCCTCGATCGTCCCGAACACCTGCACGAGCGACGTGTCTCCGCTCACCGTGTTCGTGACCAGCTCGCCCGAGACGTTGCGCACCGAGATCCGGCCCGACGCGGTGTCGAGCTCGCCGCCCGCGTCCATGTTGAGCATCTCGAGGTGGCCGCCGCTGGCGACCGCGTCGATGCGGGCGTCGCGCGGGGCGCGGATGATCAGGTCGATGCGCACCGCACCGCGCGGCAGCTTGCGGTACTCGGAGCCGCCGTCCGCGGTCGTGGTGAGCCGCACGGTCCCGTCGGGGTTGGGCACGAGCGAGACGCGCAGGCGATCGAGCCCTTCGTCGTCGGGGGCCAGCTTGCGTGTCTCGATCTGGATCGACGCGCCGTCGTAGCCCTCGATCTTGACGTCGCCGAGCGGGTTCTCGATCGCGAGCTGCTTGATCGGCTGGCCGCCGGGCTGCACCTCGAGGCGCGAGCGCTCGACGACGGGCTCCGCGGCGGCGAGCCCTGCGCCACCGGCGAGGAGCAACGCGATCACGGCGAGCTTCACGGCGCGACTCCGGCGAGCGCCACGTCGTCGCGGACGACCGCGCCCTGGACGTAGCGGATGAGGGCGCGCCACGCACGCTGCTGCGCCCGTCCCGGGGCAGCCTGCGCGATCGCGGCGTCCAGCTCGACGAGCTTGGCGTCGTATTCGGCCTGGCGATCGGCGGACCACCGGCCGCGCGCCTCGGCCGCGAGCGCGCGCAGCTCCTTCGCGGTCATCGCGTAGCTGTCGGTCAGCCGCGCCGCATCGGCGGCGAGATCCGCGGTGACGTCATCGGCGGAGGCCGGTGCAGCGGACGCGGGCGCCTGGCTCGCAGCCTTGAACGTCGGCGAGATCACCGGCGGCGTCGGCCGGTTGTCGGCGACCTGCGGCATCTCGTCGGCGCGATGCGTGCGCCACCACACGAGCGCGATCGCGGCCGCGGCGAGCACGCCGCCGAACGCGAACCGCGGCGCCGACGGGGCCCAGCGCGCGAGCGCGCGCTTCCACGCCGGCTTGCGCGCATCCGCGACCTCGGCCGCGGCGAGCTGCGCCTGCACGCCTGCCCACAGGCTCGACGGTGGATCGAGCGTCGGCAGCGCGCGCAGCCCGTCGCGCAGCGCGGCCTCGTCGGTCGCGACGTGCCTGCACGCCGCGCACTCGCGCAGGTGCCCGCGCACGACGCTGCCGCGGTCTCCTTCGAGCTCGCCGTCGAGATACGCGGTCAGCCGCGGGCGGACGTCGTCACACTTCACGTGCGCTCCCCGATTCCGATCATGGTGTTCATCGGCCCGAGCAGCTCGCGCATGCGCGCGCGTGCCTTGTGCAGCTGTGACTTGCAGGTCCCCACCCTGCAGTCGAGGATCGCCGCACACTCCTCGTGGGACAGGCCCTCGACGTCGTGGAGGACGAGGATCGCGCGGTAGCCCGGGGGGAGCTGCGCGAGCGCGCTCTCGATGCGTGCGGCGAGGCCGGGATCACGCTCGGTCGCCGGGGGGGCGGGCAGCTCGCTGAGCGAGTCGTCGCCGACCTCGTGACGGCGACCGCGCTTCGCGAGGTGCGAGAGCGCGGCGTTCACCGTCAGGCGGTAGATCCACGTCGACAGCTGCGAGTCGCCACGGAAGTTCGCGAGCCCGCGGAACACGCGCACGAACACCTCCTGCGCGACCTCCTCGGCGTCGGAGGCCCCGACGATGCGGTGGGCCATGCCGAAGACGCGCCGCTTGAACTGGTGATAGAGCATCTCCATCGCGCGCGCCTCGCCTCGGCGGCACGCGGCGATCAGCTCCGCGTCATCGGCAAGCGAGCCCGAGGCGCGGACGCGCGGCTCGGCGAGCGTGGGGGTGGGCAAGGCGGGTGCGGAATCGACGAGGTCGCTCACGAGCTCTCCGGGATCGGGCGGTGACGGATCGGTGGATAGACCACCGGCCGTGGTGGACCGTTGCCCGGACCGCGTGCGAGGAGGGTCGGAGGACACGTCGGAGGGCACGGTTATTACCCGAAACGCGTTGTCTGGCACGGGCTTTCGGTCGATCACCCGGTAGGACCTGGCAAACACCATGCCTCGCTCCGCTGCGCGATGGCCTTGCCTCGCGCGGCCTGGGGTATGATGGCCGCGTGCAAGCGCCTCTCGTGGTCGGGCTCGGCCGGATCGGCGTCGCGATCTCGGGGCTCGGGCCGAACTTGCCGGGCGTCGATGCCGCGACGGCCGAGCTCGCGGCCCTCTCGACCAGCCCCGCTCCCGGCGTGGCCGTCGCGCTCCGTGCGGCGCAGCGGCTCGGCTGCCGCGCTCGCGCCGTCGGCTCTCACGGCGCCGACCTGCTCGGCCAGCTCGCGCGCTCGGCGCTGCGCGACGCCGGCATCGACACCGAGCTGTTGCGGGCGGTGGGATCGAGCGCGTGCGACCTCGTCACCGTGGCCGGCGACGGCAAGCTGCGGGCGCACTATCTCGGTGACCGCGGCGAGCCCGTGCCGCTCGATCTAGGCGCCGCGCTCGCCGGAGCCTCCGCGCTGCTCGTCGACGGCAGCGATCCGGTCGCGCAGATCGCCGCGGCGGAGGCCGCGAAGCGGCAGAAGATCCCCGTCATCTTCGACGTCGCGGACCTGCGCGACGGCACCTCGGACCTGATCGCCGTCGCGGACATCCTGCTCGCGTCGGAGCGCGAGGCGAGTGAGCTCGCGCCGCGCGGCGAGCTGACCGACGCGCTCGACGAGTTGTTGCAGCTCGGCCCGCACGCCGTGGTGATCACCCTTGGCGAGCAAGGCGCGATCGGCCGGCTCGGCAAGCAGGTCGCGCGGTGCCCCGCGTTCCCGAGCGAGGACCTGCTCGACAGCTACGGCGCCGGCTCGGTGTTCCACGGCGCGTTCGCCGCGGCGCTGCTGAGCGGGCTGCCGTTCGCGCGCTGCATGGAGCTCGCGGCCGCCGCGGCGACGCTGTCGCTGCGCGAGCTCGGGCCGTGGTCGGCGATGCCGAACCGCGATGAAGTGCTCGTGCTCACGCGCACGCGGCGCTGAGCGACCTTCGCGCCGCCCTTCGGCGGGTTTGTCACCGCTTCTTCTTGGGGCGGATGCCGACGTCGCTGCCCTCGAGGCGGAAGTGCGCCTCGGCGGCCGCCATCTGCTCGGCCTCCTTCTTCGACTTGCCCACCGCGCGCGCCCACTCGTCCTCGCCGAGCGTGACCGCGACGACGAACCGCTTGTCGTGGTCGGGGCCGAGCTCGGAGACGACGCGATACGTCGGCGTCGCCTTGAGGCGCGCCTGCGCGGTTTCCTGCAGGCGGGTCTTGAAGTCGTAGAAGCTCTTGGGCTCGACGGTGTCGATGCGCTGCGCGAGCAGGCGACCGACGAGGTCCCACGCCGCGGCGAAGCCTCCGTCGAGGTAGACCGCCGCGAGGATCGCTTCGAATGCATCCGCGAGGATCGACGGCTTCGTCCGCCCGCCGGACTTCTCCTCGCCCTTGCCGAGGAGCAGCCACTGGCCGAGTCCGAGCTGCCCGGCGACCTGGGAGAGGCCGGCCTCGCTGACGACCTGCGCGCGCATCACCGAGAGCTGGCCCTCGCGGAGGAGCGGGAACCGCGTCATCAAGCGGTGGCCGACGACGAGATCGAGCACGGCGTCGCCGAGGAACTCGAGCCGCTCGTTGTCATCGAGCGGCGTGGCGCTCGCCGGCTGCTCGTTGCACCAGCTCGCGTGACGCAGCGCCTGTTCGAGCAAGCCGCGATCGCGGAACACGTGCCCGAGGACGGCCTCGAGGGCTTCGAACTGCGACGGCGCGGCCACGCAGGCATGGTACCTTCCAATCGGTGGAAGCGCTGCGCGAGCGTTTCGGGAAGTACCACGTTCTCCAGAAGATCGCGCAGGGAGGCATGGCCGAGGTCTACAAGGTCAAGACCGTCGGCATCGCGGGGTTCGAGAAGGTCCAGGCGCTCAAGCGGATCCTGCCGAGCTCCGCGCGCGAGGGCCGGTTCATCCGCTCGTTCATCGACGAGGCGCGGATCGCCGTCGAGCTCACGCACCGCAACATCGTCCAGGTGTTCGACTTCGGCAAGGCCGACGGCGAGCTGTACCTCGCGATGGAGCTGATCGAAGGCAAGGACCTGCGCACCGCCGTCGCCGACGCGGTCGCGCGCGACGCGCTGCCGTCGATCCACGTCGCCGCGTACATCGTGAGCGAGATCGCGGCGGGGCTCGACTACGCGCATCGCAAGACCGATGGCTACGGTGGCTCGCTCGGCATCGTGCACTGCGACGTGTCCCCGTCGAACGTGATGCTGTCGATGGACGGCTACGTGAAGATCCTCGACTTCGGGATCGCGCGCGCGTCGTTCGCGTCGGCGCTCGAGCGGCGTAGGCTGCGCGGCAAGCCGCGCTACATGGCGCCCGAGCAGACGCGCGGCGAGCCTCCGACCGCCGCGGCCGACGTGTTCGCGCTCGGCATCATCGCGTGGGAGCTGTTCACGGGGCTGCCGCTGTTTCGCGGCGCGAACATCAAGGCGATCCTGCACGCGGTCCGGACGACCGATCCTCCGCCGTTGGATCGTTTGAACCCCAACGTTCCACCGGAGATCGTACGGGCCGTCGCGACGGCGCTGTCGCGCGTACCGGCGGATCGCGGGACCGCGGCGGACTTGCTCGCGGCGTGCGCGCGCACGGCGCTCGGCGCCGGCGCCCCTGCCCTCGCCGCGTGGCTCGCCACTCTCGACCAGCGGCCGAGCCAACCGGTCCTGCCGTGGGAGGAGGAGCCGAGCGTCGTCGTGCAGGTCGCGGACGAGCCGCCTCGCCGCCCTTCGGTCGCGTCGCTCGCGAACGTGCCGTCGCCGCCCGAAGACCTCGGCGAAGGCACGCCCGGCTTCGCCGACCTCGCCCGCCGCGCCACGGAGCGCGAGTCCGTGCAGCGGTTCGGCGGCGAGCGCAGCACGACGGCGGCGAGCCCGTTCGAAGCGCCCGCGACCACGAGCGGGCTCGCGCAACGGTTCGCCGACTACGAGGGCACGGCGACCGGCGTCGCCAAGCTCGGCGACGCGCTGCCCGACGACGCCCCGTCGTTCTTCAACCGCGAGCCGACGGTGCCGACGGAGCCGTTCGTGCGGCCGTCGTACGAGGCGCTGCAGCTGTTGCCCGGTGTCGCCCCCTCCTCGCTGCGGTTCGACGACGAGGTGACGCATCAAGGCGCGCCTCCCGAGCACACGAGTTACGACGACCTCGGACTCGAGCTGTCGATCGAGCCGCCGGCGCTGGCGCAGCTCGAGCTCCTGCGTGACGAACCGATCGACGACGACCTGCGCTCGATCGTGGACCGCCCGCTGACCGATCCGCGCGAGAGCGCCGCGTTGCCGCCGCGCGGCCGCCGCCGCATCGTGGTGGTCGCCGCGACGCTCGCGGGCGCGCCACCCGACGTGCTGCATGCGGTGGCGCGCAGCCTCGGCGAGCTCGCATATCAACGCGGTGGCGTCGTGCTCGAGCTCGGCGAGGACGCGCTGCTCGTCGCGTTCGGGCTCGAGGTCGCGGGCGAGGACGACGTCGCGATCGCGATGGGCTGGGCGCTCGACGCGCAGGCCACCGCGCGCGAGGTGAACGAAGGCACCGGTGTGCATCGCCTCGAGGCCATCGCCAGCGGGGAGCTGACGCTGCGGATCGGCGGGCGCACGGGTGTGCCGATCGCGCCGAGCAGCGACGGTGCGCCGGACCGCATCCCCGCCGAGGCGATCGCGGAGGCGCAGGTGCTCGCGGCCGAGGCCACCCCCGCGCGGCCGCTGTTCGCGGGTGGCGCGACGCCCACCGGTGGCGGCTTCTACGCCGTGCGCGAGGTGCCGGCGCCGGCACCTCGCG
>Ga0247822_10002355_pt1 | contig 12014 bp, 9 predicted proteins | sample 13C_Cellulose_Da_FD_192423 | JGI IMG/M metagenome (GOLD analysis project Ga0247822, IMG submission 192423) | Soil microbial communities from agricultural site in Penn Yan, New York, United States - 13C_Cellulose_Day30 | ecosystem: Environmental > Terrestrial > Soil > Agricultural land | place...
ATCTTCGTGACCGACATTCATGGCGATCACCTGAACGCTGACACCCTGAGCGCCATCGTCCAGGCCGGGACGGTGATCGTCGCACCCCAGGCGGTGTATGACCTCCTGCCCGCAGCGCTCCAGGCGGCCACGAAGGTCCTCGCCAACGGAGAGACGCTGACCGTGGCGGACATTGGCGTCGAGGCGATCCCAATGTACAACCTCACGGCGGAGCGCCTTCAGTACCATACGAAGGGCCGTGGCAATGGCTACGTGCTGACCATCGGCGGCAAGCGCATCTACATCGCTGGCGACACGGAAGACATCCCCGAGATGAGACAGCTGCGCGACATCGACGTCGCCTTCATTCCGATGAATCTGCCCTTCACCATGACGGTGCAGCAGGCAGCGGATGCGGTTCGCGAGTTCAAGCCGAAGATCGTCTACCCGTACCACTCACGTGGCAGTGATCTGGACGAGTTCACCCGGCTCGTCGGCACGGAGGTGGGGGTCGAGGTCCGCGTCCGGCAATGGTACTGACCGGTCCGTGAGCGGGGTGCTAGCGTGCAGGCATGTCCTGCCCACGCCTCGCTCTTCTGCTGCTCGTGCTCAGCGTGCTGCTCCCGGCCCGGGGGCTGGCCCAGACACCGCCGCCGCTCGTGCCCGCCCCAGCCGAGGAGGAGCCCTATGAGCCGGGAGCGGAGGGTTCGGAGTCCGAGGGAGAGTCCTGGGATGAGCGCGGCTTGCGCGACGAGGGCCCCCGGGAGAACGTTGGGCTGAGGGCAGGTCGCGTCACTCTTGAGTTCCTGGGCGGCTCCGTGCTGGGGCTCGCCGCGGGAATCCCCGGCGCGGTCCTCGCTGTGAACGGGGCGTTCTGCGATGGCTGCAGCTCGGAGAGTGAGTTCTTCGCAGGCGTCAGCCTGTCCTTCGCGGGCCTGACGCTGGGCTCGGCCCTGGGCATCAGGGGGATGGGCGGCCTGTTGAATGGTGAGGGGCGGTTCCTGACCACGCTGGCCGGGACATCGATCGGGGGCCTGAGCGGCTTGGGCCTGGGCTTGATCATCGGCTTTGCCGCCGGGTCCGAGCTCTGGATCATTCCCACCCTCGCGGGCCCCATCGTGGGCGGCATCATCGCGTACGAGATCTCCCATGCGAGCGTCCTCGAGGCCCGCTCCGCGCCGAGCAGCTCGGCAACGGAAGTGATTCCCGTGGTCAGCGTGAGCCCTGGGGGCGGCATCATCGGCGGGCTCGCTGGGCGTTTCTGAGGCAGGCCCACCTCGGATTTCGTCTCTGTCTGCCAGGATGGGTATTCTCAGCGCCTGGAGGCAGAGACTCCACAGATCAGGAGCACACGATGAGAGAGCAGATGGAGAAGCGCCTCGAAGAGCTCAAGAGCGAGCTGGCCGCCGGAGAGAAGCTCCTGGCGGATCTGCAGACGCAACAGGCCACGGTGCAGCAGACAATGCTGCGCATCGCGGGGGCCATCCAGGTGCTGCAGGAGCTGCTCGGCAGGGAGGCTGGCGAGGAGGCACCCATCCCCTTATCCAACGGTGAGGAGTCATCCCACTCGTAGTCCTCACCTGCGAAGCTCTGTGGGAAGGTGGAAGGCATGGAGATCATCAAAGACACCACCCTGGAGGTGGGCTACCTGGTCTGGCAGGTGCGCCCGCCGCGCCCTTCGCTGACAGTCGTCGCCAAGGCCACGTTCGCGCTGGTCCCTGGGGGCACCTGCGCGCTGGTGGAGGAGCAGCACCCTGTCACTGGCCCCGTCTTCTATGATGATGATCCCCAGCGGGGCATGCGGCTGGACACGGATCTGGCCGTCTGGAAGACGCGGGGCGAGTGCTTCCTCGCGGGCACGTGCTATCCATCCGGAGGCAAGCCCGCCGCTACCTCAGCGGTGTCCTTTCATGTAGGCAAGGTCTCCAAGACGCTGGCGGTGATCGGGGATCGCACCTGGTCGAGCCTCGGCGTGCTGAGCGCCCCCAAGCCCTTCACGTCCATGCCCCTGAGCTACGAGCGCAGCTTCGGCGGCCCCACCATCGATGCCAACCCGCTGGGCACCCCTACTCCCAACATCGAGGATCCGCGCGATCTGATCACCTCGCCCCGCTCGCGTCCCAAGCCAGCCGGTGCCTTCCCTGTGCCACCAGACTGGAAGAGCCGCCTGAAGCGGGCGGGCACCTATGACAAGAAGTGGCTCGCCCAGCGCTGGCCCTATTTCCCCGAGGACTTCGACGGCAGCTTCTTCAATGCGGCCCCCGAGGACCAGTGGATCGAGGGCTTCTGGAAGGGAGACGAGGAGATCGTCCTCCAGAACCTCCACCCTCAGCACCCCACGCTGCGCACCCGCCTGCCAGCCCTGCGCGCCCGCATCTTCCTCCTCGAGCAGGGCGCCGGGTTCCGCGAGGTGTCCCTGCGCCTGGACACGATCACCGTGGACTCGGATGCGGGCCTCGTCTTCGTGCTCTGGCGCGGCATGGCGGAGGTCAAGACGGAAGCCCTGGAGGAGCTGGAGTGCCTCTACCTCGCGCACGAACCGCTCTCGGCTCCCCTCTCCAAGGAGGCCCATCAGGCCCGCTTCGAGCAGCGGCGCGAGGAGCTGCGGAAAGAGGACGAGGACTTCGAGCCCGAGGCACCTCCTCCCCCACCCGAGGGGCCCACGGCGGCTGTGGTCCCACCGGTCAAGGAGCCTGATCCTCCGCTGGATCCCGAGCTTGAGGCGAAGTTGCAGGAGATACTCAAGGCCTCCCCTCCACCGGACGAGGCGGACTCCGAGGACGACAAGAAGGGCGCGCCGAAGAAGGCTGTGAAGGCCGAGGACCTGAAGAAGTCCCTGGCCGCGGCTGGCCTGGAGAAGAATGAGGCCGCCCAGGAGCTCCTGGCGAGCCTCGAGGAGCCGGAGGAGAAGGCTCCTCCCGTGGTGCCCGCCGAGAACCCTCGCGATCGCTTCTTGCGGAGCTTGAAGGCCAAGCAGAGCGTCGCGGGCGAAGACTGGACCGGGGCCGATCTCTCGGGGCTGGACTTGCGCGGCGTCGACCTGACCGGAGCGATCCTCCAGGGATGCTCCCTGCGGGGGGCGCGGCTGGATGAGGCCCAGCTCGAGGGCGCTGTCCTCGCGGGCGCGGAGCTCACCAAGGCGAGCCTGCGCGGGGCCCGCCTCGATGGGGCGGATCTCACCGGGGTGCGCGCCACCTCCGCGGTCTTCGCGGAGGCGAGCCTCGAGGGCACCACGCTCAGCGGCGGGGACTTCTCCGAGGCCTCATTCCAGAAGGCGAAGTGTGCGGGCGCGGAGTTCCTCGAGGCGCGTCTCTCCAAGGTGGATCTGCGCGAAGCCATCCTGGACGAGGCGGATCTCACGGGGGCCCGCATGGAGGAGGCACGGCTCGACGGGGCGAGCCTGAAGGACACGGAGCTGGCGCTGGTCGATGCCAGCCGCGCCAACTTCGACGGCGCCAACCTCACCCAGCTCCGCGCCTCGCAGGGGGTGCGCATGCCCCAGGCGTCCTTCAAGCGCGTGCAGGCTGCCAACTCCCGCTGGGGAGGAGCGCACCTGGATGAGGCGGACTTCAGCTTCTCCGAGCTGGAGCGTGCCGACTTCAGCGGGGCCTCGCTGGTGAAGGCCCGCTTCGGCGGCTGCAACGCGCCCCACGGCCGCTTCGCCAGCGCCCGCATGGTGGGCGCGTCGATGCTCAAGGCCAACGTCTTCGAGGGGCTGTTCGAGGCCGCGGATCTGTCCCACGCCGATCTGCGGGGCGCCAACCTCTTTGGCGCCGAGTTCTGGAAGGCCGAGACGGGCTCCACGCGGCTGGAGCAGGCGATCCTCACACGAACCAAGCTGGCGGGCCGGTCATGAGAGTGCTGCGGACAGCCGAGGAAGTAACCCGGGCAAGCGAGAGCGGGGGCCTGAGCGATGTGGTGATCCAGGGTGTGAACCTGGCCGGCCATGTGTTCGCCTCCCGGGCCCTCCTCCGCGTGCGCTTCGAGGACGTGGATCTGAGCGGCGCGAGCTTCACCGAGATCCAGCTCATGGAGGTGGTGTTCCGGGGGGTGAACCTGCGCGAGGCGAACTTCTCCGGGGTCCTGCTCCACGAGGTGGACATGGCCTCCGAGGGGAAGCGGCGGGTGGATGCCACGGGGGCGCGCTTCACGGGGGTGGATCTCCACAAGGCCCGCCTGGCGGGCGCGTGCCTGGCAGGCGCGCACCTGGAGGAGACGGTGTTGACGGAGGCGGATCTCACCCGGAGCGACCTGACCGGGGCCTTCCTCTCGGAGGCGGATCTCTCGGGGGCCACGCTCACCGAGGCACGCGCCGAGGGAGCAGACTTCCGCGACACGGTGCTCCACGGTACGAGCCTGGAGCGGGGGCAGTTCTCCAAGGCCTGCTTCGCCAGGGCCCGCCTCACGGCATGCAAGTTGAGTGGGGCCAGCTTCAAGGACGCCGACCTGGAGGGCGCCGAGCTGAAGGAGACCGCTCTCGCCGAAGCTGCCGTCCTGCCCACCCGGCTGGCCCGGGCGCGGCTCCCGATGGCGAAGCTCTCGCGGCTCTCGCTGGCCGGTGCCCAGCTCGCGGGCGCGGACCTGCGAGGCGCGGACCTGCAAGAGGTGGCGTTGGAGCGCGCCGATCTCTCCGGGAGCGTGCTCGATGAGGCCGATCTGAGAGGAGCCCGCCTGGATGGCGCGGACCTTCGCCGGGCCTCCGCGCTGGAGACCCGCTTCGAGAAAGCCTCGCTGCGCCAGGCACGGATGGAAGGCGCGCAGCTGACTGGGGCGCGCTTCCAGGGGGCGACGCTCACGGGTGTGGCGCTGGAGGGATGCAAGCTGGAGGGCGCGGATCTGCGCCAGGCGCGGCTCGAAGGGGTGAGGCTTTCACAGCTCGCCCTTCCCGGCGCGAACCTGGAAGGCCTGGACCTCCGCGAGGGAGATCTCTCCGGGAGTGATCTGACGGGCGCGCGGCTGGTGGGCGCACAGCTGAACGGGGCGAAGCTGGAGGAGACGGTCCTCACCGACGCCGCGCTGGGCAAGGCGCAGCTCGTGGGCGCGCAGTTGGTGGGCGCGCTGCTGGAGGGAGCGGATCTCAAGGAGGCGAACCTGGAGAAGGCGAACCTCGAGGGCGCACAGCTGGTGGGCGCGGCGCTCGAGAGAGCCCGGCTGGTGGACGCCCGGCTGGTCGGCGCTGATCTGGACGGAACCAACCTGGAGGGGACCCTTCTCCAGGGGGCCAACCTCACCCGCTGCAGCATGGTGGGGGTGCGCGCCGCGAAGCAGGACTTCTCCCGCTGCGAGCTCGCCGACGTGGACCTCTCCAACGCCGAGCTCACCGCGGCGAACCTCACCTCCGTCTCGGGGCGGCAGGCCAACTTCACGGGCGCCAACCTCACCGACGCTCGGCTGCGCGAGGCCCGCCTCCGCTCCGCCGACTTCTCCAAGGCCCGGCTGGAGCGAGCGGATCTCTCCCAGGCGGATCTGCGCGAGGCCCACTTCCGCAAGACGATCGCACTCAAGGCCGTCTTCACGCGCAGCCGCCTGGACCAGGCCCTGTTCACCCACACGGATCTCCGCAGCGCGAACCTCTCCCACATTCAAGCACCTGGGGCCAACTTCTCCCACGCGCAGCTGGATCTGGCTGACTTCACCTCTGCCGTCCTGAAAGGTGGGAAGCTCCATCGGGTGACCGAGGCTGGCACCCGCTGGAACCAGGCGGTGCTCACCGACGTGGAGCGTACGGATCAGGCTCTGGCGGCCGCTGAGGACTTCAAACCAGGTGGGTCGGGTGGAGCGGCTCCAGCGCGGTGACCTGACGGGTGATGTGTCCGAGCGGGGTTGCCTCACGTCGAGTGAACCAGGAAACTCAAGATCCCTATGTCGCTGCCCCAGCCCCAGAATGCCCGATCGTCAGAGGAAGCCTCATCCCCGGAGCCCCACGCAGCGCTGATCCCGGCCACGGTGAACTCCGTGTCGCACGGCCGCGTCTGGCTGGAGGTGGAAGGCCAGGCCCCGTTCTCCGCGCTGGTGGCGGTGCCAGCGCCCTATGCGCCCCGAGCAGGAGACTCTGTCCTCGTGGCCCCGGGCCAGGGCGGAGAGCGCTATGTGGTGGGCGTGCTGGTGGCGCTGCGCGAGGCCACGCCGCTGGTGCTCCGGGACGGGACGAGCGCCGCCGTCTCTGAGAGCCCCGAGGGTGAGGTGCTCTCGGTGCGGGACTCTTCCGGACGCCTCGTCTTCGAGCACCATGCCGCCGCGCACCGCAGCGTGGTGCACGCCCTGGGCAACCTCGAGCTGCGCGCGGACGAGGGTGGAATCCTCCTCTCCGCGAGGGACACCGTGCGCGTCCACAGTGAGCGCGAGGTGCGGCTCGAGTCGGAGCACGCGGTGAGGCTGGGCACCACCCCGGCGGCTGATCGCCCTGCCTCCTCGCTGTCGATGGACGCGCGTGGCACCCGGCTGGCCACGCCCCACCTGGAGGCTCGCGCGGACACGGCGCGCGTCGAGCTGGACGAGGCCACGCTCTCCGCGCGGGCGCTGAGCACCACCTGCCAGACGGTGCGCCACGCGGTGGACGTGCTAGAGGTGAAGGCCGGCCGCATCCTGGAGCATGCGGAGAATGTCTACCGGGAGGTGAAGGATCTGGCCCAGACGCGCGCGGGCCGCATGCGCCTGGTCGCCGAGGCCTCCTTCCACCTCTTCGGCCGCCGTACCCTGTTCAAGGCGAAAGAAGACCTGAAGCTCAAAGCGGACAAGATCCACCTGGCTTGAGGAGTACACGCGATGTTCCCAGCTTCGACCAAAGGGGGAGGGATGTGCTTCTCCTTCCCAAACGTCTGTAAGACGCCCGCAGCGCCCTCCCCCCTTCCCATTCCCTACCCCAGCATCGGCCAGTGCTCGAGCGCCAGCGGGGACAGCTGCACCCAGAAGGTGAAGATCCTCAACAAGGCGGTGATCCACAAGAACTCGGAGATCTCCTCCACCAACGGCGATCAAGCCGGCACGCTCAAGGGCCTGGTCTCGTCCACCACCTCGGACAAGGCCAAGTACAAGACGTCCGTGAGCAAGGTGCTCGTGGAGGGAAACGAGATCGTCACCCACCTGAAGGTGGCGGCACACAACGGCTCCAACGCCAATGCGCCCCCGGGGACGCAGGTGGCCCCCAGCCAGATGACCGTCATCGTCGCACCGTGATTTGGAGCCGACATGGCCGAGACAGCTTCTGACAGTGAAGTGGTGTTCATCTCCTCCGCGCTCGGGCCGGGGGAGCTGTTGCTGGAGCGCATGCGGGGCCGCGAGGCCATCAGCGAGCTCTACTCGTTCGAGCTGTGGCTGGCGGGCGAGGGCGAGGCGGCGCTGGCCTCTGACACCCTGCAGGATGTGCTGGCAGGGACCGTGGGCATCGCCTTCGGGCTGGGGCAGGAGTACCCGCTGTGGGGCGTGCTCCGAGAGATCGAGATGGTGGCGCGCGATGACGGGCGGGCCCCGCTGTACCGCGCGGTGATGGTGCCGCGGCTCTGGTACACCACGCTGACGCTGCGCTCGCGCGTGTACCAGGATCAGACCGTGCCGGACATCATCAAAGCCGTGCTGAAGGACTCCGGCATGGCGGACGAGCACTTCGAGCTGCGCCTGAACGGCACCTACCCCAAGCGCGAGTACGTGGTGCAGTACCAGGAGTCGGACTACCAGTTCATCTGCCGCTTGATGGAGCACGAGGGCATCTGCTTCTTCTTCGAGCACACCCCGGACGGAGAGAAGGCGGTGTTCGCGGACGTGAATGACAACTTCAGCGCGCCGGCCGGGTTTGAGCAGATCCCGTACACGCCGCGCGAGGGCACCACGGATCCGGGCGAGTCCATCTGGTCCGTCTCGTACCGCGCGCACATGGTGCCCCAGCAGGTGACGCTGCGGGACTACAACTGGCGGACGCCCAGTGTGCCGCTGGTCGCCCAGCAGAAGGTGGACCCCCAGGGCCGCGGGCTGCAGATGTATTACGGGGAGCACTTTCGCGACACCGGCGAGGGCAAGAAGCTGGTGAAGGTGCGCGCCGAGGAGCTGGCGGCGCGCCGCGAGGTGTACGCGGGCCAAGGCCGTGTACGCGCGCTGCGCTGCGGGCAGATCTTCGAGCTGACGGGCCACACGCTGGGCCAGTTCGACCAGAGCTACCTGGTGACCGAGGTGACGCACGAGGTGGATCAGCAGCGCGTCTCGGGCGAGAGCGCGAAGGCGCAGGGGACGCAGGGGTACACCAACTCCTGGCTGGCCATTCCGGCCTCGGTGCCCTTCCGCCCGGAGCGGCGCACCCCCAAGCCGCGGGTGATGGGCATCGTGAACGCCGTGGTGGACGGCACCGTCAACGGCGCGGCCGCGCCCATCGACGAGCTGGGACGGTACAAGGTGCTGCTGCCCTTCGACGTCTCGGGCAAGGCTGGAGGCAAGGCCTCGCGGTGGATCCGCATGGTGCAGACGGCCAGTGGTGCCGGCTACGGCATGCACTTCCCACTCCACGTGGGCACCGAGGTGGCCATCTCCCACGTCAACGGCGATCCGGACCGGCCCATCATCGTCGGCTCGGTGCCCAACCCCGAGACGCTCACCCCTGTCGTCTCCGACAACGCCACGCAGAGCGTCATCCGCACCCGCGCCGGCATCCACATCGAATTCGAGGACGACGCCTGAGCGTCCCCCTCCTCCAAGGACCTAGAGCATGCCCAACCCACCTGGCCCGACAGAATACGATCAGCAACAGGACGAGCAGGACCGGCAGCGGGACACGACCTCCCAGCAGCGGGACACAGAAGCCCGGCAGCGGGACCAGCAGCAGGACGCCCGTATCAGCAACCTGCAGAACCGGCTGACCGGCGTGGAATCCGAGGTCGTCCAGCAGGGCGGGCAGGCGGCGACGCTGCAGCGCTTCCGGATCCACGTCCCCAACCCGTACACCCACTTCCTGCTCGGCCAGCGCCTCACCACCGGCACGCCCTTCGGCTACACGGGCGCGTCCCTGCAGACAGACGGCAACCTCTTCATCGACATCAAGCAGAACACGGTCGTCCAGACGACGGGCTTCACGACGCTGCAGACCAACGCGGGCTGGCAGCAGTACGCCGCGAGCCTCATGGAGGTGAGCTCTCCCGTGGCGGTGAAGGTGGTGGGCGGGCAGGTGTTCCTCGGCGCCACGGATACGGTCCAAGGCCCCATCACGGACAGGCCCAACAATGGCGAGACGTTGAGCGCCAACGCCGCCAACGATCTGACGGAGGCCATCTCGCACCTGACGAACGTGGGGACGGCCTACGATATCGGCCTCTCGACGCTGAGCCTCATCGCGACAGGCCTCTTCTTCTCACCGCTCGACATGGCGGACTTCCACAACAAGGTGAAGACGCTGGAGACCGCCGCCTCCACGGCCTACAAGATCTACAAGCTGGGAGAGAAGATCTACAAGGTCGCCTCCGGGCCCAAGCCCAAGAAGGACGTGAGCATCTACGGGAAGCAGGGCGTGAACATCATGTCCCCTGACACCGTGATGATCACCGCCGAGAAGAGCGTCAAGGCCTTCGCGCATGAGGGCGTGACGATCGGCAGCATGCTGAGCAGCTCGATGACGGGAGTCCAGGGCGTGAAGTGCTTTGGCGGGATAAAGGCTTCTCTGGAGGGAGGTGCCTACGCGGACGTCAAGGCGGGAGCGGAGCTGGGCGTCTCGTGTCTGCGGGGCAAGCTCAAGCTCAAGGGCAAGGAGATCGAGGTGGGCAGCGACGCGCCCAAGTGGAAGCAGCTCGCCACCACGAAGCTCACGCTGCTGGCCAACGACAACCTCCTGGTCGGACGGAAGATCAAAGACGGCGCCGACAAGATCGTCTCGGATACCCTCAAGCTCGGAGCGAAGAAGAAGATTGAGATCGAGTCCCAGGAGAACTACGAGCTCAAGGCCGCGAAGAACATCAAGATCCACGTCGGCAACTACGCCATCGACATCACGAAGGACCACATCAAGATCGGCAAGGGTGGTAACGGCAACCCAAGCGATCCGCTGATCACCGTCAAGGGTGATAAGATCACTCTGGACTCCAGCGGCATGGCCGTGAAGATCAACAAGAAGACCATCACCATGGGGAAGGGAAACAACCTCGTGAGCGTCTCGACGTCTGGCGAGCTCAAGGTGAAGGGCAAGAAGGTCAAGCTGGGGTGAGCGCTCTGGAAGAGGCGATCTCCCACTGTCCTGTCTGCAAGGCGACCCTGACGCAGGCCCGCTGCACGGCGTGCGGCGCGGCGGTGCGGCCCGGGGGTTACAGCGTCCAGCGGCTGATCGCGAAGACTCCGCATAGCCGCGTGTACCTGGCGCAGGTGCCCGGGGGCCAGCAGGTGGCGCTCAAGGAGCTGCTGTTCGCCCAGGTGCCGGGCTCCCAGGAGATCGAAGCCTTTGAGCGCGAGGCGCGGCTGCTCGAGACGATCTCCCATCCCCACATCCCGCGGCTGCTGGGGCACTTCCAGGAGGGACAGGGGGCGGAGCTGCGGCTCTATCTGGCCGCGGAGCACATCTCCGGTGAGACGCTGTTGGAGCATCTGGGGCACCACTCCTTCAGCGAGGCGGAGGCCCGGGATATCGGAGTCCAGGTGCTGGAGATCCTGGAGTACCTGCATGGGCGCAAGCCCCGGGTGCTGCACCGGGACATCAAGCCCGCCAACCTCATCCGCCAGCCGGATGGGACGCTCTTCCTCGTGGACTTCGGCGCGGCGCGCGAGTCCGTGAAGGGCGCCACGGTGGGCTCCACCCTCGTGGGGACGTTCGGCTACATGCCGCTGGAGCAGTTCGGCGGCACCGTGGACATCACCAGCGACCTGTATGCGCTGGGCGCCACGCTGGTGCACCTGCTGGGCCGCACGCCCCCGGCCGAGCACTTCCAGCCTGACCGGGGCCTGGACGTGTCCCACCTCGAGGCGCCTGTCCTCGGCCCATGGCTCCGAAAGCTGACGGCACTGCGGCCCGAGGATCGGTACCGCAGCGCGAAGCTCGCGCGCCAGGCCCTGGAGGCGCTCCAGCCCTCGAACACTCCTGCTCGGGTGCAGCAGCCAACCACGGAGGCGCTCTCAACGGATGCGCCCGCTGCTCTGGCCCGGCTCGCGCAGCAGGCCCAGCAAGCTCGCGAGGCCACCTCGAAAGCCCAGATCCGCCAGCAGCAGGAGACGGACAAGGAGGAGCGAGAGGAGGCTCGGCGGCTCGAGCAAAAACGAGCCTTGTACAAGGATGATCGGCTGTCGCTGACGGACTTCTACCGCATGGCCTGCACCGATGCCTCTTCCCCAGGCCTGCTCCCGTTCTCAGTACTCGTCACCACCGGCCTGTTCTACTTCACCATGATGGGCTTCGATCTCATGCAGTTGCCCATGATCTATACCCTGCCCGGAGTTGGGCTCCTGCTGGGCTTGCTGTTCATGGCCACTGCGGTCTTCGCGGGCCCGCCGCTGCTCAAGGCCTTGAGATGGAGGAGGGCCTTCCAGCAGCTCCCCTTCACCTTGGAGGGGCTGGGGCGGCTGATTCACCGTGGAGACGGTGAGCTGCGGAAGTTCATCCGCTGCTCCGTGCGCCTCCAGTTGAAGGAGCCAAGTGCCTCACGCGACTCGGCGAAGCTGGTGAAGACGACGCGGGCCACCGCGCTGCAGCTCGCCGTCGACCGAGCCAATGTGGCCCTGGGCCGGGCGACTCACAGCACGAAGCCCGCCGACGAGATCCGCTGGAAGGTCCGGGACGACAAGGCCGAGGGCTACGCCAACTGGCGTGTGGGCGGCCAGCTCCTGGCTGTCTGCGCGGAGAGCTTCGGCCCCCTGCAGCGCGAACTCGGGTTGATCCAAAGCGTGATCATCGAGCCCACGGACGAGTCGTTCACGCTCTCGCTGGGCGATTGAGCAGGCCCTCACACCCTCTTGGTTGATGTAGGACGCTGAGCCTCGAGCCTGGAGTGCCCCGTTGCGTCACCCCTGACGGCGAGCGTTGTCACCAGGTGGCACGACGGTGAGCAAAGCCTAGGGACTTCGCTCCTTTGCGGCTC
>Ga0247822_10002357_pt1 | contig 12011 bp, 9 predicted proteins | sample 13C_Cellulose_Da_FD_192423 | JGI IMG/M metagenome (GOLD analysis project Ga0247822, IMG submission 192423) | Soil microbial communities from agricultural site in Penn Yan, New York, United States - 13C_Cellulose_Day30 | ecosystem: Environmental > Terrestrial > Soil > Agricultural land | place...
CGCCGCCGGGTGCTTCGCGCGCTCGTCGGAGCGGCTGGAGGGCTGGCTGCTGAGCCACCCCCGCTTCGGCCCGACCATCAAGGCCTGGCGCGCCGAGGGGGCGATCTCGCGGCGCGGCAAGACGCTTGCCTGCAGCGGCATGGTGCTCGGCTACGTGCTGTTCCTGATCGGCGCACGCCCCGGCCTGCTGGTGGCGCTCTTCGTGCTGGCGGTGTTCGTCGGCTGCGCCTGGTTCGTGCTCTCGCGCCCGGAGCCCTCGGGCCGCTAGCCGCGTACCTGGATCGTCACGTTGCCGCTGCCGTGCTTGTTCACGAGGCTATAGAGCCGCCGCGCGTGATCGGGCGAGAGCCGCACGCAGCCATGCGATGCGACGCGGCCCAGCCGCTTGGTGTCATAGGTGCCGTGGATGGCGTAGCCGCCCCGGAAGAAGATCGCGTAGGGCATCGGCGCGCCGTCGTACTTCTTGGAGTAGTACTCCTTGTACATCCGGGTCACGCCATAGGTGCCGCGGGGGGTGGCATAGCCTTTACGCCCGGTTGATACCGCCCAGCTGTGGACGCGCTCGCCCCCGACGTTAACCCTCATCCGCTGGTCCGAGATGTCGATGACGATCCCGACATCAGCGGCCAGAGTGGGAGATGCAAGCAAAATGACAGACAAGATCAGTAAAATGCGTCGCAACATTTCTGCATACTCTTGCTGATATTGTTCAAAGCTTGATCGTCACCTGTTGCTGACTGGTTAAGACGAAGCATCGCATATATTGCCTCGCGTGCTCGTGAATGCGCGCGATCAACTTGCGAGCGTGATTGCTTGCGAGCTGCCGTTTCTTTCATTTATTGATACTCGAGCTGTCATGAACCTGCGGGCGGGAATCTCGGCAGTAGATCGTGCCCGGGAGCTGTGCATGATTGTCTAGGCACCGGCGCGTGCCGGGCGAGCCCGTCTCTCCGGCTGCGCGGCCGTCGTGACCCTGCAAAAGCCCGGATCGAGCCAAAGTCCAACGGCAACCGGTCTCAGCGTTTGCATTCGGGAGGACGCCTCACTATGTTGCGGCCCCAATCCGAACCCCGTTCCGCTTGAGCTTCATGTCCAACGAAAACATCATCCGCGAAATCGACGAGGAACTGCGCAGCGACCGTGCGCGCAAGCTCTGGCGGAGCTTTGGCCCGTTCGTCATCGGCGCGGCCGTTGCGGTCGTCCTCGCCGTGGCCGTGAACGAGGGATGGGCATGGTGGCAGAATTCCAACTCGGCCCAGTCGTCCGATCAGTTCTACTCGGCGCTCGAGGCTGCGGATGGTGCCGACGTCGCTGCTGCCCAGAAGGCGCTCGACGGCGTGATCGCAGCCGGTCATGGCGGCTATCCGACGCTCGCGCGCTTCCGTGAGGCCGCGCTGCTGGCCAAGGACAGCAAGACGCCCGAAGCGATCGCCGCCTATGATGCGATCTCGACGTCGGAATCGAACAAGTACCTGCGCGAACTGGCACTGGTCCTCGCGGCCAACCTTCTGGTCGATAGCGGCGATGTCGCCCAGGTCGAGCAGCGCGTCGGCGGGCTGACCGGCCCGGCCAGCACTTTCCGCAACGCCGCCAACGAGGTCATCGGCCTCGCCAAGTACAAGGCCGGCGATCTTGCCGGTGCCCGCACCAGCTTCGAGCAGGCGGCCAGCGATGGCCTGACCAGCACCGAGGCCCGCGCCCGGCTGAACATCTATCTCGCCCAGTTGACCGCCGAGGGCGCTGCGCCCGCACCGGTCGCGGCCGCCGAGGCGCCCGCAGCGGCCGATCCGGCTGCGGCTGAGACTTCGGTCGGCGATGCACCGGTGATTGATACCGCTCCGTCTGCGGACGCACCTGCCATGGCGCCTGCCACGGAAGCTCCGGCTGCCGACGCGCCTGCCGCGGATGCTCCCGCACCGGCCGCACCGGCCAACTGATATCCGACTGCCTGCATCTGGGGTTCCGATGACCGTCACCGTCGCTATTGTCGGCCGCCCCAATGTCGGGAAGTCCACACTGTTCAACCGCCTCGTCGGCCGCAAGATCGCGCTGGTCGACGACACGCCGGGCGTGACCCGCGACCGCCGCGAGGCCGATGGCCGCATCGGCGACCTGCGCTTCAAGGTGCTCGACACCGCCGGCTACGAGGATCGGACCGACGGTTCGCTCGAAGATCGGATGCGTCAGCAGACCGAGATCGCCATCCGCGACGCCGACATCATCCTGTTCATGATCGACGCCAAGGCCGGGGTGACGCCCCTCGACGAACGCTTCGCCCAGGTGCTGCGCCGGGCGGGCAAGGATGTGCACCTCATCGGCAACAAGGCCGAGGGCAGGGCCGCCGATCCTGGCCTGATGGAAGCCTACAGCCTCGGTTTCGGCGAGCCGGTGGCCATTTCGGCCGAACACGGCCTGGGTCTCGCCGATCTCCACGCCATCGTCTCCAAGGCCGTCGATGCGGCAGCCGAGAAGGAGGCCGAGGCCGCCCATGCCCTCGAAGACCTGATGCCCGAGGTCGATGTCGATGTGACCGACGAGGGGATGGAGGAGGATGGGCCGGTCCGCCGCTGGGATCCGCGTCGGCACCTCAACGTCGCCATCATTGGCCGCCCCAACGCCGGCAAGTCGACGCTGATCAACCGCATGGTCGGCGAAGACCGCCTGCTCACCGGCCCCGAGGCCGGCATCACCCGCGATTCGATCCTCGTGCCGTGGGAGTACGGGGGGCGCGTCATCAACCTCGTCGATACCGCCGGCATGCGCCGCAAGTCGCGCATCGAGCTCAAGCTCGAAAAGCTCGCGGTCAGCGATTCCCTGCGCTCCATCCAGTATGCCGAAGTCGTCGTGCTGCTGCTCGATGCGCAGATCCCGTTCGAGAAGCAGGACCTGGCGCTGGCCGACCTCGTCGAGCGCGAAGGCCGCGCCATGGTGATCGCGGTCAACAAGTGGGACACGATCGAGGACAAGAACGAGAAGCTGGCAGAGCTGCGCGAGCAGTGCGAGCGCTACCTGCCGCAGCTCAAGGGCGTCCCGCTCGTGACGATCTCGGGCCTACAGGGCCGCAACATCGACAAGCTAATGTCGGCCATCTTCGCCATCGAGGAGCGCTGGAACAGCCACGTCTCGACGGCCCGGCTCAATCGCTGGCTCGGCGCCATGACCGAGAGCCATCCGCCACCGGCCGTTTCGGGCCGCCGGCTCAAGCTGCGTTACATGACGCAGGCCAAGATCCGGCCGCCCAGCTTCATCCTCTTCTGCTCGCGTCCCGAGGCCGTGCCCAACGCCTACCAGCGCTATCTCGTGAACGGCATGCGCGAGACCTTCGACCTGCCCGGCACGCCCATCCGGCTCTGGCTGCGCGGCGGCAAGAACCCGTTCGACAAGAGCGAGAAGTAGGCACTTCGCGCTCCCCCGGGCGGCACGTTCGTCTCGCCAGGACGGGCGGGGACAAAAGACGTTCGACAGCAGGTCGATCAGCTCAGTCAGTCATTTCCCTTAGCATCGGTTGCAGTTTACCGGTTCGGTAAATTGTGTCGGTGTTGTATTCCATTGATCGAGCTACTATAACGACGAAATCGCACAAAGCGTCTTGACCGAGCGACGTAATTCGCACGAAGGGTCGAGATAGACGGTCTGGTGCGTTTGTAATGTCTGTGAACGTCTGTCCATTAGCGGCGGGGCGACGTTCGCAAGAAGAAATCGTTGTGTAATTCGAGTTCTTGCCATGCCGCGCCCCACACAGAAACTGCCAAACAGCGCTTTGCCAGTCTTCTTCGATCCCACCAGGCATCGTTGGATTGCAATCAAGTCGCTGTCGTCGCTTGCCCTCGCCTGCATCCTGTCGTTGCTGACGGTGCTCTTCGTGAGCATCCTCAACGGACCCAAGCTGGAGGGCTCCTCGCTTTCTTCGCCTGAACACCGGATCATCGTGCGACAGCCCGGTTTGCCTGCGGGCGCTCCCCGGGTTGGCCCAAACGTCCTCGAGTCGGGGATAGCGGGTGATGTCGTCGGTTTTTTTCCCGAGGAGCCAACGCCCAGCAGCGTAGCGCGGGCGGTTGGCTCGACCCCCTAGACCTCGTCTTCGGCTGGTTCATCGGACCTGCCGGCGCCGCTGAGGCAGCGCCAGCGCCCGCGGGGCCGGATGTGGTCGCCTTCTACGTCAACTGGGACGAAGCGAGCATCGCCTCGCTGCGCGAGAACCTCGCCAGCGTCGATGTCCTCCTTCCCGAATGGCTGCACCTCGCGAGCGGGGCCGGCGACATTTCGCTCGACGACGAGGGGAGCACCGACGAGGTGGTCGAGCTGGTCGCCAACGAGCAGGCGAACGTGCGCATTCTGCCCCTGATCAACAACTACATCGCCGATGACTGGCAGGTGGACTGGCTGCACGAACTGCTGTCCGACGAAACCGCGCGCCATCGGCTGGTCGGGAACGTCCTCGCCTATGTCGAACAGCACGACTTCGCCGGGATCGCCATGGGCCTGCAGGGCGTCGGTCCGGACGACGCCGAAGCCTTCATGGCGCTGGCCGAGGAGCTGTATGGCGCATTCCAGGCGCGCGGGCTGCTCGTCTACCACACCGTTTCGATGGACGACCGCACGCTCGATGCCCATCGCCTGAGCGCGGTTTCCGACGCGGTAATCGTGCTGGCGGAAGGGGAGGACTGGGACCTGGACGGACCCGGGCCTCTGGCCTCGCAGGCCTGGTTCGAAGCCGGGATCAAGCGGCGAGCAGAAGAGATTCCTGCCTCCAAGCTGATCGTTTCGCTCTCCAACGTGGCGCGCGACTGGTCCCCCGCCGGGGCCGAGACCTATTCGGTGCAGGAGGCCCTCAGCCGGGCGCGCGAAGCGGGCGCCGAGATCAGCTTCGACCCGCAGCGGCTCAATCCCACCTTCCGGTACCACGACGATGAAGGCGTCGAGCACGCGGTCTGGCTTCTCGATGCGGCGACCGCCTTCAACCAGTGGCAGGTGGCAAGGAGCATGTCTCCGCGCGGCATCGCCCTGTGGCGGCTGGGGACCGAGGATCCGTCGATCTGGGGGGTGCTGGCCAACCTGCAGAACGGCTCCGCCAGCGACCTGATCGATATCAAGTTCTCGCACCACATCGATCGCTACGGCGCGGGCGAGGTCATCCGCGTAACCGGGATGCCCGAGAACGGCCTCCGGAACGTCGACTTCTCCCCCGACGGCAGCAAGATCGTGGGAGAGACCATCGCGCGCTATCCGCGCAGTTTCGAGGTCATGCAGTGGGGAGGTGGCAACGAGAAGCTGCTCGCGCTGACCTTCGACGACGGGCCCGATCCCATCTACACCCCCAAGGTGCTCGACGTGCTCAAGAAGTACGACGTGCCTGCCACCTTCTTCATGGTCGGCAACCAGATGCTGCGCTACCCCGACCTGCTGCGGCGCGTGGTGGCGGAGGGGCACGAGGTCGGCAACCACACCTACAGCCACTCCAACATCTCCCGCATCGGGGAGGACCTGCTTAGGCTCGAGCTCAACGCCACGCAGCGCGTGTTCGAGAGCGTCACGGGACGGAACATGATCTTCTTCCGACCACCCTATGCCACCGACACCAAGCCCCAGACAGCCGATGAGATCCGCCCCCTCGCGCTGATCAGCGAGCTTGGCTACCTGGCCGTCAACATGAACATCGACTCGCGCGACTGGTGGCTGCCCAACACCCGGCGCATCGTCCAGACGACGCTGTCGGAGGCCCGCGCCGGCCTGGGCAACGTTATCCTGATGCACGATGGCGGCGGCGGTCGCCAGCACACCGTCGATGCATTGCCCGAGATCATCGAGAAGGCCCGGGCCGAAGGCTTCCGCTTCGTCGCCGTCAGCGAACTGATCGGCAAGACGCGGGACGAGGTGATGCCGAAGACGGCCAGTGCGCCCACCGTCCAGTTCCTGCAGACGGCCGGCTTCAGCGTCATGCGCGAAGTCGGCCGTGTGCTCGGCATCGCCTTTGGGGCGGCCGTCGCCCTTGGCATCGCCCGCTCGCTCATCCTGATCGTGCTATCCTTCCAGCGTCGCCGGCGGCGGCAGACCTCGCCGCTGGTGCGCAAGCTCCTCAAGCTGCCCACGCCGCCCCGGCTCAGCGTCGGTGTCGTCGTTCCCGGCTACAACGAGGAAAAGGTGATCGTGCAGACCGTACGCTCACTGCTGGCCTCGTCGCTCCCCGACCTGCAGGTGGTCGTCGTCGACGACGGCTCGACCGACGGCACGCTCGAACTCTGCCGCGCGACCTTCGCCGGGGAACCGCGCGTCAAGGTCATCAACAAGAAGAACGGCGGCAAGGCCGACGCGCTCAACCTGGGCTTCCGTCAGTTGCAGACCGATATCGTCATCGCCATGGACGCCGACACCATCTTCCTCCCGGGTACGGCGGAACTGCTGATGGCGCACTTTGCCGATCCCAACGTCGCGGCGATCTCGGGCAACGCCAAGGTCGGCAATCGCGTCAACCTGCTGACCCGCTGGCAGGCGCTCGAGTACATCACCGCCCAGAACCTCGACCGCCGCGCCTTCGAGCACCTGAACTGCATAGGTGTCGTGCCGGGCGCTATCGGCGCATGGCGGCGCGAACTCGTCATCGCCGCCGGCGGCTTTACCACCGACACGCTTGCCGAGGATGCCGACCTGACGCTGAAGCTGCTGCGCCAGGGCTACAGGGTGGTCTACGAGGAGCGGGCCATTGCGCTCACGGAGGCGCCCGAGACGCTGCACCAGTTCAACAAGCAGCGCTTCCGCTGGATGTACGGCACGCTGCAGGTCGCCTTCAAGCACCTGGGCGCCCTCGGCCTGCGCGATTCCATGTCGGTCGGCCTCGTCGCCCTGCCCAATACGCTGCTGTTCCAGATCATCTTTCCCCTGCTGGCGCCGCTGGCGGACCTGGGGGCCATACTCGCGCTCGTGGGGCTGGGCTGGAACCTCCTCACCAACTCCACGACCATGCCGACCGACGTCGCGCAGGGCGTCCTGGGGCTGTTCTTCGCGTTCATCCTCATCGATTTCTTCGCGGCACTCGCCTCGTTCTGGCACGAGCCGAAGGAGGATTGGCGGCTGCTCGTCTGGCTGATTCCGCAGCGCTTCTTCTACCGGCAGCTGATCTACATCGTCGCCATCCGGGCCGTGCTTTCGGCGATACAGGGGTCGGCCGTCGGCTGGGGAACGCTGCATCGAACTGCCCACGTAACGGCGCTTCCGCGGGGTCTCACCGAGGCGGGGAAGGGGTGATCTGATCGCGCATCCGGCATGCGACATAGGCACCGATTCACCCTCATTGCGCCCCCGCGCATCCCCGCTATACTCCCCGCCTCCAAAGCGACCCGATGCTGAGTGCGGGGCCGCAACACCGATACGGCATTGTTCCTCGAAATTATGATTGTCGCCGTCCTGACCCTGGTCAACGGCCTGCTCGCAATGAGCGAACTGGCGGTGGTCTCGTCCCGCCCCGCCCGTCTGAAAGTCCTCGCCGCCGAGGGCAAGCACGGCGCCAGGGTGGCGCTCAAGCTTCAGGACGACCCCGGCAAGTTCCTTTCCTCCGTCCAGATCGGCATCACGCTGGTCGGCGTGCTCTCCGGCGCCTTTTCCGGCGCGACGCTGGGCGATCGCCTGGGCGGGGCGCTGGTCGGCGCCGGCATCGAATCCGGCATCGCCATGCCACTGGGTGTCGGCATCGTCGTCATCATCATCACCTACCTCTCGCTGATCATCGGCGAGCTCGTGCCCAAGCAGATCGCCCTGCGCGATGCAGAGGGCGTGGCGACGCGCGTGGCGCCGCTGATGAGCTTCATCGCCTCGGTCGCCGCGCCCCTGGTCTGGCTGCTCGATATCTCGGGTCGCCTCGTGCTGCGCCTGCTGGGGCAGGGCGGCGAGACCGAGGAGAAGGTCACCGACGAAGAGGTCAAGACCATCATCGCCGAGGCCGAGAGCGCCGGCGTCCTCGAGACCGAGGAACGCCACATGATCTCGGGCGTCATGCGCCTTGCCGACCGTTCGGCGCGCGGGCTGATGACGCCGCGCCTCGACGTCGAGATCATCGACCTGAGCGAAAGCCGCGAGGAGATGATCGAGAAGCTGCGCGAGACGCGCCACTCGGTCCTGCCGGTCCAGGATGGGCCGGTGGATTCGATCGTCGGCGTGATCGTCCGCAAGGACCTCGTCCAGAACGTGCTCTCCGAGCAGCCGCTCGATGTGCGCGCGCTGGTCAAGCAGGCCCCCGTGGTCATGGACCGCTCGAGCGCGCTCGACGTGCTCAAGGCCATCCGCGGCTCGCTGGTGCACATGGCGCTGGTCTTCGACGAGTACGGCCACTTCGAAGGCATCGTCACCCCTGGCGACGTCCTCGAGGCGATCACCGGTGCGTTCCAGGAGGAGGAGGGCGACGAGAAGGCCTACGTCACCCGCGAGGACGGCTCGTTCCTCGTCTCAGGCTGGATGCAGGTCGACGAGTTCCAGGCCCATATCGGCGTGCCGGTGCCCAAGGACGCCAAGTACGAGACGGTCGCGGGCTTCGTCCTGGCCGAGCTCAACCACCTGCCGCAGGTGGGCGAGGCCTTCGAGCGCGGCCACTGGCGCTTCGAGGTCGTGGACCTCGACGGCCGCCGCATCGACAAGGTGCTGGTGACGCGGCTGACCTAGCCACCACTGCCTGCTCCTCCCCAAGCGGGGAGGGGCGCATCCCCTCAGAGTGCGCTCAGCTCCGACTTGGGCCAGTCGTAGAGCATCCGGTTCTCGTTGAACCCCGGCTCGATCATGTCGATCAGCTTGGGCGCAACCGCTGCCGGCGGGGGCAGGGTCTCCGGATCCTCGCCCGGCACCGCCTGGGCGCGCATCGCCGTGCGCACCGCGCCGGGATAGAACACATTGGCCCGCACATTGGTGACGCCGCCGGTCTCGGCCGCGTAGGACTTCACCAGCGCCTCGAGCGCCGCCTTGCTCGCCGCGTAGGGGCCCCAGAAGGCCTTGCCCGAGCGCGCCGCCGAGGACGACACGAACACCGCGCGGCCGGCTTCGGACTGGCGCAGCAGCAGGTCGAGCGAGCGGATCAGCCGGTAGTTGGCGGTGACGTTCAGCGCCATCACCTTGTCGAAGTCCTTGGGCTCGAAATGCGCCACCGGGCTCAGCACGCCCAGCATGGCGGCGTTGGCGACCAGCCCGTCCAGCTTGCCCCAGCGCTCGAACACGGCGCGGCCCAGCCGGTCGATGGCATCGCCATCGCGCAGGTCCGCCGGCACCAGCGTTGCGCTGCCACCGGCAGCCTGGATCTCGTCGTCGAGTTCCTCGAGGCCGCCGACGGTACGCGCCACGGCGATGACATGCGCCCCGCGCCGCGCTGCCTCGAGTGCGGCCTGGTAGCCGATGCCGCGCGAAGTGCCGGTAACGAGGACGATCTTGCCCGCGAGGGTCTTGGACATGGTCATGCGAGGGAGGCCCGATTGTGATGTTGGGGCGCTTCTAGCGAGGAAGCGCGCCCGATGCCAGTGCGGCGGATGGTCGTCCGGTCACTTGCGCTGCGCCGGGGACCTGTGCGGCAGCCACCGGCTGTGCGGCTTAGCTCGCTTCCTTCATCAGCGACAGCGTCTTGGGCGCGCTCTTCGAACGGCCCGTGAGGTCGGTGAGGCCGGTCGGGTAGTCGCCGGTGAACTGGTGGTCGGTGAACTGCGGGTTGCCCGGATCGCGCTTGATGCCGCCGACGGCCTCATAGAGCCCGTCGATCGACAGGAACGCCAGCGAGTCCGCGCCGATATAGCGGCACATCGATTGCAGGTTCGCATGCTGGTTGGCCAGCAGGTGCTCCGGATCGGGCGTGTCGATGCCGTAATAGTCCGAGTGGAAGATCATCGGCGAGGCGACGCGGATATGCACTTCGCGTGCCCCGGCATCGCGGATCATCTGCACGATCTTCACCGAGGTGGTGCCGCGTACGATCGAGTCGTCGATCAGCACGACGCGCTTGCCCTCGATCTCGGCGCGGTTGGCCGAGTGCTTGAGCTTGACGCCAAAGGCACGGATCGACTGGGTCGGCTCGATGAAGGTGCGGCCCACATAGTGGTTGCGGATGATGCCGAGCTCGAACGGAATGCCGCTCTGCTGCGCATAGCCGATCGCCGCGGGCGTGCCGCCATCGGGCACGGGCACCACAACGTCGGCCTCGACCGGCGCTTCCTTGGCGAGGTTGATGCCCATCTTCTTGCGCGCCGCATAGACCGGGCGGCCGGCGACCACGGAGTCGGGGCGGGCGAAGTAGACATACTCGAACAGGCAGATGCGCTCCGGCCGCGGCGCGAAGGGCTTCACCGAGTCGATGGTGTAGGTGCCGTCGGGCTGGATCTCGCAGATCACCACTTCGCCGTTCGCGACATCGCGCACGAACTTGGCGCCGATGATGTCGAGGGCGCAGGTCTCCGACGCGAAGATCGGCTTGCCGTCGAGATCGCCGAGCACCAGCGGCCGGATACCGTTGGCGTCACGCGCGCCGATCAGCTTGGTGCGGGTCATGGCGACGAGGGCAAAGGCGCCCTCTAGGTGCATCAGCGCATCGATGAACCGGTCGGACGACGCGACCTTCTTGGAGCGCGCGATGAGGTGCAGCACGACCTCGGTGTCCGAGGTCGACTGGCAGATGGCGCCCTGCGCGATCAGCTGCCGGCGCAGCGTCAGGCCGTTGGTGAAGTTGCCGTTATGGGCAATGGCAATGCCGCCCACTTCGAGCTCGGCAAACAGCGGCTGGACGTTCCGGAGGATCGTCTCGCCGGTCGTCGAGTAGCGCACGTGCCCCATGGCCATGTGGCCGGGGAGGCGCTTGACCGTCGCCGGGTCGGTGAAGTGGTCGCCCACGAGGCCGAGCTGGCGCTCCGAGTGGAATTGTTTGCCGTCGAAGCTGACGATGCCCGCCGCTTCCTGTCCGCGATGCTGCAGGGCATGCAGGCCCAGCGCCGTCAGCGTCGCAGCCTCGGGATGCCCAAGAATGCCGAACACGCCGCATTCCTCGCGAAGCGTATCGTATTCCCATTCATTGAGCGGTTTGGCGTGGTCGTTCACGACGTGCACCTCGGCTTGGTGGCGGGCCAAAAGTCGACGGGACCGCAAGTGCGGTCCCGATCGCGAAATTACAATGCGCTCACCCGAAGTTCATCGGGTTGTTGCCGGCGCCGCGTCCAGCGGCGCGTCGTTCTCGAGCTGGTCCGTGCCTTCTTCCGGCGCGGCATCCTGCGTCGTTCCCTCGGCGGGCGGCTCTTCATCGCTGCCGGCGCCGCGATGCAGCAGGTCTGTTACCTGCTTCTCGAGGTCAGGCGGCAGCATGCCGATGAGGCTGTTGCCGAGATCCTCGAGCACCGGCAGCGAGCGCGAGTCGCGTGCCCAGCTCGGCAGGTTGTTCGACATGAGCCACAGCCCGAAGATCACCACTACGACCGCGATCAGCACGCCACGGGCGACGCCGAAAACGAAGCCCAGGGTCCGGTCGAGCGGCCCGATGCGGCTGTCGACCACGAAGTCGGCAATCCGCATGGTGACGAGGTGGAGGATGATCAGCGCCACGATGAACGTGCCGCCCACCGTCACGATGTCGGCCACAAGCTCCTCGGCGATGTACTGCCGGGCGATTTCCTTGTGGTTGAAATAGGCATAGGCCGCAATGGCGGCCGAGCCGGCCCAGGTGGCCAGCGACAGGACCTCGCGAGTGAATCCGCGCGCGGTTGCGAGGATCGCCGAGATCAGCACGAGAACGCCGATGCCGACGTCGAATGCAGTCAACATGTATGAAACCCACCGCTGGGACCCGCTTCGAGACCCGTGTAACCGCTAATTCCGGCAAAGCCAAGCCGGGAGGATGGCGCGCATGGCCAATGTTCACGGAAAGCGCAGGCGTCGCGCATGCCTTACTCCGCCGCCTGCCGCTGCGCCCGCGCGGCAATCTTGCCGATGAGCTCGGCAAGCTCGGCATACTCGCCGACCACGATCCCGGACGGCACGTCCCCCTTGCCCAGTCGCCCCGTGAC
>Ga0247822_10002358_pt1 | contig 12010 bp, 12 predicted proteins | sample 13C_Cellulose_Da_FD_192423 | JGI IMG/M metagenome (GOLD analysis project Ga0247822, IMG submission 192423) | Soil microbial communities from agricultural site in Penn Yan, New York, United States - 13C_Cellulose_Day30 | ecosystem: Environmental > Terrestrial > Soil > Agricultural land | place...
GACTCAACATTACATGAGCTTCAATTGAACTACATTGAACCTGGAATTTTATTTGGCATTGAAGACCATGACAAATATTTTTTCATTGGGAATGCTGTTTCGTTTAATGTCTTCTCAAAAACAAAAACTCGCGTCTCTTCTGATTCATTTGTTTTTCTTCCGGTAGAACTTTCAAACAACACTGATATAATTCAAATTATTGGTTTTGGCTACAAATTCAAAGCACTTAAAGAAACATTCTTCCTAGAGGCTAGATACTCTTTTGGTTACATTTACCAATATGCTAAACAAAGGAATTCTCAATTAGGCATTGTGGCTGGAATATATTTCTAGCCACAATTGCTATTTATTAAGTTCTGGGATTTTTTAATAGCCCTTAACAAGACCGGTGCTAAATTACTTGAATTCCTCCACTGGGGATTATATTCATTTTCCTCAAAAACATATTCTATGCCATCCAATTTTACAGAGTCGTGATTAACACCAATTGAAAGAGCATCATGTAAATATTCTGGCATTTCATTAATGGTTAATAACTGATCCTTAACCACCCTGGCATAAAGAACCATTCTATTCCCCTTACTATCAACATACGAATCTTTAACTTCTGCATTATATTTTGGCTGCCAAAGCCTTCCTGAAACTCTTAAAGATTGCTCAAAATCAATTCCTGAATATTCAAAACCAAATGCAGATTCGTTATTGCCCCAAGTAATTAGGATAGTACAATCATGATCTAGTTTAACATAAAAGCATTCTGAAACATATTCAATTCCATCGTTTAGCTCTATGGTATAACAACCCTCAGGAAGACTTTCCCAGTTAACTTTGTATCTTAAATAAAGCCCGCTACCAATAACATCTTCACTTGTAGAAGTGTAAACAACATTACCAAGTTGATCCCGAATAATGTAATTATACGCCTGAATTACAATAATATTATCTACACAAACATTTCCTTCTCCTGTTATTGTGAATCCACTTTGTACAGCTTTGTAAACTCCAGAAGTGGGTTCTGAAATTTCTGGATGCCCCTCAAATGAGCCTATTTTAATATTGCCAGACCCTGACACATCTATTTCTATATAGTAGTTTTCTCCAGGAGTTAAAATATTAGGAATAGATAATGTATTTTCATCATTTCCATCATAACAGGCTATCCCTTCATTTACTGTCCAGCTCATATTATAACACCCTCATTATCCAATTAAATACAACATAAGGAGGCAGGTTGTTATGTGCTTCTAAAGCATCTTGTGCACCATCCCTACTGGGTTCTCCGTCAGTATTAATTACATCTCCCGTTTCTAGGCCTAAATTTGTCCCACTTGCTTTCATTATATTAGCAATCGCGCCTCCTCCTTCTGCATATCCTCCAACATTATGTGAGTGCCCCCTGAGTCCAGATTGTTCAGAAGTCAGAGTAACTTCTTTTGCCCCTCCATTTGCTCCTAATGTATCAAAATCAGCATCATCATCTTTTAATCCATAAATAGTTTTTCCTCTCAGGTCTGGAAGGTTAAAGGTATCTGAACCGTCCCCGTCTCCATAAGTAGTTCCAATAATATCGAACAGCTCTGCATAGTCTGTTCGGCTCAACTCCTGGCCTTCACAAATCCTATATCTTACTGTTGGAGCTGTGGATTTTGGACTTGCTATTATTGAACCAATTTGAGGCATTGACAAATTAACAGCATCTATAATCTGATTAACCTTATCTCTTAGCGGCCCCCACTCTTCGTTGTTTTCCCAGTATTCTATTTCCATAATATTTTTAATTATATATCGTTACTGCTACAGGCGTATCAAATAATTCTTCTTCTAATGTTAAATAACATCCAGAGCCAACTCCTGGCAATTCTCCACTTGTTACATTTTCAATAGTTGCGTTATACAAAGTATCCTCTATCTTAACTCCAATTGTTTGACCTATTGTAAATTCACCAAAGTATGGGCATGAGAAAAATATATATTTTGGCGAATATCCCACTCCGCTAAATTCACATAGAAAATCTGACAAAGTGCAATTCAAGAATGCCCCTAGTGGCAATCCTGAATCAATCAAGTCTTGTAGTGTCGAACATTGGTAATCTTCACAATTCGCATTTATGTAAATTGTAAATGTTTGTGATCCTTCATTCCCGTCTGTGTCTCTTACGGTTATTGTATATTCCCCCTCACATAGCTCTTCAAATAATCCTGAACTTTGCCAAGATCCACCATCAATAGAATATTCGTACGGGCCGCCATTTCCGCCTATCGCAGTTGCATCAATTTCGCCTTCGCAAACTCCTTCTGTTGTGTTTACTGGATATGCGCTTACTACTATTTCATCAATAACATTCCACCCATCTAAACCTGATTCAAAATCTCCATTTGTAATTAATTGTGAAGACTTTATTTCAAATTGTGTTTCATCATTGTTATTCACCAACTGACAGAAATTCTTTTCCCAACAAACACAAGAGTTTTGTTTGTTAAATTTAACTACCTGATTATCTATGATTGTTATTCCCATGCCCTTAATAGTTTAAATTCTGTCATTCCAGATAAAACCTTATATCTAAGGTCTATAATAAACGCATTTATATATTCACCATTTCCAGAACTAAACCTAATACACTTATAAGGATTATCTCTTACTGTTTTATATTGTGCAAGAGTGAGCGGGTAGTTAAATTCGAAGTATTCAGGAATCCACAAAGGAATATTATCTGTGTTACTATCTCCATCCCAAATAATATTTTGGCCTTCTCCTAGTAGTGCATTATTAAATGATCCAGGGCAGTCATCTATCTGCTCTGATTGCATGCTATAATTACCTTCTCCGTAAGTTAATTTTATCTCCCTGCCTGGATAATTTAAAATAGACGGGGTTACAATGTTACTCCTTCTTAATAAATTCCTTGCTGGGGAAAGCCTAAGATTGTATGAAGTTTCAGGACTAATTAAATTGGCTATCCCTGTAAAATTTTCATTCTTTTCAGCAATCGTTAAATTTATTGGATTACCAGAAGAGTCAACCGATCTATTTAAGCATACAATAAATATTTCATTATCATATTTATAATCTTCTGTCGCTGTAGTCAAAAAAGGCTTTCTACGAGTAAACTCTATTGCATAACCAGATGCAATTAATTTACTTAATATCTCATCAGTTGATTCTATCTTTTTTAGACCTAAAGAATATTGTCTTTTAGAATTAAATTCGTCTATACCATTTATTTCTTCATTCTCCCACTTATCGTATCCAATAGTTATATTGTTGTAATAAAACTCAGTTGCAACAGAGCGTTTAATATCGGACACATTTTCTAACTGTACCGAAAATGAATTATCGTAAAAATGTGCCTTTGGCTCAATCCTTATTTTGTAAACATCTTCAACTTTTTCTATTCCAATACCTAAATTATCAATAGCATCTAAACTATAATATAGCTCCTTCATTGAAATGGATGGAGCTTTTTCAATTGGGAATTGTCTAATCTGAAGACCATTTGTTATAGACCTGAATGATCCACACCCATTTTCAGAATAAGAAATAGGTTCTGAGTTTTTCCTTCCGTAATAATTGCTAATTATGGGTCTTGAATCATCAGTAATGTATTGCCCAATTATAGATAAGGCCTCATGTATACAAAACACATTTGCTTGTGAGTTTAATACAACACTTTCAACAACTGCCTGAATATTTGTTGATTCATTGTACACATATTCAAGGTCTAAAAATACGTAAAGAGGATATTCGCCAGAATATGTTGGTGGATAGTCAGGATCAAAATCAATATTATTCATATCATACCTGAGCCTAACAAAATATAGAGATGGCACAACAACAGTTTCATTAAAAGAGAATGAAACAGGAACCGGAGTTGATGTATGAACACTTGTTTCAGAATTTATTAATACGCTAGATACTAGTGTGAAATTTTCATCTAGTATATCTATGTAATAAAAATACCCTTTACCTATAGTAAAAACTGGTGTTGCTCCACTACCTGATATATACTGTATCTTTTGAAATGTTGTAAAATTTAATGTACCTGAAATAGTAATAGACTGCTCTACTCCTATTAAATTTTGAATAATGGCAGATGAAGGATCTGTGGTGTCATAGAATGAACTTTGGCTTCCTGGTAGGTCATAAGTGATTAGGTCAAGAGGAGGAGCATGAACCGTTCCAATTGAAATTTCGACTGTATTTGACGGAGGGTTAGCCTCCCAAGTGGAATTGAATACAATTTTTTTACTGTGCAATGTCATTTTATATGGAGCAAATGAATAAGAGTTCATTGCGCTTCCATCTAATGAATCTAAAGCAGTAAGAATTACCTTTGTATCTAATCTATTTTTGAATTTTGCATAAATATCTGACTGCTCAATCGTAACTACTGTATAGTCTCTGTCTGATTGATACGAGCTAAGATTTATCGACCCCTCATAAAATATTTCATATTGACATTGCCCCTCTGATAAACTCCCATAATCGTCTGAATAATCAATTGAATAATCTGGAGAATCCTGACCAGGTTCACACCCACAAGCATATGAAATGATAATTCCTATTTCTCCGTCTGGACCAAACTCATTAAATATACTGTCAATAAACTCTTTTCCAGCACCACAAAAAAACTTTAGGTCTAAAGAGTATTCTGATAACACACCGTGCAGCTCCGTATCTCTACTTAATTCCATTACAGTATCTTCCCACCCTACTGGATCTGAAGGTAGAATATAACTTCCATAAACAGGACTTGTGAGAGTAAATCGAAATATCATTTTCTAACTACCCTTTTAAATGACCGACTTATTTTTTTTGCAATATCATCTGAATTAATAATACTCACCTTGTTATTCTTTTTTGTGAGCATTTCTAGATAAGATAAATCAACGCCATTATAAGCTAATGATTTTAAAATATTTTCGGATGTACTTTGCCTTCTCTTTTCAAAAGCTTCCTTATCTGCCTTCGCTTTTCTTAGAGCAGGAGTCACATATCTTTTTGAAACATATTTTTCAAAATTATCCTCATGTATTGCAGTTATAGCCTTCCCATATTTCTTAACTGAGCTCCTATTATGGACAAACTCCCCTCCTTCTGCTTCAATCAATTGTCCTCCTTGTGAATGTCTTGGGCCTTTAACATGTCCGCCTTTTTCAAATTTTGGAACAGGCTGACTTCTTACAACTGCTGCTTCGATTGCTCCCTGAGCTGCTACATATGCGGAGAATGGCAATCCAAAGGTGGATGGAGACGACGCAACAGCTTTTACAATTCCAAATGCAGTTTCAATTCCTATTTGAATTAATTTTGCATTTCTGTCCGCAATAAATTGTTGCCTCTTAATTACTGATTCTTTTCTTGCAGAATCCTTTTGAATTCTTTCTTTTTGGGCTGCTGCCTGCTCTTCACTTATTATACCGGCCTTTACTTGTTTATCAAGGCTTGAAATTCTAAAGTCTGCTGTTTTTTGTATTTGCTCTCTTTCATTGTCGTACCTCGCCTGTATTCTTTGATTCTCAAGGTCATTAAATTGTTGTAATCCCTGTTCTGCGATTTGTGCTGAATCAAGAATAAGCTTTACCTGAGCATCTCTTTTTTTCTTTTTTATTTCTTCTGCCTTGTTGGCATTCTCAACATCTATTTTATAAAGCTTTTCTTTAGCTTCTAAAATTTCATTCTCTGTCTCTAAAGTGCTATCTCCATATAATAACTGAAGTTGTTTTTTAGACTCCAGGTAATTAATTTCTCCTTGTAAATTATCTCTATCAAATTGATCTTGTAGTTGATCAATAGCTTTTTTATTGGTTCCTACTTGCTTTAATTCATCTAATTGAGATTCTTTTACAATTATTTGCTCTTTTGCTTTTAACTCATCTAATTCTTTAAATCTCTCCGTCTTGATCTTTTCGGATGCCGCCTTTCTAGCTGCCTTCCTATTCTTCTCTTCGTCAGCAAGGAATTGAGTATAATCTTTTTCAAGCTCCTTCTCACGAAGCTTCAGGCTTTTATATTCCACTTCTTGAGTTTTTGCATATTGACGAAAAAGGTTTATTCTTCTCCTGTTAAAATCCCCTTGAACCTTAATTATCTGTCCTTCGGTACCATCTTCTAACTTTACTCTTCTAATGGCGATGTCTTCAAGGGCTTTTAGTGTATCTAGTTGCTTTTTGAATTCTTTATCTAGCTCCTCTTGTGTTTTCTTTGTTTCAACAGTTCTTTCGTTTAGGCTCTTAAGCTGAGATTCTAGTTGTTTAATAGCAATACGATATGAATTTACCTTCTCTCGGATTTCTTCATTCTTTGCAGTATACTCATCAATTGTTTTTTGAGTAGATGATGTTGTAATGCCTAATCCATCAAGAGCTTTATCTAATAGATTGACATCATTCTTTGCATCTACTATAACTGAATTATTTCTATCAAATGATATATCGAGCGCATCCACTTCTTTTCTCAGCGACGCAATAGTTTCAGTTATTTTTACTATTTGCTCTGAAACTGGCAGTTTGCCAAAGCCTTCAAATGTTTGCAGCAACTCATTTGCAGCTTTATTATACTCACGTTGAGACCGTTGAAAATCATTTTCCTCAAACTCCCTAATTGCCTTTACTAGGTCTCCAATCAAACTAATCGCATTACTAAATCCATTTGATGCCTGACCTCCAAGCGTTTTTGCTAGCTGGTCAAATTCATCATCCAGATTACTTAACTGCCCTCCAAGAGTCTTTGATATTGCCTCCATCGATCCTGTTACACCCTCAAGGTCTCCCAATGAAAGAATATAATCCTGAATAGATTGACTTGTAAAATCAACCTGTTTTTGTACTCCCTTAAACGTAAATGTAACTTTGTCGCCTTCCTTACTCGCCCTAATTCCGAATTCTTTTAACCTTTCAAACTCTCCAGTTTGAGCATCAATAACTGCTTCTGCTAATTGGTCAAATGATTTACCTGTTGATGATGCTAAATCTCCAAGTTTTCGAAGTTCAGTAACTGTAGGTTTAAACCCTTGATTAGCGAGCTTAACAAAAGATTGTGTGAGCTCTGTTACTCCAAATGGGGTTTTAGCTGCGAACTCTTGAATATCCAAAAGTGCCTTCTGTGCTAAACTTGAATCTCCTAGTGTGTTAGTTAATACAGCTTCTAATTTTTGAAACTCTGCTGTAACATCTCTAACATACTTTGCATAATTCATTATTGTTGATAAGGTGAAATATCCAGCAAGAGCACCGCCAACTGTTTTAAGTGTATTATTTAAATTATTTGACTCCTTCTCAACATTCTTAAAACTCTTTACCACTCCATCAGACGATTTCTTGGCAGCCTCATCAACACCACGAAGTCCCTTCTCAAGACCTTTTAAGTCTCTCTCTAGCCTATCCAGCCTTGCGCCATATTCAACTATTACCTGATCCACGGGGTATACTCTCTATAGTGTATTTTAATAAGGATAAGTACTCTCTCGTTGTATATCTTTTTATCTTCTCTATTTCTCCTGGACTTCCTGACGCAAGCCAAAATATTTCATCCTCATCTGACTCAACTGCCTGAACTAATTGGACTCTGTGATATAATTGTTCATCTGTGTTTTTATCGCCTCCAACTTCACTATCGACTCCCGCCATAATTCGTGAAATTCGCTCTCGAATGATTTTAAGAAAGGCAACACTTCTGTCAATTTCGCATTGTAAAAAAAATCGTACAGGCCCTCCTTGCTGTCTTTGTGGAACTGTTCAATCTTTTGAGCGTGAATATTTAAATCTATTACTGCTGGATCTTCGTCTTCCCTAATGTATTTGAAAGCAACCATATCAAACATCATATCCGGATGCATCCATATTTTAGCCCTTGATTCAAGTTCATTTATAAGATGCCCTACCATTGCCACATCTGGCTTCTTTCCGTTATTCAATGCGGCTTTAGCTGTTGTAATAAAAAGTTCCAAATACTCATCATCCAGACCGAACTTAATTCTCATAAGTCGTCTTTGGATCTCTTTAGTTCTTTGATGTGGAAGATCAAGTTCTTTCTCTGGGCTGAAATACCGTCTACCTTCAGAGTCCACAAACTGAACTTTCATATTCTCAAAGCCTATTTTGCTAGATTGCTCTGAGAAGTATATTCTCAATATTTGTTTCCTAAAAAGTCGGTAAAAGAGCTTAATCATTATGAATGAGTTTATATATGAAAAGGTTGACCGCAGAAATGGCAACTACAACAAATGGCCACAAAGCTAGAGAAAGCCAGCATGGCTTTATCAATATCCAATACATGATAGATCCCCAAAACGAGGCATAACATACCACACACCCTATTATTGGGTTGTAAAGAAATCTTAGCTTACTTTCTTCATGAAATGTATTGTTCATCCATATCTTAAATGGGTGTAAAATATATCCTTCGCTTGAGATGATAGCAAGGCCATTACAGAATAGAGAAATGAGGAATATATCAAGTATAAAATTCATATTTTTAAGGTCCAGGTTGTTTCCTCTAATCCATTGATCTTTTCGAAATACACACCAATACACTCAAATTCTGAATCATCTATAGTTATAGGCAACAATATATGAGAGGCAGAACTAACATATATTTCGTAGTAAGAGTCTTGATTGTAAAATGAAGGGGCTGGTTCAGAAAGATCAAGAGTAATTACTCCTGTTTCTGATGTTGTCACTGAATGGCGATAATTATAACCTGTTGATATGTTTTTAATATCAACATAAACCAAAGTATTAACCTCAGATACTGAGCCTAATATCAGTTCATCTAAACATGTAGGAATCTTTTGTGATTCTTGGCAGATACAGGACATTTGGCATTTGGTTTACCTCCTTATTATCTGCCTGAGAGTGGGCAACTGATGTAAATATAATAATTTGTGTATTCTTTACAAAATTAGTTTCGTCTTTTCATGTGAACCTCAATCCACTTTTTTAAGAAGGTATTAATTCCATATCTAACACAATCTAAAAAATCTGCCCGTTGTGTTAAATCATTTCTATTTCTTTTTAATATTTGCCCAAATGCATCACATTGAACAGTTCTCATATCTCTGCAAGTATTAGGACATGTTTCAGGATTTATTTTGAAGTCTGGGAAATTAGCAAGAAGGTAATTGACATCTGAGCTACTGTTTTTATGTTTAGGGTTTGACCTTACCCTTACCTGAGAATCATTAAGCCTTAATCCTCTTTGAAGTTGTCGATAAAAACTTGCATTGTCTCTTTGCGAAATATCTCCATCATTTCCCATTGCATCACCTGTTATTAAACAATTTGGTAGGCTATTTAAATATTTTGCCTTTATAAGATCAATCATTGCAGGAATAGAGCCTTTAATTATTTGCGCTTCATCAATTATATGAAAATGCTCTCCTTTATCATCTCGCCACATGTGCCCAAAATTAACTGCAAAAGGGGTAAGGTTGAAATCAATCATAATTAAAAGCTGCTTACCTTGGCTAAATACTGCCTGTGTTGATTCATGTTTCTTTGGATCATATTGATGAGCAAAAGGATTTAACACCTCCCTTTCGGCTTCCCAATCACCATATAATAACCTTCTTTTATCATAATCTGAGGTCATTTTTTCAAGCTGCTCCATATAAAGAGCCTTAAACCCTCCGTCTGGATTATCCGTAACCAACGCCTGAACAAACTTCTGATACCTTTCTAGGTCAATCGGTTTATTTTCTGAATCTAATATGTACCTATCTTTAACCCATCCTGGCCCAGGGTTACAAGTAATCAGCGTTTTAGGAACCAACCCAAATTCAGCAATCTTCCACCTTAAACGGCTATTAACTATTTCAAAAGCTTTTAATGTTACCTCCGTTGCTTCATCAATGAATGCATCTGTATATTCGGTTGAGCCTAATGAGGTGAAATCAGGGTCTGATGGGTAAAAAAATAGATCCTTTAATATTGTCTTACTGCCATTATACCAAGTAATTGTATGATCTTGCCCATTATATCTAAAGTGTTGCCCTGCGACATACCCCATATCTGCACAGGCTTTAAATAGAGTAATAAGTGTTGATTCTTTCAAGGCTGCTAATTTAGCCCTTCCAATCAATCCCCTTGAGCCTGGGTAATTTAATCTTCTATGGATATGCCAGATACACCCTAGCCAGCTCTTGCCACCTCCAGCTGCTCCTCCATAACCAATCTCTGTTGTTTCTTGGTCTTCAAGGTATCTCCAGGCAATTGTTTGTTTTTTACTCAGCTTGATCCGCTTCACTATCTAAAATAATAAGAGGGGCTTTAAAATTGTGATTCTGGTCTACCTCCTGTTTATCTCTCAATCCAAGGTCCCTAGCTATGATATTTGCATTTAAAAACCCTGCCGCCGCTCCGGTAAACTTCTGAGAATACATTATTTTCTCAATTCGCCCAATGACTTGAAGAAAATCTTTATATTCTTCGTTCGTTTTATAATCCCTAAGCGAAGAAATATCAAGGAATAACTCTAACGCCTCCCATGTATAAGCCCTCATTTTTGGTATTCTAACCTCATCAGCATCTTTACCTTTAAAGTCTACTTCATACAATGGATTTTCGTCACACCACTCGAAATATTTACATGCCTCTTCCCAAAGTATTTCCGGAGAGGAAAATATCTTATCCCTTCCGTGCTTGCTTCTCTGTTTCCAAAATTGATTTCCTATTGGTGCTGCCATTCTCTTCTAATAATCTTTATTCTTTGTTTTGCGACCTGCCAGTTGCTGCAATATGAGTTAGCTCAATTAGTTTTTCTGTAGTACACACCTCAGGATGCTTGCGATAAACACTAATAAATATCCTAGCAATATCTCCAGCTGTAAAAACAGTTGTTTCTGCCATTTTATAAATTTTTGGCGTAACATCCTCTATTACAATTCCCGGAATTCCTACCATGTAGAGTATTTGTCTCACATCTGACTCTTAAATTCTTTCTATCTTCCATATTGTGTATAATTTACACTATTTATTCTGATTTTTCAAATTGTCGAAAATATTAACCTATACCCAACCGCCAAAATTAACCCTGCGAATTTATACCAATGGCCTCCCATTTGACGAACGAGTTTATCAGAGAATGCAGTTGTTCCAATGTTCCATATGCTTTTATTTGTGAATAAATTGTACCCGCCATCAAAGACTATCCAGAAATACCAAGCATAAGCCAAAAGCCAATCAAGTGGACAAACAGCAATTGCGAATATAAACCTGAATACAAACCCTAGCCAATGCCAATGCTTATTATCTTGCTTGTCAATAGGCGAAGCGAGCGAATCCCGATAAGAAGCTCCGACAGGAAAGAGTGCTAAGATCGCCCAGGCTATTTCAGTATACATACCAGTATCACAATTATTAACAACCCTCCTAGTATTACCTCTCTTGGGTGTTCGTTTAAAAACTTGATTGTATTTTTCATCTCTTCCTGATTACCTGTATACTGTCATTTTCAAATATTACAACATTAGCCTGCATTCTCGGATTTTTTCTTTGTGTGTCTTTCCAATTAACAGTATTGATATTGTGCTGATCTTTAAATCTTGCAACATAGACCCATTCGGTTTTAGAATAGTAATATCTGTAAACTTCTATATCGCTATTTTCACCTTCGGATAATCGCTCTAGTGTTCCAGGCGTTTCGCATCCTGCTACTATAGCAAGAAGCATTATTAATAATATCTTTTTCATTTCTTATTCTCCTTTCTCAGCTTCTTTTTTATTGATTAGAATTGGATTACCAATGCTCACTTTAGCATTTGGCAACTTTTCTAATAGAGATTTCTTGTACTCTTCAGGATCAAATTTCTCATCTGTCGAAGGACTTACACCATGCATTAAAATTTTAAAATCACTCATATCCTTATTCTCATCTCCTTGGTAATTTGTACGCTCTTTCCATTTTTTAAAATCTTCCTGGCGTATTGATACAACCAAGTCTAGTTCTGGATTATAAATGTTTACTATTTCATCTCCCAACCTTTTATATTCTTCTAAACCTATGATTACA
>Ga0247822_10002361_pt1 | contig 12007 bp, 12 predicted proteins | sample 13C_Cellulose_Da_FD_192423 | JGI IMG/M metagenome (GOLD analysis project Ga0247822, IMG submission 192423) | Soil microbial communities from agricultural site in Penn Yan, New York, United States - 13C_Cellulose_Day30 | ecosystem: Environmental > Terrestrial > Soil > Agricultural land | place...
CAATCGTGGTGATGACCTCAGGTGCTCCGATCCTGATGGCTGATTGGATCGACCGAGTACCGGCCGTTGTGCAAGCGTTCTATTATGGTCAGGAAGGCGGGAATGCGCTCGCGGATGTGATCCTCGGAAGGTATTCGCCGTCCGGCAAATTGCCGGTCACCATGCCGGTAAAATGGGAAGACTCGCCGGCATTCGGCCGATTCCCGGGTGACGGTAAGAGGCTGGAGTATTCGGAAGGGGTCTTTGTCGGTTACAGGTGGTTTGATAAGCGATCGATACAGCCGCTGTTTCCGTTCGGCTACGGCCTCTCGTATACGACGTTTGAATACTCCGACCTGCACTTGCGTTCTTCTGGGCCGGGTCAGGTGGTCGCGACGCTTTCGGTTCGCAATACAGGCACTAGAGGCGGGGCCGAAGCCGTGCAGCTTTATGTAGAGGACGTCCGCTCCAGCGTCGAGCGGCCTCCGAAAGAACTCAAGGGCATTGCGAAAGTGTTCCTAAGACCGGGCGAGAAGAAGCCAGTATCCATTGCACTGAAGCGGGATGCGTTCGCTTATTACGACGTTCGGACGTCCGGGTGGGTGGCCGAGGCGGGCGAGTTCGGCATTTTCGTCGGGAGTTCGTCGAGTGATCTACGTCTGAAGAAGCTCTTTCGCCTTAACAAACAGATCAGTTTCAAGTGAACAATGAGTGAGCTAGAGACCAGGACCACAGCCAAGATAACGCGTCGAATAATGCCCTTCCTGATCGGCCTATTCATCGTAGCTTTTATCGATCGGGTTAACGTAGGTTTTGCAAAACTCGAGATGGCCAACGACCTGGGGTTCGATTCGGAGATCTTCGGCTTCGGTGCGGGGGTCTTCTTCTTCGGCTACTTCCTGTTCGAAATACCCGGATCGTACCTGGTTGAAGTGTGGAGCGCTCGAAAATGGCTGGCTCGGATCATTTTTACATGGGGCCTGGTCTGCGTGCTCACAGGGTTCATTCAGTCCGCCGAGCAATTCTACGCCGCCCGGTTTTTCCTGGGTCTTGCCGAGGCAGGATTCTTTCCAGGGGTGATCGTTTATCTTAGCCATTGGTTTCGCTATCAGGATCGGGCAAAGGCGGTCGCGATGTTTATGACAGCCGTACCAGTTGCCAACATTATCGCGTCGCCGATCTCGGGATATATCCTGGGGCTCAACTGGTTTGGGGTCGAAGGCTGGCGATGGATATTTATCCTGGAGGGAGTCCCCGCGGTTGTCCTCGGAGTCGTTACTGTCTTTTACCTGACGGATCGCCCAAAGGATGCAGCGTGGCTGACTGAGGACGAGAAAGCCTGGATCACCGAAGAACTCGAGAAAGAGCGTGCCGTCAGAAGGAGGGAGAAGCGGAGGTCATTCCTGAGCGCTCTCGCGGACCGACGGGTGATCCTACTCACGCTGACATATTTCTTTGCGGTCACGGCCGTTTACGGCTTCAATTTCTGGCTTCCGACCATTATTAAGGGCTTTGGATATTCAAATTTTGAAACCTCGCTGATCGCATCGGTGCCGTACATCGCCGGCTTGGCTTTGATGCTGTTCGTCGGATGGTCATCGGATCGTTCCGGCGAGCGCAAGTGGCATACCGCGTTGCCCCTCGCGGCCGCTTCGGTGGGCCTCTTTTTAGGGGCGATGTACAGTTCGAGTCCAGTTTTTGCCATCAGTCTTTTTTGTGTGGCGTGTGCGGGAATATACGGATACCTTCCTGCCTTCTGGGCGACGCCGGGCTTGTTTCTCACCGAGGCCGCGGCCGCCGTTTCTATCGGCTTTATCAACTCTGTCGGGAATCTTGGAGGATTTTTTGGCCCATATATCGTCGGGTATCTGGACAAGCAAACAGGCTCCTTCTATTTTGGCATTGTCTATTTGTCGGTATCTGCATTAGTGGCGGCGATTCTGGCAATAGCGACCAGCCACACCTCGAAGAAGGCCTTGGTCGAAACTTGAAGAGAAAGTGATGGAAAAAGAATTCATTGAACTGGAAGAGGATGTATCCGGCTCGCCGTTGTGGAATCACGACCTGGCGCCGACCACCATCAAGCAGCGGACGTGGTCCACGTGGAATATCGCCGCTCTGTGGATCGGGATGAGCGTGGTGATAACCACCTATACGCTTGCCGGCGGGTTTATCGAGGCGGGGATGACGTGGTGGCAGGCGATGATAACGATCCTGCTTGGCAACACGATCGTGTTGATCCCGATGGTGCTGAATGCGCACGCGGGCACAAAATACGGCGTGTCGTTTCCGGTGCTTGCACGAGCCTCATTTGGAACCAAGGGCGCCAACATTCCGGCGATCTTGCGTGCGATCGTCGCATGTGGTTGGTTCGGGATCCAGACCTGGATCGGCGGCAAGGCTATCGATGCCCTGCTGACATCACTTTGGGGAGGCTGGTCAAGCTTCGACGCGTTTATCGCCGGGAATCCCCTGCACACCTGGGTCTCGTTCTTTCTCTTTTGGCTGATCCAGGTCGTCATTATTTTGAAAGGGATCGAAGGTATCAAACACCTCGAATCGATGGCCGCACCGATCCTTCTCCTGGGCGGGCTCGTGCTTCTTATATGGGCTTCGAATGCTGCGGGCGGGCTCGGAAATGTTTTGTCGGGCGTCTCGGCTCTACAGAAGCAGAATGCTGATTTTTGGTCGATATTTCCCGGAGCCCTGACAGCATCCGTCGGATACTGGGCGACCCTAAGCTTGAACATTCCGGACTTTACTCGGTACGCGAAGTCGCAGCGTTCGCAGATGCTCGGACAGGCCCTTGGCTTGCCGACGACGATGACTGCGTTTGCTTTCATAGGTGTTGCGGTCACGAGTGCGACAGTGATCATTTACGGTCAGGCGATCCCCGATCCGGTTGAGCTAATTAAGAAGTTCGACAGCACGTTGGTGATCTTGTTCGCGATGGTGGTCATCTTTTTTGCGCAGTTGTCCACTAACATGGCCGCGAACGTCGTTTCGCCGTCGAACGATTTCTCAAATCTTGCTCCGAAGAAGATCTCGTATGTAATGGGCGGCCTGATCACCGCAGTGATTGGGATACTAATGATGCCGTGGCAGTTGATGTCGTCGATGGGTGCTTACATCTTCACCTGGCTGATAGGTTACTCGGGCCTGATGGGGGCGATCGGCGGGATACTGATTTGCGATTACTTTTTGATCCGCCGCAAGCATCTCGAACTCGCTGAACTCTTTAAGACTGACGGCATGTACTCATACAGCGACGGATTCAACTGGCGCGCGATCATTTCGCTTGCTGTCGCGATCGCTCCGGTCGTTCCGGGGTTCTTACGAGCCGCTACAACGGCGGGCGGTCAAGTAGCCGATCCGAATATCTTCGACACCCTTTATGGCTACGCGTGGTTCGTTACTTTTGGGATCGCGTTTATGTTGTATTATTTGCTGATGCGGTCGAAGGCGCGCACAGACGTGGCGACTTTTTGAATCTATCATCGGTGGAATCAGGTTAAGGAACCGAAAATATATGAAACTACTTTTCCCCGTCCTATTCACGCTTGCGGTTATTGGCGTCGTTGGCCTATCTGCATCTGTGGAGGCACAAACCGCTTCATCTCCGCGGAAAGGGGCGACGATCGAGAAACTGCTGAAAGAATCCGGTGTCGCCTTTGAACCCTTTCAAGGGGAAGACTCGTTCATCTCTGTCTACGAAGGGAAGGTGAATAAGCAGATCTCCGTGATCGTGATTGAGGCAGATGCGGCGGTGGTGATCACTACGGATGTCGTTGCCGGAAAGGAAGTCGATCTAACGCCTGCGGTTCTGAGGTCGCTGTTGGAATACAACTTAAAGGCAGATTATATAAAGGTCGGGATCAGCGACATGAAGTCAGTCCGGGTGCAAACGGAAGAAGTGTTGAAAGGCCTGACGCCCGAAACATTTAAGGTGCTGATCGACCAGGTCGCTGCAGGAAATGACGAGGTGGCGAAGATCATTCAGCCGGTACGAAAAAAAGCTGCCTCAACAAAATAATCATATGTCGAGAACTATCAAAGCCGGCCTGATACAGGCACACAATGTTGCACCCGCTGACGCTCCGATCGAGGAGATCAAGAAGGCGAACCTCGATAACCAGATGAAGCTGGTCGAAGACGCCGCGAAGCAAGGCGTACAGATGCTTTGCTTTCAGGAGATCTTCACGACGCCATATTTCTGCGCGGAGCAGCAGACGCGTTGGTACGAGGCGGTCGAAAAGGTTCCTGATGGGCCGACCGTCAAACTGATGCAGGACGTTGCGAAGCAGCACGGCATGGTGCTGATAGTGCCGATCTACGAAGAAGAGCAGACGGGTATTTACTACAACACAGCGGCCGTGATCGACGCGGACGGAAAGTATTTGGGCAAGTATCGCAAGACGCACATCCCGCACGTTGCTCCGGGATTTTGGGAGAAGTTCTATTTTCGGCCGGGCAATTTGGGGTATCCGTGTTTCGATACAGCCTTTGCACGCATCGGCGTTTATATCTGTTATGACCGGCATTTCCCGGAAGGTGCACGTTGCCTGGGTTTGAACGGTGCGGAGATCATCTTTAATCCTTCAGCGACCGTCGCGGGATTAAGCGAGTATCTGTGGAAACTTGAGCAGCCGGCCCACGCGGTCGCGAACGGGTACTTCGTCGGGGCGATCAATCGCGTCGGGACCGAGGCTCCGTGGAACATCGGTGAGTTTTACGGACAGAGCTACTTCTGCGATCCGCGAGGGCAGATGCTTGCCGTCGGCACGCGCGATCAGGACGAGCTGATCGTTGCCGATCTGGATATGGACAAGATCCGCGAGGTTCGAAATACCTGGCAGTTCTTCCGCGACCGGCGCCCTGATGCATATGGAGCGATCGTTGCGGACTGATGAAATGCGAATAACCCTCACAATCTTTGTTTTGATATTGCTCGGCGTCGCCTCCCAGGCACAGTCACCGGCGGAAGTCGAACGGCAGATCCTTGGTCATCTGAAGACGATCAGCGCCACCGGAACCTATTCGGGTAATTACAGCGACGATGACGGCGCACGCAATTCAGCGGCGAATAAGGAACTGACCGATCTCCTGCTAAGGCACGGCCAACGCGCCGAGATCCTGAAGTATTCGTTCCCGAAACTGCATGAGAAGATGGGCGTGGCCACGTCGAAGGACGGGAAGCTTCGCATCTATTCGTGGGATATGGAAACCGGCGGCTCGATGCACGAGCATTCGAGCGTCGTTCAATATCTGGGCGCCAGCGGGAAAACCTACACGTGGACGTATGATCTGCCTGCCGATGAATCCGAGGACTCGCCGGTGCAATCGGGAGTCGGTACGGGCGGATATTATATGCGCATTCTGCAGGTCGATTCGCCGAAAGGAGCGATCTACCTTGCCGTTTCGCTTTCGATCGGCTGCGGACAATGTCATGGCCAGAGTGTGGAAGCGGCGATGATTCAGGGCGAAACGCTCGATCGCGAAGCGGAAGTCATCAAAACCGCGAAAGGCCTGACAAACTCGATCGATTTTGCCTATGCACCGGCAACTATCCCAGGGAAACTCACGGGCGAAACATTGGTGCGGTTCAATGCGGCAACAAAGTCGTTCAGTATTCCGGTCGTGCTGGATGATGACGAATCGGGCAACGGACGCGTAACAGCGCGCACGATCACCTATCGGTTCAACGGTACATATTTTCTGAAGGCAAAGTAATGCAGCATCGCGAGCGATATTCGTCGGGGGCAAAATGGGAGTCGATAGTCGGCTATTCACGTGCGGTTCGAGTAGGCGATCGGATCTACGTGACCGGAACGACTGCGACGGGTGAGGACAGCAGTGTCGTCGGAGTCGGTGATGCATATGCTCAGACGGTTCAATGCATTCTTAACATCGAGCGAGCCTTGAAATATTTCGATGCGACACTCGATAACGTTGTTAGAACTCGGATGTTCGTGACAGACATTGCGCGATGGGAAGAATATGGCCGGGCTCACGGTGAATATTTCCGTGAGATAATGCCGGCGACGACGATGGTCGAGGTCTCGAAGCTGATCGATCCGGATATGCTGATCGAGATCGAAGCGGACGCGGAATTCTAGGATGCCAAATCTCTCAACTGAACAGATCGAACAGAATTTTGCGGAGATCCATCCGCTGATGACGCGTGCAGAGGCGGCGGTCGAGGCGAATCGATGTTTGTATTGCTACGACGCTCCGTGCATGCACGCCTGCCCGACGCATATCGACGTTCCCGGGTTCATCAAGAAGATCGCGAGTGGAAATCTTGTCGGTTCGGCACGAGTGATATTCGATGCGAACCCGATCGGCTCGACGTGTGCAAAGGTGTGTCCGGTCGAGGTGCTTTGCGAAGGTGCCTGCGTTGAGAAAACGCTAGTCGCCAAACCTATCGAGATCGGTCGTCTGCAGCGCTACGCGACGGAGCATGTGTTAGAGAGCGGCAAGGCCCTTTTCGAACAAGGTGCGCCGAACGGCAAGTCGGTTGGCGTTATTGGTTCGGGGCCCGCGGGAGTTTCCTGTGCGATGTATCTTGCTCGGCTCGGTTACGACGTTACTATATACGAACGCCGCGAAAAACCCGGCGGCCTCGATACATACGGTATGGCCGAGTATAAGATGACGCAGGCGGATTCGCTGGCTGAGGTCGCAAATCTTGAGAAGCTAGGCGTTAAGTTTCGGCTCAACACATCGATCACCTCGGCGGTGAATCTTTCATCGGACAGCGACGTTCCGTCAGCAAGCCACGAGCTCTTCAGCGATCTCGTGCAGAGTCACGATGCGATCTTTGTTGGCGTTGGGTTAGGGGCTACGCGGATGCTCGACATCGCCGGCGAAGGGCTTCGCGGAGTGTATGACGCCCTGCGATTTATCGAGAAGGTAAAGACACGCGATTGGCGGTCAGTACCGATCGCGAAGACCGTTGCTGTTATCGGAGCGGGGAATACGGCGATCGACGCGGTGACCCAGGCAAAACGGCTCGGGGCCGAGCACGCGATCCTGATCTACCGCCGCTCGGAAAAAGAAGCGCCGGCGTACGATTACGAGAAAGAACTCGCGAAGTCAGACGGGATCGAATTCGAATGGAACGCGTCGCCGACTCGGATCCTGTCGAACGGCAATGGCAGTGTCGCAGGCATCGCCTGCAGACGAGCCGACGGCACTGAGTTTGAGGTAGCGTGCGATGTCGTTGTTAAGGCGATCGGCCAGACTAAAATGAGGTCGTTTTTCACCGATGTTTGCGAGGTCGATACCGATGATGCCGGGCGGGTTGTTGTGAACGAGCATATGCAGACGTCGAATCCGAAGGTTTTCGCAGGCGGCGATTGCGTCAACGGCGGCGGCGAGGCAGTCGAAGCGGCGCAGATGGGGAAGCTTGCGGCCCAGGGAATTCATTCTGCACTAACCGGTGAGTCGGTTAGCTTTGCCGGTGGTTCATTGCGCTGACACTACTTTGGATTCAGCCGTGACGCGTGGCTCGAAACCATCCACCAGCGTCCGCCTTTCCAGATTAGCGTGTCGGTGAATTGAAACTCGGCCTCGAATGGTTTGCCGTCATAGGTTCCTTTCACGATGGTCTTCCCGGTAACGACCGCCGTGTTGCCGTAGAGCCGAGGTTTCATATCGACGTTCTTGAAGACGCTGTATTTTGCCTTATCAGTCGTCAGGTCTTTAATTTCGTCGGCGAGAGTGGTCACGGTACCGGTCGAACTCGTTAGCGTAAAGTCGGCGGTCATATTCCGCTTCAGGCGTTCAGTGTCACCGGTTTCGAATGCTCGACAAAGGTCTTGAATGGTTTCGAGCACTGAGTTGGCCGTTCTAGTCGATTTCGCGGACTGACCGGAGGTCGTTGCGGCGCCGAGTACAAGCGTAGCCACGCCGATGAGGATCATTGTCGCAATTCCTTTCATTCTGCAATTGTCTCAGATCGATGGCGATCGGCTTGAGCTTTGTGGCGGACCGCCGCGATAAGTTGTTCAAGTCTCGACTAAGTTTGACGAATGGCGGCTGCGGCGTGTTGCGAAAAAATGTTGATATATCCATACGTGTCGGTATAATCAAATATGGATTTCGAATGGGACCCGGAAAAGGCAGTTGCTAATCTTGAGAAACACGGTGTCGCATTTGATGAGGCATCGCTCGCGTTTTTCGATCCAAATGCTATCGAGTTCTTTGACGATTTGAATTCCGAGGACGAGATTCGATATCAGTTGGTCGGCATCTCGAGGGTCCGTCTCTTGTTTGTTGGATACACCGTTCGCAATGACCGGATCCGGATAATAACCGCTAGAAAGGCTGATGCAAAACAGACGAAATACTATAACGAGCAAAACCGATGAGTTGCCGGACTACGTCGTAACACAAGAAGATCACGAAGCGGATCTTGCAAGCGGCCTGACGGAAGATGAAGTGATGAAGCCGGGCACGTACAAGGTGCGGCGTTCACCCTGGGCCGAGAGATTGAAGAATGCAAAAAAGGTTAAGGTCTCGATTTATCTTGACCATGAGGTCGTCGAATATTTTCGCGAGCGAGCCGAACATCCTAACGCCGCTCCATATCAAACGCAGATCAACAACGAACTTAGGAAAGTGATGGAGGGAGGCGCTGCGGAGAGTGTCGAAGACGATATTTTGAATAACAAGAAGTTCCTGAAAGCGTTGAAGAAAAAGCTCGAAACTGTGTAAGTAAGTTTTGAAACTATCTCGCCTTTGCGAGGTCTAACGATGTAGATCCTGGTTCGGAGCCTTTCTATGAAACGAGCAGTCTCAGTTATCCTCCTGGTTGCATTTACACTGACCTCCACTTCTTGGGCTACGTGGGCGATGATTCCGCTTGACGAACTCGTTGCCGAGGCAGACCTGATAGTTGTCGGTACCTTGTATTCCGCTGACGAAGATAGCGAAGGAATTGGCAAGGGGTACATCAGGGTGGAAGAAATCATTTCGGGCAAAGCGACGACGATTGAAAACCGACCCCTTCGCGTTGGCGACAGCTTGAAGATCAGGTGGGCGGATAACTGGGCGTGTGCTGCAGGAATGCATATGGGACGCCAAGGTCGAAAAGGGGTTTGGCTGCTAGATGTCGAGAAGGATGGAACGGTCGGCGCGAGCTACCCGGGAAAGTTTGATGAGGTTGAGCAGCTTGGTGAAATTCGTCGCCTCCTGCACAGGGTCAAATCCAAGCCGCCCATCGCCGTGGACGTCCTGCAGCAGGAAGCAGCATCCTTGATATCGCCGGTCCAGACGATGGAAGTTGTGGTCGCGGACGTGTCACCATTCCCAGACTATTCTCTTGCGCGAGCAGCGATCACGCTACTTCTCTCCGCTGGTCTCTACTGGATCCTTTACCGGAGCCGGTTCCGAATCCGATAAGATGGCAGATCTAAGCACAAACTTCGCAGGTATCAAGTCGCCGAATCCGTTTTGGTTGGCGAGTGCACCTCCTACGAATATGGGTTCGATGATCGAGCGTGCTTTTGACGCCGGTTGGGGCGGGGCTGTTTGGAAGACGTTGGGCGAGCCGATCACGAACGTTTCCTCGCGGCTGGCGGCGATCGACTATGGTTCGACTCGGATGCTCGGGCTGAACAACATCGAGCTAATAACGGACCGATCGCTTGAGGTGAACCTGAAAGAGGTCGCCGAGTGTAAGAAGAAATATCCGGATCATGCGGTCATCGTGTCGCTGATGGTCGAGTCGAAACGCGAGGCTTGGCACGAGATCGTCAAACGTTCGCAGGACACGGGCTGCGACGGATTCGAGCTGAACTTTGGCTGTCCGCACGGCATGAGCGAACGCGGAATGGGAGCCGCGATGGGGCAGGTTCCCGAATATACGTGCATGGTCACCGAGTGGGTGAAGGAGGTTTCAGAGATCCCGGTCATCGTGAAACTCACGCCGAATGTCGCTCACATCGGCCCGCCCGGACGTGCGGCGGCGAAGGGCGGTGCGGATGCCGTTTCGCTGATCAACACGATCAACTCGGTGATGGGTGTCGATATTGATACGTTTGTGCCGCATCCGAACGTGAATGGGAAAGCGGCTCATGGCGGATACTGCGGACCGGCGGTAAAGCCGATCGCGCTCAATATGGTTTCGGAGTTGGCTCGAGATGCAGAGCTCAACATTCCCATCAGCGGAATCGGCGGGATCTCGACGTGGCGTGACGCGGTCGAGTTTATGCTGCTCGGTGCGGGCAATGTTCAAGTTTGTACAGCGGTAATGCATTACGGCTATCGGATCGTCGAAGATCTGATCGATGGGCTGAACGGCTATCTGGACGAGAAGGGAATTGCGTCGGTCAACGACATCGTCGGCAAGTCTGTCGAACGCGTGACGGACTGGGGAAATCTCGATCTGAATTACGTCGTCAAAGCTCACGTTAACGAAGAGAAATGCGTACGCTGCAATCTCTGCTACGTCGCCTGCGAAGACGGTGCCCATCAATCGTTTGAGTTTGTCGAGTCGAACGGCCATCGGTATCCGCAGGTGATAGAAGAAGAATGCGTCGGCTGTAACCTTTGTGCCCTGGTCTGCCCGTCGCCCGGTGCGATCACCATGGAACGCCGCGATGATGGCTCGAATCCGCAGACGTGGAAGGAACGGACGGCCTAAGGATCATTTCAACAACTCATCTACTCTTATCGGTTCGTAGCCTTTCGTTTTTAACCACTCGATCAACTCATCAACCCTGTTGTGAAACTTATCTGTTCTTTTCGGGCCGGAGCCGATGTGTGTGAGAAGGATGAAGCCGTTTAGTCCGTTCGGCTCTTTTGATTCGTACTCTTTGATCCGCTTCATGATGTCGTCGCTCGAGATGTAGTTTTTGTCGTCGTCGGTAGTGTAGTCGGCGTTGGAGCGGGTGCCGGGCGTGAAATTGACTATCTGATGGTCCATTTCGCTGGTCCAATCGGCGATCTCGCGGTTGTACCATTCGTAGGGCGGCATGAAGAATGGAACGTTTTTTCGGTCAATGCCGAACGGGCGCATTGCGGCGAAGTTGTCGTTTAAGTCCTTTTTAAATTGTTCGCGGGTGACGAGAGTTTTGCTGCGGTCATTCCAGTCGGTGTAGAGCAAATGTTGATCCGAGTGCGGGCCGAGATAGTGACCGTCTTTCTTCAGGCGTTCGATGATCTGGCGATTGGCTCGCGTGCGATAGAAGCGGCCGGTTAGGAAGAAGGACGCTTTGATGTTGTGCTTCGCGAGAGCGTCGGCGATCACAGTTCCACCCTCGGCAAACTCGTCGCCTGTGAACACCAGGGCCATCTTTTTCGTGCGAAAATTCCCTCGAAATACGCCCCCCTCGTTGTCGAATTCGGCAAACATCAGATGCGAGCCTTTTAAAGTGAACTCAGGTATTGATCTGGCGGAACTAAACATCGCCATCACCAGGATCGCGTCAGCGGTACCGTCCATCGTCGGTTCGTTTGTCGAATAGTCGCCGACGTCGTCGTGATAAACGACATCTCGAGGTTGAAATGCCGCGAATTCGTCGGGCTTGTTTAATGTCAGTCCGATCAGTCCTTTGTACGTCTGCATCGCTATCGGGCCATCGACTAGTCCTCCGCGGACCTGAGTTTTCAGTAGCTGCGTTGTCGGCAGGTGTGTATCCTCCGGATATTCGCCGCCTGCAGGAAGGCCTTCGAACATCGACGTTCCCCACGGATTATTGCCGAGCAGCCAGTCGCGATGGGCGAGCATCGAGGCGTGATAACGTTTGTCGCCAGTCATCAATTCATACAGGTGAACCTGCGTGATGAACGCGACAACGAGATTGTTCGAACACCAGAGAAACGGCACGCCAACGCCGTATGGATTCTTCTTTCCGCGAGCGACGATCTTCTCGATACCACTGCGATAGTAGGCGGCGAGTTCTTTCTTGGTTCTTGCGTCGGCGATCGAGTAGAGAGCGAAATGTCCGACGTTCGTGAACGGGTACATCTGATAGTGCCGCGACATTTGCTCACCCATTGAAGAGTCTTCGAACTCCATCCA
>Ga0247822_10002362_pt1 | contig 12005 bp, 11 predicted proteins | sample 13C_Cellulose_Da_FD_192423 | JGI IMG/M metagenome (GOLD analysis project Ga0247822, IMG submission 192423) | Soil microbial communities from agricultural site in Penn Yan, New York, United States - 13C_Cellulose_Day30 | ecosystem: Environmental > Terrestrial > Soil > Agricultural land | place...
GGTAGATACAGGCCGGGCGCAGGCTGCCGTAATTACCAATGAGGTAAGTATTGAAGATGTTAAACGAGTATGTGAGAGTGGATATACACTTCCGCAGAAATCGACGTACTTTTATCCTAAGGTTGTTGCCGGTTTGATGTTCTCATCGATAAGGGAAGAGGAGTTTGTATCCGCTCACTTCGAGCCATACTAACAAAATGCTACTCACTCGACTACCATGATCATTAAGAAGATAATGCCTGTGACACAATGGCGAGGCATAGGTCTTTGTGATACGAAATGCCAGATGCTATAAAAAATTTCAACTCAACCAATCATTCTTCATCCAATGAATCTCGTTCTCGCATCGAGCAGCCCACGTCGCCAGTATCTGATGAGCGAAGCTGGCTTTCATTTTAAAGTTGAAAAACCGGATGTCGATGAATCCTGGCCTAAAGAGCTTCCGATTGAACAAGTGGCGAGGTATCTGGCCGAAAAAAAAGCAGAGTACTTTCGCCCTACTATGAAAGACGAGGTAATCGTCGCGGCCGACACCGTAGTAATCGTTGACGATCAGATCATCAACAAGCCTGGTGACCGTGAAGAAGCCATCGGGATGCTTGCCACACTATCGGGAAGAACCCATATTGTGATGACCGGTGTTTGTATCATATCGCGCGAACGCGAGGAATCTTTCGACGAGACCACTTTGGTTACGTTCCAGTCTTTAACGCGCGAAGAAATTGAGCACTACGTTGATCACTACAAACCATACGACAAAGCAGGTGCATATGGTGCGCAGGATTGGATCGGCATGATTGCCATCCAAAAGATCGAAGGCAGCTATTTTAATGTGATGGGGCTACCCATTCATGTTGTCTATCAGCATCTGAAGAGTTGGACTTCAAAAGCGGGTTGAATCACTATTACTTCCTGTCACACACGCTGCCCGACTATGGTATCGTTGATTGAACGAAAGCCGCCAGGCTATGGCCAATATCTCCCCGTTACGGCCTATCTGCCACAGAAGGCAACCCTTATGTGACGTCCATTGCAGATGAGGCCCCCTCAGAATTGAAAATTAACTGTAAATCGCAATTGAGCAGTTGTGAACCTGGCCCGGAAAAAGTGTTTAAGCTTCCGCCAGGACTGCGCGAACGGTTCATTTCGGGATCATTGAGTTCGTGATCGCCGTATAAGACCAGTTCTTCATGGATGCCCGGATAGAAAATAATTGATTAGCTGCTGTAAACCTTCATCAGGTCTGCGGCGATCATCTGTGGTGTGAATTTCCTCACGTGTTCCTTTCCCTCATTGATCATCCGTGTTCGCAGCGAAGGTTGAGTCAACACGTCCTGCATTTTTGAAGCTAATTCATCGGCATCGGCTGGGTCGGCGTAAAGCGCACCTGATCCTCCTGCTTCGCTGAAGCAAGAACCGGTTGAAGTAACAACAGGAACGCCTGATTGCAATGCTTCAACAATCGGGATTCCGAAACCTTCGAATAGTGAGGGATATACGAAGAGCGTGGCGCCCTGATACAGCGATGGCAAATCAGCAAATGGAACGTTGTGCAGAAAGATCACCTGATCCGATACTCCGAGAGTTTCTGCCTCCTTTGCAACGGTCTGCTTATACGCCGTCTCCCTGCCCACTATCACGAGCGCTGGTCTGACGTCGGGCAACATCTTAGCCAGTGCCCGAACAGCTGTCACCATATTCTTTCTCGGCTCCACGGTACCCACAGTCAATACGTAATCCTCAGGCAACTTCCACTTCTTACGCGTGCTAACGATTTGTTCACGCGTAACCGACGTGGTGAACTGTGGATGCGTGCCTTGATAAATAACGCTGATCTTTGATTCTGCTGTACCCAGGAAAGACATCACATCCCGGGCTGTCTGCTGACTAATAGCAACAACGACGTCGGCATCTTTACACGCCTTCGCCACCTTATGCGTATAGATACGGGCATCGATACGACTGTACAACTCCGGAAAGCGAAGAAAAATCAAGTCGTGAACAGTGACCACCTTTTTTACCCGGGATGGAAGTCCTGAAGGAAGCTCCTGGCTGAGTCCATGGAAGACATCAAGCTGACTTGCTTCCTTTGACCCGCCAATACCAAAACTGCGCCACAAGGACGTCGTCTTAGTCCACCGATAAATGGCCGGTGGCGTTACGATCTGTACCTGTGGCGCAGTTGCAATTGGTTTAACGTCGGGATGATCGCGCTTTGCCGTTTTTGGCGAAAAGAGGATCAGGTTCTCGTTGCGTTCAAATTCAAGCAAAGCCTGAACAACAAACCGGCTGTAGTTTCCTAAGCCGGTAAAGTTGTTAAACAAGCGCTTCGCGTCGAACCCGATCTCCACCCGAGTATGTGTTTTTATACAAAGCTATGCTTTGCTCGATGATTTCAATGGCCTTTTGTTTGGATTGAAACTCATCGACAACGACGATCTTGTTCTCGAGTGTTTTGTAGTTCTCGAAGAAGTGCTTCAGTTCTTCGCGCAAGTAGTTCGGAAGGTGATCAACATCTTCAATGTGACTGACAGTAACGTCTTGTTCCGCCACTGCAATGATCTTATCATCGGCTTCACCTTTATCGATCATTCGCATGACGCCAATAACGCGCGAAGGAATGAGACAACCAGGGAAGACGGTAACGGAAGTTAACACGACGATATCAAGAGGATCGTGATCCTCTCCCAATGTCTGTGGTATAAAGCCATAGTTCAATGGATAATACATCGACGCGCTAAGCACGCGATCGAGTTTTACCAGTCCACTGGCCTTATCAATTTCGTACTTGGCCCGTGAACCTTTTGGAATCTCGATTATTCCATTCACAAATTCGGGCGCCTGATCACCAACTGAGACTTCGTGCCAAGGATGTAGTATCATAACGTATAATTTGACACAAAATTAAACAAAAAGCCCCGACGTACGTGCGTCGGGGCCCTTTCATCTAAAGATTGATATCATCCTTCGTCGAGATAGATATCAGCTTCTACTTCTTCGCTTCATTCTTCTTTTCCAGCTTCTTGATCTTATCTCCTTCCTTCAAACGTTTGGACACCGCCAAAAAAGGCCCTGTCACAACTTCGGTGCTGTCGCTGATTCCGGATACGATTTCGATATTATCGTAATCGCTGATACCGGTTTTTACTTCGATCATTTTCGCCGTGCCATTTTCATTTACAAAAATGACCGTCTTGTCCGCCTTCGCGTTCGCAGGCTTCTTGTCGTTGCTCTGCTGATTGTTGTTATTATTATTGTTGTTGCCGTTCTGTGGCGGCCCCTCTCCTTCTGCCGGAGCGTTGGGATCACGTGTCGTAACCGATGCCAATGGAACCGACAGCGCATTTGGTTTCCTTTGCGTTAAAATATCGACGCTGGCCGTCATTCCAGGGCGGAACGGAAACTTATTACCAGCCTTTACCAGATCATCATATGATGATGACAAAATGAGAATGCGAACTTCGAATTCAGTAATGGCATCGGTTGATGTTTTATCCTTTGCCGTATTGGCAATCAAGGTTACAATGCCCTTGAATTCTTTATTCTGTGTTGAATAGGCATCTACATCGATTACGGCGGTATCACCCACGTGCACCCGAACAATGTCGTTCTCGTTTACATCCACGCGAACTTCCATTTTGTTAAGATCCGCGATACGCAACATTTCAGTACCCGTCATGGTAGCAGTTCCAACTACACGTTCCCCGTTCTTAACAATAAGCTTCGATACAACGCCATCCATAGGCGCTACAACAGAAGTCTTGCGGTAGGCTTCACGCGCCTCACTCAATGAGGCCTGTGAACTCCGGATAATGAATTTTGCAGCTTCTACCTGCTGTTCTGCCGACACCACATCGTTCTTGGCAACCTCGAAATTCTGCTTCGCCAACTGCCAATCTGCGTCTGAAATAACCTTTTCTTCGAAAAGTTTCTGATTGCGTTTGTATTCTGCTTCGGAACGAATCAATGTAGCCTGTGCACGCAGCAGGCTGGCTTTGGACTGCTCGAGGTTTGCACGCTGCTGGCTAAGGCTCGCTTCTGCACGCTCCAACTGACTTTGCCAGGTATCAGGTCTGATCTTTACCAACGGTGCCCCCTTCTTCACAGAATCTCCTTCCTCAATTAGTAAGTCGATGATTTCACCCGATACTTCGGGAGCAATCTTCACCTCGGTAACAGGTTGAACTGTTCCGGAGGCACTTACCTTTTCCACAATGGTCACACGCCTGGCTTTCGCCAACTCCACTTCGATTTCCTTTGGCTTTCCGATCCATCCCATAGTCGATCCGATCGCAAAGAACGCGAGCAAAACGACGATGAAGCCGATCAGATAATAAATGACTTTGTTTGACTTTTTCTTCTGCTTGGACATTGTGTGTGTAGGTTAATATTCCACTGGTTTACCCTGATAGAAATCGAGCACTTTCTTCTTCAATATAAAATCGTACTTAGCACGCGCCAGGTCGGTGCGAGCCTGAAAAAGATCATTTTCAGCGATCTGATATTCTACATACGGCGTTGCACCAATGTCGAAACGCTGCTTCGTCATACGGTAAGCTTCCTCGCGGGCGCTCACCTGGCGCAATGACGAACTATATGTTTTCCACGCTGCAACGGCCTCGTTATACGAATTCTCTACGTTCTGTCTTAATGTATTGTCAATCTCCTTCGCGCTGACTTCAGCAAGCTGACGATTGATAACCTGCCGCTGATAAGAGGATCTGGTTGAAAGGTTATTAAAGATGGGTATAGTCAATCCCAGACTCACCTGACGAAAGATGTTGTCTTGCAATTGGTCTCTCCTGCCGTATCCATCAACTACATAGCCCGATGGTGTCGTCACAGGATCTGAGGTAAACACTGGCGCTCCGCCCGGTCCGCCCACAACTCCTATCTGCGGATAGCTGATCGTCGGGTCGCCACCGTCAGCGATAAAACGTTGTCTGTCGGAGGCACTCGAGTAGTTAGAATTTACCGAACCGTTCAGACTGAGTCGCGGGTAAAATGAACCCTTCTGTGCCTTTACACCAAAGTTCGCGCTTTCGGTTTTCAGCGAAGCGCTTTTCATCTCGGGCAATGTTTCCCGCGCGATCTGATAAATCTCCTGACGCTCCTGATCGAGTACAAGATCTTCCACTCCGATGTCTGGCATTACGATGTCGAGTGGCGTTGAAGCCGGCAATTGCAATGCTTGCTTCAATTGCAATAATGACAACGTCAAAGCATTCTCGGCTGTAACGAGGTTCACTTCGTTTGTGGCAACCTGCGCATCCAGGTTTAGTTCATTTGCCTTTGGCAACGCCCCTGCCGCCACCTGCTTCCTGGTGCGCTCGTACTGTTGCTGACTGGAGCTTAACTGATAGCGCGCATTTTGCAATCGTTCTTTGTTGAACTGAACATTGACGAACAAAGACGCAACATTCAGAATGAGATCATTCTTTGTTTTCTCCAGATCAAACCTTGATGCCTGAAGTGCACGATCATTTTGCTTGATGGTGTTCTGAATCCGCATGCCGTTGAAAAGTACCCACGTTGCCTGCGCGCCGGGGCTGATGAAGTCAATCTCCGAAGTGGTAAACTGGTTCGTAACCGGGTTAACGGACCGTCCCCAGTTGTATCCCACGGAAATGTTTCCATTCAAACTCGGCAGCAGGTTAGCTTTCGCCTGACGATAGTCTACTTCCGCAGATTCGACATTATAATTGCTTCGTTGTACATTCAAACTATTCGCGAGCGCGTAGTCAATGCATTGTTTGAGTGTCCAGGCGTCGCTGGCAGTAGGTATCGCGGCGGCAACCGAATCTTTTTGCTGTGCCACTGCACCGGTCGAGACGAACGCGGTAAGGATGAGAATGTATATACTTATTTTCTTCATAGGTTCAACGATCGATATCGGGTATGTAAACGATTTGCTTGACCCAGCTAAGACTCTGCAGGTACATTAATGTTACAGGCTTGAGGCCGGAATCCATTTCTATTACTAAACAAGCCACGTCATGCTTACCCTTTCTGGAAACCGACATGGTCGCGATGTTGCATTCGTCGTGTGCCAGCACCGTTGCAATAAAGCCTACGCTTCCGGCCACATCGCTTGCAGTAATGATCAGCGTGTGCAGGTTCGCCGAAAAATCGGCTTTGAAGCCGTCGACTTCAGCGATGTTGATCATTCCGCCGCCACGACTCTCTCCGGTCACCTCCACTTCGCGATCACCCTTCTTCAGATGCAGTTTGATTGTGTTTGGGTGTAGCGTGGAAGCATTTCCTACAGATCTGAAGTGAAATTTTAGTCCGGCCTTCGCGGCGTGATCAAACGCTTCCTTGATACGAGGGTCGTCGGCCTTAAAATCCAGAAGCCCGGCCACGATCGCTCGATCACTGCCGTGTCCCTCATAAGTACGGGCAAAGGAGTTGTAAAAGGTGATCTCAGCCTCGTCTGGAACGCCTCCCAGGATTTTCAAAGCAGCACGACCAATGCGCACCACACCTGCAGTGTGGGAACTGGAAGGTCCGATCATGACGGGGCCAATCATATCGAAAACACTACTTTTCTCCGGCATATCGCTTTTGATTACGGAATCTGTCGATGAAAGGATATAATTGTTACATCAATGCCTCAACATCGGTCAAAAAAATAACCTGGGGGCTATTCTGATAGCCAGAACAGCATCAAACAGCTATTGGCGCCTTGATCGAAGGGTGCGCCTGGTAGTTCACAATTTCGAAGTCCTCATAACGATAACTGAAAAGATCATCGGGCCGGCGCTTCATAAGCAGTGAGGGGATGGCGTACGGTGTACGGGTAAGCTGAAGTTTGGCCTGCTCAACGTGATTACTGTAGATATGTACATCGCCACCGGTCCACACGAACTCTCCGGGCAGAAGGTCACATTGCTGGGCGACCATCTGTGTGAGCAGTGCATAGGATGCGATATTGAAGGGTACTCCCAGGAAATAGTCGGCACTGCGCTGGTAAAGTTGGCATGATAGCTTCCCATCGGCAACGTAAAATTGGAACAGCGCGTGGCAGGGCGGCAGGGCCATCTTGTCAACTTCTGCCGGATTCCAGGCACTTACAATGTGCCGGCGGGAGTCTGGCTTAGATTTGATCTGCGCCAGCACCTGCGAAATCTGATCAATGTGACGACCATCCGGAGCCGGCCAGCTGCGCCATTGATGCCCGTAGACGGGCCCCAGTTCGCCGTTCTCATCGGCCCACTCATCCCAGATGCTTACACCATTGTCTTTCAAGTACTTAATATTCGTGTCTCCATTGAGAAACCACAGCAGCTCATATATTATTGAGCGCAAATGGAGCTTTTTGGTTGTTACTAAGGGAAAACCTTCTGCGAGATCGAACCTGAGCTGACGCCCAAAAACTGACAAAGTTCCAGTTCCGGTGCGGTCGCTTTTGAAAGTACCTGACTGCAGGATCTCCTGCATCAGACCGAGATATTGCTTCATGCGGAAAATTAGCCAAAAAAAAACCAAAACAGCTTAACGCCATTTTGGTTTTCCTGTCACAATTTATTTAGCGCCCGACCCTATGGGCCTAGCTGATAGTGAAGCTTCTCGATGTTCCGTTAACTGTAACAATTACAGACTTATCACAGTTACCATCACCATAATCGATGGTTATCTCCTTCTGATCGAGGAAATATTTTTTGATACCGCTCACGGCAATGCCGCAGTTTCTTTTGTAAATGAGCGACTCATAAACACTGACTTCATATGGCTTTCCATCAGTTGTGGTTCCGCTTGCTGAACTGGTCGCAAGGATAGTCAGGAAGTCGTCTGCCGCATTTGAGGTTTTGGTCCACTGCCAGGTTATGTCAGCTTCCCGCTGAATGGTTGTGCCGTCAGTGAAGGTTGCTTTTCCATTCTCGAGAACAGCGCTAAACTTTCGCGCAACGGTAGGATCATCACTTTCGGAATTGAGGTTGGTAAGCGTCCTTGTACCTTCAAGTTTCCAGCCATTGATGGCATAGTTTTCGGTCGTCGTAATGATGGTCGAACCAGGTTGAAAGCGCCACTTGTTGTATGTGAAAATAAGTTTTCCCGTGCGGACGTTTCCGTGCTGGTCCAGACATCCGGAACCAAAATCGACTGTCAACACACCGTTTGGAGAGCTTAACGTCGAATTCGCTCCGGGAGTAATCGTAACGACTGCGTTAGCGCAAAAGCGCGAATCGGAAATCGTAATGGTCGTTGCCACACGGCCTCCGCTAAATTGATTGTCTGTTGGGGCAGCGATGGCAACCGTCGCCATATCGTCAAGGTCAAGAAAATAGGCGTCCGTGATCGACTCTTCGTTGATTTCCTGGGTATCGGAAACCGTGAGGCGATCTTCTTCGGTACAGGAGAGCATGAAAAATACCGCAAGGATCATCCAGGTGCTGCTACGTTTCAGGATCTTCGTATTCATAACTGAGCTTTGTAGTGGGGCTTTGCGATTTCCGCGATTTGGTCGGGGATTCTGCAAATGGTTCTTTAACAAAGGAAATTTTTTTCCACTTTAGGGGTTTGATAAACAGAGGGATGTAATAATGCGTGTAAGGTTCATCACAATCTTGACATGTTTGTGCCTGATGCAGATCGGCCATGCTCAGATACTTCCGCGGATAGCGAAATTGAAGTATGGCGGCGGTGGCGACTGGTACGCCAACAAGACTGCGCTTCCGAACCTGATCAAATTCTCAAATTCGGAGAACGGCACAAATCTGGACCTGGAAGAAGACGTCGTTGAGGTCGGAAGTCGTGACTTATTCCTATATCCTTACATCTACATGACAGGACACGGCAACGTAGTGTTTACCGATGCCGAGGCTGCCAATCTTAGAAAATATCTCGTTGCGGGTGGGTTCCTTCACATCGACGACAATTATGGGCTCGATAAATTCGTACGCCTGGAAATGAAGAAAGTGTTTCCGGAACTGGAGTTCGTAGACTTACCTTTTGATCATCCCATCTTCCATCAAAAATTCGATTTCCCGAAGGGACTTCCCAAGATCCATGAACATGATGGTAAGCCCTCCCAGGGGCTCGGTCTTATTTACCAGGGACGCCTTGACGTTTTTTATTCATATGAATGCGACCTCGGCAACGGATGGGAAGACCAGCGGATCCATAATGATCCGGAGGAAAAACGACTGGAGGCATTGCGCATGGGAGCAAACATTCTGGCTTATTGTTTCACAAATTCCTTTTAGGTCGTGAAGCCTGAAACAACAATCATACTTCACAACAATCTAAGTCCGCTCATATCTTGAACCTCCGGAAGGTCTTCGTCATCATCGCGACCTGCACCGTTCTTACAGGTTGCCTCTCGCAGGAACAAAAGGATGAACAGACTGCACGCCAATACTGCGGCAGTTGTCACACATTCCCCGACGCTAAACTGCTGCCGTGGACTACGTGGGAAAGTTCCGTCATGCCGCAGATGTCCTTTCGCATGGGGCGTGATTTGTCTCAGCTACCTACCTTGTCGAAGGCAGACCAGTCGGAAGTTCTTCCAATTCTTCCTGCACAATCAATGGTTACAGAAGAGGAATGGGTTGCCATACAGCGTTACTATCAGAAAAATGCGCCGGCAACTTTGCCCATTGCTGCAGATAGCGGGCGTATAGAGCAGGAGTTGAAGGGATTTACCGCGGAGCAGTATCGTATTGGTGGCTTTCCACTGCACACATTTACTACCTATCTGAAGAATGATCACGCTTACTTCCTGGGCAGTCGCTTAAGCAAACTGCATCGGATGAATTCTCAACTCATAGCAACAGATTCGTTTGCGCTGGATAGCCCCCCCTCAATGATCATATCCGAACCAGGGATGCCGCTTACAGTCCTTCTCATGGGTATCATGGATCCAAATGATCAGGCAGCAGGGAAACTCATTCAATTAGATCTGCAGAACCGGCAGGCTGTTACGTTGATCGACTCACTAAGACGACCAGTACATGTTTCACAGGCAGATCTGGATGGAGATGGGCTTAGTGATTACATCATTTGTTCATTCGGCAACTATACTGGTGATTTATCAGCGTTTCGTAATCGCGGCGACGGCACTTTTGAAAGACGAGTGCTGATCAACATTCCGGGCGCACGTAAAACCATCGTTCGCGATTTCGACAACAACGGCAAGCCCGATATCATGGTTTTAATGTCACAGGGTGATGAGCGATTAATCCTTCTGCATAACCAGGGCCGGTTTGAGTTTCGCCAACGGACTTTGTTAACCTTTCCCCCGGTGTATGGATCCAGTTACTTCGATCTTGCCGATTTCAATGGCGATGGTCACGACGATATCCTCTACACCAATGGAGACAATGCCGACTACTCGATGGTGCTAAAACCTTATCACGGCGTGCGAATTTATCTCAACGATGGGAAGAACGAATTTAAACAGTCGTGGTTTTATAACATGCATGGGGCTTCCGAGGCAGTTGCGGATGATTTTGACAACGATGGCGACGTTGACATCGCCGCAGTATCATTCTTCCCGCCATTCAAAGCACATCCCGAACTGGGCTTTATTTATTTCGAGGCAACTGACACGGGTTATGTTCCGCGTACGACTTCGCTCGCGGGCGAAGGGAGATGGCTACGCATCAACGCTGAAGATATTGATGACGATGGTGACAAAGATCTGTTGTTAACAGCACTGGACTTTAACAGAGGCATTCCTGAAAAACTTCTGAGCGACTGGAAATTAAAGCCGGTAAGCGTTCTCCTGTTGCGAAATAACGCATCACAACGCGTGCCCTAGAGCATCAGATTTCTGCTTTGGGTTACGGCAATGTGCCACAGTCGGGCAGTTGCCTTCAGCTTCAGTAAAGATGCTGTCGTGTGGGATAAGAATAGCCAGAGCGATCCTGATGACTATCCCTGCGCAGCACGCAGCCCGGCATTGATTGAATTTAGTCGGCCAATTAAAAGGAAGTCTTAAACTCCTGCTCGAGGTAGCTATTAAGGTTCTTAAGGCCACGAAGGATGTGTACCTTCTCTGCTGCTCCGCTTGCATCATCATTCTTGTAGATCACTTCCACAAACAGGTTTCTTACCATGTAGATGTGAAGCTTACGGCCGTTCTTGATTCGGCTGCCGAGTGATACGCCCTTTGAATGCAGAAAATTGATTTGCTGAGTCAGGGACATTTGGCGGAAGAAGAACTGGAGTATCATGGGGGTCGTTGTTGTTTCCAGGTATATTTCAATTGCCAGGCCACAGCAGCAAATGCCCCAAATGGCTTAATTTCGATGGTTGCCTCATGCCAACCATCCCAAAAAGAGACCCATTTTCAAAACAGCCTCTCGTTTCCAGAATCAGTCCTGGCACTTTAGATTCTTACGCAGACGAAACAAAGACCCTATCCTTCAGTGCAGCGCGTGGGAGTCACGCTCTCATACTCATTGATCCAGTTGCTGAGTTTTGTGCGTGCGCTTCAATAGCCGAAAGAATCAGGACATGCGCGTGAGGAAATAATTGTGAATGGTAACAACAAACAATCGCACCCTAAGGGCGCAGGATGCGCGTTGACGGTCAGGAATTCGGAGCAAGACTATCAGTACATGGAAAAGACCGGGCAACGGAATGTATGCGCTTATGCCAGAATAAACTGATGGCACTGTTTACCTCAAACCGAAATATTGAAAGTGATCCCCTGGTAAGCTTTTGTTCGACTCGCTATGGGCGCATCAACTCTTTTAACGAATCGTAAGAGATCCGAACTTCAGTCGGCCCCGCCGCATAAGCTGCGATCTCATAGTTATTATAATAGAACACAAGACCATCCCTGGTGAAACCATAATTATCATTGAGTTGAAACCGATCATCAGCGAACTCAAACATGTTTTCCTGCAAGGAAGCAGTGTCGGCAATTTCATGCTCGCGCCGGAACATACGATCGCCAATTTGGCGCAATGGCTCTTCGAATTGTGGTTTGAAATAATTGGCCAACGTGAATTCGGCGCCGGTTCTTGGATTGATGTTGATGAAGTACGTACCATGGC
>Ga0247822_10002363_pt1 | contig 12004 bp, 9 predicted proteins | sample 13C_Cellulose_Da_FD_192423 | JGI IMG/M metagenome (GOLD analysis project Ga0247822, IMG submission 192423) | Soil microbial communities from agricultural site in Penn Yan, New York, United States - 13C_Cellulose_Day30 | ecosystem: Environmental > Terrestrial > Soil > Agricultural land | place...
ATTAGCAGCGTTCCCAAAAGCTTTCATGACTGCTTTATGCAAAGATGGTTCAATGAAATTATCGGAATGGATAGATCTGGCGTGCGGGCTACAAATCGACGGCCTTGAATGGTATGCTGGATTTCTTGAGATGCAGGATCGCGGAAGCTGGGCAAGCTTTCGTAAACAGGTGGAGGATCGGGGTAAAGTAATTCCGATGATGTGTTGCTCGCCGGACTTCACGCATCCCGATGCAGCATTTCGCGCCCGTGAAATTGAGAAGCAGAAGTTCTGGATCGATATGACACACGCGCTTGGGGGATCTTATTGCCGCGTATTGTCAGGACAACGGCGACCTGAACTCTCGATCGACGAAGGCGTTCGTCTTGCATCAGATTGTATCAAGGCATGTCTTCCTTACGCGAAAGCCAGGAACATTACGCTTATTCTGGAGAACCACTATAAAGACGATTTTTGGGAGTATCCTGAGTTCGCTCAGAAGCAGGCGGTGTTCAGTCAGTTGGTAGACAGCATCATCGATCCGAACTTCGGCGTGAACTACGATCCAAGTAATGCCTTCCTCGCCGGAGAAGATCCACTCGAATTGTTATACAAAGTTTCCACGCGTGTCGTAACGATGCACGCGAGTGACAGGTTTCTGATAGAAGGTACTATTGAAGATCTTAGAAAGGAGGAACTGGGAGCAATGGGATACGCAAAACGTCTGCGCCATGGCGAGATCGGCAAAGGCTTGAATGATTACGACAAGATCTTCACCGAACTTAAGAGAGTAGGATTTGATAGCTGGATCAGTATTGAAGATGGCGTCGATGGAATGGAACAACTGGAGCGAAGTGTTGCGTTCCTCAGACGCAAGATCTCTCAATACTGGTGAGCTCCTCCACGTAATCAAGGTCTGTAGCTCAGAAGTTAGCTGGTGCCTGGCTGCAACGCTGATGCTATCTGATGCCCGGTAATGTAAGACCTGCAATGCAGAAGCTATCCTGCGCCGGGTAATCAAGATCTTGAACGCAGAAGCTATCTGGTGCCTGGTAATTAAGATCTGAAACGCTGAAACGATCTGGTGCCTGGTAATTAGATCTGCAACGCTGAAACTATCCGGTGTCTGTTAAATCAAGATCTGGAACTCAGAGGCTATCTCGTGTCTTCAGGCCTGAACACATGCGTCCGATGTGGCTTATCGTAATAAAGGACTTTCTTATTGTGCTGGCTATGTTGTACTGGCTTGTTGTAAAAAAAATGTTCTCAGTGTCTCAAACGATTGCGTGTATTTCAACCGTTTTCGGGATAATAATTGATGCTGTGTTTCGTCGCGGGAATATCCGCTTTGATCTCATGAATACGTTTGTGTAACAATTTTAAGTTAGACAGCTCGTTTAGTTGCCGTGTAGTTTTTAGTTTTGCCCATGAAACAATACGCTATCGTAATGAAAATCAGACTTTCTATTGTAGCTGTGATGCTTCTTTCTACTGCCTCATTCGTTTCGGCGCAAGAGCTGAAGAGTGAGCAAAACATGGTTGTATTCGATCCTCTTTTTTGGAAAGACCAGCTGAAGCTGAACGATAGCCAGTGTCTCCGCATACGGGAAATCAACAGTGACTTCTATCAGAAATTATCGGACGTGGCGCATGAATCAAATCATCAGGTCGTGAGAGCCAAAGCGGCGCAAAGCCTGCTGGAGCGCAGCGAAGAAATTTGGGAAACATTCCATCCGAAGCAACGACGCAAATGGAAGAAGATCGCTCAGGAGACCGCGATCTGATCCGCATCGTTAGTTGTCAGTCTCGAGCATCTCAAGGATGGGTGCCAGCGTATCGTAGTTCTTCAGGCCTGGGCTCACTTCATCGCTACCCAGCAATGCAATTCCTCCAACATCTTCAAGACTGAGTACGACCTCTGCCTCATGCAGCGAGAACACTTGTATGATGCGGGGCGAGTCGAACGATCGCGTATCGCCTGAACTTACCAGAACATAGGCAGGTTGGAGTTTCACGTCAAACGTTTCGTTGCTATCTACACGGAGTATCATGGGCAGTGTCACATGACTGGCGTACGCAAGTTCGGCCAGACCCAATTCAATGTAGTCAGGTCGATACGTCTCAACGATTTCGTCAACCTGCGCCCGGGATTGCGCGCCATGAACCTCTGCTACAATAGAAGGCCCCGAGATCCATCCGCGTATTTCCTGATAGCGAACTGCAGTAATGTGCCCAGGGCGACCAGCTATGGCTTGAAAACCCAGCAATTGAACGTCCATTCCCGCGCAATAACGGGCATCACTAAGGTTTGTCAACGAACCTACCTTTACTAACGTTTTCAGTGGCATAGTATTAATCAGGATTTAGAAATAACTTTGCCCTTTCGGCGTTAACCAAGCGTTGCCGGCCTTGTGAACATGCATTACCTAACGCGTCGTGGACTTCCATTCGTCATCTTAATGGTCACAATATTCGCGCTTTCATGTGAATCTGAAAACAACAATGTAACAGTTAAGGACCTGCCGGTGGATTATTTCCCTTTAAGAAAAGGCTCCTTTCAGATTTATGATGTGCACAAGGTCGAATATACTCTTGGGGTAGCTTCTGAAAGGGACTATCAGCTCAAAACTATTCTGGTGGACTCAATCGATCGCGGAGATGGAACATATTCGTATGTGCAGTACAATTATGAACGCGAACCGGGTGGCCAGAACTGGACATACGTGAGCACGTGGGCAGTGCAGGCCGACGAGCGGGAGTTGATCGTGAACGAAGCAAATACATCCTTTCTCAAATACAAGTTTCCACTTGCCAACGGCTACGCCTGGAATGGCAATGCCTATAACAGCATGGAAGCCGATGAATATACGATGGAGGAAGTCAAGGCCAGTAAGACCCTCGGCAACATAACCTACGACGACTGCTTCGTTGTAAATCAGAACGACAATCAGGACTTCATCGTGTTTCTCGACCAGCGCATGGAAATATATGCGAGGAACATTGGACTTATTTCGAAGGAAGTGAAACAGCTACACTATTGTACTGATTCCAATTCAGGCTGCCTGGGCCAGCGCGTAGTCGAGCAGGGAGTAGAGTTAACACAAACGTTGCTTACGCATGGTCACGAATAACACCAGGAATGTTTTGTTTGTCCTGCTGCTGAGCCTGCTGAACTTCTGTGCCGTGGCGCAGACCAACCGTTACGTGGTCTTTTTTAAAGACAAGTTGAACACGCCGTACTCTACAGATGAGCCCGGCGCTTTTCTTTCTTCCAGGGCTATTGATCGGCGTATGGCGCAGGGCATTAAGGTTACTGAAGACGATTTGCCGCTTACGCCTGCGTATATAGCGGGCGTTGGGAGCACCGGTGCAAGAACGTTTTTTACCTCACGCTGGGCGAACGCACTGCTGATAGAAGCCGAATCGTCTGTGCTTCCGGAAATATCCCAATTGTCTTTCGTAGATCATGTTGAATTTGTCGCCCCGGGAACACGACTTCATAGCGGGGGCCGCAAACGTCAGTCTTCGAGAGCAAAGAGCCACGCCCAGGGTACACGCACGGCTACCCAGTTGTCAATGATCGGGCTGGACGCCATGCAGGATGCCGGCTACCGTGGGGAAAAGATGCTGATTGCATTGTTCGACGGCGGATTTAGCGGAGTGGATACAGCACCACCGTTTCAGCATATATTTGATGAGGGCCGCCTCGACAGGGATGCTTGCGTGAATTTCGTGACCAACACGCATGAGGTGTTTCAGAATGATGATCATGGAACAGCGGTTTTTTCGGTGATCGCCGCTTATGCAGAGGGAAGCTTCGTCGGTGGATCTTATGAAGCAACCTACCAGCTATACATCACTGAGGACGTCGGCAGTGAATATCGCATCGAAGAATACAACTGGCTCTTCGCGGCCGAAAAGGCCGATAGCGCAGGCGTTGATATCATCAGTTCATCACTGGGTTATTATGACTTTGATGACGCATCCATGAATTACACCCGAAGCCAGCTCGACGGTAAAACAACCGTTGTCTCGCGCGCCGCGCAATGGGCGGCTGATCGCGGTATCGTCGTTGTCTGCAGCGCTGGTAATGAAGGAGCGAATCAATGGCAATTGATCACGGCTCCTGCCGATGCCATCGACGTGCTTGCCGTTGCAAGCGTGTCGGGTACCGGGCAGCGTTCTCCGTCGAGTTCAAAAGGACCATCCGCCGACGGCAGGACAAAACCGGACGTCGCGGCCATGGGTGTAGGCACGTCAATCATACGTCCCGACGGGAGTGTCGCCTCGTTGAATGGAACAAGTCTCGCAGCGCCGTTAATCACCAGCCTGGCAGCCGGCGTATGGCAGCGATACCCGGCCTTAAGTGCCGGGGCCGTGATCGAAGCAATACGCAACTCAGCATCGCAGTCCTCTTCACCGGATTCACTTATAGGCTATGGTATCCCGAACTTTCAGGCCGTCGTGAATTATATTGAGAGTCATCCGCAGGAAGAGGTCTTTGCTGTCTACCCCAATCCCGTCACTTCAGACTCTCTCATGGTTAAGCCTGCTGACCCGGGTGCAGTAAGCTCCTGTCGCGTGGAACTCATTAGCTCAGATGGAAAGCTCCTAAGTACAACGGATGTCGCATTCTCCTGGTTAAATCGCGTTTACACCACCGACATGAGTTCTTATCGTGCCGGGATCTATTTTGTTCGCATTAGCTGGCAGGAGCGGAGATACATCTTCAGGATCGCGAAGGTTTAGAAGCAGTACAGTAATCTGTTTTGTCTCTGCTACGAACTTTTTATTTACTTTGCCGCCTGAAAAAACTGCTATGCCGTCTCCTTTGATCGCACCTTCCGTTCTTGCCGCCGACTTTGGCAATCTTCAACGCGACGTAGAAATGATCGATCGTAGTGCTGCAGATTGGGTTCATGTGGATATCATGGATGGAACATTCGTCCCGAATTTTTCAATGGGTATCCCGGTGGTGCAGGCCATACGAAGGCACACAAAAAAAACGCTGGATGTACACCTCATGATCATGACACCCGAACATCACGTTGAAGCTTTTCGGAAAGCAGGCGCAGACAGAATTTGTGTTCACGTCGAAGTTTGTGTCAATCTGCATCGTAATATTCAACAGATAAAAGCAATGGGTTGCGCCGCTGGCGTTGCAATTAATCCTCACACGCCGCTCGTTGCGCTTGAGAACATTCTCACCGACGTGGATCATGTTTGTGTGATGTCTGTTAACCCGGGCTTCGGCGCGCAAACGTTCATCGAAAATACGTATGCTAAAGTGAAGCAGCTGAAGAAGATGATTACGGACCTTCGCTCTTCTGCGCTGATCGAAATCGACGGCGGCGTAAGTATGAAGAATGCAGCTGCGTTGTTGTCTGCCGGAGCTGATGTGCTGGTTGCCGGTAACTTTGTATTCAGCGCTGCAGATCCCGAGGCAGCGATCCGGAACCTGAAGGCGCTTTGATGCAGTCTGCTAACCCGTTCCCGAATACGGCTAGTAACTTCCTCCGTCAGGGCTGCACAATGCCGGGATTGATTCAACGTTTTGATGATGCAATTCGCCGAAAAAGTAAGCACTTCACGGCTAGCAGAACGATAGCGGTCGCCGTTCAGATCGCGGATCTTTACCGTTCAACCTCCCGAAATAGGATGAGAGACGAAATTGGATTAACTTGGCCATTTAAAGCGCACACTGTTAGTGCCTTACATTTTTTGATAGTAGCAGTTAACCCAGGTTTTTTCTGAAGCGCCAGGTATTCATAATGTCCCTTCTGTTGTCACTCCTGTTTTCGGAGTCCGCCCTGGCACAGTATGAGAGCGAGAAGGACGCCAGTATTCCGCTGGAATACTTCTACATCAAGCGGGAAGGTTCAGGCTTCTTTCGCAGGGTCTTCAGCAAAGTAACTTTTGGATTGAGTACCGGCTACGGAAGCATGGCATTCAAACATGATCTCGGTGGCTATGGGATCATTCAAAATGGAACTTCTGCACGGCCGGTTATATTCTCATCAACTAATGCTGCAGCCACCTACGCCAATTGGGTAAACGAGTTCACGAGCTCTACGACAAGTGCTCAACCATCGGCATTTATCGTGAATAGCGATACCACCACGATTGGGTTCAAGAGTAAATCGTTTAACATTCCACTTCGCGCAACGCTTCATGTTGATTTCGATAAAGTGAGAGTGGGGGGTGGGTTCTCATTTGAATACACGCATGTCGGTTCCTTTCGTCCGATCAGTTATGGTGACAGGATTAACAGTTTTAACACAGACTTCTCATCATTTTTCCTGAAGAAGTACTTTGCCATCATTGGTGGAACGGTTTATCGCTATAACGATTACCTGTTAGTCGTTGACCTGAATCTGGGTGGATACAGCCTCGGAAAACAGTTTGAGAAGAGCCAGATTCAAAAAGGTATGTTTATTAATCTTGGGGTCTCTGTTGAAAAGGAATTGTCAGAATATTTCAGGCTGTTTGTACGACCCTCTTACGAAATCAAAAGTTACGACCTGAAGTATCCGGAAAGCACGCTCAGTGTAACGAATAAGCTGAACGCCTTCTATGTGAACGTGGGTGCCACGTATCGAATCCCCGAACTCCGTAGATGTTTCCTGAAGACGTGCAAGGCACAAATGAATCATGCCCATGGCAATCGGGAGTATCGGAGCCGGGTACATCCGATCTACAAGAAGCAGAATCCACACTATGGTGAAAACCACCCCAACCTGATCAAGTACAAGGGCAAGAACAAGCGGAAGCTTAACCCTTACTGACCACCATTCTGAGCAGCGTTTTACTCCGGTCCGACACGCATTTACCAGCAGCGTATTCCACTTCAAAAAACCTCTAAACTTATTGCTCAGCGGAGGGTCGAACGTATTGAATTTTACTATCTTGCACAGCTCGAAAAAGAGCCTCAAAACAGACAGTAACAATTGCGTTTAAATGGCTGAAGAAAGTGGCGGAATGCCTCCTGCAAGGCAGAATATAATCCCGATTAATATTGAAGATGAAATGCGCGGTGCGTACATCGATTATTCGATGTCCGTTATCATCTCACGCGCATTGCCCGACGTCCGTGATGGATTAAAACCTGTACATCGCCGTGTGCTCTTCGGTATGCAGGAACTGGGCGTAAATTTTAATAAGCCGTATAAGAAGTCAGCCAGAATTGTGGGGGAGGTACTGGGTAAGTATCACCCGCACGGCGATGGATCTGTATACGATACCATGGTGCGCATGGCGCAGGATTGGTCACTCCGGTATACCCTCGTAGACGGGCAGGGAAATTTTGGAAGCATTGACGGCGATATGCCTGCGGCGATGCGATACACCGAGGCGAGACTTCGGCGTATAGCAGAAGAGTTGCTCGCGGATATCAATAAGGATACGGTCGATTTTCAACCAAACTTCGACGACTCCCTCACGGAGCCAAGTGTCCTGCCGGGCAAACTCCCTAACCTCCTGATAAACGGGTCTTCGGGTATTGCCGTCGGGATGGCTACTAACATGGCGCCTCATAACCTCACGGAGGTTGTGAACGGCATCATCGCCTACATCGACAACCCTGAGATCACTATCCCGGAATTGATGAGGTATGTCACTGCCCCGGATTTTCCTACGGGTGGTATCATTTATGGCCACTCGGGCGTGCAGGAAGCATTCATGACAGGCCGCGGGCGTATCGTCGTCCGTTCGAAGGCCGAGATCGTGACCAACGCTAACGGCAAAGATCAGATTGTCGTTACTGAGATTCCATACATGGTCAACAAGGCGATGATGATCGAAAAGACAGCGTCGCTGATCAACGAGAAAAAGATCGAAGGAATTTCAGACTTGCGAGATGAGTCGGATCGCGAAGGTTTTAGAATAGTATACGATCTGAAGAAGGATGCAATCCCGAATATCGTATTAAACAACCTCTTTAAGTTCACACAGCTACAGTCGTCATTTAATGTGAACAACGTAGCGCTGGTGAAAGGGCGTCCGATGACGCTCAATCTTAAAGACCTCATCAAGTATTACGTCGAGCATCGTCATGAAGTCGTTGTACGCAGGACGAAGTATGAACTTTCCGAGGCTGAAAAGAGAGCCCACATTCTCGAAGGATACCTCATCGCATTAGACCATCTCGATGAAGTGATCGCATTGATCAGAAGCTCACGTGATCCTGAAACTGCGAAGGAAGGTTTGATGACGCGATTCGGACTGACCGAGATCCAGTCTAAAGCGATCCTTGACATGCGGCTACAGCGGCTCACAGGCTTGGAGCGCGATAAGATTCTGCAGGAGTACAACGAAGTAAAAGCTTTGATTGAAAGGCTGCGTAACATTCTTGACAATGAGCCTGTTCGTATGCAGATCATTAAGGATGAGTTGAATGATCTTCGCGAGCGTTACGGCGACGAACGGAGAACGCTTGTGGAGCACAATGAAGATGATATTTCTTACGAGGATATGATTCCGAACGAAGAAATGCTCATCACCATTTCTAACCAGGGATATATCAAGCGCACGTCTCTTTCTGAATATCGTACGCAGGGGCGGGGCGGTGTCGGCTCGCGTGGTGTTTCCACCAAGGACGACGACTTCACAGAGCATCTGTTTGTTGCCCAGGCCCACAACTATCTCCTGATCTTTACCGATCAGGGGAAAGTGTACTGGAAGAAGGTGTACGAAATTCCGGAGGGAACGAAGATCTCGAAGGGCCGCGCGATCCAGAACCTCATCAACATTGAACCTGGTGACACGGTCAGGACGTTCATCAACATCAAAAACCTGACGGACGACCAGTATGTCAATAACAACTTCGTGATCCTTTGCACGGAGAAGGGAACCATTAAGAAAACCTCATTGGAGGCGTACTCGCGGCCAAGACAGGGGGGTATCACGGCCATCTCCATACACGAAGGCGATAGACTCTTAAATGCCTCACTTACAAATGGTAATAATCACATTATTATCGCAAAGAGTGAAGGTAAGGCCGTTCACTTCAACGAGCAGGATGTTCGTCCGATGGGCCGGACTGCAGCGGGTGTTCGCGGCGTGACCCTGGATTCAGAGTCGGATAAAGTGGTGGGAATGGTTTGCATAAGCCGGGAAGATGCTAACTTACTTGTAGTTTCTGAAAACGGCTACGGAAAGCGCTCTCTGATAGATGACTACCGGATTACAAGGCGCGGGGGAATGGGTGTTAAGACTCTTGCCATTACGGAGAAAACTGGCAAGCTTGTTGCCATCAAGGAAGTTGTCGACGACGACGAACTGATGATAATAAACCGTTCCGGGATTACTATCCGCATCAAAGTGAGTGAATTGCGTGTCATGGGGCGCGCCACTCAGGGAGTCAAGCTTATCAAGCTGAATGACGACGACCGCATATCTTCTGTAGAAAAGATCCAGAAGATTGACAAGATCGATGATGAACCGAAAACTAACTCCAACCTTTTATAAACTAAGTCAAATGAAAAAGTATACACTTGTGCTCTTGATGCTGGTTTCAGCTGCAGCATCATACGCACAGAAGGCACCTAAACCTAACCTTAACAAAGCCCTTCAGGCCTGGACGGAAGGAAAGCTGGATGTTGCAAAGTCTATGATTGACGCTGCAACTACGTACGAAAAGACCATGAATGATGCGAAGACGTATTATTACAAGGGTCTGATCTATGCCGCTCTGGATACGACCACTAACGAATCATTCAAGGCGCTTGCTCCTGACGCTTTCGATCAGGCGCTCGCTGCATTTAAGAAAGGTGATGAGATGCAGACTGGTAAAGAGCACTTCACACAGGACGCCAACGGCCTGCCTATCCTGAAGTCTCAGCAAATCGCTTACTGGCACGGTCAGTATATTAACAAAGGAGCTGCTGCTTACCAGGAAGAAGATCTCGAGGCAGCATTAAAGGACTTTGAGAAGGCTCAAAAGATTCTTCCAAATGATACACTTGGTTACTTCTATGCAGGCTTCGTAGCGAACGGCATGGAGAACTACGACAAGGCAATTGAAAGCTTCCGCAAATACATTGACCTTGGTGGAAAGTCAGTAGATGCTTATCTCAGCATTATTAATATTTACAGCGGTCCGAAGGATGATAAAGAAGGAGCGCTTAAGGTTGTTCGTGAAGCAAGACCTAAATTCCCGAACGATCCTCAGCTGCCTAAAGTGGAGATTGGTTTGCTCATTGACCTGAAGCGCATCGACGAAGCTAAGAAAGGACTGGAAAGTGCTGTTGTCAAGGAACCCGGAAATAAGGTCCTTCACTTCTACCTGGGCTATGCAAATGCAAGCTTGAATCTCAACGAAGAGGCTAAGAAGAACTACGAGGCAGCTCTTAAAGTTGATCCGGGTTACTTCGAAGCACAATTATATCTCGCAAAGCTGATGTATAACGACGCTGCCGTGATCAAGAAGGAAATGGCATCATTGGGCATTTCAGCTGCCGACAAGAAGAAAAAATTCGACCTCGACAAAGTATTGGTGGAAAAACTGAAGACTGCTCAACCCTACTGGGAGAAAGCAGAACAGTTGAATCAAAAGGACCAGGAAGTCGTTGATGTACTCTTCTCCATCTACCAGGATCTGGGTAACGACGCAGGTATGAAGCGTCTCGAAAAGAAGTTCAAGGAAATGGGTGTCGACAACTGATCGCAGGATTTCCTTTCATAGTACTGTAATCCTTTCATAGTACTGTAATAAAGAGGTTGGCGTCGTCCAACCTCTTTTATTTGCATCCTGATTCTGTGAACGGGCGGCGGGGTAATTGCCGTCGTAAACGATAATGAATAACTTGCGGGCTCGTGCTGGCGGCAGATTGAATCACATCGACAAGGCAATCCACGCACGTTTGATACGGGATACCCCGTAATTCTTTTTGAACTACATTTGGGTGTCTGTGCGAGGACATCCTGCGAGAGACAATACAAATGGCTGGTACCAGGAGCTTTACACGCTACGCAAAAAGGATTCTTTCCCGTTGGTATTACTTTATACTCGCGTTGCTGCTGGCTCTCCCGGTGGCATTTGTATATCTCTACCTCACTCCGCCGCAATATGCAGTTCAGGCCTCCATCATGGTGGCGGCACCCACTCAAAAAAAGGATCCAAACGCTGCTCAGATTAGTGAAAAGGAACCCTTGCCCAGAGGCATCGTAGAAGACCAGGTTGGCATTCTTACGTCGAATTCTCTCATTGAAAAAGCTTTACGCGATCTTGATTTTGGCGTGGAGTATTTTGTGAAGAATCAGTTCGCTGTTCGCGAGGAGTACGGAAACAGCTATTTCAAAATAAAGCTGGACTCCGGAGTCAATCAGGCCATTAATATTCCAGTATATGTTAAACGCATTTCGTCAACCAGATATCACGTAAAGGTTTCTGCGCGGGATGTGCAACTTTATAACTGCTTTTCTAATCAGGTCGAAGGCAACATCAAAGAACTTGAAATTGATGAAGAGGTTCCATTGAATAAGCCGCTTGGAAATAAGTATTTGAATTTCCGGATAGTCTTCAACGACAAGTATAAGGTTGAGGCAGGCGACCAAATGTTTTTTGAATTGCGTCCTTTGAATTCGCTCGTGGCGTCATATCAAAAAAGATTCTCCGCAGAGCCAATCTCGGCCGACTCGCGCATCGTCTCATTATTAGTGCATGGCGAACTGCCTGAAAAGGAAAAGATATTCCTGGACGTACTTATTCAGCAGTACTTGCAATCTACTTCTGCTGCTCAGCAGGGGACATCGCTGCAGGCGTTAAAATTCATCGACGATCAGTTGAACAATCCACCAGATACTTTGAGCGAAAAGATGCGCGCGTATCTAAGTGATAAAAGAATCGAGATGCGAATGGCGCTGGCATCGGCAACAACTGATAAATCTATCGTTGATAAACCCTATACGTTGGGAGTTGGCAAACCTGTCTCGCCTATTCATGAGGTTGTGTATGGAGTTGCAATTGCCGTAGCCTTTCTTTCGGTCATCTTGGCCATGGTAGCGAAAGATATGTGGCGCGATACAG
>Ga0247822_10002364_pt1 | contig 12002 bp, 10 predicted proteins | sample 13C_Cellulose_Da_FD_192423 | JGI IMG/M metagenome (GOLD analysis project Ga0247822, IMG submission 192423) | Soil microbial communities from agricultural site in Penn Yan, New York, United States - 13C_Cellulose_Day30 | ecosystem: Environmental > Terrestrial > Soil > Agricultural land | place...
GAGACCTGGACGACCGGATGGTCGTCGCGGCCGGCGAGGTCGCTGCCCGGCCCCTCCGGATGCTTCCAGCACGCTCCGGGAGACCATCGCCACCACTGCGCGAAGTCCTTGAGGTCCACCGCCCCGGCCGGCGGGGCGAACACGATCGACCCGGGGACGAGTTTGTCCTTCGGCGGCGGCGGCGTGCCGGGCGGGAGTTGCTTCAGGATCTCGGCCACGTCGAGCGCCTTCTCGGCGGTGGTGACGTAACCTGTGGCCTCGACGAACGCGCGGAACTGGGCGTTGGTGACCTCGGTCTGGTCGATGAAGAACCCGTCCACCTGGACGCGGTGGGCTGGCTTCTCGTCCGCCCAGCCGAGGTCCGAGCCGGTCCCCATGGTGAACTCGCCGCCGGGCAGCCACGCCATCCCGGCGGGCGCGTCCGTCCGCGTCCGGGTAAGCGCCACGACGGTATAAGTCGCCCCGAATGCCGCGAGGGCGAGGCCGAGCAGGACGAGGAACCGCGGCACGTCTCGCCGCTCGCGGGGCTTCTCGACCGCCGGCCGGACCCCGGTCGGATGATGGCTACCGTGACGGCTCGTGTTGTGCTTCATGATGACCTGCCAAGACGCGGGGGCCTCGAAGACTCGGCCAACCCGACAACCCCGAGCCGTTCAACAGAGCATCAACCCGATTCGGCGTCAACTGCCGTTCCCAGACTCCGCGGGCCGGTGCGGCTGTGGCTCCGCGGGCGCGGCCCGGAGTTCCGGCACCTCGTCGCCATCCGGGTCCGGATCGACGGCGCGGCGGCCGACGACGAGTTCCGACACCCACTGGATCAGCACGTAGAAGACCGGGACGAAGAAGATCGCCAGGAACGTCGCGGCGAGCATGCCGCCGATGACGCCCGTGCCGATCGACCGCCGGCCGGCGGCGCCCGCGCCCGTGGCGATGGCCAGCGGCACCACGCCCAGGATGAACGCCAGTGAGGTCATGACGATCGGGCGGAACCGAAGCTGGGACGCCTCGACGGCCGCCTCGACGATGCCCTTACCCTCCCGGCGGAGTGCGACACAGAATTCGACGATCAGGATGGCGTTCTTCGCCGCCAGGCCGACGAGGGTCAGCAGACCGATCTGGAAGTAAATGTCCTGCGTGTATCCGCGGAAGTAGACGGCCGTGAGCGCCCCGAGCAGGGCCAGCGGCACGGCCAGGAGTACGGCCACCGGCAGCGTCCACCGCTCGTACTGGGCAGCCAGGACCAGGAACACGACCAGCAGGCCGAACCCGAGCACGATCGGGGCCTGGTTGCCCGCCTTAATCTCCTGATATGATGCGCCGCTCCACTCGATGCCGTAGCCCGGTGGCAGCGTCTCGGCCGCGATCCGGCGCACCGCCTCCATCGCTTCGCCGCTGCTCTTGCCCTCGGCGGGGGCGCCGGTGATCTCGATCGCCGGGAACCCGTTGTACCGACTGACCACGTTCGGCCCGGCGCGGAACTTCATGTCCACCACCCCGGACAGCGGCACCATCTCCCCCCGGCTGTTGCGGACGTAGATCCGCTCGACGTCGCGCGGCGCGTTGCGGAACTCCGGCTCGGCCTGGAGTTGCACCCGCCAGATCCGGCCGAACCGGTTGAAGTCGTTGACGTACAGCGCGCCAAAGTACGCCTGCATCGGCTCGAACACGTCGGCCAGGCGGACTCCCATCATCTGCGTCTTCTCGCGGTTCACCTCGACGTAGACCTGCGGCAGGGTGACGCGGAGCGTCGCGTTGAGCCCGGTGACGTCCGTGTTGCTCTGGGCCGCACCGAGGAACTTGTTGCCGACCTCGGCCAACTCGGCCACCGTCCCGCCGCCGCGCTGCTGCAGTTCGACCGTGAACCCGGTCCGCGTGCCCAGGCCCTGAATGGGCGGCGGGTTCAACGCCAACACGATGCCGTCGGAGACCTTGGCCATCAACTCCTTGCTCGCGGTCAGGAGATCGAACGCGCTCATGCCGGGGCCGGTGCGCTCCTCGTACGGCTTCAGCGTGACGAACATCACGCCGGCGTTGGTGCTCGCCGCCCCGCCGGCGAGGATGTCGTACCCCCCCAACGCGACCACGTGGGCAACCGCCGGGTGTTTGCGGAAGAACTCCTCGCCCTGGTTGATGACGTGCTGTGTCTTGTCCAGCGAGGCGCCGTCGGGCAGCATCACCACGGCGATGACGGCCCCCTGGTCCTCCTCCGGCAGGAAGCCGCCCGGCACCTTGCCGCTGAGCCGGTAGGCGGCGAAGCACAGCAGACCGAAGACGACCAGCGTGACCAGCGAGCCGCGGATGGCCAGACGGACGCCGGCGGCGTACCCGGCGGTGATGCGGTCGAACATCCAGTCGAAGGCGCGGAAGAAGACGTTCTTGCGGCCGTGACCCGGCTTGAGCAGCAGCCGGCAAAGCGCCGGGCTGAGCGTCAGGGCCACGAGCCCGGAGATGGCCACCGAGATGGCGATCGTCACTGCGAACTGCTTGTACATCTGCCCGGTGAACCCGCCGAGGAACGTGACCGGCACGAACACCGCGGACAGCACCAGCACGACCGCGATGACCGGTCCGGTCACCTGGTCCATCGCCTTGATCGTCGCCTCCCGGGGTAGGAGGTGGTCCTCGTGCATGATCCGCTCGACGTTCTCGACCACGATGATCGCGTCGTCCACCACGATGCCGATCGCCAGCACCAGCCCGAACAGCGTCAGGGTGTTGATCGAGAACCCCAGCGCCAGCATGCCGGCGAACGTGCCGACGATCGCCACCGGCACGGCCAGCAGCGGGATCAGGGTCGCACGCCACGACTGGAGGAACACGAACACGACCACGATCACCAGCACGACCGCCTCGAGCAGGGTGACGACCACCTCCTGCACCGAGGCGCTGACGAACGTGGTCGTGTCATAGGGGATCGCCCAGGTGACGCCCGCCGGGAACGCGGACTGTGCCTCGGTCAACTCCGCCCGGACGGAGGCCATCGTGCTCAGTGCGTTGGCCCCGACCTGGAGGTTGATGAGCATCAGCGTCGTCGGCTTGCCGTTGAGCCGGCCGACGAGGTTGTAGCTCTGGGCCCCCAGCTCAATGCGGGCGACGTCCTTGAGCCGCACCATTGCCCCCTCGGGCGTGGCGCGGAGGATGATCTGTTCGTAGTCGGCTACCTCGCTGAGCCGCCCGCGGGTCAGCACCGGAAGTGTGAGTTCCACCTCCCGGCCGGTCGGCCGCTGCCCGACTGTGCCGGCGGGGAAGACCGCGTTCTGGTCCCGCAGGGCGGCGGCGACGTCGGAGACGGTCATCCCCTTCAGTGCCAGCCGGTCCGGGTCGAGCCAGACCCGCATCGAGTAGTCCTTGTTCCCGAACACGGTCGCGTCGCCGACACCCGGCACCCGCTTGATGCGGTCGAGCAGGTTGATGGTGGCGTAGTTGCTCAGGTACAGGTCGTCGTAGGAGCCGTCCGCCGACTCCAGCGCCAGCACCCCCAGGATGTTGCTCGACGCCTTCACGACCCGGATGCCGTTGCGGACGACCTCCTGCGGCAACTGAGGCTGGGCGATCGCCAGGCGGTTCTGGACCTCGACCGCCGCCAGGTCCTGGTCGGTGCCAATCTCGAACGTGACGGTGATCTTGCACGACCCGTCGTTGGCGTTCTGCGAGCTGAAGTAGATCAGGTTCTTGATGCCGCTAAGCTGCTGCTCGATTGGGCCGGCGACCGACTCGGCCACCGTTTGCGCATCGGCCCCGGGGTAGGTGGCGATGATCTGCACCTGCGGCGGCACAATCTCCGGGAAGCGGGCGATCGGCAGCACGACGATCGAGACCGTCCCCGCGATCAGGATGAGCAGGGACAGGACGATCGAGAAGACCGGCCGGTCGATGAAGAAGCGGGCAAACATGGCGGGTTATTTTCCCGTGGCGGCGGACGGGCGGTCGTCGGCCTTGGGTGTGGGCTGGCCCTCCGCGGACGGCGCCGTGACCGGCGTGACCGGAGCCCCCGGGCGGATCATCATGAGCCGGTCCGTAATCACCCGGTCCCCGGGCTTCAGTCCCTGCTCGACGATCCAGTGGTCGTTCCCGGACCACTCTCCGAGCACCACCGGCCGGACCTCGGCCACGTTCTTCTCGCTCACCACCATCACGCTCGCCCCGGTGGGCGACTGCGACACCACCGACTGCGGCACCCGCACGACATCGACGCGCTGGATGCCCAGGACGCTGGCGTAGATGAACTGGCCCGGCTTGAGCTTGTCGTCCGGGTTGGGCACCTGGCCGCGGACGACCGACGTGCCCGTCGTCACGTCCACCTGCACGTCGATGAAGTTGATCCGCCCCTTGTGGGGGTAGGTCGAGCCGTCGGACAGCGTGATCTCCAGTTCGATCTGGTCGAGCGGGGGGGCGACGATTTGCTTCGCGGTCGTCTGCCGCTGGAACCGGAGGATCTCCTGCTCGGTGACCGAATAGCGGACGTACATCGGGTCGATCTGCTGGATGACCGCGAGCAGCCCGTTCTGGCCGGCGTCCACGTAACTGCCCGTGTCCTTCGACGCCTTGCCGATCACTCCGGTGATGGGGGCCTCGATGCTCGTGTACCCGAGTTGCAACTCGGCGGCGGCGAGTTGCGCGGTCTGCTGTCCGACGTCGGCGGAGGCGACCCGCTCCTCCGCCCGGGCGTTGTCGAGTTCCAGCCTCGCCACGGTCGCCGTCTCGAATCGCTTGAGTTGCTGGCGGGCTTTCAGGAGCGAGGCATCCGCGCTCGCGAGCCGGGCCTTGGCCTGGGCCACGTCCACCTCGAACGGCCGCGGGTCGATCTGGAACAGCTTCTGCCCCTTCTCCACCCGCTTGCCTTCCTCGAACTTGCGCGGCAGCAGGTAGCCGGCGACGCGGGCGCGGATCTCGACGACCTGGGCCCCCTCGGTCTGCCCGAGGAACCGCATCCGGACCGGAACGGTCTCCTGCCGGACGGTCAGAACGCTTACCGGGATCGGCTGCTGAGGCTGTGGCGCTGCCTCATGCCTCGGAGCGTGGTCCATGTCTCGCCAGAACAGGTACGCACCGACCAGCAAGCCCAGCAGCACGACGACCGGGATCCCGCGGCGGACGACGTGGCCCACCAGTGAGAGCCCCCGCCTCTCGTCCGTTCGAACCGGTTCACTCATCCCGTATGCTCCTGAGCGGCCTGCGGCGCGCGGGTCGTTCCGATGTGAAGATGTGAGCGGGTTCACGAAGGCATGCGCTGTGGAGTCGAATGGCCCCACTTTATGCGATCAGCGCTTGATCCTTATGCTGCCAAAGCTCAGCCGTCGAGACCGTCGGCGCAAAGGGTTATACTGAATCGCGGCGTTCCCCTTACTTTGTCCAGTCCTACGCCCCCCGCTCGCTCGGAGTAGGCGGACGGTGGGCCTCGAAGACTCGACCCACGCTACAGGACCGCGTGAGGCGACATCCGGCTCACGGCCCGGCGAACTTCCGCACGGCGTCGAGCAACTGATTGGGGGCGACCGGCTTGACGAGGTGGGCGTCGAACCCGGCCAGTTCGGTCCGCCGGAAGTCGGACTCCCGACCGTAGCCGGTCAGTGCGATGAGGGCGGGTCGCCGCCCGGCCTCCCGCGCCCGGATCCACACGGCCAGGTGTTCGCCCTGCACGCCGGGCATGTTCAGGTCGAGCAGACACACGTCCGGGCAAAACTCCTCGGAGGCCGTCAGCGCTTCGGCCCCGTCGTAGCAAACCCGGACGTCGTATCCGGCCATTCGCAGCAGAGTGGCGTTCGTGTCAGCCAGGTCCCTGTTGTCGTCCACGCACAAGACTCGCGCCATCTCGGCAATCCTCCAGGCGATAACCTGTATAGCCCAACCCCCGCCGACCGCTTACATCCTCGATCGCAGCGATCGGGCCGACTTTGGAGCCGGCGTGACGGGTCGATCCTCGGAAGTGTTCGTCACGGTATACCCCGATCGGGATGCGACAGTTCCCGGCGTGTGTGGCGGGCGATCATCAACTCCTCGTTGGTCGGGACGACCCGGGGCCGAGGCCAGGCAAGACGGAGGCGATGTACTCGTACGATAGTCCGTGGAACCCGTACCGTCGGCCCCCTCGTCCGAGTACCGCCACCAACTCCCCGAGACGAGTTGATGAACACCCAGGACCACGCCCCGGGCAGGCCGGCCGCCGCGGAACTCGGCGTCATCGAGGTGCGCCTGCGGGAGGTGCGCCAGTTGTTCGACGCCATGGACCCCTCGCCGTTTCGCGAGAAGGACCTGGACTCCAAGGCCGAGGAGTACATCGTCGAGAGTGTGAAGGAACTCCCGTCGCGGTCACCATGCGCGCTGGTGATCCACCTCGACCGGCCGACGGGCCTGCCCGACGAGGCGCGATGCATCGGCGACGCGGTCCGGGTCCACTTCACCCGGCAGTCGGACCGACTGCGGCGGGATCTGCACCGGCTCATCCGCCGCGGCTTTCTCAGCCTCGGTATCGGCGTGGGATTCCTGGCCGCGCTCTTCGCCGCGGCGCAACTGGTTAGCCGGCTGATGGGAGACGACGGCGTGGCCGCCCTGCTCCGGGAGGGCTTGATCATCGGCGGCTGGGTGGCGATGTGGCGGCCGCTGGAGATCTTCCTCTACGACTGGTGGCCGATCGTCGGCGAGCGGCGCATCCACGACCGGCTGAGCCGCATCGACGTGCAGGTCGTACCCGGCAACGCCGGAACGCGGGACGACCTCACCCGCATCCTGACCGGGTCCGACCCCGGATCAGGCCACACCGCTCGGACGGCAGGCCGGGGTGGCATTTGGTAATCGTTTCCGGCAGCCGCGGGACGTGGCAAAGAGGGCTCGCGCTTCGGCTCAGAGGGTGGTTCATCCGCCCGTAGCCGCCCCGGTTCCCACCAGGCGGTCGCCCGCTTGTGTCGATAGCCGGGGATCGAGGGATAGCTGTGGGCCAGGTTCTCCCACTGCTTCGCGGCCGCGTCGAGCATCGGGCCTGCCTCCGCCCGACGCTCCGGGATCTTGGCGAACCTCCGGTTCAGGCGTCGCTGACGGCGAAGTCCAGGCAGTCGCGGATCACGTCCACCGGGTAGCGGCGGTGGAACCCCTTCGACGGGTCGAAGGTGACGTGCGTCACCGCGGGCGGCTGCCGGCGGAGGAACCGGCCCAGCGACCGGACGTCGGCCAGGACCACCGGCAGGTGCTTCTCCATCCCGCGGCCGAGGTGGTATCGCTCGACCAGGTCGAGGTCGGTCAGCAGTACCACGGCCCGGGTCCCATCGGACGCCGGCTCGTCGGCGAACCCCGGCCCGTCCGGGCTCCGCAGCGCGTAGCAGGGGAAGTGAAGGCAAAACTGGCTATACAGCCGGTCGAAGAACTCTTCGCCGTCCATTGGGCACCCGTATCGGATTGGTAAAGAGTAGGGAAAAGTACCTTCCTCTGTCGGCGGACGCAAGCGGGAAATAATCGGACTCGACTAACATCCCAACCGGGGGACATTTACGGGGCACACGCGATGGCCGCGAAGCTACCATTCGACATCGAGAGGGCGATTCCGCTGCTCCGGGAGGCGGTTCGCCCGTACCCCAAGGCGGCCCTGTTCGAACTGGCGGCCGAGGGGCACGATTCGGTGTTCGAACTGCTCGTCGCCTGCGTCATTTCAATCCGCACCCGCGACGAGACGACGCTGTCGGTCGCCCGCCGGCTGTTCGCCGCGGCCCGCACCCCGCGGGAGGTCGCCGCCCTGTCGGTCGAGCGGATCGACGCCCTGATCCGCGACTGCACATTCCACGAAGCGAAGGCCTCAACGATCCGTGACATCGCACGGGCCACGGCGACCGACCACGACGGCACCCTGCCCTGCGACGAGGAGGTGTTGCAGACCTTCCGCGGGGTCGGGCCGAAGTGCGCCAACTTGGCGGTCGGCATCGCCTGCGGCAAGTCGGTGATCGGCGTGGACATCCATGTCCACCGGATCACCAACCGCTGGGGCTACGTCCGCGCGAAGACACCGGAGCAGACGATGGCGGCTCTCCAGCAGACGCTGCCGAGGGCGTACTGGGTGGAGATCAACGCGCTTTTGGTGCCGTTCGGCAAACACGTCTGCACCGGCGTGCGGCCGAAGTGCTCGACCTGCCCGCTACTGGCGATGTGCCGACAGGTCGGGGTTACGTCGCACCGCTGACCGGAGCCAGGTCTCGTTTTCCCGTGTAACAGGTCGCTTGGCCGCGGGTAGACTATTTCCGGATCACATCAACTAGACGCCGCGGTCCCGTCTCGGCCCCAGTGGCCGTGAGGCGGCCGTCCTCTCACCTCGACGCAGGAGGAACCCCTATGGCGGACGAATGCAAGGCCAGCGGCGACGTGATGGACGTGGCCCAGGAAACGCTGGTGATGGCCTTCGAGCTGTTCGACGCTGAGCTGGCCCGCAGCCCGGAGCGGCTGGTCGCCGTCCTCAAGAGCGAGAAGGTGGCCAAGGCGATTGAGGAGGCGCTGCGTCAGGAGGCGGCCCGGCTGCTGGAGGAGCAGAAGAAGAACGCCGCCCCGACCGACGGCACGGCGGTGCTCCAGAAGGTCGGGGAGAAGGCCCTGGCCGTCGGCAAGGACGAACTGATCAAGGCGATCACCAGCGGGGCGCAGTTCAAGCAGCTCAAGGCCCAACTGGACAAGCTCAAGTGCTCGTTCGAGAAGTCCCCGGTGGGGGTGTGGGTGGAGGAGCACAAGGACAAGTGGTACGTCTACGTCGTGGCGGCCGGGGTCGGGCTGGCCGGGGCCGGGGCGATGTACGCCACCTGGTGGGGGGACGACCTGGTCTCGCCGCTGACCAAGCTGGCCGAGAAGCAGTTGCGGTTCAAGCCGATGGGTACCCTGGAGGTGGGGGCAAACAAGATCACGTTCGTGCCGTCCAAGAGGGTAGTTGGGGTCCAGGCGTTCGCCACCGGCAAGTGGGAGCGGGTGACGGCGACTCTGGAAGTGAGCGTGACGATGGAGAAGGAGAAGTTGACCGCGGCGGGCGGCACCGGGACCGTGGTGGTCGATCTGGGCCAGGGGTGGAAGTTCAACGCCAAGGGGGCCGGCGGGGTCGCCGCCCCGTCGCCGGACGGGTCGCCGGCACCGTATTACTCGCTGGGGATCGGCCTGGGGTACACCGGCCTGGGCGGTACGCAGGGTCTGAGCGTGAACATCCTGGGAGGTCTGGCGCAGACGCCCGACGGCAAGCAAACCGGGTCGGTCGGCGGGTCGCTGAATTACAAGCCGAAGTCGGTGCCGGGGCTGGCGGTGTCCGCGACCGGCGAGGGCAAGCAGCACTTCGGCGGCCCGTCCGAGGGGCTGTTTCAGCTCAAGGTGTCGGTCGATCTCTAGTCCCGTTTTCATTTCGGCGGCACGCCAGAGGCAATCGAGACCGGGACTGGATCTTGCTATCGAGGACGTGGCGAGCGGGGGGCATGAGCCCCCTGTTGAAGTGGCAACAGGGGCTCACGCCCCCCGCTCGCCGGGACTCACCAGGTCCTACACTTCCGCGCAATTCCTGACCGGCTTGCGCCACCGTTCGGATAACCCCAGTGAGGCCCCGCCGGGGCCGACGTATCTGGGGGTAATCCCGTGAACAAGAACGCCACCGTCGAGGTCTGTGCCGACTGCCGCGGTTACGCCGAGGCCCCGTTCACCCCGCTCGTGGACACCGCCGGTCAAGAAACCGGTTGGGTGCTGTGCCTGGACTGCCACGACGCCCTCCTCGTCCGGCTGAGCCGGCAACTGCTCCGGCACGAGCTGGGCGACGAGCACAACTAGCAATAACGGACCCGAGGGCCGCCCTGCCGGGGGTCACCGCGCCCAGAGCTTCCGGTCCAGGGTCCGGTAGTTGACCGCCTCGGCGAGGTGGTCGGACGTGATCCGCTCGCTGCCCTCCAGGTCCGCGACCGTCCGGGACACCCGCAGGATGCGGTCGTGCGCCCGCGCCGACAGCCCCAACTCCGTCATCGCCGTCGCCAGCATTCCCTCGGCGTCCGCGTCCAGCCGGCAGTGTTCGCGGACCTGCCGCGGCGACATCCGGCCGTTGAGCCGCACCGAGCGGCCCCGGAACCGCTCCGACTGCACCGCCCGCGCCCGGTCCACCTGCTCCCGCATCGCCGCCGTGGACGTGCCGTCGGTTGGCCGCGATAGCTCCTCGTATGGCACCGCCGGCACCTCCAGGTGCAGGTCGATGCGGTCGAGTAGCGGGCCGCTAATCCGGCCGAGGTACTTCTCCACCTGCATCGGGTTGCACTTGCACTGGTGCTTGGCGTCCCCGAGGTAGCCGCACGGGCACGGGTTCATGGACGCCACCAGCACGAAGTCGGCCGGGAACGTCGCCGCGTGCTGCGCCCGGCTGATCGTCACCCGGCCCTCCTCCAGCGGCTGCCGCAGCGCCTCCAGGCTCTTGCGGTTGAACTCCGGCAACTCGTCGAGGAACAGGACGCCGTGGTGGGCGAGGCTGATCTCGCCGGGGGTCGGGACGGTGCCGCCACCGACCATGCCGGCGTCGCTGATGGTGTGGTGCGGCGAGCGGAACGGCCGGGTGGTCAGCAGCGACTCCCCCGGCGCGAGCCGGCCGACGGCGCTGTAGATGCGCGTCGTTTGCAAGCTCTCGTCGGGGGTCAAGGGCGGCAGGATGGTCGGCAGCCGGCGGGCGAGCATCGTCTTGCCGCTGCCGGGGGAGCCGAGCATCAAGACGTTGTGCGCGCCGGCCGCGGCGACCACCACCGCCCGCTTGGCCGACTCCTGGCCGCGGACGTCAGCGAAGTCCACGTCGTAGCAGTTGAGCTTCGCCGCGATCTCGTCCATCCCCGGCGACACCGGGTCCACCTCGACGGCCCCGGCAATGACTCCGACCGCCTCCGCCAGCGACGTGATGCCGTACACCTCGACGTCTGTGACGACCGCCGCCTCCCGGGCGTTGGCCGCCGGAACGATCAACTTCCTCACACCCAGGTCGCGGGCGGCCATTGCCATCGACAGCGCGCCGCGCACCGGCCGGACCGACCCGTCCAGGGCCAACTCACCAGTCGTGGCGAAGGCGTCGAGTTGCTCGGGCTTCAGTTGCCGGGTGGCGACCAGGACTCCCAGCGCGATCGGCAGGTCGAACCCGCCGGCATCCTTGCGGAGGTCCGCCGGGGCCAGGTTGATGATCGTGCGGCCGGTCGGCCGGGCGTACCCCAGGTTGGCCAGCGCCCGCTCGATTCGGTGGACGCTCTCCCGGACGGCCAACTCCGGCAGCCCGACCAGGATCACCTTCGGCAACCCCGGCCCGGCGTCCACCTCCACCTCGACCGGGACGGCGTCGATCCCGACCAGGGCGAACGACCGGAGCTTGGCGAGCATGGGCGAGGTCGGGGTCGGAGGCGTGGGCGGTACTCAGTACTCGACGCGGAGGCGGTTCACTCACTTGCCCATCTTTTTCAGCTCGACGTTCTTGCGCTTCTCCTCCGGCCGCCAGTTGAGGATCAATCGCCGGTAGGCGAACTTGCCGGCCTTGAAGGACAGCCACGCGCAGATGACCCAGATCCAGATGTTGAAGCAGAACGGCGGGATGTAGAACTTGGTCTTGCCGGTGATCTCGTTCTTCTCATCGCTATCGAGGAACGACCCGGTCAGCCAGTCGCGCATGAACAGCCCGCAGACGACCGAGATCGTCACCAGCACCCCGATCGCGAGGAGGCAGGCGATGGCCGGCAGCCAGTGCAGGAAGTAGTCGCCGGCCGTCGTCTCGTAGACGACGCGGGCGTCGTGACGCCGGCGCTCCAGCAGGTTGTAGCCGCAGTTCAGGCAGACCTTGGTGTCCGGCGGGTCGAGTTCCTGGGCGCAGAACGGGCACCGCGGGATGTCCTCATCCCCCTTGACCACCCCGTACGGGTTGGGGGCCTGGCCGGCGGGCAGATCCTCGTCTTCGTCGTGCGGCTTTTTGGGCGGCGCGTCGTCCTGGAACGGGATCGGGGCGGTCGCGTCGGTCGGCCTGGCCGCGACCGGCCGGGCGGGGGCCGGGC
>Ga0247822_10002365_pt1 | contig 12002 bp, 7 predicted proteins | sample 13C_Cellulose_Da_FD_192423 | JGI IMG/M metagenome (GOLD analysis project Ga0247822, IMG submission 192423) | Soil microbial communities from agricultural site in Penn Yan, New York, United States - 13C_Cellulose_Day30 | ecosystem: Environmental > Terrestrial > Soil > Agricultural land | place...
GCCCGAACCCGGCAAGACCGTGTGCCTGGGCCTCAACTACTTCGACCACGCCAAGGAAGGCGGCCGCGAGAAGCCCGACTACCCCTGGTTCTTCTACCGCGGCAGTTCCTCGCTGATCGCGCACGGCGACGCCGGCGTGGTGCCCCGCGTCTCCGGCAAGTTCGACTACGAGGCCGAGCTCGCCGTTGTCATCGGCCGCACCGTGCCGCGCCACACCACGCAAGCGGATGCGCTGCAATACGTGTTCGGCTACAGCTGCTTCAACGACATGAGCGTGCGCGACTACCAGAAGCGCACGCCGCAATGGACCATCGGCAAGAACTTCGACGGCACCGGTGGCTTTGGCCCGGTGCTGGTGACGGCCGACGAGCTGCCGCCCGGTGCCACCGGCCTGAAGATCCAGGGCCGCCTCAACGGCCAGGTGATGCAGGACGCCAACACCAGCGACATGATCTTCAGCGTGGCCGAGACCATCGCGCTGCTGGCCGAGGTGCTGACGCTGGAAGCCGGCGACGTGATCGTGATGGGCACGCCCGCCGGTGTCGGCCAGGCGCGCACGCCACCCGTCTGGATGAAGGCCGGCGACACCTTCGAAGTGGAGATCGAGCGCATCGGCACGCTGGTCAACCCCATCGTGGATGAGCTGGCATGAACATGCCGCGCGTCTTCGATGTCGCCATCGTGGGCTGCGGGCCCTCGGGCGTGGTGGCCGCCGGCCTGCTGGGCCAGGCCGGCCTGAGCGTGTACGTGTGCGACCGGCTCACCGACGTGCACCAGATCCCGCGCGCCATCGCGCTGGACCACGAGATCATGCGGGTGTTCCAGCAGCTCGGCGTGGCCGACGCGGTGGCGCCGTTCTGCGAACCCTTCACGCCCTCCGAGTACTTCGGCGTGGACGGCCAGCTGATCCGCCGCATGACCATGGTGGCGCCGCCCTTTCCGCAGGGCCACACGCCGTCGATGGTGTTCACCCAGCCCGAGGTCGAGAAGATCCTGCGCGCGCGCGTGGCGCAGTTGCCCAACGTGGTGGTGGAACTCGGCGTGGAGATGACCGGCCTCACGCCACACGACCAGGGCGTGGACCTCGCCATCGGCGATGCGCAGGGCGGGCCCACCCGCACGGTGCGCGCGCAATACACCATCGCCTGCGACGGCGGCTCCAGCGCGGTGCGCACCGCACTGGCCATGCCGCTGGAAGACCTGGACTTCGACGAACCCTGGCTGGTGGTGGACGTGCTCATGAACGAGCGCGGCCTGGCCAAGCTGCCCCAGGTCAGCGTGCAGTACTGCGAGCCCGAACGGCCTTGCACCCTGGTCATCGGCCCGAAGAACCACCGCCGCTGGGAAATCTCGCTCAACCCGGGCGAAGACCCGAAACACGCCGCCACGCCGGAGGAAACCTGGCGCCTGCTCTCGCGCTGGATCACGCCCGAGGACGGCACGCTGTGGCGCCAGTCGAGCTACCGCTTCCATGCCTTGGTGGCGCAGCAATGGCGCCGGGGACGCGTGTTCCTCGCGGGCGACGCGGCGCACATGCAACCGCCTTTCCTGGGCCAGGGCATGTGCCAGGGCATCCGCGACGTGAGCAACCTCGCCTGGAAACTCGCAGCCGTGCTGCGCGGCGAGGTGACCGGCGCGAGCGCCGAGGCCCTGCTCGACAGCTACGGCGACGAACGCAAGGCCCACGTGCGCGAACTCACCAGCCGCATCAAACACGTGGGCGCGGTGATCTGCGAACGCGACCCGGTGAAGGCCCGCGAGCGCGATGCGGCCATGCTGGCCCAGTGCGGCAGCGTGGTGAAGGACACACCGCGCCAGGACATCCTGCCCGCGCTGACCACCGGCTGGCTCGCACCGCAGGAGCACGCCGCGCGCGGCAGCCTGTTCCCTCAACCCTGGCTGCTCAGCGGCCCGCAGCGCCAGCGCATGGACGCTATCGCCGGCAACGGCTGGCGGCTGGTGCTGGCCCCCGGCCAGGTGGTGCCCGGTGTGTCGAACGCCCTGCCCTGGTTGCGCTGCGTCGCGCTCGGCACGGTGGGCGCGCTGGAGACCGACGGCGTGGCCGAAGCGTGGCTGCAGCGCCACCAGAGCGTGGCGGCGCTGGTGCGGCCGGACAACTATGTGTATGGCGTGGCCGGCACGACCGATGAGGCGGCGGCGCTGGTGTCGGCACTCGCCACGCGGCTGGGCGTGGCGGCCGAGGCCTGCGCGGCCTGAGGCCACGCCGGGCGCAGCGCCTCCACCCAGTCCTCGAACGGCGGCGCGCCCGACTCCGCGCGGCGCAGCACGGCCGCCGGGTGGTGCACCACCCAGACCGGCAGGCCATCGGCCCGCGCCTGCCAGCGCCCCAGGCTCTGCGCCACGCCCACACCCCCGCCGAGCAGGCTGGACGCGGCGGTGGCGCCAAGCGCGATCACCGCCTGCGGCTGGACGAGGCGGATCTCCGCTTCCAGCCACTGCTCACACGCTTGGGCCGCGCGCTGGCCGGGCGTCTTGTGCAGGCGCCGTTTCCCGCGCGCCAGAAAATGGAAGTGCTTGACGGCGTTGGTGAGGTAGATCGACTCCAACGGCCAGCCGAGCTCGGCGATGGCGCGCCGCAGCAGCGCGCCGGCGGGCCCGACGAAGGGGCGGCCCGCGAGGTCTTCGTGGTCGCCCGGTTGTTCGCCCACGATCATCAGGCGCGCGCCCACGGTGCCTTCGCCCCAGACGACCTGGGTCGCGCTGCAGGCCACCGGGCAGTCCGAGCAGTGGCGCGCGCGGCGACCCAGGTCGTCCAGCTGCTCCTGCGGTGTGCGCGGTGCGCGCGCCGCCGCGCGAGGCGCGCCGATGGGCAGGCGGCGCTGCGACTCGCTGGCCTGCGCCACCATGCGCGCGCTGCGCTGCGGCGCGGTCTGGATCAGTTCGGTGATGGCCTGCGTCTCGGGCAGGTTGTGCCAGTAGCGGCGCGGCATCTCGCGCAGCATGGCGGCGGTCTTGAGCCGCGAAGGGTTGAAGATGCTGCGGTAGTAGTCGAGCCACAGGGCTTCGCCGGCATCGGGCGGGGGCGCGAGCGAGCGGTCCACCCCGGGCGAGAACTCGAGGCCTTCGCGGTTCCAGTGCACGCACAGGCGCGGTGAGAGGATGGCCCAGCGCATGGCCGCGAAGCGCTGCGCGAAAAACGGCGCGGCCGCGCGCACGATGTGATGCACCGGCTCGAACCAGGCCACATAGCGCGTGTCGCCGCCATCGCCGTCCTCGATCTGGCGGAAGCGCACGAAGGCGTGCATCTTGTGGATCTCGCGCCGCACCTCGCGCGCCATGCGCTCCAGCGCGAGGCGGCGCGGGTCCAGGGCATCGCGCCAGCGGCGGGGGTCGGCCTTCACATCCAGCGCGAGCTCGTGCAGCCGGCGGAAGCGCTCGGGGTGCGCGTGCTGCGCCACCGTGTCGGCCAAGTCCATGGCCTCGGCCGGCAGGTTTCGCAGCGCGCGCAGGGGCACGGCTTCGGGCGGCGGTGCGCTGGTGGGCGAAGCCGCGTCCTCGCCCAGCAGATCGCCCTGCCCTTCGGTGCCGTCGCGCCACACCACGTCGCGCGGCTCGGCACCGCAGGCGATCAGCGCCGACAGCGCGCGCAGCGAGGCGGGCACGTCGTTGGCGTCGTACTCGATCTGCCAGCGCATGGGCGCCCTCAGGCAGAGGCGGGCGCTTCGGCCCAGCCGAACAGATCGGGCTGCTCGCCCACGGCGGGTGAGCGAGACCGTGGCCGAGCGAGGGGGGCCAGCGGCACCGCGCCGGGCCGGTGGTCCGGCAGGTGAACAAAGTCCAGCGCCTTGCGGCCCGCCGTGCCCAGGCGCTCCATGTCGGCGCGCCGCACCTGGCGCACGCGCCGCGCGTCGAGCAGGCGCTGCACCGAGTGCGCGCCCAGCCCGGGCACGCGCAGCAGGGTCTCGCGCGGCGCGCGGTTCACATCCACCGGGAACCACTCCGGGTGCGCGAGGGCCCAGGCGAGTTTGGGGTCCATGTCCATGGACAGCATGCCGCCGGGCAGCACGAGTTCGCTCGCGTCGAAACCGTAGAAACGCATCAGCCAGTCGGCCTGGTACAGGCGGTGCTCGCGCACCAGCGGCGCGGCCTGCCCGGGCAGCCGGGCGCTGGCGTGCGGGATCGGGCTGAAGGCGGAGTAGTAGACGCGCTTGAGGCGGTAGCCCGCGTAGAGCCCGGCGCTGACCTGCAGGATGCTGCGATCGTCAGACGCGTCGGCACCGACGATCATCTGTGTGCTCTGGCCGGCGGGCGCGAAGCGCGGCGGTGGCGCGCTGGCGGCGGGCCGGCCGGGCAAGGAGCGGATCTGTTGCGCCTGCGTCTTCTGCTCGCGCGCTTCGTCCAGCTTCAGGCGGATGCCGGCCATCGACTGGCGGATCTGCTGGCTGCTCTTGCCCGGCGCGAGCGCGTCGAGCGAGTCCTGGCTGGGCAGCTCGATGTTGATGCTGAGGCGGTCGGCGTAGCGCCCGGCGCGCGCGAGCAGGGCCTCGTCGGCATCGGGGATGGTTTTGAGGTGGATGTAGCCGCGAAAGCCGTGCACCTCGCGCAGCTGGCGGGCCACCTCCGCGAGCTGCTCCATGGTGTAGTCGGGCGAGCGGATGATGCCGGAGCTCAGGAACAGGCCCTCGATGACGTTGCGGCGGTAGAAATCGAGCGTGAGGTTCACCACCTCTTCCACGCTGAAGCGGGCACGCTCGACGTCGCTGGAGACGCGGTTGACGCAGTAGAGGCAGTCGTACACGCACCAGTTGGTGAGCAGGATCTTGAGCAGCGAGATGCAGCGCCCGTCGGGCGCGTAGCTGTGGCAGATGCCCATGCCTTCGTTCGACCCCAGGCCTTGCTGGTCGCTCGAATCCCGGCGCGTGCCACCGCTGGAGGCGCAGGAGGCGTCGTACTTCGCGGCATCCGCGAGGATGCGGATCTTGCGGGCGACTGACATCATGCTGTTATTTTATACAGTATCTCGTCCGGGCGCTCGCCGGCTGTCACTTGGCGGCCGTCTTGCCCTACAGTGCGCCGATCACACCAAGGCCGGCAGGAGCAGTTTTCTGCTGACGAAGTTCTACGTGAAGGACTTCGCCGAGAACCTCATGATGCATTTGCTGGTGGAGGACGTGGACGCGTGGTGGGCGCACGTCGAGGCGCAGCGGTTGGGCGAGCGCTACGGTGTGCGCGCCGAGCCACCCGAGAACCGGCCCTGGGGCATCCGCGACTTCATCCTGAACGACCCGGCGGGCGTGTTGTGGCGCATCGGGCAGGACATCGAGGGCAAGTAGGTCTCGCTTCAGCGCGAGCGTGCCAGCTTGTGCAGCAACTCCGCGAGCATGAGGTGCTCGGCCGGTGTCAGGGTCTTGAAACTGGCTTTTTCGTTGTCGAGCAAGCGCCTGGTGAGTTCCTTCACCAGCGACTCGCCTTGCTCGGTCACGGAAAGGTGAAAGCCTCGTCTGTCGTTTTCGTTTGTTTCACGAACTATCAGACCACGGCCGGCCAGCTTGTCGAGGCCGTTGGTGATGTAGGGGGCGCTCAGCCCGAGCGCCTTGGTCAACTGGGCGGGTGACACCAGCGGGTTGGCGTGGATCAAGGCCAGCAGGGTGTACTCCACCGTGCGCAGCGAATGCGAATTCCCGACCACATCCTGGAACAGGCCGATCGTGACGATGGAGGCCTGGGCCAACTGGTAGCCGAGCAGCTGCTGCAATGCGCCCTCGCGCAGGCGCCCGGCGGGCGTTGACTCCATCGCCAGCTTGGGTTCATCGGCCCTGGCACGCACCACCTTCTGCGGCAGCCCTTTCTTCGATGCGGCAGCGGGCTCTGCGCCGTCGCGGGACTGCGCCCTGTTCTTGACGGTCTTGGAAGGTGGCGTGTTGAGGCTGCGCTGTTTGTCCATGAAGTTCTCCTCAGCACGAGATGCACCGGAGAGGGTGGATTCTGCCTGCTTCAGCTCCTAGGGTATTTACCAGTCTTTTTATTTAGTTAACTGAACTAACCTTGTTTCGCGACATGGGCACAAACCATTCGCAAGAAACCACAAACAAACGTAGGAGACAGTCATGCTTCAAATCAGGATGGCCGCGTTCGCGACGGCCAGCACTGCGGTTTTGCTCGCGGCATGCGGAGGAGGAGGAGGAGGTGGCGGCCAGGAAGCTGCGGCCCCGTCCACACCGACCACACCTTCCCTGGCCATTCCGGCACCCGGCTCGCTGCTGCCGGCGGCTGATGCCAAGACCATCACCGCGGCCGACTGCACGGCGGCCAAGCTGGGCACCAGCGTCGCGGTCGCGGACATTGGCGAGCCGGTGTCGGCGGTGACATTGAACGCGCCCGTCTGGACGGCCGCGGCGGGATCGAATCAGGCCTACTGTTCGCTCACCGGTGCCATCTATGCCGTGGACCCCAGCGCACCGGTGATCAACTTCCGCGTTTCGCTGCCGGCGAGCTGGAGCCTGCGTGCGGTGCACACGGGCGGTGGTGGCATGAACGGCTTTGCGCCGGGCGCGCCGTCTGCCGCCATCCTCGCGCTGGGCGCGGCCACCTGGGGCAGCGACTCCGGCCACAGCTTCCTGGACTCGACCTGGGCCCTGAACGAAGAAGCCATGATGAACCTGGGCTTCATGCAGATGAAGAAGACGCGCGATGTGGGCGTCAAATTGACCGAGCGCATGTATGGCGAAAAGCCTCGCTTTACGTATTGGCAGGGCGGCTCGCAGGGTGGCCGGGAGGGCCTGACGGTGATGCAGCGCTACCCGGCTGACTATGACGGCGCGGCCCTCACCGTGCCCATCGTCAATTTCTCCACCTTGCTGCTGGCACCCGAACTGATCCGCATCCAGGAGAAGCCCCTGGCAAACTGGGTTCCCCCCGTCAAGGTGGCGGCGATCCGCCAGGAGTTCATTCGCCAGTGCGACAAGCTCGATGGCTTGGCCGACGGCATCATCAACAACTACCAGGCTTGCCGGGACATCTTCAACGTCAAGGCAGGCGCGCCCGGCCGCAATCCGTGGCTGAGCAAGCGCTGCCCGGGCAACGTCGACCCCAATCCGACCGACAGCACGGCCACCGCCTGCTTCACCGATGGGCAGATCCAGACGCTGAATTTCATCTATTCACCTTATGAGTTTGCCACCCCGCTGGCCAATGGCGTCACGTCGTTCGGCATGTGGGCGCCCACGACCGATCCAGGTGGCTCGGGCTTGCTCATCCCTGCCCGCCATGTGGGCCAGGAAGGTGCCGACCCGGGTGCCACCAACCACACCCACCTGGGCATCCTCGGCGTGACGGGCTTCCTCATGAAGAACCTGAATGCGAACCCGCTGGACTACGTGGAAGGCGGCGCCCTCAATGCACGCCGGGTCCAGATCTCGCGGCACCTGGATGCGACGAACCCGGACCTGACAACGTTCTACCGGCGCGGCGGCAAGGTGCTGATCACCATCGGCTCGAACGACAGCCTGGCCTCCACGGGCGCGCAGCTGGACTACTACCAGTCGGTGCTCGACAAGATGACCCGGCCGGTGGTGGACGCCTTCGCGCGCTTGTGGGTGTTGCCACAAACCGGCCACGGTCTGTCCGGTACCAACCACACGGTCGATGGCGATGGCGCCACCATCCCGGCGACTGCGATTCCCAATTCGTTCAACGGCCTGCAGATGGTGGTGGACTGGGTGGAGCAGAACCGCGCCCCGAGCAAGAACCCCACGGTGACGGCGGGCACCAAGGCACTGCCCATGTGCTCATACCCGCAGCACCCGAAGTACGTTTCGGGTGACCCCGCGCTGGCGGCGTCCTACACCTGCGCGGACTGAGCACGGCGGTCCCCGACAGACAAAAGGCCTCGCGATCAGCGAGGCCTTTTTCGCTGGTGCCTCACACCTTCGAGAAGTCCGGCTTCCTGCGCTCCATGAACGCGCCAAACGCCTCGCGCGCGGCCGGCTCGCCCAGCATGCGGCCGAAGCTGGCGCCCTCTTCGGCCATCACGGCCATCACCTGTGGCGTCTGGTGCTTCTTCATCAGGCGCTTGGTCTCGATCAGCGCGCTGATGGGCTTGGCCGCGAGCTTGCGGGCCACGGCCTGCGCATAACCGGCCGCCTCCATCGGGGGTAGCACGCGGTTGACCAGGCCCACTTCCAGCGCGGCCTCGGCCATGAAGGGCTCGCCCAGCAGCAGCGCCTCGGCCGCACGGTGGTAGCCCAGCATCTGTGGCACCAGCAGGCTGGACGCGGCCTCGGGGCACAGGCCGAGGTTGACGAAGGGCATGGAGAAGGCGGCGTTGTCGCCGGCGTAGACCAGGTCGCAGTGGAACAGCATCGTGGTGCCCACGCCCACGGCCGGGCCGCACACCGCCGCCACCAGCGGCTTGGGAAACTGCGCGATGCCGCGCAGGAAGCGGAACACCGGCGAATCCGTGCCGGCCGGCGGGTTGTTGAGGAAGTCGGCGATGTCGTTGCCGGCGGAGAAGATGGTCTCGTTGCCCTGGAGCACGACGCAGCGCACGGCGGCGTCGTCCTGCGCGGCCTGCAGCGCGTCGGCCAGCTGGCCGTACATGGCCGCGGTGATGGAGTTCTTCTTGTCGGGGCGGTTGAACGTGAGGGTGCTGACGCCGGCTTCGGTGTGGACGAGGATGTCGCTCATGGGTGTCTCTCAGTGTGCGAAGAAAGGACCCGCAAATTACCACGAACGGGCGTGCTTTTTTGAGGCGGGCCGCCCAGGGGCTGACCGGTGCGTGACAGGGTGTTTCCGGCCACGCCCGGGACACGGCCGCCGCCTACACTTGCCGCTTCCGGGCGCCATGGCGCCGCCGTTGTCCACAGGTGCCGTTCCATGCCAGCCCGACTCACCGCCCTTTTCGTCCATGGCCTCGCCGGCGCGCTCGCCCTGCTGCTGGCCGGCGCACCCGCGCTGGCGCAGCAGGCACCCGCACCGAAGGCCGAGCGCCCGCGCGTGGGCCTGGTGCTCTCGGGCGGCGGGGCGCGCGGCTTCGCGCACGTGGGCGTGCTCAAGGCGCTCGAGGCGGCTCGCGTGCCGGTGGACCTGATCGTGGGCACGTCGATGGGCGCGATCGTGGGCGGGCTGTACGCCAGCGGCATGACGGCGGACGAGCTCGAGCGCGAGATCCTGGCGGTGAACTGGGGCGACCTGTTCGACCGCCGCGAACCGCGCCAGCTGCTGTCGCAGCGCCGCAAGGAAGAGGACTTCGAACTCTCGCCGGTGCTGATGCTGGGTTTTCGCGACGGCGCCTTCGTGCTGCCCACGGGCGCGGTGTCCACCCGCTCGCTGGAAATGCTGCTGCGGCGCTACACGCTGTCCACGCGTCACCTGGCCAGCTTCGACGGCCTGCCCACGCCGTTTCGCGCGGTGGCCACCGACATGGAGACCGGCAAGGCCGTGGTGCTGGACCGCGGCGACCTGGCGGCCGCGCTGCGCGCGAGCATGTCGGTGCCGGGCGTGTTCTCGCCGCTGGCGGTGGACGGGCGCATCCTGGGCGACGGCGGGCTGGTGGACAACCTGCCGGTGGCCGTGGCGCGGCGCATGGGCGCGGACGTGGTGATCGCGGTCAACATCGGCACGCCGCTGGCCGGGCGCGAGACGCTGGGCAGCGTGGTCGGCATCACCACGCAGATGGTGAACATCCTGACCGAGCAGAACGTGCAGGCCAGCATCGCCACGCTGACGCCGAACGACCTGCTGCTGACGCCGCCGCTGGGGCAGCTCACCTCGTCCGATTTCGGCCGGGCGCCCGAGCTGGTGAAGATCGGCAACGACTACGCCAAGACGGTGGGGGATGCGCTGGCCCGGTTCTCCGCGGACGCGCCGCGCTACGAGCGCTGGGTGGCCGCGCGCGAGGCGCAGGAGAAAGCCAACACGGGGCGCATCGGCACCGTGGCCTCGGTGACCTTCGAGGGCGTGAACGACATCCGCGCCGAGCGCCTGGCCACCGCGCTGGACACCTCGGAAGGCCAGCGGCTGGACGTGCCCAAGCTGGAGAACGACCTGCAGCGGCTCGCGGCCATGGGCGACTTCGAGGCCGTGGACTACACCCTGACGCGGCGCGAGGACGGCGCCGAGGACCTCAAGGTGCACCTGCGCGAAAACACCTGGGGCCCGAACTACCTGCGCGTGGGGCTGGACCTGCGCACCGACTTCCAGGGCCAGGGCGCGTTCAACCTGCGCATCAGCCACAACCGGCACTGGCTCAACGACACCGGCGCGGAGTGGCGCAACCGGGTGCAGGTGGGCGAGACGCTGGGCCTCTATTCCGAGATCTACCAGCCGCTGACCCTGCGCAGCGACCGCTTCGCAGCGGCCTACGTGGACGCGAACCTGCGCAAGGTGGAGCTGTTCGGCACCGAGGGCGAGGCCCTGGCGCTGGTGCAGCGGCAGAGCCTGCGCGTGGGCGCCGACATCGGCTGGCCCATGGGCTTGCTCGGCAACGTGGGCGACATGCGCGTGGGCCTGGTCGCGGCGCAGCGCAAGGTGACGCCGGAGCTGCTGGCCGCCGCCATCCCGGCCGGCGCCACCACCTCGCTGAAGTGGCGCGAGGTCGGCGTGCGCGGCGCGGTGATCGCCGACCAGCTGGACTACGCGAACTTCCCCTCGCACGGCTACCGCGCGCAGGGCGAGGTAGTGTTCGGCCGGCGCAGCTTCGACGGCGCGCCCAGTGGCAGCTTCACCAGCTTCGAAGGCACGGCCACGGCCGTGAAGAGCTGGGGCCCGCACACCTTCAACTTTGGCGCACGCCTGGCGAAGACGAGCCAGATCCCGCTGGGCGCGATCGACGAGTATTCGCTCGGCGGTTTCCAGCAGCTCTCGGGTTACCGCGTGGGCCAGGTGGCGGGCAACTACCTGGTGTTCGGCCGCCTCACCTACTACCAGCGCCTGCCCTGGAGCGTGGGCGTGGCGCGCGCGCTGTTCGTGGGCGGCTCGCTGGAGGCCGGCAACGCCTGGACGGCGCGCCGGGACATCTCATTGGGCGACCTGCGCGCGGGCTCCAGCCTGTTCGTGGGCGCGGACACCGGCATCGGCCCGCTCTACCTGAGCATCGTGAGCGCGCCGCGCGGCTACACCGGCCTGTATCTTTTCCTGGGCCGGCCGTAGCAACGCACCGTCCGCGCGCCAAGCACCCGTCCGGAGACAGCGCGGAACCGACTTTGCCGGGCCGCTGCTGTCGCCCCCTTGAGGGGGTCGCGCGCAGCGCGGCGGGGGTGCTATTCCTTGTAATAGACGATCTGGTGCGTGGTCGCCAACAGCACACCGGCCTCGTTCCAGAGCTGCGCGGTCTGGTCGAAGAAGCCGTTGCGAAAGGCCTGGGCGCGCGCCTGCGCGAGCAGCCAGCCGCTGCCGGTGGCGGCGTGTTCGGCCGAACCGGCGTGGAAGTACACCGTCATGGACACCGTGCCCGTGGGCACGCGCGTGGCGCGGCGCAGCCAGATGCGCGGGTAGAACACGTCGGCCAGCGCGGACAGGCTGGTGAAGTCGAGCCCGCGCCGCGGTTCGTCGCGCACCCACATCTGGATCAGACTGGTGTCGCCCTGGCCGTCCCAGCGCTCGGGGATGATGCCGGTGACGAAATGCATGGCGTAGCGCTGAGGCCAGGCCACCTGCGGCGCGATCGAGGCCCGCGCGATGCGGTCGGGCGAAGGCACCGAGGGCATGGGCTCGTCGTCCACGCCCCAGGTCTCGCGCCGCACGGCGGTGACGGCGGTGGCCGTGAGCACGGTGGCGGGCGCGCCGCTCGCATCGGGCTGGGTGATCTCCATCACCCAGTGCTGCGTCGAGCGGTTGGTGCGCACCGGCCGCGCGGTGACGGCGAATTCGCCATCGGCCAGCGCGGCGGCGTAGTTCACCGTGAGCGAGATCGGCTCGCCCAGGCGCTCGGGGTGCTGCATCACCGACTGCATGGCCGTGGCGGCCGTGATGCCGCCGAACGGCCCCACCATGTTGGCGTAGGCGGGCGAGGTGGCGCCGCGGTATTGGTGGGCGCCGGTGGG
>Ga0247822_10002366_pt1 | contig 12001 bp, 8 predicted proteins | sample 13C_Cellulose_Da_FD_192423 | JGI IMG/M metagenome (GOLD analysis project Ga0247822, IMG submission 192423) | Soil microbial communities from agricultural site in Penn Yan, New York, United States - 13C_Cellulose_Day30 | ecosystem: Environmental > Terrestrial > Soil > Agricultural land | place...
CTTTAAAACCGCCCGCCCCGGAGACGCGCGCGAGAGGCGCGCGCACCCGGGCGGGCGGTTTTAAAGCGAGAACGCGCCGACGAAGCCGTTGTCGCTGGGCTCCTGACGCCAGGTGACGCCAAGCGCCTTCTCGGAGAACCCGGATTTCAGGCTCTGCGCCACCAGCGCGTCCGAGGTCTTCACGAGCGGCGAATACCACACCTGCGACGGCATGACGCAGTGCTGGCACGGGTAGCGCAGCAGCGAGAGCGAGAGCGCCTCGCCGCCCGCGAGCGTCGCCGCCTTCGCGTCCATCGTCAGGCTCAGCGGGACCGCCTTCACCGCGACCACGTCTCCCAGGGTCGCGCCAGCCTTCGCCTTGATCAGTGCGACCAGCGCGGACCGCTGCGCCCGCGTCGCCGTCTCCGGCACGTAGACCACCGAGCGGCGCAGCGCCTTCGCGTCGGCGAGGTTATCGCTTCCGGAGACCGCCGCCGCGACGGCGAGTCCGGAAAGGTCCGCCCCGGCGTACTCCCCTTCGCGCACGCGCATCCCCAGCACGGCCTCGCGGCCCGCCGTGGTCAGCTCGCCGTTGTAGTGGCACGGCCCCGCGTACACCGACGCCGAGCGGGCCTCCACGTAGTCGCCGGTCACGCCCGCCGCGAACGCAGCGGGGGCCACAGTGAGGGCCGCGCCGAGAGCGCCGAGCAGGCTGATGGTTTTCGTCATTCGGATGTGCCTTCCTTCCGAAGCCTTATACGGCGATTATACCTTACGGCGTCCCCACGTCCGCGGGGCTCGCGCCCGCCTCGCCCGCCTCGTCGCCGATCGTCTCCAGGACGAGCCGGTCGTTGGTGAAGACGCAGATCTCGGCGGCAATTGCCATGGCCTGCTGAACGACCGCCCGGGCGGACAGGTCGGTGGCGCGCACCAGCGCCTTCGCCGCGGAGAGCGCGAACGGCCCGCCCGAGCCGATGGCGAGGACGCCGTCGTCGGGTTCGATGACGTTGCCGTCTCCGGAGAGGAGGAGGAGGTGGTCGGCGTCGGCAACGATCATCATCGCCTCCAGGCGGCGCAGCACCCGATCCGTGCGCCACTCCTTCGCGAACTCGATCACGGCGCGGCGCAGGTTGCCGCCGCTCTGCTCCAGTTTAGTCTCGAACTTGTCCGCGAGCGCCTGGGCGTCGGCGACGCTCCCGGCGAAGCCCGCGACGACGCGCCCGTTGTACATCCGGCGTATCTTGCGCGCCCCGGCCTTCAGGATGGTGTTGTTGAAGGTCACCTGCCCGTCCCCGCCGATGGCGACCTGCCCGTCTTTTCGCACGGCGACGATCGTCGTGGCGTGCATCTGGTTGCTGCTGCTCATATCGTATCTACTCTACCGCCGCGCCATGCGCTTCGCAGGCTCCTGCGTCGCGGGCGTGATCGGCTTCAGATAGGCAGCCATCATCTCGCGCGCGATCGGGGCCGCGTCCGAGCCGCCGTGCAGGTTGCCGCGCCCCTTCTCCGAGTAGAGCAGGATGCAGATCGCGATCCGCGGGTCCTCGTAGGGCGCGTAGCAGGTGAACCAGGCGAGGGTGGTGTTCTGCCCCCGCTTGCGGTCCTTCTTCTCCGCCGTGCCCGACTTACCCGCAACAGCGATGCCCGGAATCGCCGCCGTGCGGGACGTGCCGCTGACGACGACCGCGCGCAGGCCCTGAGCAATGCGGCGGATGTGCTCCTCGGAGAGCGGCAGATCGTGCAGCACCTTCGGCTCCGCCCTGTAGACGACCTTGCCGTTGATGTCGCGCGCCTCTTCTACGGAGTACGGCTTGTAGACCTTCCCGCCGGAGGCTATGGCCGCCGACAACTGCGCGACCTGGAGCGGCGTCATCAGCACGTCTCCCTGCCCGATGGAGACGTTCGCGGTGTCGCCCGCGTACCAGGTCGTGTCCGGGTTGCCGAACTTCGGAGCCATGACGGCCTTCCAGGCGGGAGTCGGGAACCGGCCCTTCTGCGCGTGCGGCAGGTCGATCCCGGGCTCTTCGCCGACGCCGAAGTACGCCCCCCACTTCGCGAAGTCCGTCATGCCGACCGACATTCCCGTCTGGTAGTAGTAGACGTCGCACGAGATCGCGAGCGCCCGCTCCAGCGCGACGCTGCCGTGGGAGCCGTGGCAGCCCTTGCGCCAGCCGCCGAGGTTCATCCCGCCGTTGCAGAAGTAGTGCGTGTAGGAGTTGATCTTCCCGGTCGCCAGACCCGCCGCGGAGGTGACGATCTTGAAGGTCGAGCCGGGCGGTTCCGCCGCCGCGATAGCGCGGTTTACGAGCGGCGCGGTCTTCGGGTCGTTCATGACGTCCCACTTCTTGCGCGACAGGGGACGGCGGGCGAAGTCGTTGGGGTCATAGGTCGGGTAGCTGGCCAGGGCGATAATGCGCCCGTTGCGCGGGTCGATAGCGATCGCCGCGCCGGTGCGCCCGTTGAGGCCCCGCTCCGCCGCCTCCTGCACCCGGCTCACCAGCGTCGAGCGCAGCGTCGCGCCCACGACCGGCTTCTGGACCCCAAGAACGCGCTTGCGGCGCATCCGGGCGTCCACCTCGTAGCGGGTGCTCCCCTCGGTGCCGTTGAGGTACTGGTCGTACTGCTTCTCGATACCGTCCTTGCCGATGAAGTCGCCGCCCACGTACCCCAGGGCGCGGTTCTTATCGCTCTTCAGTTCTCCTTCGGCGATCGGGCCGATGTGCCCGAGTATGTGCGCGGCGAACCGTCCCTTCGGGTAACGGCGCACGGGCTCGACGTCCGCGTAGACGCCGGGCAGGTAAAGCCGGTTCTCGTCGATACGCGTGAGGAGGTGCATGTTGACGTTCTCCAGCACGGCGATCGGCGGGACCGAGCCCCGGGCCATGGCCCGCTTCTTCAACTCCTCCCGGTCCGCCGCGGGGAGCGCGACCAGGTCGGAGAGGCGGTCGAGCACGCCCTCACGCTCCGCCAGGGCTTTGGGGAGCGCCTGCGGATCGACGAAAACGGTGAACTGCGCGCTGTTCAGGACCAGTGGCTTACCGTCGAAGTCGGTAATGACGCCGCGGGGGGCGACGCTCCGCACGGGGTGCTGGCGGTTGCTGTTGGCCTGTTCGCGGAACGAAGGACCGCGCAGCACCTGGAGGTACCAGAGCCGCCCGACGAGCAGGGACAGGAGGGCGAACAGGACCAGCGCGAACGCGCTGATCCGAAAGACGGAAATCTCGGTCTCGCGGGCGGGCGTCTCCGCCCACGCGTAACGCGCGCGCGTCGGGGCGGGGCGTCTTTCCCGCTTCGGCATCTCCCCGGACCTCCCTTACCCGTCCCCGGGCATGGGACGGTGCTGGCGGCAGTTTCCGCGCGGGGCGCCGCCCGCCGGGAACGTGCGGGAGACCGTCTCCGGACACCAGCGCGAGGCCCGCCCCCCGGAGTCGGGGCAGACGCTGACCGTGACCGTCCGCTGTACGGGCGGGCGCGGCGGCGCGGCGGCGACAGGGACAGACGAGCGACGCGGCTGCTCCGACACGCGTGTAGGCGCGATCGGGTCCTCCGACGCCACGAACGTCCGCGGGGGTGCAGCGGTCGGCTCTAGTACGGGAGCGCTATTGACGATCGGGAGGTGCGACGCGTCGGCGGAAACGGGCTGCTGCGCCGCGTCCGGCGGGCGGGCGGATACCGTCGCCTCGACCGGGCTCACGGTGGTGGCCACCGCGGCGGTGGCACGCGGCCGCGCGTCCTCATCGGGCAGTTCCGCCATGACCGGGTCGCGCGTCGTGCCGTCGCCCTCGCCGTCCGCGGGCGAAGGGGTTCCCGGCTTATTGATGGGCGGCACGACCGACTCCGGCGGAGGAAGTGGCACGAGTTTCGCCGCCCGCTGGATCGGGATCGCCGCCTTCATGAAGCGCGCCCAGATAGGAGCGCAGACCTGGCCGCCCGTGACGCCCGCCATCGGCGGATACCGCACGACCTCGCGGTTACCCTGCTTGACGCGGCGGACGCCGCAGACCCAGACGGCCGTGGACAGTTCGGGCGTATACCCCACGAACCAGGCATCCTTGTTGTCGTTCGTGGTCCCCGTCTTGCCGTGCGCGTTGGACACCTCGTCGATCCCCTGCGCCCGGGACGCCGTTCCGAAGGCGACGACGTTCGCGAGCATGGAGCTCATCGAGGCGACGACCGATTCCGGGACGACCGTCTTCTCGACGCGCGGCAGGTTGTTCTCCAGCATCACACCCTCGGCGTCGATGACCCGGATGATCGACATGGGTTCGGCGCGGTCGCCGTGGTTGGCGAAGACGGCGTACGCCCCGGCCATCTCCAGCGGCGTTACTTCGTAAGAGCCGAGCGCGAGCGACAGGTTGGGCTCCAGCCGCGATGTCACCCCCATCCGCCGGGCAGTTTCGATCACGCGCCGCACCCCGACCGTGTACGCCGTGTTGACGGAGGCGTTATTATAGGAGTACGTGAGCGCGTTGCTCATGCTCACGGAGCCGTACGGCCCGCTGCCCCCCGGCCGGTACTTCCCGTACGCCTTGCGGCTGTTGTCCACGCTGCTGTACGGGTTGTAACGCCGCGGGTTCGCCATCATGGCGGCGGTGTAGACGAACACCTTGAACGAGGAGCCGGGCTGGCGTCCGCCCTGGACGGTGTGATTGAACTGGTCCTTGTGGAAGTCTACCCCTCCCGCCATCGCCCGGATGTAGCCGCTCCGCGGCTCGATGGAGATCAGCGCGCCCTGCGTAACGCCGTTGGAGCGCCCGCGCATCACGCCGTTGATGAGGGCGCGGTCCGCCTCCTGCTGCATCTTGTAGTTGAGGGTCGTGTAGACCTGGAGTCCGCCGCGGTAGACGGCGTCCTCGCCGTACTTGCGCACGAGCTGCCGGATGACGTAGTTGGTGAAGTAGGGCGCCTTGAAGTCCTGGTGGGTCTTGGGCCGGTCGGTCACCAGGCGCACGCCGTTGGAGGCCGCCACCTTCTCCTGCTTCGCGTCGATGTAACCGAGCTCCCGCATCTTCGCCAGGACGATGTTGCGCCGCCTGATCGCCGCGTCCTTGTGGTCGAAGAGTTCGAACGCGCTCGGCCGCTGCGGGATCGCGGCGAGGATCGCCGCCTGCGACAGCGAGAGATTCTTGACGTTGCGCCCGAAGTAAAGCTTGGAGGCCGCCTGGATGCCGTAGGTGTTGACGCCGTAGCACACCTCGTTCAGGTACATCTCCAGGATCTGCTCCTTGGAGTAGTGCTTCTCCAGAAGGATGGCGAGGAGCGCCTCCTGGATCTTGCGGCTGACAGTCTTCTTGCGGTCGCGGAGGATGTCGCGCGCGAGCTGCTGGGTAAGCGTCGAGCCGCCCTGGGAGAACTCGCCGGACTTGAGGTTGGCGACCAGCGCGCGGGCGATGGCCTCGAAGTCCACACCGGGGTGCTGGTAGAATCGCTCGTCCTCGATAGCGACGGTCGCCTTCTTGACGACGGCCGGGACCTTCGTGATGGGGACGAACTCTTTGTACTCGGCGTAGACCTGCCCGAGGATCAGATTCTTGCCGGTCTTCGGATCCTTGTCCGTCGCGTAGACGGTCGTGACCCCGCCGGGCGTGTAGTCGATGAGCTTGTCGGGTCGGGGCAGGTCCTCGGCCGTCTCCTTGACGAGGCGCACCGCGTACAGCGCCGTCGCTATGCCGCCGACAAGAACGACCAGGGTGACCAGGCCGAAAAAGACCTTGACCCCCTCCCAGACGCGCGCCCCGCGGCTCATGGGCGGCGCGGGACGCCCCGCACCCTTCCGCTGTGTTGATCTTCGGTCGTTCTTCGCCATCCACGACCTCCCGTCGCGCGCGCCGCGAAGGCAGGCGGCATCCCCGCCTGCCCTTACGACTTGGTTACCGCTTCAAATACTTACGCTTGGCGCGATCGGTTCCGAGGTCCCGCTTGCGGGCGTCGAAGCGCCACTGCGGCTGACCGGCCTTTTGCAGGAAGCAAAAGTAATTGGACAGGATCGACGCCAGTTTGCGGCGGGTGACCCGCCGTACGAGATTAACTTCGGTCATAAGCTGGACAAAGTCCAGCCCCTTGAGGTGGCTGGCCAGTACCTCGCAGGTGATGTCGAAGGTGGCCATGTTGCCCTCTTCGTCCGCCTGTTCGCGCAGCGCCAGCAGTTCGTTGATGCGGGCGGGCTCGACGAAGACCTGCGGGTCGTTCTCCCCGCCCGGTTCGAACCGGTACTCGAACGGGCGCGCCGTCGGATGCAGGACGAAGACCGCGCCGGAGTCGGCGGGCAGGAATTCGTAGAGGCCGAACAGGTTGAACGCCAGCCGGATGTCGTGGTTCACGACCACGTCGTGCGCCTGCCCGTTCGGGTCGCGGATGGTCACCTCCACCGCCGACGTGTCGCTCGGGAAGAACCCCTCGGGCACCTGGCAGAGCGGGAACGTCCCTATCTCCTTGTGGTGGTTCTTGAGCACCAGGCGGAGCGGCGACCCCGGCTCGTACGCGGGGCCGGTGTAGCGCCCCTCGTCGTCGCCGACGTCCTGCGCCAGCGGGCTCAGCACGTCCTGCCGCAGGGAGCCGGCGAACCCCTCGTCCTCGATCTCCTCGTCCATGATCTCGCCGTCCATCGAGATGAACTGTAGGTCCGGGAAGGCGAGGAACTCCGGGACGGAGTAGACGAACAGCGGGAGCGAGTTCGGCTCGCGGAACCGTCCCGCCCCGACGTACAGGAACCGGTCGTTCTCCCGCAGCCGCGCGCCCAGGGTCTCCACGTCGGCCCGGTACGAGCGGTCGCCGGGCACTACCTCGTAGCGCAGCGCGAGCAGTTCCGACGCCTCGACCGCCGTCCCGCGCTCGGCCACTATCTGCTCGATGGCGGTCAGATCCTCCTCGGTGACCTCCAGCGGCTTGGCAGGCTCCGGTACGACCGGCGCGGCGGGAGCGGCGGCAGGAGTCGCCTCCGCTGCGGCCGGCTCCCCGGTCGCGGCGGCGGCAGTCTCCGCGGCTGCCTCGACCACGGGCGGCGTGACCTCCGCTACGGGCGGCGGCGCGGCCTCCTCGGTCGTGTCCTCGCCGGCGAGCGCGGCCCCGCGCTCCTCCAGGATGGCTTCGAGCCGGTCGGCGTGCGACCGGGCGATCCAGCGCCCGCCGGAGCGGGACGTCAGCCACACCAACCCCGGGTCCGCGAAGGCGGAGAGCAGGTGAGCGCGCGGGTCGTACTTGCCGCGTAGCGCCTTCCAGGCCAGGAACCCGAGGACGCGGTGCGGGACCGGGCGGCCGTTCGCCGCCTCGACGATACGCCGGGTGGCCCCGGCGTAGTCCTTGGCGCTCCACCCCGCCTTCTCGCCAGCCTTCTCGAACGGCGCGACCTCCGCCGCCTTCAGGTCGTTGTCGAAGAGGACGTCCTGTTCCTCCTCGCCGTCCACCAGCGGCAGCCACTCGGTAGGGCCGTACTCCGTCCTCGCCGTCTTGAAGTACGAGTGTTCGTTCTTCAGAATCCGCCCGAGGAGCTGCAGGTAGACGTCGCTGTCCCGATCGTAGATCACCGAAAGCTCGCTGGCGAGCTGCGACAGCGAGAGCGGGCGGCCGGCGGCCTGCAGCACCTCCAGAAGGTTGCGCTCGGTGGGGCGCGATCGGTCCAGGTAGCGCGCCCCCAGGTTCCACATGCGGTCTACCGAGATGAAGCGCGGCGAGTCCGCGACGCAGCGTCGGACGATCGGAAAGGTGACCCGCGGATTGTTGATCTCCAGCGTGATCTCCGACACCTTGGACGCTTCACCGCGCTCCAGCAGCGCCATATACACGAGATCCGCAAGATATTCGTCGGCCAGAAGCGCGTTCGTGTCCTCGCGCTCGGCCTGCTTCGTTTCAGCCAAACGAGAGCCTCCCGTTATTCCACGGCCCGCGCAGGTCGGTGCGGGCCGGAAAGGTGATTAGGGTGTCAAACAGCGACCGCCCCGGCAAGCTCGGCGGCGGGCATCGCCGACCGAAGCGCGGGCGTCGCGACCAGATCGTAGGGTTCGGCGGCGGCAACGCGCACGCGCAGCCAGTCGCCCGGGGCCGTGCTTCCGACGGCGTCCCGAACCAGGACCAGACCGTCGATCTCGGGCGCATCCCGCCACGAGCGCGCCGTGAGCAGTTCTCCGCGGCGCCCTTCGACGAGCACGTCCACCTCCGAGCCGACCAGCGCCTCGTTGATCCCGAGCGAGATCGGCTGCTGGGCCGCCATCAGGGCGCGGCGGCGTCGCGCCGCCGCGCGCCGCCTCGAAGCCTCCGCGCGCGGGTCGCGCGGGATCATGTCGAAGCCGGGCGTCCCCTCCTCCGGGGAGTACTCGAAGACGCCGACGCGGTCGAACCGCGCCTCCTCGACGAAAGTGCGCAGGTTCTCGAAGGCGGGCTCGTCCTCGCCGGGAAAGCCGACGAGGAAGGTCGTGCGGATGGCGACGTCCGGCATCGCGGAGCGCATCCGGTCGAACAGGCGCAGGTACGACGCACGGGAACCGCCGCGCTTCATCCTCTTGAGCATGCCGTCGTCGGCGTGCTGCAGGGGGATGTCCGCGTAGTGGGCGACGTTGGGCGTGTCCGCCATCGTGCGGATCAGCCGCTCGGTCATCATGGTCGGGTAGCAGTAGAGCAGGCGCACCCAGCGCAGCCCGCCGACCCGCCCCAGAGCCTCCAGGAGGCGCGGCAGGGCCAGCTCCTGATAGAGGTCCATCCCGTAGGCCGTGGTGTCCTGCGCGATCAGGTTGATCTCGACCACGCCGGAATCGACCAGACGCTTCGCCTCCTCCACCACGCTCTCCAGCGGCTTCGAGCGGTGACGCCCGCGGAACGAGGGGATGGAGCAGAAGGTGCAGCCGTGGTCGCAGCCCTCGCTGACCTTAAGGTAGGCCGTCCAGGGCGCGGTGGCGCGGACCCGCGCCGGAGGGATCAGGGGGTAGCGGTCGCCGACCGGTTCCACCCGGTTCCGGGCGATCGCCGTCGCCGCATCCGCCCCCGCCATCGGCAGGAGGGTCGCGGGGCCGCTCGCCCGCCGGGCCGAGGACGTACCGAAAAGCACGCCCGCGATCTGCGGCGCGCTCTGGATGCCGAGGAAAGCGTCCACTTCGGGAATCTCCTCGGTGAGCTCCTTCGCGTACCGCTGCGCCAGGCAGCCGGTCACGACGACCCGGGAGACCTTCCCCTCGTTCTTGCGGCGCACCGCGTCGAGGATGGTGTCGATGCTCTCGCGCTTGGCGCTCTCGATGAAGGCGCAGGTGTTTACGACCAGCACGTCCGCCGTATCGGCGTCGTTCACCAGCTCCGCCTGCCCGGTCTCCACCAGGGCTCCCAGCATCTCCTCACTGTCGACGAGGTTCTTGGGACACCCCAGGCTTATGAGACCGATTTTCGTCTTTTCGGCGGCGGAATTCATGCGGAAGGTGGCAGTCTTTTCTGTTAACAGCACAAAGAAAAGCCGCCTGTCGGCGGCTCCGTTCAAGCATAGATTATACGTCCGAACCGGTCTGCTGTCAACCGCATTAACTACCAACGATTAACGGTAATTGACGAACTGTAACGGGACGTCCAGGTCGGCGTCCTTTAGCTTCTGCATCACGGTCTGGAGATCGTCGCGGACCTTCCCGCTGACGCGCACCTGGTCGCCCTGGATAGCCGCCTGCACCTTGAGGCCCGCGTCCTTGATGATCTTGACGACCTTCTTGGCGGTGTCGGAGTCCAGCCCCTGCCGGATCGTCGCGTTCTGGCGCACCGTGCCCTTCGACGCCTCCTCCATCTTCGCGAGGTCCAGCGCGCGGATGTCGATCCCCCGCTTGTGCAGTTTCGACTCCAGGACGTCGATCATGGCCTTCAGCCGCGTCTCGTTCTCGGCGCTGAGCACCATCGTGCCCTTCTTGTCGTCCAGCTCGATCTCGGCCAGCGCGCCCTTGAAGTCGAAGCGCGTCTCGATCTCCCGCGACGCCTGATCGACGGCGTTGCGCAGCTCCTGCAGGTCCACCTTGGAAACGATGTCAAACGAACTATCGGAAGCCATCTCCGTTAATTCTCCTTGTCGGGGTCGATGCCGAGTTCGCGCAGTCGCGCCGCCAGGCGGTGCGCACGCTGCTCGGCGTCGTCGGCACGCCGCTCCGCCGCCTGACGGGCTTCGCCCAGTTCCACGAAGCTGAGAAAGCGGCGGCCGTCCGGGTAGTACACGGCCAGTTCCTCCTCGGAAAGCTCGAAGCGAACTCCGAGACGTGGACTGACGTACCCGTCCGTGAAGTCTGCCGCCCTCAGGCGACCATCACGGCGCACCCAGGCACTAAAATCGAACGTGTCCGGATTGTAAATGTAATACTCGTCCACGCCGAAGCGGTCGTAGAAGTCGAACTTCTGAGCCATCTCCTGCATCCGGTTTCCCGGCGACAGGATCTCAAAGGCGACCTGCGGGGCGATGCCGCCCTCCTCCCACTGCCTGTAGGCACCGCGATCCCCCTTCGGCCGACCGAAGGCGACCAGTACGTCGGGCGCGATCCGCGTCCGGTTGTCGCCCTCGACTGGATACCAGAGGAGGTCCCCCGCGACGAACACCGCCGGGTCGTCGGCAAAAAGCAGGTCCAGGTTTCCCTGAAGCGTGGTGATCCAGCGATACTGTTTCGTGTTGTCCGCCATCGGCTTGCCGTCGCTGTCGGGGTAGACGACGGCCTCCCCGGGTGGTGCGGTGCCGGTGATCGTGTACATCCCCTGCCTCCTCGCGCCTTGCTGCCTATTCGTCGCCCATGTCGGCGGACGGGACGTTCCCCGTCGTCGAGCCGCCGAAGAGCGCGTCCACCTCGTCGCGGCTCATCAGGATGTCGCGGGGCTTCGCGCCGTCGAGGGCCCCGACGATGCCCTTCTGCTCCATCATGTCCACCAGGCGCGCGGCCCGGGTATAGCCGACCTTGAAGCGGCGCTGGAGCATGGACGTGGACGCCTGGCCGCCGGAGACCACGAGGCGCACGGCGGACTCGAAAAGCTCGTCGTCCGGCTCCGACTCCCCGGAATCGTCCTCGCCGGTCGAGAGCGACAGCGAAGACGGCAGGACCTCGTAGTTGGGCTGCGCCTGCGCCTTCAGGTAGTTTACCAGCGTCTCCGTCTCGTGCTCGCTGACGAAGCAGCCCTGGATGCGGATGGGCTTGGGCGCGTCCATCGGCATGAAGAGCATGTCGCCGCGCCCGATCAGCCGGTCCGCGCCGACCATGTCGAGGATGGTGCGCGAGTCGACCGCGGAGTTGACGGCGAAAGCGATGCGCGAGGAGATGTTCGCCTTGATCAGGCCGGTAATGACGTTGACGCTCGGTCGCTGCGTCGCGATGACCAGATGGATGCCGGTCGCCCGGGAAAGCTGGGCCAGGCGGCAGATCGCCGTCTCGATCTCCGGGCCGCTCTGCATCATCAGGTCGGCCAACTCGTCCACGATCAGGACCCAGTAGGGTATCTTCTCCTCCTCGGGCACCCGGGAGTTGTACCCCTCGATGTTGCGGGTGCCGAGCCGCGCGAACTTGTCGTAGCGGTTCTCCATCTCCTTGATCGCCTGCTTGAAGACGGAGGGGGCCTGCTTGACGTTCGTGATGACCGGCGCGGCGAGGTGCGGGATGCCGTCGTAGAGCGACAGTTCGACCTTCTTCGGGTCGATCATCAGCAGCTTCAGCTCGCGCGGCGTGTTGCGGTACAGTAGCGACGAGATCAGGGTGTTGATACCGACCGACTTGCCGGAGCCGGTGGAGCCGCCGATCAGCAGGTGCGGCATCTTCGCCAGGTCGGCGTAGCGGCACGTCCCGGTGACGTCCTTGCCCAGCGCGAACGTCAGCTTTCCGGGGGCGTTCTTGAACTCCGGACGCTCCAGGCAGTCGCGCAGGGTGACCACGGTCGGGCGGTCGCTGGGCACCTCGATGCCGATGGCCGACTTGCCGGGGATGGGCGCCTCCACGCGCACGTCGATGGCGGCGAGCGCCATGGCGAGGTTGTCGGCCAGTGAGACGATCTTGCTGACCTTGATGCCGCGCTCCAGGGCGATCTCGTAGCGCGT
>Ga0247822_10002367_pt1 | contig 11999 bp, 6 predicted proteins | sample 13C_Cellulose_Da_FD_192423 | JGI IMG/M metagenome (GOLD analysis project Ga0247822, IMG submission 192423) | Soil microbial communities from agricultural site in Penn Yan, New York, United States - 13C_Cellulose_Day30 | ecosystem: Environmental > Terrestrial > Soil > Agricultural land | place...
CTCGTCGAGGTCATCGACGCTCCCCGTCATCAGGATCACGTCCAGGGCCGGGAAGCGCGCCTTCAGCTGCGACATCAGCTCGAAGCCGTCGAGATCGGGCATCCGGACGTCGACGATCGCCAGCTCTGGGCGGAACGTGCCGGCGAGCGCCAGCGCCTCGCGTGAACGCCGCGTGCCGATCACCTCATGGTCCTCGCCCAGCACTCGCTCGACCGCGCGGATCATGCCGGGCTCGTCATCCACGACAAGAATGCGTGCCGGTCTCATGACGGCTGTGGGTGCGGCTGCGCCTGGGGCACGCGGACGCGGACCTCGGTGCCATTGCCGGCCTGGCTGTGAATGGCCAGTGTGCCGTCGACTTCCCAGAGGACCGACCGGCAGATCGACAGGCCGAGGCCATTGCCGTTGGGCTTGGTGGTAAAGAAGGGCTCGAGGACTCGTGACAGATTCTCCTCGGCAATTCCGGGCCCGGTATCGACGATCGAGATCTCGACGAACCCGTCGACCGGGCGCGCGGTGACCACGATCCGGCCGCCGTGCGGCGTCGCCTCGCGCGCGTTGCTGAGCAGGTTGAGCAGCACCTGTTCGAGATCGCTCTGGCTGCACGCGACCTCGGGGACCTCGTCGGGCAGGCTGACCGCGAGATCGATGGCGCTCCGGCTCATGCCGTACTTCAGGATGGCCGAGGCAGTTTCGATGGCGCGCCGCACCTGCCCCTGACCGCTCCGCCGCGCGGCATTCCGCGAAAACGTCAGCATCCCGCCGAAAATCCGCCGGCAGACGTGGAGCGCCTTCTGCACGTGCTCGAGATCGTCCGCGAACACGACCGGCGTGAGCGCGCCGGTGCGGAGGTCCGCCTGCATCTGCTGGATCAGCGGCAGCATCGATCCGAGCGCGTTGTTCACGTCATGTGACACGCTCCGCGCGAGATCGGCCATGGCATGCTTGCGTTCCGCAGTGACGACCCGGGCGCGCAGCGACTCGGTCCGATGCAGGTTCTGAATCGCGATCGCGGCCTGCGATCGGAAGTGCTCGACCAGCTCGGCGTCGAACGGCTTGAGCTGCCGGGGATGGCGTGCGGCGATCTTCAACACGCCCACCAGGCTGTCCCGCGTCACCAGCGGCGCACAGAGCATCGACGCTTCGCGGACGTGTTGCTCGTCGCCATCCACGCTGTTGTAGTCGAGCAGTGCCGCCAGCTCGCCGACCGGCCGATCGGTCCACTCCTTCCAGCGGTCGCCATCGCGATCGAAGCCGTACACCTGCTCCGACTGGAGCAGCGCCCGGGCAGTTTCGCTGATCGGAATCCGCAGGCCAATCCGATCGCTCTTCGCCTTGGTCCACGCAATCTGTTCCGCTACCACACGCAGCGACGCGCCGTCCTCCTCGCGTATGAGCAGCGCCGAGGAATGATCGTAGAGCGTCAGGGACCTGATCCCGTCGAGGATCTGGTAGAAGAGGTCCTTGGGATGAATCTGCTCCATGATCTTCCGGTCGATCCGATCGCGAACGCCCAGGAGCCGATCGCGGTCGAGCCGATGGACGGCGGCCGACAGGACCCCTGCAATCCGCGCCATCAGACGTCGATCCTCTCGATCGAAGACCTGCGCCGGGCCGGCCAGCGCCATCGCGCCCCAGGCGCCGCCGCGCCGCCTGACTGATCCGATCAGCATGCCGGGCTGCAGCGGCGGATACGAATGGCGGATGTAGCGCGCCAGCAGCTCCCGGTCCCAGTCGGTCTGCTTGGGCAAGGAGAAGAGAAGGTCGGCTTCCGGGCGACCCGCGCCGAGGGTGGCAATGCAGCCATCAGCGGCCTGGAAAAACTCGCGCGTGTCCCGGAGCGCCTGCCGGAGCGCTTTGTGCGGGTCCCCGACGTCGCTCAGCCGGGTGGACAGACCGTCGATGAATCGGAGCGCGGAGAGCTCCCGCTGGGCCGGCAGCATGGCGCATCAGGATGGTGCTCGAACCAGCCTGGGGTCAAGTGATCGGGGGCGTCGCGGCCATAGCCCGGCAATGCGCCTGTCATCGTCTGTTCATGCGGCCGTTGGAATCATGCCTCGATATGCGGCCGACTCCGGTTCAGGCCCGCGCCCGGCGGTGCCGGCTGAGGCTGGCCGCCGTCGCGGGCCCGATGGTCACCACGCTCGCCATCACGGCTGCCGGATGCGCCTCGGCGAACGGCGCGCCGACCCCGAACGAGGTCGACGCCGCCATTCGGGCCAGGACGGCGGAGGCGGGCATCCGCATCGAGGCGCAGGCGCCTCTGCCACCGGACGTCGACCCGACCGACGGCGTGACGCAAGAGGAAGCCGTAGCCATCGCGCTCTGGAACAGCCCGTCGTTTCAGGCCACGCTGACCGACCTCGGCATCGCCCGTGCCGATCTCGTCGACGCCGGGCTGCTGCGCAACCCGATCTTCTCGCTGCTCTTCCCGCTCGGGCCCAAACAGCTGGAGTTCACGCTGCAGTATCCCTTCGAGGCCCTGCTCCAGCGCCCCGCCCGCGTCGCCGCGGCGAAGCTCAACGCGAAGGCGATCGGCGAGCGCCTCGTGTGGGACGCGCTCTCGATGGTCGCCCAGGTGAGGACGGCGCACGCCGATGCCATCACCGCCGATCGGCGGCTCGCGCTCGCAACCGAGAAGGCCACGCTGGCGCGACGGCTGGCGGACATCACCGACGCCCGTCTTCGGGCCGGCGATATCAGCGAGCTCGACGCACGGGCGCCGAGAACCGATGCCTCGCGATCCGACACCGTTCGCCGGATCGTGCAGCACGATCGGGATCTCGCCCGAATCACGCTGGCGGCACTGCTCGGAGTCGACCAGGTCCAGCCGCTCCAGCCGCTGCCCTCGGCGGCCTACGATGCGGCGGCGTGCCCGGTCGATGACGGCACGCTGAAGGCCGCTTTGGCCTCGCGGCCGGATGTCCGCGCGGCGGAGCTCGGCATCGAAGCCGCCTCGGCGCGGGCGCGATGGGAGCATTCGCGGGTGCTCGCGCTGATCGGCGTCCTCGATGCGAACGGCAGCGGCCGGGAAGGGTTCGAGATGGGCCCCGGTGTCACGCTCGATCTGCCGCTGTTCTTTCGCAACCAGGGGGGCATCGCGCGGACGACGGCGGAGATCGAGCGGGCAAGCCGGCTCTACGCAGCGGCGCGGGCACAGGTTGTTGCCGACGTACGGTCGGCGGGCGTACGCGTCACCCAGTCGCAGGACGCGCTCGACGCGTGGGCCAGTGAGATGGTGCCGTCGCTGGAGATCGAGCGCCGTCAGGCCGAGAGCGCCTACCAGGCGGGGGAGATCCCGTTGTTTGCCGTCCTCGATGTGAGCCGGCGCCTGGTCGACAGTCGCATGCAGCAGCTGGATGCCGAGGCCGGCCTGTTTCGCGCCCGCATCGCGCTCGACCGTGCGATCGGTCGCTACTGCCGATAAGGGCGCCGATGAGAACCCAGACGCCACTGTTCTTCATCGCGCTGGCGCTGTCCGGGCCGCCGATCTCGGCCTGTTCGTCCGGCGCGCCCGCCCCCGCCAAGGCGGCGGCTCCCGCGCACGTCGACGCCCCGCGGCCGGAGGGCGAGCTGACGACGGTCAAGCTGTCCCCGGAGGCGGTCCAGCGACTCGGCATCGAGACCGCCGTCGTCAGGATCGATACGGCGGCGGCAACCCGCTCGCTGGGCGGCGAGGTCCAGGTGCCAGAGGGCCGGATGGTCACCGTCACGGCCCCGCTCGCCGGCACGCTGTCGGGGGTCTCAGGGGTTCAGCCTGGTGCGCGCGTGACCCGCGGCGCCCGGCTGATGACGCTCGCGCCTCTGACCTCGTCCGAGCGCGATCAAAGCATCGAAGCGCGCCGCGCCGTCGGGGCCGCGCAGGCCGACGCCGACATGATCAGGCTCCGGCTGCAGCGGCTCGAACAGCTGTTGAAGGACGGGGCCGCCAGCCAGCGAAGCGTCGAGGAGGCCCGCGGACAACTACAGGTGGCCGAAGCCGCGCTGAACGCCGCAACGGATCGACTGGCCGCGGTGCGGCAGGGACCGGTCGGGGCCCAGGGCGAACTCGCCATCACCGCGCCGCTCGACGGCGTGGTCCAGTCGATATCGGTCGCCGCCGGGCAAACCGTGGCGGCCTCGGCGCCCCTGTTGCAGATCGCCCAGGTCGCGACCTTGTGGGTCCGCGTACCGATCTTCGCGGGCGACCTCGATCAGATCGACACGGCACAGGCCGCCACGGTGACGCGGCTGGGCAACCGGGACTCCCCGAAACAGGCGAAGCCGATCCCAGCGCCGCTGAAGGCCGATCCAACGGCCGCGTCCGTCGATCTCTACTATGAGTTGTCGCGGACGGACGTCACACTGCGGCCAGGGGAGCGCGTCATGATCGAGCTCCCGCTCAGGAGCACGCTCCAGGGCCTGGTCGTGCCGGAGGCCTCGGTGCTCTATGACATCCATGGCGACGCGTGGGTGTACGAAGACCTCGGTGAGAACGCCTACGCCCGCCGGCGAGTACAGATCGCGCGTCACGCGGGCGATCGCGCGGTGATCGCGCGCGGCCTCGCCGTGGGCGCAAGGGTGGTCACGGTCGGGGCCGCAGAGCTTTTCGGCACCGAATTCGGTGCAGGGCACTGAATGCGCTGGCTCGTCGCGCTCTCGCTGCGTAACCGCATCGTCGTCGTCGCCCTCGCGGCGCTGCTCGTGGTGGCCGCCGTCCGGACGCTGCGAACCACTCCCCTCGACGTTTTCCCCGAGTTCGCGCCGCCACTGGTCGAAGTCCAGACCGAGGTGCCGGGGCTCTCGACCAACGACGTGGAAGCGCTGGTCACCGTGCCGCTCGAGGCCGCGCTGAACGGCGTCCCAGGTCTCGATACCATTCGCTCCAAGTCGGTGCTTGGGCTGTCTTCCGTCGTGCTGGTCCTGGATCCCTCGACCGACGTCATGCGATCGCGGCAGATGGTCCAGGAGCGGCTGTCGCGGGCCGCGGCAACGCTGCCGGCGGTGGCACGACCGCCGGTGATGCTCTCACCGCTCTCGTCGCTCAGTCGGGTGATGAAGATCGGCCTGACCTCGAACACCCTCTCGCAAGTGGAAATGACCACGCTGGCCAGGTGGACGGTTCGTCCGCGGCTGATGGCGATTCCCGGGGTGGCCAACGTCGCCATCTGGGGCCAGCGAGACCGCCAGCTTCAGGTACTGGTCGACCCGACTCGCCTCCAGGCCCATGCGATCACCGTGGACGACGTGGTGAAGGCCACGCGAGACGCGGTGTCGCTGCAGGCCGGAGGGTTCCTCGACACCCCGAACCAGCGCCTCGCCATCACCCACGCCGCCGCGGTCCAGACGGCACGCGATCTCGAGCGCATCGTGGTCTCGTACAGGAACGGGGCGACGCTCCGCGTCGGCGACGTCGCGACTGTGGTCGAAGGCTTTCCGCAACCGATCGGAGACGCCGTCATCAACAACGGTCCGGGCCTCCTCCTGATCGTCGAGAAACAGCTCGGTGCGAACACGCTGCAGGTCACCCGCGACGTCGAAGGCGCGCTCGATGATCTGAAGCCGGCGTTAGCCGGTATTGCCGTCGATCCCGCGATCTTCCGGCCAGCGACTTTTATCGAGATGTCCCTCCGTAACCTGTCGCGGGCACTCCTGGTCGGCTGCGGGCTGGTGGTCCTGGTCCTGCTCGTGTTCCTGGCGGACTGGCGCACGGCCCTCATCAGCAGCACGGCGATTCCACTGTCACTGCTCTCCGCCGGCCTGCTGCTGCATTATCGGGGCGGCACCCTCGACACGATGGTCCTCGCCGGCCTGGTCATCGCGCTCGGCGAAGTGGTCGACGACGCGATCATCGATGTCGAGAACATCGTCCGGCGCCTGCGGCTCAACCAGCAGGCGCCCCACCCGGCAGCCGCCATCCGCGTGGTGCTGCAGGCCTCCATGGAGGTGCGGAGCGCCGTGCTCTACGGCAGCCTGATCGTGGTCGTGGTGTTCGTGCCGGTCTTCATGCTGGACGGCCTGGCCGGGGCGTTCTTCCGCCCGCTGGCGCTCTCGTACGTTCTCGCCATCCTGGCTTCACTCGCCGTGGCGCTCACGGTCACGCCCGCGATGGCCCTCCTGCTTCTGCCGACCCGGCTCGAGGCACGCGAATCGCGCCTCGTCGCCGCCCTGAAGAGGCGCTATCGCCGGATGCTGCCGGCGTTCACCGACCGGCCGCGCACCGTGCTCGGCTCGCTGGCCGTCATGCTCGCCCTCACCGCCGCGGCGGTCCCGCTTCTCGGCGAGGAGTTCCTGCCCAGCTTCCGCGAGTACGACTTCCTGATGCACTGGGTGGAAAAGCCGGGGACGTCGCTCGATGCCATGCGGCGCATCACCGAGCGCGCGAGCCGCGAGCTGATGGCGGTGCCCGGTGTCAAGAATTTCGGGGCGCACATCGGCCGCGCCGAGGTGGCCGACGAGGTCGTCGGACCGAACTTCACCGAGCTGTGGATCAGCCTCGACCCGTCCGTGGACTACGAGGCCACGGTGGCGCGACTGCAGTCGATTGTCGACGGCTATCCCGGCCTGTACCGCGACCTCCTGACCTATCTTCGCGAACGCATCAAGGAGGTGTTGACCGGCGCCAGCGCGACGGTCGTCGTGCGCGTCTATGGCCCCGAGCTCGACCAGCTCCGCGTGCAGGGACAGGCGGTGCGGGCGGCCGTGGCCAGGGTGAGCGGCGTCGCCGATCTGACGGTCCAGGCGCAAGTCGTGGTGCCGAAGGTCGAAGTGCGCTTCGACTCGGAGCGGGCAGCCGCGTTCGGCCTCACCCCGGGACAGGTCAGAGGGGCGGCGGCCACGCTCGTGCAGGGCACGAAGGTCGGCGAGTTCTACCAGGATCAGCGGCTCTTCGACGTTGTCGTCTGGGGCACGCCCGAGGTGCGCCGCAACCTGGACGCCATTCGCGCCCTGCAGGTGCCGGTCGCCAACGGCGGGCTCGTGCCGCTCGGCAGCGTGGCTCATGTCGAGGTGACCCCGACGCCGAACGAGATCACGCGGGAGAACGGGTCGCGTCGCATCGACGTGACGTCGAACGTGCGCGGCCGGGATCTCGGCTCCGTCGCGCGCGACATCCGGGCACAGTTGGATGGCCTCTCCTTTCCAGCCGGCTACTACGCCGAGGTGCTCGGGGAGTACGCCGAGCGCCAGGCCTCCTCGACGCGACTCACCTTGCTCGGCGTCGGCGCCGTAGCCGCCATCTTCCTGATCCTCCTGGCCGACTTCGGCTCCGGCCGGGTGGCGACGCTGGTGTTCGTGACGCTCCCCTTCGCGCTCGTCGGCGCCGTCGTCGCCACTTTCCTGACCGGGGGCGTTCTGTCGCTCGGGTCGCTGGTCGGCCTGATCACGGTGATTGGGATCTCCGCTCGGAATGGCATCATGCTGGTGAGCCACTATCGGCATCTCGAGCTCGCCGAAGGCGGTCAGTTCGGGCGCGACTTGATCGTGCGCGGGTCGGAGGAGCGCCTGGCCCCCATCCTGATGACCGCACTGGCCACGGGGCTCGCCCTCGTGCCGATCGTGCTTGGCGGCAGCCGCGCGGGCTACGAGATCGAGCATCCGCTCGCGGTCGTCATCCTTGGAGGGCTCGTCACCTCGACGCTGCTCAACCTGTTCATCGTACCGGCACTGTACCTGCGCTACGGCCGACCTGCGGCAACCACCACGGAAGACGCCGTGTGAGCCGGTGCGGCGGAGACAGACATGCCCGCCGTCAGCGAGGGGCGAGATGGGGCACTGAATCCGGAACGGTCGCCGCTTCCTTGCTGGACGACGCCGCATCTTCTGGCGGGTCGAGAGGCAGCGCCGCCACGAAGGTCGTGCGTCCCGGCTGACTGCCCTCGAGCGTCAGCGTACCCCCGTGAGCTTCGGCAATCCATCGGGCAATCGGCAGCCCGAGACCGGCGCCTTCGGCCGCCCCGATCCTGACGAACCGCTCGAAGACGCGTTCCTGATCCGCGGGTGCAATCCCGGGGCCGTCGTCGGTGACGCGAAGCGTCACGCGATTGGCGACGCGCTGGAGCTCGGCGGTCACTCGTCCGTCCGCTCGACCGTGGCGAATGGCATTGTCGAGCAGATTCCCCACCATGCGGCCGAGCAGTGCGGAATCACCGGTCAGCCCGACCTCCTCGGCGCCGCCCGTTTCCACCGTGACACGGCGCTCCACCGCCAGCAGACGGGCCGCCCGAACGCTCTCGGCCAGGAGATCGTCGAGATTGACGAACTCCGGCCGCAGGGGAATGCCGTGCGCCTCGGCGCGAGAGATGAGAAACATGGCGTCCACCAGTCGTGAGAGGCGGGCTGCCTGTTCGTGGATGATCTGGAGTGACTCGCGGTACTCGTCAGCGGATCGGTTCTTCCGGGCCAGCGTCACCTCGGTTGCGGTCCTCACCACCGACACCGGCGTCCGCAGCTCATGTGAGGCGTCGGCCATGAACTGCCGCTGCACCTCGAGGGCGGCGGCGAGCCGGTCCAGCAACCCGTTGAACGATACGGCGAGGCGGCCGAGCTCGTCGTCCACCGGCGGGACAACCAGTCTCTCCTTCGGACGCTGTTCGTTGACTCGCCTGGCCTGATCTGCCATCGCGGCCAGCGGCCGAAGCGTCTGGCGCCCGATCACCCAGCCGCCGACGGCGGCGACGAGGAGGGCGATCGCCACGCCCAACGCCATCGCCCGCACCATCTCGGCACGTTGCGCGCGGAACGGGGCGAGCGGGGCGATAACCGCGGCGACGTAGTGGTGGCCGGCGAACGCCACCGGCCGGCTCAGCACGCGCAGCTCGCCAGCCCGTGACTCGATCGTGGCGGTTGCGGGATCTGTCGCGAGGCTGGGCAGGAGCTCGGGCAGCATCGGAAGGCCCCAGACTTCCAGCAGACGCCCATCCGCTCGTGTGAGCATCATCGTTCGATCGGGAACGACGACCTCGGAACTGGCCTCCTCTGCCGCGGCCTCCAGCGAGAGGCCCTCGCCGAACTCGGTCCGCATCACGCCCTCGAGGGTGGCCATGGTACGAGCCAGGTCGTCGTCGAGGCGTTGCAGGGCGAGCTCGAACTGCACCAGCGAACCGGCGATGGCCGCCGTGACCAGCACGACCACTACGATGCTGCAATACCAGAGCGTCAGGCGGGCGCGAATGGACAGGTTCATGAGTCCTCGGCCGAACCCGTGATCGCCGCCAGCATGTATCCCTCACCGCGCCTGGTCGTGATGAACGACGCTCCCTGTGGATCGTCGATCTTGCGTCGGAGCCGCTGGACCATCACGTCGATCACGTTGGACATGGCTTGGAACGACGAGTCCCACACATGCTCCGCGATCGCCCCGCGGCCGACGACCTCGCCGGCGTGACGAACCAGGAACTCCAGGAGTGCGAACTCCCGCGCTGTCAACCTGATCGTACGGTCACGGCGAAACGCCTGGCGGGCTCGCAGGTCGAGCCGAAGGTCGCCGACCGTGACGACGGCGGGCGTCACCGGGAGGCGGCCGCGCCGGATCACGGCGCGCAGGCGGGCCAGCAGCTCACCGAAATCGAATGGCTTGGTGAGGTAATCGTCGGCACCGCTGTCGAGACCCGAAATGCGGGCCTCGACCGCGTCCCTTGCCGTCAGCATGAGAACGGGGACGTTCGAACCGGTCCGGCGCAGCTCCCGGCAGACGGCAATTCCGTCGAGGCCGGGCATCATGACGTCCAGCACGATGGCGTCGTACTCGGCGATCGCAGTCTGGTACAGCGCCTGTCGGCCATCTCGGGCGACGTCGACGGCGTAAGACTCCTCGCGCAGCCCCTTCGACAGCATGCGCGCGGCCTGTGGCTCATCTTCCACCAGCAGCAACCTCATCCCTTCGATTCCCTCCGCAAATCGTACTGCACTGTCATCGACGGTTCATCTTCGCGTCAGTAACCTCCCCTGAGCAGCCGCCGCCTCGATCCCGGGTACCGATCGTGATCACAATTCTGTTCACAGTATGTTCCTGCGCCTTCATTGCCTGCTCGGGGCCGCCGTCCCGGATGTGGCACGGGGCCGCGGTGCCCACCTGGACGCAGGCAACTGGCCAACCGCCCTTGGCCAGCGAGGCCGGCCGCGTCGTGGTGACCATTGCCCTCGAAGGCGTGCGCATCCCAGGCGTCACGGCGTCATTGCGCAGCGTCGACGGCAACGTCGTCGTCGCCCAGACGACGAGCGACGGCATCGGCCAGGCCACCTTCCCGGACGTGCCGGCTGGACGGTACGTGATCACGACCACCCGCGACGGCTTCCTGGATGGAGAGTCGTCCGCCTTCGAGGTTCGCGGCGGCGCCACGGCACAGGTGCTCGTTGAGATGCAGCTCACCTTCGTACGCGAGAGCGTCGAGGTCGTCGTCCCGGCGAATTCGCCCACGGAGAGCCTGCAACCGGTCGCGGTCAGCGACGTGCTGACCGGCGCCAAGATGGACATCCAGCCGCTTGCCGGCGACGACTTCCAGTCGCTCCTCGCCGTGCTGCCCAGCACCATTCGCGGGCCCGACGGGCGGTTGCGGATCAAGGGCGGCGCTCCGACGACCGGCGCCCTTCAGATGAGCAGCGCCAGCCTCAACGATCCGTCAACCGGTGACTTCGACCTCGAGCTGCCCGGCGGCGCCGTGGAGTCGGTCGAGGTGCTCTCGAACCCGTTCGCCGCGGAGTACGGCCGATTCTCGACGAGCGTGACGCAGGTCCGTACGAAGCGCGGCACCAACGAATGGGTGGTCAAGCCGACCAATCTCTTCCCCGGGTTCGGCAAGGGCTTCGCGTTCGTCAACAAGTTCGAGCCGCGGCTCTCGACCTCGGGGCCGCTCAAGCAGGATCGCCTGCTCTTCGGCCAGTACCTGCAGTACCGGTTCGCCCGCACCGCGGTGAGGAGCCTGCCCGGTGAACCGCAGATTGGATTGGACAGCTTCGATTCGTTCACCCGGCTCGACGCGGTGCTGTCGTCCCGTCACGCGCTCACCGGCGGCGTGATCTACTTCCCGAGGGAGATCAAGAATCCCACCCTCTCCACGTTCCGGCCTCCAGAGACGACGCCGACCTTCACCCAGTCCGGCTTCTCGGCCGGCGCGGCGGATCGGCTGATTCTGACGCCGCAATCGTTCCTCGAATCGACCCTCGCGATCCGCACCTTCGAGATCAACGAGCGGCCCCGCGGCGAGGCGCCGATGGTCTACGCGCCGCAGGGGCAGAGCGGCCATTTCTTCAATCGGCAGGAACGTGAGGTTCGCAGCTTCCAGCTGGTCGAGGCGCTGACCGTCTCGAAAAGCGACTGGCTGGGCCAGCACCTGTTCAAGGCCGGCCTCGACCTCCAGCACTCGCGATTCGCCGGTCCGGTGTACAGCCAGGAGGTCAACGTGCTGCGACTCGACGGCTCCCTGGCCGAGCGCACGACCTACTCCCCCGAGTTGACCAACCCCGAAGTGAGCGGCCTGGAACTGGCCGTGTTCGTCCAGGATCGCTGGCACGTGAGCGATCGGCTGAACCTGGAGTTGGGGGTTCGCGCCGACCGCGACGCGGTGGTCGATCGTGTGAACTACTCGCCTCGAATCGGCGCGGCCGTGAGCGTGTTACCGGAGGGACGGGCGATTCTTCGCGGCGGCTTCGGCAAGTTCGCCGAGCGCACGCCGCTGACGGTGGGCGCGTTCACGCAATACGACGTGCAGACCGTGAGCCGCTTCAATGCGAACGGCGCGACGATCGGCGGCCCGGTGACGTTCACTCACGTCGTCGACGGTGCGTTGAAGACGCCGGAAAGCATCGTCCAGACCGTCGCCTGGGATGAGCGGTTCGGCCGCCGCTTCTTCTTCAAGGCCGCCTATCTGCATCGCAACGGATCGCACGCCTACATCGTCAACCCGGATCCTGCGACCGGGGTGCTCACGCTCGCATCCTCGGGCGCGTCGAAGTACTGGGAGGTCGAAACGACCGGCCGCTTCCTCGCCAGCGAGCACAGGGATGTGAGCGTCTCGTACGAC
>Ga0247822_10002369_pt1 | contig 11993 bp, 20 predicted proteins | sample 13C_Cellulose_Da_FD_192423 | JGI IMG/M metagenome (GOLD analysis project Ga0247822, IMG submission 192423) | Soil microbial communities from agricultural site in Penn Yan, New York, United States - 13C_Cellulose_Day30 | ecosystem: Environmental > Terrestrial > Soil > Agricultural land | place...
GCGGATAGGGGATTGCCGGGGGTTTCCTAATCTACGCGCTTTAGAACGAGCTTAAGATGCGCGGTTCATTCGCAAATTCGCATGTTTACTCAGTCTGCTTCTTCCAGGCTCACCGGGACAGTCCGGACGTCGAGTTGGTCGATGCCGAAGACGACGAGGAGATTGTCGCATCCACTCGGCATAGACGAACCTGTTGCCGGCGGGAGATCTGGGAACATCATCGGCTTGTGGCTGTCCTGCCCGGCTTAGACACATGAAGCGCCGCGTTCGCCTGTTACACGCTGACGGACACGACTTATTGCTACGAGGCGTCGAGGCCATGTTAGCGGACCGGCCGTCACTCCGTTTGATGGGATCCTGTAAGAGCGGAAGACAGGCCTTGAGCCTCATTTCCACGATCAAGCCTGACGTAGCAATTTTGGACTTCGCCCTGCCAGACCTGAACGCCGTTGAGGTTATTTCTGCACTTTCGCGCCTGTCTCCAAAGACGGCAGTTCTCATTTATACCGAAAGTGGCAGCCAACAGGTCGTCTCAGCCGCACTTTCTGCGGGGGCACGAGGCTTCGTTCTTAAATCTGATCCCGCTGACTGCCTGTTGGCAGCAATTGACGCCTTGGCCAGTGGCCGGTCGTATTTTGCCCCGGCAATTGCCGAGATCGTCCTTGAACGAGTCCTCTATCCCGAAACCAGTCAAAGGACCGGCCGGCTCACGCGCCAAGAGAAGGAAGTCGTTCGCTACGTCGCTCTCGGGCAGCTTAACAGGCAGATTGCAGCGCACTTGAAATTATCGGTCAAAACGGTCGAGACTCATAGAAGCCAGGCGATGCAAAAGCTTCGAACGCCCACGACAACAGATCTCGTTCGATGGGCGATCAGAAACAACCTTGTCACGGCATAGTCTCGAAGATCTCCGGGTGCTTCGGCGACGCGCGTGGCCGCCATGGCTAACCCGATGACGCAAATCGACAAGCCGATGGCAATGAAGTCGGCTAGGAGCCGTCCCGCGCTTCTAAGCCCCCTGTGAAGCGTGAAACCGGAAGGGTCGTTCCTATGAGCGGCCCTTCTTTTTGCTCTTCTGAAGGACAGGTTTTGACTGCCTACAGGGTCTTCTTTCTGGACGGCTTGAACCGCTTCACACGATGCGAAATCATCGAAGCTGATACGGACGACGCGGCCATTGTGGCAGGGGCCGCTCTCGCGCAAGGGGCCATCCAGTATGAAGTCTGGGAAAGAGATCGCTGCGTTGCGACCGTAACGTTGGACGGACCGACTTCTGCCCAAGCAATCAGCGCCAGTGGTCTACCGGGTCAATGAACCGAGTTATCCCCTCCCGTCCGGATCTGTCCAATCGTATCGCGCAAATCCCGCACGACTTCGGAGTAATCTGGGTAAAGGGCCAATCGTTCGATGTTGGCTTCTAATCTCGCCATCACCCTCATGAGTTCGGATTCTGGTCGCTCTTGATCGTCCATATCGGCATTACCTTCGGAACTGAGCTGGGCCTCCATATCAGTACGAACCCGAAATGACCATCATCTGTAAATGCATAATCCGATGTTCATCTGTGAAAGATACTATGTCGCAACTGAACTACAGCGTGGAAATCCGATGTTGAACTCTACTCAGATTGACCGCCTGCGGGAGCAGGGAGCGCGGTGCCGGCATTTGGCCCAAACTGCGTCCGATGAAGAAGTTGCGGCCGTTCTACGAGAGATTGCAGACGAGATTGATCAAGCTCTTCAGCTGCTCACCGATTGATCGCGTGAGAGTTTCACCCGCAATACCTCTGCCTGAGTGCAGGCCACCTCAAACCCGTTTCTTGGTGGCCCTCGGTGATCGCAATCCTATGTCGGTCGAACCCCACACGGCTCCATCGCGTCATATGCAGCGCAGAGTCGCACATTGCAGCGCCATCATCATCGTGTTGCAGGGTACTGACGTGTCAGGCGCTGCCCCAAGGCATCTTGGGCGAGGAAGTCACGCATCATCGCCGCCACGGCCTCATGCGTGCCAAGCTTAACGACGCAGGCTTCAGGCCAAGTGGCCCACGAAGCCGTCGCGTGAACTGAATATAACTTCGCGTTTGGGGCTAGCTAAACAAGCAGCGGTCCGACTGTTCATCGCATTCCCCAATTTGTGACCTACGCGATACAGACGCTCACTCGATTTCCATCGGACCAGTCCAGGCTGAGCGAAATCGGGGATAGGCCTGAGTGCGTCTTAAGGCCGACGCTTGGGTTTTTGCCTACACTCAATTGCCTAGGTAGCTGGGGTCTAGCCCAAGGGATTTGAAAACTTCGAGACCCCCGACCATCACGTCGATGATCGGCACCGCGTCTCTTTGGCATCGAGGCGGAACAATGCTCGCTGCATGCTCCGGATGAACCCTTTCATCGAACCGGATTAACAGCCCTCCCTAATGGCAGAAACGGGTCGAAAGCTGCCACTAGCGAAATGGCTGAGGCGCTTGCCTTCGAAAGGGGTTGGCAATTCTCAGGATCGGGGCGCACGGGGAACGTGCTGCTCGTTTTCTGCCAATGCAGAAGTGCTGTGTGCTGTTTCGAACCCGCTAAGGCGCCATCCGCTGACCCGATCTGCCAGATTGCCGATCTCATCGCTGATCTGAGTTCGGCGCGACCAGAGGAGTAGGCCTGCGGCGACTGCGCCGCCAACGGCAGCGGCCGTGGACAGGGGATTGGCCCGCGCCGTGCCGATCATCCCGCTGTATTGATTGCGGCCCTTAGAATTGTTGTTCCGGCCACCACGGCCGCGCTTGCTTGTCGCCATTTTACACTGCTCCCATTCAGTTGTGGCTTCCCAACGCTCCGTTGCGACCAGCGTTCAGAAGATACTTCACGGGCTTCCGCCAGTCCCCCACCGCACGACGCCTCCACTCGACGAATCTGAGGAACGGCGACAGCAACGAGTTGTTGGTACTGGACTCTCCCCGGCCGGATGCCTTGCGCTCGTGGCCACCCTCCTGAGTATTGGAAAATGACATGTTCCGTATTGGCGAACAGACCAATGAGACGACCACGGAAGCGCGTGCCTCCGTCAATGTGAAGGGCATGACCACCGTCCTCGGCGGAGGCCTACTGCTGGTCATCGTGGCATTCGCGCTGATCATGTTTCTGACCTGAGTTCATCAGACACCACCCAGGTTGCACACATGAGTCCCCTCCCCCGCCAAGCCATCTTGATCGTCAACGCGATGAGCCGGACGGGCTCCGATGCCTTTGACGAAGTGCGCGAAAAATTGGGGGCCGCAGGCATCGAACTGATCAATGCGCATGCAGTCGAGGACCCCGATCAGATGGCAGCGACGATTTGCGCCGCGATCTCAGAGGCCCCGATGGTGATCGTCGGCGGCGGTGATGGCTCGCTTTCGACCAATGTCGAGCTTTTCATGGGCAGTGAGACCGTGTTCGCGATCGTGCCACTGGGAACCGCCAACAGCTTTGCGGGCACGCTTGGCATCCCCAAGGACATCGATAGCGCGATTGACGTCATCGCGAATGGGGAACGCAAGCGCATCGATCTCGGCTGCATCGACGGCCAGTATTTCGCCAACTCGGCTGCCATTGGGCTGTCGCCGATGATTGCGGACACCGTGCCGCAGAAGCTGAAGCGTTATCTCGGCATGTTCGGCTACCTAGTCTGGGCTTTGTGGTGCGCCCTCAGCTTCCGGCCGTTCCGGATGACAGTAGAGTATGAGGACGGGCGACAGGAACGGCTCTGGGCTACGGAGGCACGCATTGCCAACGGAACCCATCATGGCGGGGTCGAGCTGGTGGAAAGCCAGGAAGTCGACAGCGGAGAGATCGTCATTCAGGCGGTGACTGGCAAGAGCGTCTGGGGGCTGGCGTGGAGCTGGTTCGCGACGATCCTCAAACTCAAAGCCCGTCACGGCACAACTCGGGAGTTTCGAGGGCCGCGCCTGAAGCTCGACACACGTCCTCGGCTCGACATCTCCGTAGATGGGGAGATCGCCGCCAAAACCCCAGTGATGATTAGTGTGGCCCGAAGCGCCATCCAGGTTGCCGCTCCGGTCGACGGGCAATTTCCGAAGTAGCTTCCGCTAAACAACGATCTTCGAGGGCTTGGCCTGTCTCCCAGCAAGATCGGATAACGTGCTTAAGCCGGGCTTGCCTTCTGTTCCTCGGTTACGCGTTCCACGGCAGCGCCGGCAGTGAGGCCATGGACGACTGTTGAGATAAGGATCGTCAGCGCAATCGTCGCCCACAACTGCCCTTCATTGACGAACGCGAAGTGGCTTGTCGCAAAGCCCAGGTAGTAAATGGAACCGATGCCGCGGACGCCGTAAGCGGCAACCACGAGACGTTCCCGCCCACGCAGATTCGTGCCGGCGAGGCTGAGCCACCCAGCGAGGGGGCGGATTAGGAAGACTAGCGAAAGGGCGATGGCGACATGCCGCCGGTCCAATTCCGGCCACAGCAGCGGCAAAGCTCCGCCGATAAGCAACAGCAGTATGGCGGTAAGTGCGTGCTCGATCGCCTCACTAAAGCTGTGAAGCCGGCTGTGAAATTCGTGATCCTCCTCCGCACGTCGCAGCGTTAGGCCGCAGACGAAAGCGGCGATGAAGCCATACCCTTCCACCAATTCTGTGGCCCCATAGCAAAGAAGAACCCCGGCCAGTGCAAGGACACCCGACGCGGAGCTGGCAAGCGGGTTCGCCCGTGGAAAAGAAAACAGTACCTTGCTGATAAGCCAGCCGATGAAGGCGCCGGAGATCGCTCCAACGGCGATCCTGTAGAGGATATCTCGAGCGAACCATTCAGTCGCCAGGCTACCGGCCGTGAGGCCCTCGGCGGCAACGATCAGCCCGAGGTAGACAAAGGGAAATGCAAGCCCGTCGTTCAGCCCAGCTTCCGTGGTCAGCGCAAAACGTACGGGGTGCTCTCCGCCCTCCGTGGGAGGCCCCACCTGCACGTCTCCCGCGAGAACTGGGTCGGTTGGCGCAAGTACTGCTCCCAGCAGTATCGCGCCGCCGAGGGTCATCCCTGCGAGCCAGAAGCCCAAGAGCGCAACCGCAAGAATGGTGAGAGGCATGGCCACCAAGAGGAGCCGCACCGTCGGTTGCCAACGGCGATAGCTCGTCAAGTTGTCGATCCGAAGTCCCGTTCCAAACAGAGCTACGATGACCGCGAGCTCGCTGACATACTCCCAGATCCTTGGAGTCGTTCGAGGGTCGATTGCGACGGGCATGCCTGGCACCAACGCGAAGGCAGCCATACCGGCTAGAATGAGCCAAGCGGAAGCGGCGGGTTCTCGACCTGAGAAAAAGCGCGGCACCCAGAACGCAACGATGATGCTGGCGCCGATCAGCGTCAGCGCAACATGATATGAGGCGAACCCAAAGAATGGTTCTTCCGGGTTCACGTCGCCCCAACCTCATGCATGGCCGCGTCGTAGCGGACTGTCCGACAAGAGCTCTTTGTAAACAGAGCGCGGAGGCAATCGAGGGTAGCCCCTTGCCCCGGTCGACCATCAGTTGGACCAGAGCTCGCTTGCACCGCAACTGTTGACGGACTTCCGGTCCGGTTATTCGTCCTCAGCATCAATGTTGACGTTGGTCTCGGCCAACTTCGTCATGTACTCGTCGGCGCCGTAGATATCCTTGGTCGCCTTATCGAGCGTCTTGACGGCTTTCTTGAGGCCCAGAGTGCCGGCGAACGAAGCAGCGGTCCCGAAGCCGGCAATGCCGTAGTGGCTCATGCGCTGATATTGAGCGATGATTACCGCATCGAGTACAGGCCCTTTGGGTGGAGCTTCCTCAGTGGTGTGCTTGATCGCCTCGGCGACGAGGCCTTCCATGCCCTTGCAATGCTCTTTTTTGACCTTCTCGTCGGACGCTTCGAGCAGGCCTTTCAGGATCGCCGTGTGTTCAGTGATCCCTGCCTGAGATTTGGACAGCATGTCCTTCAGCGCGGGGTCGCTGACCTTCGGCGTTATCTTCTTGAGGGCTTTGGACATCTGGTCGTTGGCCGACCACAGGTCCTGCAATTCGCCGGTGTAAAGGTCGTTCAGATTCCCGGGGGCGGACATCAGCGTTCTCCAGCTGGCTCGCAGCAGAAACGCTACCGGACAGAAACGGGCGGGCCGTCCGCATAGTTCCTGCTTGGTAATCGAAAAGATGGTTCGAGATCAAAAAGTTACGGGTCCGGGGGCGTGGTTTGATCATGACGGCAATGGGGCGCACGGCCACGATGAACGTATCGAAGTCCCCTCACTCTTTCGGCCTCGATCATCTTTCCGACCTGATCAAGAGGCAACTGCAGTATGAAAGAAAACCGCAACCGTGCCGGGCCCTACTAGAAGCAGACCCGGACGGAGGACTTCTTTTGCACCGAGACGGAGGCCAGGCGACCGCCCTTATAGCCTCGAAGAGCGATTCGTTTCGCCCTGCAAGTTCAGCAAAGGCACGCGGATGTTCGTCGGAACCCAAACACTAAACCACGATCCTAGTAATGTACTGTAGAGGTGACGGGATAAAATAATAGTCCATCAAAACTAAATGCTATGGCCTCACCTCCGAGGCTAGATATTGGCATTTAACTAAATTCTCATCGGAAAGCATTATTCTATTGCTATTCCGGGAAGTCGAGCTATTTAAAACAGGCTACCAGTCGAGATCGACGGTTTTTGGCGCTAAGTCGCACCTTCCTCCATCTTTAACGTCTCCTAGCAGGGTACGTCGTCGATTCTGGCGCGTGCTCGGAAAGGAACTCAACATGAAGCTATTCGGCACAGTAAAGTCGTTCGACACCATCAAGGGCCAGGGCGAGATCAAGCCGGAAGTCGGCACCGACGTCATCGCCTTTGAAAAGAGCGCGATCGCGTGGGACAAGAATGTGCTTCCGACCGTCGGTCAGCGACTGTCCTATGAAAAGGGCACACGAGACGCTCGACCCTGTGCGCTGAATCTCCAGACGGCGTAGTCTTTTGCGTGCCGGGCTGCGGCCTGGTCGCAAACTAAGCGGCTGATCCCGGTCGAGCGGCCCTCGCCCTGACTGGGATCAGCCACATTGCGTTCGCTCACGCCACAAATTGTCGCTCGTGGCCGTCGTGGCCAACTCACCACTACTGCGGTGAATGCATCGGGTGGACCAAACCCCGCCCTGAGCGACTTTTCATCTATGCCCTCTTAGCGAGATCGACATGGCAACTGCCCGAAATTTACTAGATGACTTTCGACGTGACCCACGGGCCTCTCCAGCGGCCTTGCTCGTCCGAGAAGATGGGGTGCAAGAGCCCGTGACCGTCACGGAATTTACATCCAATGGTTTTCGGCTCGCTGTCTCGGTTCGACCGAATTTGGGGGAGTTGGTTCATCTCCGCGTCGAAGGCGCCGCAGATGTGCCTGCTAAAATCCGCTGGGCGCATGGATCCGAGGCAGGCGGCTCCCACTAAATCCTAGTGAGGCAAGGAGGACCAATAATATGCAAAGGTACAAGGTCGCTATTGTCAAACAAGGGAAGGAAGCGCTCTGGCGCGACTACTGGTTCAGTAGCGTTTCCGAAGGAACGGTCGGCATGGCTCCCTCGGGTCTCGGACGAACCCAGGTTGTGGAAGCAAGAAGCGTCGATGAAGCGATCGGCGTAGTTCAGCGCCAGCATCCCGATTGCACAGTGATGCTAGCGGGCAATGAGCACTATTCCAGCTAAAGGCGTCCGACTGTAACGAATTCCGAAAGGCGAAGCTGACTTAATGCCTTTGAAACTCACTTTCGCCGTCTTCACGCTAGCAGTGATCCCATTGCTATATGTGAACATATGGCTGGGGTTGGCTAGCGCGATCGCCACCTATGCAGTCGCCGCGCGTCTAGCGACCAAGAGTATGGACAAGGCTCATTCGGAGGCTTTCAGGCGAGTTCGGCCGAGGCCCAACTAGGCGCAGCTTTCTTCCTATGGTTCGCCTCCAAGAAGCTTGCTTCGATCTCCGGTTAGTCCAGACCGGGGGAATAGTTAAGCCTGCTTAACATGCTGAATCATCGGCAATTTTATCACAAGTCGATTCAAACTAACATGGACGGAACTTCGGGTCTTAGCCCCTGTTAACCATTGGACGACGCCAGTCCGGCCTTGTCAGCAAGGATATTCTTATGCGTAAGACAGCGTTGGCAATCATCGGAGCGGCGTCGCTTGGGTTCGCTTCATCCGCCGCAGCGACAATCACCATCACCACCGATCAGCAGGACGAGCAGGGTGACAACATCCTGTTCGGGCCAACGATCGGCGCGACTGAGGGCATGACTGTCTTGGGTGAGACGCAGGATGGGTTCGGGATCACGTTCACCAGCACTCAGGCGCTCATCGCAGATGGTGGTCAGGCGACGGTCTCCGCACAGACTGGCGATCTGACTAACCTCATGATCAGTCCGACAGATGCCGCCGGATTTGAGTTTATCGAGTTCAATCTCAGCAATGCCGGCAATGGTGGTACAGCGACGGGCGTAACGATCACCGGTACCGATCAGAACGGGCAGGAGTTCAGCCAGTTCTTCGCCAGTCTCACGGGCGGGGCGAACATGTTTCTCGCAGTTTCTGACGAGAGCCAGTACATCACCAACCTCACGATCACGGCGACAGGCGGCGGCTTCTCGCAGGTGGCCCAAGTTCGTGTTGGTGATGCAGTAGCGGCTGTTCCAGAGCCAGCGACTTGGGGCATGATGCTCCTGGGATTCGGAGCGGCGGGTTATTCTATGCGCCGTCGTCGGCGTCAGAACAGCGGCATAGCACAGCTCGCTTAACCATACTCGGGACATGTTCAGGGCCCGCGTCTTCGTCCGACCGAGCGCGGGTTCTGTCTTCCGCGGTTCAGGCTACATGCCAGATCAACGATCTCTTTGGCGCGGACGATCCTTGGGCCCGTTGGCCGTTTTGTCGCTTTTGCTGGTTGGATCACCGGCAATGGCTGATGCGCCAACTCGCGTTGCTCCTTCAACGCTTGCAGCGTTGCTAGTCCCCTACGGTCGGATAACGAGCGCTCACCGAAGTGCGGCTCACAACCGGGCGGTGGGCGGCGTCGCTAACAGCTACCATCTGATCGACCGAGCTGTAGACGTGGCCAGGGGACGCGGGGTCGCTCATTGGCAGGTTGCGGCGTTCCTCCGGAGCCGCGGCTATCATCTGATAGAATCCCTGGATGAGGGTGACCACAGTCACTTTGCATTCGGAGTGAGGCGTGCTCGACCCGTCAGCGTATCTGCGGCGGTGCGTTCTCCAGCAGCGTTCCCTTCGGAGCCTTCTCAGACGGTGTTGTTAGCTGACGATCATGGCACCTTGAATGTCGATCTGCCGAAAACGCCGGCCCTGACGGCAGCCGAGGGTAGAGACTGAACATCACAGCCCGCCAACGCGCGATCGAACGCCATTCATGGACGGCGAACCTGGCCCAGCCGTCGCGCATTAAGTGTTTCCGTGCGCTGAAGGCACCAAGTATCTCTAGCCAGCCTGCACGACGGATTACATGCTCAAGGGCTTCATTATGTCTCTGAAATTTATCGAAACGGATCACGGCTGGATCTCAGACCGCTTCATCGTTCGGATGATCAGGGGTCGGACTGAAGATGACTTCAAGATCATTTACTTCGACGGGACCGCTACTGCGAGTGCCCTGACGACGGAGAAAGCGGTCTCGGAATACTTGCACCAGTCCGGGCAAGACCGGCTCGTCTGAAGTGGTGCGCCTTGCTCGGAGGTGATCCCCGGCTGACATCCCGGCCCGCACGAAGGGCATAAGCGGAGCCTGACTACAGGTACAAACTGGCGAGCCACTGTCTCCACGTGAGCGTGAATAAACTCGAACCAACCCGGACGAAGGGCGACCCCTTATCTCGCTAGCTGGGTCACACACCTGTGCGCTCACGCCTCGCCCGAAGATTAGCATCGTTTCACACTACCAGGAGTTATGGGGCTCTTGGTCGAGAGCGCATTGATGCCTGTTAAAGTCAAATTCCCGGATGGGAGTGAGCAAGAGGTCACCAGCGCACTTCGCGCAATCTCGACCGCCTCGAGTTCAAACATGGTTGAGGTTCCCGTCGACAATTCGGAATGGCGGTTCATTCCAAGCCCACTCGGCTGGCTTGCGCAGCGCAAAGAAAGGCGCCGGTAGCGCACGTTTGCGGCTCGGCGCCACGAAGCCAAGTCCTCGACCAGGTCCGCTCTCGCCTGGCCTGGATGAGCTAGGATCTTAGCCAGTTCGCTAATCGCTGATGAATTTCACGACCGGGTCAGTGATCTACGGCAGTTGGAACAACGTGCCTTACCAACAGCTTAGTTGCCAAGGGTGGATCGTTGGAGGACGCTATGAAGCCCAGCCTGCTAGTCATCGGTGTAGTCGGATCAATCTCCAGCGCGGCATGTGTTGCAGGGCCGGGCGGGAGCAACAATGCTGCAAATCGCACCATAGCTGGCGCCGCCGCGGGCGCCGCCTTGGGTGGACTGGCTGGTAGCGCGGTCGGAGGTGGCGCGGTGACTGGTGCAATGGTAGGAGCTCTTGCCGGCGGTGCCTTGGGCGCCGCGATCAATCCCAACCACACCTTCAAGCGAGATACTCGCGGTCACTGCGTTTTGGTTGACGAAAACGGGAACCAGGTTTTCGATGCGCAGGGTCAGGCCATCATTGATTACAAAAATCCCTGCTAACGCGCATGGAGAGCTTGATCACGAAATTACGTGGCCTTCTCCGGCACGTTAGCCGGCAACCATGGGAACGGTAGATCCGTCCCTGATTGGCGGATTGGCAGCGGTCGTGCTCGGCCTGATGCTGGTGCTATGTGGCGTTTACTTCCAGCGTGGTGGTAGGCTGCAGCATCAACAAGGTGCGGAGGGATTTGCGCTTTTTGGAATTGTTGTCGGTGTCTTCACGACGGGCGCCGGTGTTCTGTACGTTCTCGCAGGTGTTTGATCCCGCAAGGTCCGGGATACGACGCCGTAGCTCGTTAAGCCTTCGTGTCGAACAATACGAACGAAAGCATGCTGACACAGCCAAGCGGCGATCAGATGCTCCGGCTGCTTGTCGTCGCTTCCGGCATCATGGCACCGCCGCAGAAAGCGGAACAGGCAACGGACGGGTTTGAGGAGCCTATCCTGTGCTGAGCATCAGTGCAGGAGGTCGAAATTAAACCGTATACAAGTCTGCACCAGCGCATTCGAGCCACGCAGCGGCCCGGTCAGTCTGGGCCTGGGCCCCGCCTCCAACCCTTCGGGAACTTCGGTTCCAATCCCGGCGACCTCAACGCCAAGATCTACGTGCCCGCGTCCACCGGGAAACCATCCCCCCTCATTGTCGTAATGCATGGCTGCACGCAGACCGCGGATGCCTACGATCGAGGCGCCGGGTGGACCAAGGCGGCTGACGACTGTGGCTTCGTCCTGCTCTTTCCGGAGCAGAAGCGCGCCAATAATCCAAATTTGTGCTTCAATTGGTTTTCGCCACGGGACGCACGACGCGACAGGGGCGAGGCGCTTTCAATTGCCCAGATGGTAGGGGCCGCCGAGCGCATACTAGACACCGACCCTTCACGTGTATTCGTCACCGGCTTATCGGCGGGAGGCGCGATGGCGGCCGTTATGCTGGCCGCCTATCCGGACGTTTTCGCAGGAGGTGCAATCATCGCGGGACTGCCGTTCGCAACCGCAAACAATGTGCCGCAAGCTCTCGAACGAATGCGGGGCCAGGAGTTGCCCGAGGCCAAAAAGCTTGGGCAGATCGCCCGATCGGCGTCGAGCCACGCGGGTCCATGGCCCTCACTGTCCGTCTGGCACGGCACCAACGATGCGACGGTCAGCCGGAAGAACGCCCGCGCTATCGTTGATCAATGGCGTGAACTGCATGGTTTGCCAGAGAACCCGCACAAATCTGAGATCGTTCGTGGTCATCCACACCATGTTTGGCGCGATCAGAGCGGACGCGATGTCATCGAAGAATATCAAGTCCAAGGCTTAGGCCAAGGCACGCCGCTGAGCACC
>Ga0247822_10002370_pt1 | contig 11992 bp, 10 predicted proteins | sample 13C_Cellulose_Da_FD_192423 | JGI IMG/M metagenome (GOLD analysis project Ga0247822, IMG submission 192423) | Soil microbial communities from agricultural site in Penn Yan, New York, United States - 13C_Cellulose_Day30 | ecosystem: Environmental > Terrestrial > Soil > Agricultural land | place...
CGACGTACGGCTTGCACACCGCGACGAGGTCCGCGGCCGGGAACGCGTCGCGCGCGGCGCGGATCGCGGGCGTGGCCATCACCACGTCGCCGACCCAGTTCGGCAGGAATAGCGCGATTCGCTTCACATCTCGCCCCACAGTAGGCGACTCGCTCCGCGAGTCGCTCTGAGTCACTCGCGGAGCGAGTGACCTACTTTCGCATCAGGCCGCCTTCATGCGCTCGATCAGGTTGGTCGTCGAGAAGCCGTCGCGGAGGTCCGCGAGGTGGACGCGGCCGCCGCAGCCCTCGACGAACTCCGCGCCCACGACCTCCGACTTCCGGTAGTCCGCGCCCTTCACCAGCACGTCCGGCCGCACCGCCTTGATGAGCGCGAGCGGGGTCGCGTCCGCGAAGATCGTGACGAAGTCCACGTCCTGCAACCCGGCCAGCACGAGCGCGCGGGCCTCGACCGCGTTCAGCGGCCGGTTCGGCCCCTTCAGTTGCCGGATGCTCGAATCGCTGTTCAGGCCGACGACGAGGCAGTCCGCCTGCCGCCGCGCCTCCGCGAGGTACTGCACGTGGCCCGCGTGGAGCACGTCGAAGCACCCGTTCGTGAACGCGACCCGCTGACCCGCGGCGCGACGCCGGTCCAACTCCGCGACGAGCGACGGCAGCCCGACCACCTTTGCCGCGCCGGGCACGCGCTCCGCGGCGCGGAACGGGGCGTGCAGCAGGTCCGCGAGGATCTCCTCGCGCGAGACCGTCGCGACGCCGATCTTCTCGACTTCCAACCCGCCCGCGACGTTCGCCAGCCGGATCGCGGCGTCGTAGTCCGCCCCGGCCGCGAGCGCGAGGCCGAGCGACGCCATGACCATGTCGCCGGCGCCGGTGATGTCGTAGACGTGTCGCGGGCGCGTGGGGAAGATCTGGGAGCGGCCGTCGCGGTGCGCGAGGGCCATGCCGTCCTTGTCGAGCGTGACGATCCCCGCTTCAAGGTCGAAGCGGTCGCGGAGTTCGGCCGCGGCCGCGAGTGCCTGCTCGTTCGTGGCGATGGTGCGGCCGGTCGCGAGCCCGGCTTCGAGGCGGTTCGGCGTCATGCTCGAACAGCCGCGGTACTTGGAGTAGTCGCCGCCGCGAGTCGGGTCCGCGACCACGCGGACGCCGCGGACCTTCGCGGCCGCGATCACCCGCGCGAGGAGCGCGGGCGTGCAGACGCCCTTGTCGTAGTCGCTGACGAGGACGAGGTCGGTGTCGCGCAGTTTCTCCGCCACGACCGCAGCGAGTTCGCGCTCCACGTCGCCGGTCACCGGCTCGCGGTTCTCGTAATCGACGCGGATCATCTGCTGCGGGTGGCGGGCCTGCGCGCGGCCGATGTACCGCTCCTTCACCGTGGTCGGCCGCCCCGCGTCCGTGACCACGCCCTCCGCGTCCACGCCGAGGTCGGTGAGGATCTGACGGGCGCGGAGTCCGTCGGGGTCGCGGCCCGCGACCCCGACGAGACTCGTCCGCGCGCCGAGCGCCTGGAGCATCGTCGCGACGCTGCTTGCGCCGCCGAGCCGCTCCTCGCGCGTGTCGGCGCGGAGCAGGATCACGGGCGCTTCCTGGCTGATGCGCTCCGCGTTGCCCCACACGTAGCGGTCGAGCATCACGTCCCCGACCACCAGCACCCGCGGGGCGCCGAGTCGCTGCACGAGTTCGACCAGATCAGACATTCCGCGCTCCGACTAACGTACAGCCGTGCCCGTTGCTTACCGCGTCACCGCGACGCCCGGAGGGCCGCTCTTCACCCCGAAGGGGTGGGAGTTCTCAGCCCAGGGCGAGCCGAAGCCGACGCCCTGGGTAACGATGCGAATGACCCCGCAGGCTGAAGGCCTGCGACAGGCCTTGTCGCACCCCTTCAGGGTGCGAAGCACTTCCGGTCCATTTCCCAGGGCGTTGCCCTGGGCTAAGGACTCCCACCCCTTCGGGGTGAAAGCCGTCCAAACTCGGCGGCCACGCTTTCACGCGGCGCGTGATACTCCGTTGTCGCTCGCGGCCAACTTCGCGGTCACCGCCATGTGCCACAGCGGGATGAGCAATTCGTGGTGGCCGATGATCTCGATCCCTTCCGACCCCGGCCGGCGCAGCACGTTCATCCCCGTGCGGTACTTCGACTCCTTGTCGAAGTTCACGCACACGAGGCCGTCGAGGTCGTGCCCGAAGTTCCGTACCACCGCGACAGCCTTGAGGAACACTTCCGGCATCACCACCGCGGACCCGAGATTCAGGTAGACGCCGCCGCCGAGCCGCGAGACGACCGTGCAGAAGATGCGGAAGTCGAGCATCGACGCCTCGCCCAGCGCCGCGCCCGACACTTGCGGGTGCATGTGGACGATGTCGGTGCCCAGTGCGACGTGGATCGTGCAGGGAATGCCCGCGCGGTACGCGGCCAGCACGAGACTCGCTTCGGGGTGCTTGCAACCCGCGCGATCCAGGTACGCGCCGAGCGCGCGGCCAAGGCCCGTCTCGTTCCGCGAGCCTTCGGCCGCGGCCGCGGCGAACGCGTCGGCCGTCTCGCGGGCCATGCCGAACCGTCCAGCGTGGAGTTGTGCCCCGACGTCCTCGCTCGTGTGCCCGCTGTACGCGAGCTCGAAGTCGTGGATCGCAGCCGAGCCGTTCATCGCGACGGACGTGACGACGCCGCGGTTGATGAGGTCGATGAGGTACGGGGCGCAGCCGGTCTTGATGACGTGCCCGCCGAGCGCGACCGCGACCGACTTCCCCTCGCGGCTCGCGCGGACGACGTGGTCGCGCACGCGGCGGAGTTCGTTCGCCGCGAGTTGCTTCGGGAGCGTGTCGAGGAAGTCCGCGAGTGGCGTCGTGGGCGCGGCGGGGCGGCCGAGGTCCGCGACCGACACCTTGCTCGGCCGCGACTGCAGGTCGTAGGTGCGGAGACCGCTCAGGTCGAATGGTCGCATCCGTGCAACTCGTAGTGGCTCGTCGTTACTCGGCGTCGGCGGCCGGTGCGATCCGTCGCAGCGCCGCGTCGAACTCGTCTCGCCCGTCGCGGAAGGTCAGCCCGATCCGCACTGCCCGCAGCGGCCGGCCCGCGAAGTCCGCGAGCCGCAGTTTCACCCAGTCCTTCTGCGTCGTCGCGACCGTCGCGTCGGCAGGCAGTCTCTCGGCCCAGCGCGTCAGGTCGTCCACGTCCTCGCGCGTGTAGTTGTGGTGGTCCGGGAACGCCCGGAACTCCACGACTCGCGCGCCGAGCGATTCGAGCGTCGCGCGGAACGCGGCCGGGTTCCCGATCCCGCAGAACCCCGCGACCGCCTTCCCGCGTAGCGTCTCCACCGCCTCAGGTACCTCGCCGCCGATCAACTCGGTCGGCCTGTGCTCCGTCGTCGCGACCGGCTTGCCGGGAAACCGCCGTGCGAGCCAGCCGCGGATCGCCTCGACTTCCCCGGCAGTCACCTGATCGCACCGCGTCAACACGATCGCGCCGGCCCGCTTCAGGCCGCCCGCGGGCTCGCGGAGCGTGCCGCGCGGGAACAGGTGGTCGTGTGTCGGCGGTCGGGTCGCGTCGATTAACACCACGTCGAGGTCGCGGAGCAACCGGCGGTGCTGGAAGCCGTCGTCCAGCACGAGCAGTTCGGCCTCCAGTTCCTCCGCGGCGGTGTTCGCCAGTTCCACCCGGTCCGCACCCTGCAGGTGCGGCACGTCGGGCAGGTTCTCTTCGAGGACCATCGCCTCGTCGTTTCGCCCGGCCTCGCCGCCGTACCCGCGGCTGAGGATCGCGACCTGGATCCCGAGGTCGCGATACAGCCGCGCGACGTACTCGACGCACGGCGTCTTGCCCGTCCCGCCGAGCGTCAGGTTACCCACGCTGACGACCAGCACCGGCGCGCGGTGCGTCCGCTTCCAGCCGCGCGTGAACAGCGCGTTCCGCGTGCGCACGCCGAGGCCGTACGGCCAGCTCGCGAGCCGCAACCCGAGGCGGGCGAGGATCGCGAGCGGCCCGCGGCGCTCGCCGCGCACGATCGCGAGCCACGCATCCTCCACGGTCGCCTCGGCAGGTCCGGTGAAATCGGCGGGGGAGTGTAGCGGCGGGGTCGCGGGCGTGTCAACCGCGGTCGCGCGGGAGGAGGCCCCGACTCTCATGCTTTTGCGCTTGCACCCGGCGACCGGCGCCGGAAGATGCACATTCCGGGACGACGGCTCTCGCCCCGGGTCGCTCACCACCCGTTCTACGAGGTACTCGCGATGCGCACCAAACTGCTGGCCGCGGCGCTGCTAGTGGCGGTCGCCGCCCCCGCCGGGGCCGCCGAACTGACGAAGGGCACCCCCGAGCTGAAGTCCGCGACGGCGCTGGCGTTCGGGCCCAACGGACTGCTGTTCGTGGGCGACCCGCTCGGCGCGACCGTGTTCGCCATCGACACCGGCGACGCCAAGCCCGCCGGGGCGAAGGACGTGACCGTCGAGAAGATCGACGAGAAGGTCGCGGCCACGCTCGGCGTGACCGCGAAGGACGTCCGCATCGGCGACGTGAAGGTGAACCCGGCCAGCGGCAACGTGTACCTGGCCGTGACCCGCGGCACCGGCGCCGGCGAGCCGGCGCTGCTCCGCGTGAACCGCGGGACCGGCGCCGTCGAGGCCGTCGTCCTCAAGGACGTGCCGTTCGCCAAGGTCGCGATCCCCAACCCGTTCGACCCCAAGCCGGGCGCCCGCGGCACCCGCGCCGACAGCATCACCGGCATGGCCTTCATCGACGGCCGCCTGTTCATCGCCGGCCTGTCCAGCGAGGAGTTCGCCAGCACCCTCCGGGCCATCCCCTACCCGTTCAAGGACACCGACAAGGGCGCGGGCATCGAGATCTACCACGGCGCCCACGGCAAGATCGAGACCCACGCGCCGATCAAGGCGTTCACGCCGTACAAGATCGACAAGGTCGATCACATCATGGCCTCCTACACCTGCACCCCGCTCGTCAAGATCCCCGTCAGCGAGCTGAAGCCGGGCGCGAAGGTGAAGGGCACCACGATCGCCGAGCTGGGCAACCGCAACCAGCCGATCGACATGATCGCGTACACGAAGGACGGCAAGGACTACCTCCTCTCGTCGAACACGGCCCACGGCGTCCTCAAGATCCCGACCACCGACTTCGCCAGCGCCGCCCCCATCTCGACCCGGATCACCGAGACCGCGGGCGTGAAGGCCGAGAAGGTCACCGACCTCAAGGACGTGACGCAGCTCGACAAGCTCGACGAGACGCGGATGGTCATCCTCACCGGCAAGCCCGGCGCGGGCTTCGACCTCAAGACCGTCCCGCTGCCGTAATGGGACGACGCCGGCGAACCCCGGACGCGAGTCCGGGGGTGTTGCTGTCCAGGTTCAGCACCCCCGGACTGGCGTCCGGGGTTCGCCACAATCCCACCCCCGGACTCGCGTCCGGGGTTCGCCAGAACCGGGGGGCTCGCGCCCCCCGTTCCCCATTCTGGGGCCGACCACCATGCGCTTCCTCCTCTGCCTTCCCCTCGCACTCGCACTCGCACTCACACTCCGCGCCGACGACCGGCCGGCGGTCGCCCTGGTGACGCCGAAGGCCGGCGGGCCGGCCGCGGTCGAAGTGTCGGGGCTGCCGAAGGAACTCCGCGAGCGGTTGAAGGCCGCGAAGCCCGCGGACTGGCACCCGGTGTTCCGCGTGGTCGTCGCCGGCGGCACCGAGGCGGAGTTGCTCGCCCGCCCCGCGATGGCCGGCACCTACGCCCTCACCGACGCCGGCGCCCGCTTCGAGCCGCAGTTCGCCCTCGTCCCCGGCCGCGAGTACGTCGCGATCGTCCACGACGCGCCGGGCGGAAAGCCGGTTCTGACTACGGTCGCGCTGCCGAAGCCGCCGCCGACGCCGCGCGTCGCGGTCACCGCGGTGTACCCGTCCGCGAGCCGCCTCCCCGAGAACACGCTCCGCTTCTACGTCCACTTCTCCGGCGAGGTCGCCCGCGGCGGCGTGTACCGCCACCTCAAGCTCGTCCGCGACGACGGCGTCGAGGTGAAAGACCCCTTCCTCGAACTTGAGGAGGAACTGTGGTCGGCCGACGGCCGGCGGCTGACGGTCCTGTTCCACCCGGGCCGCGTGAAGCGCGAACTCGTCCCGCGGCAGGAGGAGGGGCCGATCCTGGAGGAGGGGCGAACCTACACGCTCGCGGTGTCGGACAAGTGGGAGGACACGGAGGGCCGGCCGCTCGCCGCGGGCTTCCGGAAGACGTTCACTGCGGGGCCGCCGGACGACCAGCCGATCGACCTGGCCCACTGGGCGCTGGTGTCGCCGCGGGCGAACACCGACGCGCCGCTGGTCGTGCGGCTGCACAAGCCGCTGGACCACGGCCTGCTGAACCGCGCGGTGTGGGTCGAAGACGCGGCCGGCAAGCCGGTCGCGGGCACGTTCACGGTCGGCGGCGGCGAGCGCGTGCTGACGTTCGCCCCCGCCAAGCCGTGGGCCCGCGGCGACTACAAGCTCGTCGCCCAGACGCGGCTGGAGGACGTGTGCGGCAACCGCGTCGGCGAGCCGTTCGAGGTGGACGTGTTCAAGCCCGTCACGCCGAAGATCGAGGCCCGGACCGCGGACCGCCCGTTCCGCGTGCGTTGAAGTCGCCCCGCAGGCCGGGTATCGTGGGGGTAGTGTGGCTCAGGAACGGAGGGAGGCCATGACGAAAGTCCCACTCGAAGGGGCGGCGCTGGAGAAGCTCCGCGAGGTCAACAAGCGCGTGGAAATCTGCGACCCGGAGGGCCGCATCGTCGGGTACTTCGAGCCGAGTATCTACGCCGGTCAGGTCATCCCGCCCGAGCCGACCGAGGAAGAGCTGGCAGAGGCCGAAGAGGGAGAGGGCTACACCCTGGCCGAGGTTCTCGCGTACCTCAAGACCCTGGAGAAGAAGTGAACTTCCGGGTCGTCTGGACGCGAGCCGCCCGCGACCAACTGGCAAGTGTGTGGCTCGCACACCCCGATCGGGCGGGCGTCACGGCCGCCGCGCACCGGATCGACGGGCTACTCGGTCGCGACCCCGCGGGCCAGGGTGAAGAACGGCCGAACGACCGCCGGATCATGTTCGAGTCCCCACTCGTGGTGATCTACCGGATCGACGCCGCGAACAACAAGGTCGTCGTCAGTCACGTCCGCCGGTATTGACGCAGGTCGGCATGAGTACCCCCGACAGCCTCACCCACCCCGTGTTCGGCGAGATCCGCTGGGACGAGCAGTCCGGGTGGTGGTACGCGCAAGTCCGCGACGCGGCCGGCGAGTGGCTCGACGTGTTCATCGAACCCGACGAGGGCGACCGGATCGCGGCCGTCGAGCCGGCAGCCGAGTTGTACCGCCGGGCACTCAAGGCCGAGCGGCGCATCATCAAGGCCGCGATTCGCGACTAGTTGCTCGAACTCTACAACGAAACTTGGCGGCGGGGAAATGACCGCAAGCTCACCGCCGGCCAACTCCTCGACCGACTCGAGTTCGTTTACATCGGGCTGCGGCCGACGTGGGACAGCCCGATCGTTTTGAGCTACGCCGCGGGCGAACTGTTCGGCGGGCACTCCGTTGACGTCGAGGTCGATGCCGATCTCCAAGTGACCGACACCGACCTCGTCGGGTAGCCTACTATTTCACCACTCTCAGGATCGGCTCCAGCGCCCAGCGGAAGGTGCCCGAGAGCTGCGCGGCCAGCAGGCCCATCGTCGGGATCACGTAGGTGACGAACGCGCCGGTGAATCCGCTGTCGAGCGACAGCTTCCCGGACGAGCTCGCGACGCGGCTCACCGTCTGGTCGCGCGTCATGTCCACGAACACGTACACCACCACGCCCAGCCCCACGCCCACCAGTCCGAGCAGGAACACGAGCAGCAGACGCTCCGGGTGGAACGGGTACGACGTGGCCGACACGAGTAGGAGCGACGAGCACACCAGCACCGCGAGCATCAGGCTGCGGAGCTGGATGAAGAACTGCGCGAGGTAGTTCACCAGCTGCGTCGCGACCAACTCCTCCGCCCGCGGCACCCACGCCGGCTCGCCCGCGTCGGCCGCGGCCGGCGTGCCGCCGAACGCCTCGTCGGTCGGCAGCGACTTCCACCGCGGGGCCAGCGCCTGAAGACCCTGCGCCGCCGAGTCCGACAGCACGCCGCGCAGCGCCGCCTCCGCGGCCGGGTCGTGCGGCTTGCCGCGGGCCGGGTTCGTGTACTCGCGCAGCAGACGCTCGGCCTCGTCGGCCGACGGCGCGAGGTTCCGCACCGCGTCCGGCGCGGCCGGGTCGGCCTTCGCCGCGTCGGCCAGCAGGCGGAGCTGGTGGGTCGTGATCTGCAGCATCAGCGGCTGCGCGGACTGCGAGTAGAGCGTCTTCGTCACCATCCCCGCGACGCGCGCCGGCAGCCGCGAGAACACACGCATCAGCGGCAACTCCGCCAGGCTGCCGAGCAACTGCTTCGTCTGCCGCCACAGCAGGAACATCTGCAGCGTCGTCAGCGCCGCGAACGCGTAGATCCCGCCGAACCCGACCGCGAACGCCGCGTCCCACACGTCGCCCTCGACCGTCGGCAGCGAGTCCGCCCACACCGTCCCGCCCGCGATCCCCAGCCCGACGAACAGGCCGACCAGCGGCAGCCGGTACCGCTTCCAGAACCGCCCCGGCGTCATCTCCACCTTCAGCCGCCGGTCCTGGTCGGTCAGGTGGTCGAACGTGCGGTCCGGGTCGCTCGGGAACGGCGACGGCACCCGGCTCCGCCGCGCCAACTCCCGCCGCTCCAGTTGGAAGTACGCGCCCGCGGTCACCGCGGTGCACATCAGGAACAGCGGCGTCAGCGGCGAGAGGCCCGACGCCAGGTCCACCGCGCGGGCGAAGAACAGCGCCCGGTGCGGCCCGTCGGCCAGCCACCAGAACCGGTACAGGAACAGCGCCGCGAACGCGACCAGGCCCGCGACCAGCGCCAGGTTGATCGCGTCCCACTTCCACCGCCGCGCGTCCGGCGTCCCGCCCCGCGTGCGCAGGAACCCCACGCCACGCATCGCCGTGGCCAGGAACAGCAGCCACGCCACCCCCGCGCCGGCGACCGCCGCGAGGTCGGTCGGCGACCGGAACCCGCCCTGCTCCAGCCGCGCCGACGCGACGGCCGCCACCACCGTCGTCAGCACCATCTGCGCGCCGAGCATCACCGTGCGGAACACCGCGGCGTACGCGGCCGGGCCGGCCGTCGCGTCCGCCGACCAGATCCCGCTGCCGCGCCACACCTTCACCAGCAGCACGGCCCACAGCACGCCCAGCGCCAGCCCCGCGAGCGAGACCGAGCCGGGGTACGTCATCCGCACCGGCGGCGGGGCCGTTGCCTCGGGCTTCCGCCACATCGAGCCGTTCGCGTCGTCGTACCCGGTGAACAGTTGCAGTGGGACGAGCGTGCCGTTGGGCGCGACCATGCTCACCCACACCGGCGGTCGGTCGTTGGGCACGTCCGGGCCGGTCGCGAACCCGGGCGGGCCGTACTCGAGCATCTGGTCCGGCTGGCCGAGGACGGCCAGCGTCGCGTTGTAGTACCCCTGCGCCGCGGCGCTCGACATCAGGAGCCGCTCGGGCGCGGTCGGCTGCACCCAGCGCTGGTTCGGCGGGTACAGCGGGTACGTCGAGCCGACGACCACGCCCTTCATGTGGTACAGGTAGTCCGGGTGGGCCAGCAGCAGGTCGCCCTGGGTCACGAACACCTGCACGTCCGGGCAGAACTCGCGGATGAGGCGGACGAGGAAGAGCTTGTCGCGGGTGTCGGTGGCGACGACGCCGACGTAGCGGAACCGCTCGCGGGAGATGGTGGACAGGATGTTCGCGAGCACCGCGTTGTTCGCCGCCGTGGTCGCCGTCCCGCCCTGGGCGGGCACGCCCTCGGACGTGCCGCCCGCGTCCTCGAACCCGGCCAGCGAGACGACCGCCCCGGGCTGCAGGCCGGCCTGCTCGTCCTTCCGGCGGAACGCCTGCGCGTACTCCGACTTCAGCCGCGACACGTGCATCGGGAAGCGGAGCAGGACGATGTCGTTGTGGTCGCCGAAGGCCGCGAACTGCTTGCCGAACCCGGTGTTCGACTCCGTCAGGATCGCGACCCGCCCCGGCAGGTTCTTCTCCACCTGCGCCGAGATCGCGTCGCCGGCCCGCGCCCCGTCCCGCTCCGCGAGGAAGTGCAGGACCGCGTTCAGTTGCACCCGGCCCGACGCGATCGTCGAGGCGAGTTCGACCTTCTCCGGCCCCCACTGTCCGCGGAAGAACTCCTTCACCCGCATCCCGGACGCGTTCCCGGCCACGATGCGGAACCGGGACGGCCGCTTCGACTCCCGCCACGACGCGTAGTCCACCCCGCGCAGCCAGTCGTCGATCAGGAACTGGAGCGACGTCTGCGACCCGGTGAAGTAGGGGCCGACGACGCGGACTGGGTCGTCGGGCTGGACGCCGGACTGCGCGATGGTGGTCAGGCTCTTCCAGAACGCCCGCTTGTGGATGCCGCCGAGGGGCGTCTCGCCCACCAGGAAGACGACGCACAGGCCGGGTTGCTTGACGCCGCGGTTCACGTCCTTGCCGTGGCGGAACAGGAGAACGCCGGGCATGTGGTCGTGCAGGTCGGGCTGGGGCGGCTGGCCGGCCGGGGGAGCGGGCTTCTTTCGGTCCACCTCCCACGGCAGCCACGCCCGGTCGAGCAGGTAGCCGTCCTTCTGCTGCACGGCCCGCTGGATCGCGTCCACCGCCTGGTCGAACGCGTACCCGAACGGCGAGTCGATCGGGTCGGGCACGGTCGCGATCAGGAACTCGGTGCGGTACCCGTGGACCTCGCGGCCGAGGTCCTCCGGCCCCCACTGCCCCTCGCTGGCCGCGTGGAACTCCTCGACCGGCTTGAGCAGCGGGTTCGTGTTCGGCGTCTTCGCCTTGGCCGGGTCCGGCTGGTCCTGCTTCACGACCGGCTTGGGCGCCTCCTTGCCCGCGTTGTTGACCGCGGGCGTGCCCACCGCGTACAGGCCCATCAGCCCGGACAGGATGATCCACGGCAGCGACTGCGACTTGCCGGAGTCGGACTTATCGGGTTCGGACATGGGAGTACTGTGACCGTGAGGCGGTGCCGTATTTCGGGGCGGTACTCTACCCAAGCGCCCGCCCGCGACGCAACCGCGACCCGGCTTCAGGGTAGGCCGGCACTCCGTGACGGCCCGTGGAGACGCCCCCGGTCACGAAGGCCGCGCACCGGAAGCGTCATCGCGGGCCGCCGCGGAGCGTCGGCCTACCTTGAAACTCGGCCGGCGCTCCGCTGTTCGCCTTTCCTTGACTCGCAGCCGGTCGTAGCGCACGGAATCGGTTGGACCTTCCGGGCGCCGCCCCACCCGCGACAACCCGCCGATCCGCACCCACGCCGCCCCGGCGGCGCGCGGTCGCATCCCCGTTCCCTTCTCCGCGCCGGGAAATCGAGAAGTTCGCTTCTCAAAATGTGTGGTTGCATCCTTGCATCCTTGCATCCTTGAGAAGCGCAAGCGGTTTTCGAGGGGTGTTCCGCCGGTCAAGGATGCAACCTTCCGCTCCGACCCGGACGCGGCGACGTGTCCTTTCCCGCAACCGTTATCCCCCGGCCGCCCGCGGCGTGGTACAACAGTGGGCGAATTCCCACACCGGCGGGGGTCGGCGATGCTTGCCGTGTTCCAGTGCGTGGCCGAGGCGGTCAAGAACAAGGGCTTCCGCGGGCTGTGCGACATGGTGCCCGGCGGTCAGTACCTGCTCGACGTCGCGGGCGACGCGCTGCGACTAATGCGCGAGCGGCGGCGCGCGGCGGAACTCCGCGAGGAGATGGCCCGCGTCGCGGCGGCGTCCGTCGAGGAGGCGAGGCGGGCGGCAGCGGAGGTGGCCCGCGCCGTCGCGAAGGAGGCGACGCCCGACGAACTGGTCGCGCTCGAACTGTACCTGACGCAAATCCCGGGGGCCGTCCGCGCGTCGCTGAAGCGGGCCGACGACCCCTCGGGCCGGACGATGCCACCGGAC
>Ga0247822_10002371_pt1 | contig 11992 bp, 10 predicted proteins | sample 13C_Cellulose_Da_FD_192423 | JGI IMG/M metagenome (GOLD analysis project Ga0247822, IMG submission 192423) | Soil microbial communities from agricultural site in Penn Yan, New York, United States - 13C_Cellulose_Day30 | ecosystem: Environmental > Terrestrial > Soil > Agricultural land | place...
GGGTTACCCGGGGAAAGGGCCGCGGCCAAACGGGAGCTTGAGTCCACCCATGCCCCCGGTCTTCCCCACCGTCTTCATGACCTTCTGCATCTGCTTGAACTGGTTCAGCAGCACGTTCACTTCCTGTACCGAGCGGCCGGAGCCTTTGGCGATCCGGAGGCGGCGCTGCCCGTTGATGATGTCGGGATTGGCGCGCTCCTTCGGCGTCATCGAGAGCACCATGGCCTCGACCTGCTTCATCTTCTTGTCGTCGACCTTGGCCGCCTGGAGCATGGCCGGATTCATCCCCGGCAGCAGGCCCAGCACGTTCTTGAGCGGCCCCATCTTCTGCATCTGCCGCATGGCGCCGAGGAAGTCCTCGAGGTCGAGCCCCTTCTTCGAGGTGACCTTCTTCGCCAGCCGCTCGGCTTCCTTCTCGTCGACCGCGCCCTGCGCCTTCTCGACCAGCGAGAGGATGTCGCCCTGCTGGAGGATCCGCCCGGCCAGACGGTCGGGGTGGAACGGCTCCAGCGCGTCCAGCTTCTCGCCCACGCCGATGTACTTGATCGGCGCGTGGGTGGCGCCGTAGATCGAGAGCGCCGCGCCGCCCCGCGCGTCACCGTCCATCTTGGTCAGGATCACGCCGGTGATGCCTAGGGCGTCGTGAAAGCCCTTGGCGATCCGGACGGCGTCCTGGCCGGTCATGCCGTCGGCGACGAGCAGAATCTCGTGCGGCTTGATCGCGCCCTTGAGCTTGACCAGCTCGCCCATCATCTCGTCGTCGATCTGCAGCCGGCCGGCGGTGTCCACCAGGACCGTGCGCGCCCGCGCCTTGCCCGCCGCCGCGATGCCGTCGCGCACGATCTTCACCACGTCCTTCGAGCCCGTGTCGCCGTGGACGCCGACGTCGACCTGCCGGCCGAGCGTCTGCAGCTGCTCGATGGCCGCGGGGCGGTAGACGTCAGCCGCGACCAGGAACGGGGCTTTCTGCTCGGTCTTGAGCCGCCGCGCAAGCTTGCCCGCGGTGGTGGTCTTGCCCGACCCCTGGAGCCCGACGAGCAGAATGACCGTCGGCGGCACGGTAGCGTGGACGATGGGCGCCTGCCGCTCGCCCAGCATCACCACGAGCTCGTCGTAGACGATCTTGACCAGCTGGTGCCCCGGCCGCACGTCGGCCAAGGCGTTCTGGCCGATAGCCTTGGCCTGAACCCGCTCAAGGAAGTCGCGGGTGAGATCGAAGCTCACGTCGGCCTCGAGGAGGATCCGACGGATCTCCCGAAGCCCTTCCCTGACCGCGTCTTCCGTAAGAACGCCCCGCCCCGTGAGGGACCGGAGCGTGGCGGTGAGTTTTCCGGACAGCTCGTCGAACATAAGCCTAGAAGGATAACACGCTTACGGTGTCGGATCAACCGGGCCTGAAAGGTGCCGGTTGTCACCCTGAGCGGAGCGAAGGGGGCCATTCCGCCTCGTTCAGGCTGACATACCTGCGCACCGCCCTACCGCCCTACCGCCTTACCGCCTTACCGTTTACCCCCATGACCGCCCCTCAGCCCCGTGCCGTGCCGATCCCCCAGGTCGCCGACGCGGAGGCGAAGCAGCTCCAGCTCGACCGCATGAAGCGCCGGGCGACGGGCCTGCTCGTCGTCATGAGCGCCGTGTTCCTGGTGACCCTCATCCTGGAGCCGCAGCATCCCTGGCTTGGCTACGTTCGCGCGACGGCGGAGGCGGCGATGGTCGGTGGCCTCGCCGACTGGTTCGCGATCACGGCGCTGTTCCGCCATCCGCTCAACATCCCGATCCCCCACACCGCCATCATCCCCAACCGTAAGGACCGAATCGGGCGCACCCTCGGAAACTTCGTCCAGCACAACTTTCTCTCCCCGGAGGTCCTCGGGCCCCGGCTCCTCGCGCTCCAGCCGAGCGGCCGCGCAGCCGAGTGGCTCCGGCGGCCGGAGCACGCGCGCTCGCTCTCGACTCACGCGGCGTCCGCGCTTCGGAGCGCCACCGACGTGGTACGCGACGAGGACGTGCACGGCCTCCTCGAGCGCAGCGTGATCGAGCCGCTGCGCCAGCGCTCGATCGCGCCGGTGCTGGCCAAGGGGCTCGTCCTGCTCACCGCCGGCGATCGCCACCAGCAGCTGCTGGACCGGGTGATCCACGGCCTCGCCGGTCTGATCGTCCGAAACGAGGAGTTCATCCGGGAGCGCATTCACGAGGAGAGCCCCTGGTGGGTGCCGGGCTTCGTGGACGAGCAGGTACACGGCAAGGTGATCGCCGGCATCCAGCACACACTGATCGAGGTCTCCTCCGATCCCCACCACCCTCTCCGCAGGCAGTTCGACGAGCTGCTCACCGACTGGATCGTGCGGCTGCAGGACTCTCCCGAAGTGATCGCGCGCGCCGATGCGGTGAAGCAGCAGCTCTTCGACAACCCCACCAGCCGCGGACTGAGCGCCTCCCTCTGGACCGAGGTCAAGCGGGTGCTCGACCGTCAGTCCGAGCCGGCGCCGACCGACGCGCCCGGAGCCCTGGAGCGTGGACTCATCGCGCTGGCCGACGCCGCGCTGGAGGACGAGGCGCTCCTGGCCAAGCTGGACCACTGGATCGTGGACGCGGTGCTCCGGGTGGTGGAGCAGCACCGGCACGAGGTGGGCGCGCTCATCGAGCACACGGTGCGCACCTGGGATCCGGGGGAGACATCGCGCCGGCTGGAGCTCGCCGTCGGGCGGGACCTGCAGTTCGTGCGGATCAACGGGACCCTGGTCGGCGGTCTCGTCGGACTTCTTCTCTACACCATCTCGCGTCTCGCGGGATACAGCGGCCTTTGATTTCTGATTGTCATCCCTCGCTACGCTCGGGACGACACTAGCGGACTGTCACCTCCGGCAGCGCCTTCCACCTCCCCCATGTCTCCGGCGCGAGCACGTACCGCGTCGCCGGCCGCCTCCCCACCGTGAGCGAGTCGAGTGCGGACCGGTAGCCGCGCTTGGCCGTATGGCGAAGCGCCGCCGCGCTGCGCATGAACCGCTCGACCGACCGGGCGTCGTCCCAGACGACGTACCACACCAGGGCCGGCCCCTCGGCCGGCTGGTAGAGCCGGTAGCGGTCCCCGCCCCATCCGATCGGCAGCACGGTCTGCACCTCGTCCGATCCGGCCAGCGTGGCGAGGATCACCCGGATCTCGGCCTCCCCGAGCACGTCCTCGTACACCACACCGGATTCCTTGGGAAATGCCATCGGCACCGGCACGTCGCCCCGGGCGTAACGCTCGGGGTGGAGCACCTGCTCGGTCGAGACCGGCATCAGCGGGCCGTAGGGCATCGACCCCGGCCGCTCGCTCTCCCACCAGTGCATGAACTCGGCGCCCTGGAGGTAGGGAAAGATCAGCGTCTCCCGCAGGACCAGCGGCGCGCGGCGGAAGACCGGCATGGTGGACTGCTGCCGACGCACCTGCTCCCGGTACATATCCCAGAACTGCGGGTTCTGCGCCACGTCGTGGCCCGGCGCGAGCACCTCGAGCGAGGCCAGTGTCGCCTGGCCCTCGAGGATCGCCTGCGCCGCCGACAGGCGGTCGTTGTTCTCCCGGGCGTCGAGAATGGAATCGAGCGGGAGATGTTGACCCTGGAGCGCATGGATGAGCTCGTGGGCCAGCACCAGGCTGAGCTGGGTGCGGTCCGCGCCCTCTACGCCGAAGAGCGTGGCAGAGTCCGGATCGTAGAAGCCCGCGACCTGCTCGGTGTAGAGATCGATCAGCAGAGGCCGGAGCTGCAGTGTGTCGGGTAGCAGGCCGAAGAGGCGATACGTCGTCTCCAGCCCGTGCAGCCGCTTGGGTGGCAGCTCCTCGTCCAGCTTGCGGATCAGGTACGCGCGTACCTGGTCCTTGCTCCGCATCGCCGAGCGAGGCGGCGAGGTGAACCGAAGCCCGGTGGCCCGCTCGACCGGCCCTCGCAGGCTGTCCACCAGCCGCGCCAGGTCCTGTTCGCTCTTGGCCTGGGTCTGGCGCGCCTCGCCCCGGCAGGCGCCGAGCGTCAGCGCGCACGCGACGAGAAGCCCGACCACCCGTCTCACAGGCCCAGCCCCGGCGCGATTTCGGCGAAGATCTCGCGCACTCGCTCGAACCCGCCGGTGAAGCCGAGCAGGATCGCCGCGATGCTGAGGCCGACGCCGAAAGGGAGGTAGCCGTGGGCGCTGAGCTCCTCGGTATTCTCCGGAGACGCCTCGACGGTGCGGCGCCGGGCCAAGGCCAGGGCGCCGGCGCCCAGCCCGATGCCGAGCATGAGGCTGCCCCACCCCGCGCGTCCGATCATGATGCCGACCGCCGCGCCGAGCAGCCCCCACACCTGCGCGATCGGCCCGTGCAGCACTCGTTTGGGTACCATGAACGAGAGGTAGTAAGCGGCGCCGGCTCCGAGCGTCCCGTGGAAGATCGTCCGCAGCACGCTACCGATCACGCCCGCGTGCACGGCCACACCCATGAGACCTCCCAGCACGAGCCCGCCCGCGATCAGCACGAACACTCTCCTCCAGCGGAGCCCGGGCGACACCGCGGTCGTCTGCTGATCGCCGGCGCTCGGCTCGGGGCCCCTGCCGCGGCGCAGCGACGCCGCCACGTGCAGCACGATGCCCACGAAGGCGCCCAGCGCGAGGACCGGCCACACCGACTCCCAGCCGAAAAACGCCCCGACCATCCCCATCAGCGCGCAGTCGCCCCCGCCCATCGCCTCCTGACCGAGCGCCAGCTCCGTCAGCTCTCCGACCAGGAGCACCAGGCCGGCCCCGAACAAGGCACCTCGCAAGGCGTCCGCCAGTCCTGCCGGGTCCGGCCAGGCCGCGAAGGCGAGGGCGAGCGCGGTGCCGCCGATGGAGAACTCGTGGGGAATAATGAATGCCCGGCTGTCACTCACGGCGATTCCGAGCAGGAGAGTGGACGCCACCGCGAGCTGCAGGGCCACGAGCGTCGGGCCCAGCAGCGCAACCGCCCCACCCCAGAGGAGCGCGGTGGCGGCCTCGATCGCCGGATACATCGGCGAGATCGGCAGTCCGCACCCCGAGCATCTGCCGCGCAGGAAGAGCCAGGAGAAGATCGGAATGTTCTCGTACCAGCGTATCTCGTGCCCGCACCGGGGGCAGCGTGAGGGCGGATGCATCACCGACTGCTTCGGCTCCGCGCCCCACCGGAGGATGCAGACGTTGAGGAAGCTGCCGAGCGCCGCACCGAGCAGCGCAAACCAGGCGACGAACACCCATGGGGGCAGCTCTGCATCACTCCACACGCGCGACCTCACGAAGCAGGATGGCGGCGGCAATCGCCACGTTGAGCGACTCCGCTCCCGGCGCGAGGCGGATCGCCACTCGGCGCCTTGCGGCGGCCTGGAGTGACGAACCGACACCCGCGCCTTCGTTTCCCACGATCAGTCCCACCGGAGCGGCATGCCCTCGTGCGGCTCCCGGCTCCAGCGGCTCCCCGTCGGCTTCGGCGATCCAGAGCTCCACCTTGCGCTCGCCGGCCCACGCGAGAAGCTCGTCCACGGTTCCCGCGACAGCGGGCAGCCGAAAGAGCGCGCCCATGCTCCCGCGCACCACCTTCGGGCTGGTGAGCTCCGCCGTTCCCTTCAGCGCGACCACTCCCGCCGCACCGAGACCGAGCGCCGAGCGCAGGATCGTGCCGACGTTGCCGGGATCCTGTACCCCGTCGAGCACGAGGACCGGTCGACCCGGCGCCACCGGAATATCCGTCATCGTCCAGCGGCGCGGCTCCACCACGACCACCACACCCTGAGGGTGCTCCGTGTCGGCGAGCGCGGCGAGCTCGCTCTCGCTCACGGGCTCGATCCGCACCGCGCGTCGTTCGAGCGCGCTCTTGAGGGCCCTCCCGCGGGTGGTAGCTTCCAGCGCGGGCGATATCGCGGCCCCACGGAGCGGCAGCTCGGCGGCGAGCGCCTCTTCCACCAGACGCACGCCCTCCGCGAGGGCCAGTCCCCGCCGCTCGCGGCCGCGACGCCGGTGCAGGTCGCGGATCATCGTCCTCAGAGGGCTCGTCATGGCCATGCTCGTCCCATGAAGATCGTGCTGACGATCGCGGGATCGGACTCCGGCGGCGGTGCCGGCATCCAGGCCGACCTCAAGACCTTCCACCAGTTCGGCGTGTTCGGCACCTCGGTCATCGTCGCCCTTACCGCGCAGAATACTCGGGGCGTCAATGCGGTGGAGACCGTCTCCGAGGACATGGTCGCCGCGCAGCTTGCCGCACTGGCCGACGACCTCCCGCCGGCGGCGCTCAAGACCGGCATGCTCGCCGATGTGACCATCGCGAGGCTGGTCGGCAAGGCGATCCGCCAGTACGGATGGTCGCCGCTGGTGGTGGATCCGGTCATGGTGTCCACCTCCGGGCATCGGCTGCTCACGCCGGAGGCCGAAGACGTCGTGCGCGAGAGCCTGCTTCCACTCGCGGCCCTGGTCACACCCAACCTCGACGAGGCCGCCATTCTCACCGGCCGCGCCGTGCACGACGAGGCCTCGATGGCCCGTGCCGGCGAGACGCTCCTCAGCTACGGGGCCGGCGCCGCGTTGGTGAAGGGGGGTCACCTCGCGGGCGACGAGATCACCGACCTGCTCATTACGGTCGAGGGGACCCGCGTCTTCCGCCGGGCGCGAGTGGAGACGAGCTCCACCCACGGGACCGGATGCACGCTTTCGGCCGCGGTCACCGCGGGGCTCGCGCTCGGGCGGGACCTGGAGACGTCGGTGGCGGATGCCCTCGACTACGTCCACCGCGCCATCGCCGCCGCGCCGGGGCTCGGCGGGGGGCACGGGCCGCTGGACCACACGGTGCCGCTGTCATCCCGAAACACCCTGTCATCCCGAGCGTAGCGAGGGATCTTGCCGGTGCGGACAAGATCCCTCGCTACGCTCGGGATGACAGGTTCGACAGCCGTCCAACCACCCCCTCGACCAGCCGCTGCAGATCCCCGGCCACCCGTGCCGCCACCTCGATGACGTCCGCGTGGCTCAACCGCTCCCCCGTGATGCCGGCGGCCGGATTCGTGATCGTCGAGAAGGCCAGACAGCGCACACCTCTCGCCCGAGCGGCGATCACCTCGACGGCGGTGGACATCCCCACCGCGTCCGCGCCCATCCGCTCCGCCATCCGTATCTCCGCCGGTGTCTCGTAGCTCGGCCCAAGCCCCTGGAGATAGACCCCCTCCTCCAGCGGGATCCGCCGCTCCCGCGCCACCTCGCGAGCCAGCGCGCGCAGCTCGCCCTCGTAGGGGTCCGACATGTCGGGGAAGCGCTCTTCTCCGGGCAGGAGCGGTCCGATCAGCGGATTCCTGAAGGTGAGGTTGACGTGGTCCGCGATCATCATGAGCGCGCCGCGGCTGAAGGTGCGCCGGATCCCGCCGGCCGCATTGGTCAGGATCAGGGTCCGGACCCCGAGCGTCGCCATGGCTCTGACCGGCAGGACGACGGTCTCCGCGGAATGGCCCTCGTACAGGTGGAATCGGCCGCTCTGCACCAGCAGCGGAGTGCCGCCGAGCGTGCCGGCCACCAGCTCGCCCTGGTGGCCCACGATCGTCGTCGCGGGGAATCCGGCGATCTCGCTGTAGGGAGCCCGTCGCGGCCTCTCGAGACGCTGAGCGAGAGGGCCGAGGCCGCTGCCCAGCACGATGGCGACCTCGGGAACCGCGCCGAGCCGGTCCGCGATGGAGCGCGCCGCCCGCTCCACGCGCTCGGCGGAGGTGCCGGGAGCAGCGGTCACAGCAGGATGCCGGCGATCGTCGCCGAGAGGAAGTTCGCCAGGGTTCCGGCGATCATCGCGCGGAAGCCCAGCCGGGCGAGGTCGTGTTTCCGCTCTGGCGCCAGCGCCCCGATGCCGCCCAGCTGGATGCCGACCGAGCTGAAGTTGGCGAAACCCGCCAGGGCGAACGAGGCGATGGTGAAGGAGCGGGGATCGAGCGACTCGCGCATGGGGCCGAGCTGGGCGTAGGCGATGAACTCGTTCAGCACCATGCGGGTGCCGAGGAGACCACCGATGACCCCGCTGTCGTGCCAGGGCACGCCCATGAGGAACGCCACCGGTCGGAAGATCCAGCCCAGCACCGTCTGCAGGTCGGGAGGAAACCAGGGCAGCCACCCGTGCACCACGCCGAAGCCGCCGTTCAGCAGAGCCACCAGCGCGATGAACGAGACCAGCATCGCCATCACGTTCAGCATCAGATGCAGGCCTTCGCCGGTTCCCCGCGCGGCCGCATCCACCAGGTTCACGTCCGTCTTCGGAATGTCGAGCCGTACGTTGCCGTAGGTTTCCGGCGTCTCCGTCTCCGGCTCCATCAGCTTCGACATGAGGATCGTGCCCGGGGCGGTCATGATCACTGCGGTGAGCAGGTGCCTCGCCTCGATGCCGAAGGCGATGTACGCCGCCATGATGGACCCCGAGATGTGGGCCATCCCCGAGGTCATCACGGTCATCAGCTCGGAGCGCGTCATCCGGGGGAGGAACGGCCGGATGGTCAGCGGCGCTTCGGTCTGACCCATGAAGATCGAGGCCGCCACATTCAGGCTCTCCGCGCCGCTCGCCCCCATGATCCGGCTCATGACCGCCGCGAAGGCGCGCACGATCACTTGCATGACCCCGAGGTAGTACATGATCGCGAAGAGCGCGGAAACGAAGATGATGGCGGGGAGAATCTGGAAGGCGAAGATCACGCCGAGACTCGAGTTCGGTTTGCCCAGCTCCCCGAACACGAACTCCGATCCGACGTAGGAATAGTGCAGGATGGTGGTCACGATCTCGCCGAGACGGCGGAAGAGCACCTGCCCCACCGGCACCCGCAACACGAAGATCGCGAAGGCCACCTGGAGACCCAGCCCCCACGCGACCACGCGCCAGCGGATGCTCCGGCGATTCCGCGACAGGGCGAACCCGATCCCGATGATCGCCGCCAGCCCCACGAGCCCGGTCAGCCGGGTTCCCAGGCTGGCTCCTGTCGAGAGCTCAGGCGGGACGAATCCGGACGGAGCGGAGTCGGTCGACGTGGCGGCCTGCACCTGCGGCGCGATCGCCCCCCATCCTTTGCCGACCAATCCCGGCACTATCCAGGAGCCGGCCACCGCCAGCGCGCACAGCCCCAGGGCGAGCAGTGCCCGCCCCCTCATTGGACAGTCTCCAGCTCACTCCGCACCTCGGCGCACAGCGCGCGCCGCTCGGGCCAGGGAAGAAACGCACCGGCGAAGGCATCGAGGATCATGCGGTCGATCTCCTCACGGGTGAAGCCGAGCGCGGTGTGAGCGATCCAGTACTCGTCGCTCAGCGTGACGCCGCACATGAGCCAGCCGTCGGTGCAGAGGGTGACGGCCACCCCTTCATTGAAGTACTGCCGCACCGGGTGATCCGCGGCGCTGGGTGCCGCGTGGGTCTGCACGTTGCTGGTGACGTTGATCTCGATCAGGATGCGCCGGTCGCGCACGAAGCCGAGCAGTGCGGGATCCTCGTAGAGCCTGGTGCCGTGGCCGATGCGATGCGCATGGCATCGGCGGATCGCGTCGGCGATGGATGCGGCGCCCGCGGCCTCGCCCGCATGCACCGTGATGCCGAGGTTGCCCTCCAGCGCGGCGTCGAAGGCGGCCGCGTGCGCACCCGCGGGCCGACCCGCCTCTCCGCCCGCGAGATCGAACGCCACCACCCCGCGGTCGCGGTAGGCTACCGACAGCCGCGCGATCTCGAGCGAGACGGCGGGATCGTAATGGCGCAGCGAGCAGTTGATGACCCGGGTCACGACCCCGAAGTCGCGCTCGCCCCGCGCCAGGCCGGCCAGCTCCGCCTCGAGCGCCCGCTCCATCGAGAGCCCCTGACGCCGGCTCAGCCAGGGGCAGTAGCGGACCTCGAGGTAGCGGATGCGATCCCGCGCCGCGTCCTCCACCATCTCGTAGGAGACCCGCTCGATCGCCTCCGCGTTCTGGAGCAGCGGGATGGTGTACTCGAACCGCTGGAGATAGTCCTCGAGATTGGCCGCGTTGTCCACCCGCATGAAGCGGCGGAGCTGTACCGGGTCCCGTGTGGGCAGCGCGAATCCCGCAGCGTCGGCCAGCTCGATCATCGTCTCCGGTCGTAGCGCGGCATCGAGGTGGGTGTGCAGCTCCGCCTTGGGCAGCCGGCCGATCAGCTCACGCGTGAGCATCGCGCTCCTCGGCGGTGCGGCGCGCGCTCACCACGACCCGCAGAATCGAGCCCTCGGCGAGCGTCGCATCCGGCGTCACCTCGATCCCGCGGGCATCGGTCACGTAGGCGGAGCCGGCGGCGAGCTTCCTCTCCAGCTCCGCGTCGAGCGCCCGCACCGCGGCCCGGACGTCCGCGCCGGTATCGACCTCGAGTGGAACCCCGTTGACGAAGACGCGCATGCGGCCGCTCAGCGACGGGTGGATTGGAACGCGGACGAGGCTCCGACCTCGACCGGTTGGGGGAGGCGCCGAAGGTAGGCGGCGACGGCCTCCGAGTCCAGCAACCCCACCCGCTCCACCGGAGCAGCGGCCAGCATGGTGAGCCCGCCCGCGCCCGCGGCCGTCGCGTCGTCGGTGGCCAGGGTGTAGCTCTCGTTCGCCTTCACCTTCTTCCCGCCGACCAGGGTGACCTCCTTCAGGCGCTGCCCGGCCGGCGCGCGCGGATCGTAGCGGACCACGCCCCCGGCGAGATGGACGGAGGGCTGGTCGCCTGCGTCCAGCGCACGCTCGAGCAGCGCCCGAACCTGCGTGCCGCTCAGGGTGAGCCGCACCAGGTCGGCGCCCGCCGGCTCGACCGCCCTGAGTCGAGCCAATGTCACGGGGCCTGCCGGCAGGTCCGCGTAAATGGAGGCCTCCCGCACGAGGCCGAGATCCGCCCGGGCCAGGTTGCGCCGCGCCTCCGCGATCATGCCACCCAACGCGTGCTCGCTCCCCGTGCGCGTGAGGGGACTCTTGAGCTGCGCCACCGGCCGGCGCGCCAGGCTGTCTCGCCGGCGCGTGAAGGTATCCAGCGTGGCGGCGATATGCGTGCCCGGCGGTGCCGGGCCCGGATCGATCCGCTCGATGCTGGTCTGGACCTCCACTCCGCCTGCCGCGGTCTTCACCAGATCGGCGATCGCCAGCGATCCAGGGCCCGCGACACCCAACACCGGTATGCCGGCGATTCTAGTCTGAACTGTATCCACACCATCGCCGCCGAGGATGAGACCGACCCCACTGCCGCGAAGCTCCCCGGCCAGGTGGAGCAACTCCTCGTCGCCGGCGTGGACGATGAGAATGGTGAGCGACGGCTTCGCCGCCCGCGCTTCGGCGAGCGCCGCGTGGAGACCCAGCTCGCCGGCGCCGAACCGGAGCCCGGCGGTGCGCTCCGGCGGCTGGCGCTGCTTGGTGTCGGGGGTGACGTAGCCGAGGACCGCGACCCGCAGGCCCGCCGTGTCGAGGATGGTGCGAGGAGCGAGCCACGCCGGGCGGTGTCCCGTGGCGCTGTCGAACACGTTGGCGGCGAGCCAGGTGAACCGCGACTCGGCGACACGCTTCGGCAGCGAGTCGGCGGACCGGTCGAAGTCGCGCTCGGCCAGCGCCGAGGCGGCGAGCCCCATGCCGTTGAGCACCGGCACCTCGGCGCGACCGGTGACGGCGCCGCCGCCATCGAGGCGCAGCGTGGGGCACTCGCACCCGGCGGCAAGGCTGTCCATCGCGTGCGCGAGCGTGCCGACCGATTCGAGCCGGCCGTGCAGCCCGGCGGTCCCGAAGACGCGGAGGAGCAGGCTGTCACCGCCGGAAACCGGCAGCGGTGCGAGCTCGATCCCGTAGATCTTGAAGACGGCCTTCTCCGCCATCTCGGGCACGATCCGCCAGTTCGAGGGGACGACGTGAAGCGGGTCGAGCTTGTGCCGGGCGAGATCTTCCTCCAACAGCTCCCGGATCCACTCCCCGCGATCGTAGACCACCGGGGCGTGCGCCACCATCGAGTAGCCCCCCGCGCCGCTCTGACGGTGACTGTTGAGCGCCATCGTGA
>Ga0247822_10002374_pt1 | contig 11989 bp, 14 predicted proteins | sample 13C_Cellulose_Da_FD_192423 | JGI IMG/M metagenome (GOLD analysis project Ga0247822, IMG submission 192423) | Soil microbial communities from agricultural site in Penn Yan, New York, United States - 13C_Cellulose_Day30 | ecosystem: Environmental > Terrestrial > Soil > Agricultural land | place...
CGCCGCACGGCGCGCGTCAGCATCAGCATCTCGTCGAGCGACACCTCGCGCGTGGTCCCGTAGCCGAGCACCACGTTCGCGCCGGAGTCGCCCACGAGCACGATGTCCACGCCGGCGGCTTCGGCGGCGCGGGCCGCGGCGACGTCATAGGCGGTGACCATCACGATCGGCTGGCGGCCGAGCTTGAGCGCACCGATGCGGGCGATCCGCTCGGCGGAGCCCTCGGGGCGCTTCGTGGTGGGGGAGTCTGCGAAGGTATGCGAGCTCAATCCGGTACCTGGATGAGAATGTTGTCGATGAGCCGAACAGGTCCCACCGGTGCGGCGATCGCGACGAGCGTCGCGCCGTGCAGCGTCTCCGGCTCCTCCAGCGTCCGCGCGTCGACCGCGGCCACGTACTCCGGCTCCACGCCGCGCTCGCGCATCGCGGCCGTCGCGGCGGCGGTGACGTCCGCCGCGCGGCGCACGCCCGCGGCCACCGCCGCGGCGGCGGCATCGAGCCCCGCCTTGAGCGCCAGCGCGCGCACGCGATCGTCCGGGGCGAGGCGCACGTTGCGGCTCGACATCGCGAGGCCGTCGGGCTCGCGCACGGTGGGACACACTTCCACGCGCAGCGGAAAATCGAGATCGCGCGCCATGCGGCGCACCACGAGCGCCTGCTGCGCATCCTTCTGGCCGAAGTAGGCCACGTCGGGCGCGACGATGTTGAAGAGCTTCGCCACGACCGTCGCGACGCCGCGGAAGTGCACCGGACCGCGGTGCGCCCCCTCGAGCGGCTCGCTCACGCCGCTCACGGTCACGTCGGTGGCGAAGCCCTCGGGATACATCTCGTCCGCGGCGGGCGCGAAGACGAGATCCACGCCGACCGTCGCCGCCATCGCGAGGTCGCGCGCCTCGTCGCGCGGGTAGTTCGCGAGGTCCGACGCCTGGTTGAACTGGGTCGGGTTCACGAAGATGCTCACGACGACGAAACCGCAGTCGGCACGCGCCTGGCGCATCAGCGAGAGGTGGCCTTCGTGAAAGGCGCCCATCGTCGCGACGAACCCGATGCGCGCGCCGCCCGCACGGGCGGCGGCGACTGCGGCGCGCACTTCCGCGATGGTGCGCGCGACGCGCGGCATCACCTGCACGGGGGTCGGGGCTGCGCCGGTCGTCATGCGGGATCCAGCGTCGCCGGAACAGCCGCCTCGCGCGCTGCCCGCGAGGCGGCGGCGAGCACGCGCGTGCGCTCGGCGAGCACGTCCCACATCGGCAGCAGCTCTGGGGCGCGGGACGCGATCGCCTGCCGCTGCCGCTCCACGGTCACGTCGTCGCCGCGCACGATGGGGCCCGTGAGTGCCACCGCCGCGCCGTGACGCGCCCACGAGTCGACGGCGCCCTTCACGAGCGGCGCGAGCAGGCCGCGATCGATCGTGAGCGACGCCATGAGCCGCTCGGCCTCCCCCTCGAGCGTCGTGAGGAAGTTGGACGCCATCGACGCCGCCGCGTGGTAGAGCGCGCGATCCTCGTCGCGCACCGTCGCCACCCGCATCCCGAGCACGTGCGCGATGCGCTCGCCCGCCGCGACCGCGCGCGGCGACGTGCCGGAGACGACGGAGCCGGCGCCGGCGAATACGGTGTCGATGCCGGTCACCGAGAGCAGCGGATGGATGATGAACGCCTCACGCGCACCGAGGAGGGAGATCGGCGCCGACGCCGAGCAGTGGGCGAGGAGCGGGCCGGCGGGGATGGTGCGGGCCGCCGCCTCGATCGCCGAGTCGGACACCGCGAGGATGACGACGGCGGCGTCCGCCGGGGGGAGCTCGCCGCGGCCGAGCGGGCCGATGACGCGCGCTCCCGCAGCGGCCAGCGCCGCCGCCAGCGCAGTCCCGACGCGCCCGCGACCGACGATCGCTACTGACTCTTGCATGGCCGGAAGATACTGCCGCGGTCAGTCACGATCTACGCGGTCGCGGCAGCTAGGCCGCGGCTTCCTCGCGCGTGCCCGCCACGCGCTCGAGGAGCGCGACGATCTCGTTCACCGTGGTGACGCCCTTGTCGCGCGCATACCAGCGGCGGATCTCGCGATAGCGCTCCTCGGCGGGGAGCTTCAGCCCCTCGGTGAGCACCCACTCCTGGAGCTGCGTCGGACGCGGACCCCACCAGCCGAGCTCCTCGAAGTTCTCGTCGAGGATCATGACGACGGGGATCGAGCGCGCGGTCCCGGTGAGGTGCGCGTCCATCAGGTCGGGATTGGCGTCGCGCCCCAGCGAGCGGAGGTCGATGCCGGCCTCTTCGGCGAGCCGGGCGACGAAGGGGACGGTGTTCACCGCGTCGCCGCACCAGTCCTCGTTGAGGACGAGCAAGTGGACGGTTCTGCCGAGGCGGCGGACACGGGCGACGGCGTCGGGGGAGACGCGGGCGAGCCTGGCCTGGGCGGTCCAGAGCTCCCGGTTCTCCTTCGCCGCGTCGATGAATGCGCGAAACGATGCAGCGGCGAGAAAGCGGTCCTGCATGGTCATGCTTGTAAACTAATGTCTGGACCGGAGTTATGCGGCAGGGTGCCAGCCACCACGCAACCATGTAGATTCCCGCGCGTCCCGCGCGCTCTGCGCGCCCGACCCACCGCCTTCGCCTTCCCGACCGCCTCATGGCTGCTCATCACCACGAACACGTCGACCGCTACATCCCCGCCAAGACCAACGAGGGCTGGGGTGTCGTCGGACTCGTCGCGCTTCTCACCGCGATCTGCATCGCCGGCGCGACCTATCTGTACCAGACCACCTACAAGCACCCGACGGACGTGCGGATGGAAGCCGCAGGGGCGCAGACGCCGGCGGCCGGCGCCGCGCACTGAGTACGGTCGGCATGAGGGCGTTCGCGGTCGGCAGCCACGCCGACCGCCGAACGCTCCTCTGGCCTTCTCCTTCCCCGCACGACAAGTTGCCCGAATGACCTGGCTCGAGTACGGCGGGCGACTTCGCAAGCTCCCCGAGGGCACGACCGTGATCGGCGGGGGCCCCGAGTCGGCGCTGATCCTCGAGGACGCCGACCTCATGCCGCGCCACGTCATCCTGCATCCCCGTGCAGGCCACGTCGAAGTCGCGGCATTCTCGCCCGACGTCGTCGTCTGCGTGTCGGGGCGGCAGATCGGGACCGACGCCTGGTCGGCGCAATACGGCGAACCCATCCAGGCGGGCTCCGCCACTTTCCATGTCTGGGCCGAGCAGCCCGCGCAGCATCTCGCCGAGCCCGCGGCCATTCCACGCGCCTATCTCGTCGACGACCGCCAGGCAGTCGCCTGGCCGCTCGACCGGATCGCCACCTCGATCGGCCGCTCCTCGGCCAACGCCATCCGGCTGACGGATCCCACCGCCTCCCGCTTCCATGCGCAGGTCCGTCGGGAAGCCGGCGGCTTCGCGCTCCACGTCATGGGGTCGGCCGGGGGCGCGATCAACGGGCGGCGAACCTCCGCGCCCACGATGCTCGCGGACGGCGACGTCGTGGAGATGGCCTACGCGAGCTTCCGCTTCACGTACGGTCCGGTACCGGACGGGGTCAGGATCATTCCGGTCGAGGTGGGGACGAGCCCTGAGATGACGGAGCGTCCGACGTCGGTGCGGGAGCGGATCAGCCTTGCCCAGCCACGCCCTGCCCCGCCCCCGGTGATCCTCCGGACCGCCGTGGTCCTCGGGGTCGTCACCGCGGTGGCCGCCGCCCTCGCTGCGCTCGCGCTCCTGCTCTGAGCTGCTCCGGAATCCGGGCGTACCCGCCGCCCTGAAATCCGACTAAGTTTCTCTTCTATAAGAAATTGCGGCGCGCCCGGGTCGTGAATTCTCCGACCGCGATGGACGCGACGCACCTCGGGCGGCATCGCGTATGCCCGCCAGGGAGCCCCAGCGAGGCCCCAGGAGCAGCCATGAGTTCGTCGATCGACGCACTGATCACAAAGGAATACCAGCACGGTTTCGTGACCGACGTCGAGTCGGACACGATCCCGCCCGGCCTCAACGAGGACGTCGTCCGTCTCGTCTCGTCCAAGAAGAACGAGCCGGAATGGATGGTCGAGTGGCGCCTCAAGGCGTTCCGCCGCTGGCAGACGATGAAGGAGCCGCACTGGCTCAACGGTCACTACGACCCGATCGACTACGAATCGCAGAGCTACTACTCGGCGCCGAAGTCGGTGAAGCCGCTGCAGTCGCTCGACGAGGTCGATCCGGAGCTCCTGCGGACCTACGAGAAGCTCGGCATCCCGCTGAACGAGCAGAAGGTGCTCGCCGGCGTCGCCGTCGACGCGATCTTCGACTCGGTCTCGGTCGGCACGACGATGAAGGAGGAGCTGGCGAGCCACGGGATCATCTTCTGCTCGCTGGGCGAGGCGCTCAAGGAGCACCCCGAGCTCGTCCGGCAGTACCTGGGCTCTGTCGTCCCGTACAGCGACAACTTCTTCGCCGCGCTGAACGCGGCCGTGTTCTCCGACGGCTCGTTCGTGTACATCCCGAAGGGGGTGCGCTGCCCGGTGGAGCTGAGCACGTACTTCCGCATCAACGCCGAGAACACGGGGCAGTTCGAGCGGACGCTGATCGTCGCCGACGAGGGCTCGTACGTCAGCTACCTCGAGGGGTGCACGGCGCCGAAGCGCTCGACCAACCAGCTCCATGCCGCGGTCGTCGAGATCGTCGCGCTGAAGGGAGCGACGGTGAAGTACTCGACCGTACAGAACTGGTACGCAGGCGACGCCGATGGCGTCGGCGGCATCTACAACTTCGTCACGAAGCGCGGCAAGGCGTTCGAGAACGCGAAGATCTCGTGGACGCAGGTGGAGACCGGCAGCGCGATCACGTGGAAGTACCCGTCGGTGATCCTGCAGGGGGACAACTCGGTCGGCGAGTTCTATTCGGTGGCGGTCGTGAACAACCACCAGCAGGCCGACACGGGGACGAAGATGATCCACATCGGCCGCAACACGAAGTCCACGATCGTCTCGAAGGGCATCTCCGCCGGGCAGGGGCAGAACTCCTACCGCGGCAAGGTGCAGGTGCTCCCGAAGGCCGAGGGCGCGCGCAACTACACGCAGTGCGACTCGATGCTCGTGGGCAACCGCTGCGGGGCGCACACCTTCCCGTACGTGGAGGTGGGCAACAGCAGCGCGGTGCTCGAGCACGAGGCGTCCACGTCGAAGATCGGCGAGGACCAGATCTTCTACCTCAAGCAGCGCGGGATCACCGCCGAGCAGGCGGTGTCGATGATCGTGAGCGGGTTCTGCAAGGAAGTGTTCCAGGAGCTGCCGATGGAGTTCGCGCTGGAAGCGCAGCAGCTGCTGGGGATCACGCTCGAGGGTAGCGTGGGGTGATGGAACGGTCGGCGTCGGGCGATCGGCGAGACTGCCGACCGCGAACGTCCCCGCGCCGACCGCCGAGCTCCGAACGCCGAACACATATAAGGACCACATGTCTCTTCTCGAAATCAGCGACCTCCGCGCCAGCATCGGCGACAAGGAAATCCTCCGCGGCATCTCGCTCACGGTGAACCCGGGCGAGGTCCACGCGATCATGGGACCGAACGGCTCCGGCAAGAGCACGCTGGCCCAGGTGCTCGCGGGACATCCCGCGTACGAGGTGACCGGCGGCTCGATCACCTACAAGGGGACGGACCTCCTCGAGCTCGAGCCCGAGGAGCGCGCCCAGCAGGGCGTCTTCCTCGCGTTCCAGTACCCGGTGGAGATTCCCGGCGTGTCGAACGCGTACTTCCTCCGCACCGCGTACAACGCGATGCGTCAGGCGCGCGGCGAGGACGAGGTGGACCCCATCGAGTTCGCCGACCTGATGGAGGAGCGCCTCCAGGTCGTCGAGATGGACCCGGCGATGCTGACGCGCTCCGTGAACACCGGCTTCTCGGGCGGCGAGAAGAAGCGCAACGAGATCCTCCAGATGGCGGTGCTGCAGCCGACGCTCGCGGTGCTCGACGAGACCGATTCCGGGCTCGACATCGACGCGCTGCGCATCGTCGCCGACGGCGTGAACAAGCTGAAGCGCCCCGACAGCGCGACGATCGTCGTGACGCACTACCAGCGGCTCCTCAACTACATCGTGCCCGACTACGTGCACGTGCTGGCGCAGGGACGGATCGTGAAGTCCGGCGGCAAGGAGCTCGCCCTGGAGCTCGAGGAGCGCGGCTACGACTGGATCCTCGAGGGCGCCGGCGCGGGAGCGGGAGCGTGACGACGGCGGTGCAGGACCGCGTCGCGCCCCGCGACACCGGGCGCGCGCCCGACGCCTACCTCCGCGACTTCGCCGCCGCGCTCGATGCAGCGGCGAACCAGCCGGCGTGGGCCACGGCGCTGCGGCGCGCCGGCCACGAAGCCTTCGCGAAGCACGGCTTCCCGACCACCAAGGTCGAGGACTGGCACTTCACGAGCGTCGCGCGGATCGCCGAGTCGGACTTCATGGCGCTCACGGCGCCCGGCGGCGAGGTGACGGCGACGGACGTGGCGCGCTTCACCTTCGGGCAGACCGACTGGCACACGATGGTGTTCGTGAACGGCTGCTACTCCCCCGAGCTCTCCTGGCTTCCGGGGCTGCCGGCCGGCGTGCGGGTGCTCCCCTTCCAGGCGGCGCTGCGCGAGATGCCGGAGCTGATGGAGCGGCACGTCGGGAAGATCACCGCCATGGACGATCCGGCGCAGACCTTCACGGCGCTGAACACGATGTACATGAACGACGGGGCCGTGATCCACATCCCCGCCGATACCGTCGTCGACCGGCCCATCCACCTGCTGTTCATCACCGATGCGATGGCGGCGCGCGGGATCATGCATCCGCGCAACCTCATCGTGGCCGACCGGCACGCGCAGGCGCGGGTCATCGAGACCTACGCGGCCACCGGCGACGCGCACTACTTCACGAACGCGGTCACCGAGGTCGCGGTCGCGGACGGCGCGACGCTGTACCACCTCAAGCTGCAGCGGGAGAGCTCGCGCGCGTTCCACGTGAGCACCACCGAGGCGACGCAGGCGCGGGACAGTCACTTCATCTCGTTCTCGTTCGGCATCGGCGCGGACCTCTCCCGCTCCAACATCTACTCGCGGCTCGCCGGCGAGGGGTGCGGCGCGACGATGAACGGGCTCTACCTGCTCGACGGCTCGCAGCACATGGACCACCAGACGAACATCGTCCACGTGGAGCCCAACTGCTTCAGCCGCGAGCTGTACAAGGGAATCCTCGACGGCCGCTCGCACGGGGTGTTCAACGGCAAGGTGTACGTGTACCCCGAGGCGCAGAAGACGGACGGGAAGCAGACGAACAACACGCTGCTCCTCAGCCCCACGGCGCAGATCGACACGAAGCCGCAGCTCGAGATCTTTGCGGACGACGTGAAGTGCACGCACGGTGCGACCGTCGGCCAGATCGACCAGACGGCACTGTTCTACATGAAGAGCCGCGGCGTGGACGCCGTCCTCGCCCGCCAGCTGCTCACCTACGCCTTCGCGGCCGACGCCCTCGAGACCATCGAGCTCGACGCGATCCGGACAGGACTCGAGGAGCTGGTGCTGAAGCGGTATACCGCCTCCGAATAGCGCTGCGGGCTACGGGCTACGGGCTGCGGACTGACTGCACACGCCGTTGGCCCGTAGCCCGTAGCCCGTAGCCCGTAGCCCGCACCCCGCACCCGCATGTCCAATCTCGACGCCCTCTACCAGGAAATCATCCTCGAGCACAACCGTCGCCCGAAGAACCACGGCGCGATGGAAGGGGCGGATCGCGAGCTGCGGGGGCGGAATCCCAGCTGCGGCGACTCGCTGACGCTCTGGGTGAAGTTCGACGGAGACGTGGTCGCCGACGCCCGCTTCGTCGGCGAGGGATGCGCGATCTCCAAGGCGTCGGCCTCCATGATGACCGCGGCAGTCAAGGGGAAGTCGCGGGCCGAGGCCGAAGCGCTGTTCGAGCAGGTGCACCGCATGCTCACCGGCACGCTCCCCGAGGCCGAGCGCAAGCCGCTCGGCGCGCTGGCCGCGCTGGCCGGGGTGGCGCGATTCCCCAATCGGGTGAAGTGCGCGAGCATGGCCTGGCACACGCTCCACGAGGCACTGCACACACCGAGCGCCGGCGGCGCACCGCCCGCGCCCACCGGATAGGAATCAGCGAAGTGGCCGAGTTCGAAGCAGTCGCGAAGGTCGAGGACGTCCCCGAGGGTGGCATGCTGCCGGCACGCAAGCGAACCGGCGAGCCGCTCTGTCTCTTCAGGCTCGACGGGGAGATCGGCGCGGTGCTCGACCGCTGCACGCACGCGGAGTTCGCGATGAGCGACGGCGCCCTGCATGCCCGCGGCGAGGTCGAGTGCGTCTGGCACGGCGCACGCTTCGACTGCTGGACGGGACGCGTGACGAAAGGCCCCGCCGACGAGCCGCTGCCGGTGTTCGAGGTGAAGGTCGAGGGAGACACCATCTACGTCGGGCGGCAGCGTCCGCCCGGGAGCCCGCGATGAGCAGCACGACCGTCCGCAGCCCGCAACCTACAGCCCGCACCACGGCGCTCGCGGCGCGATCGGATTTTCCGCTGCTCGCCAATCACCCCGGGCTGCACTACCTCGACTCCGCTGCAACGGCGCAGAAGCCGGCCGCGGTGCTCGACGCGATGCGCGCCTACTACGAGCACGACAACGCGAATCCCCATCGCGGCGCGTACGACCTCTCGGCACGCGCGACGCAGCGGTACCACGATGCGCGCCTCGCGATCGCGCGGTTCCTCGGCGTCGCCGATCCCGACTGCCTGATCTTCACCCGCGGCACCACCGAGGCGATCAACCTCGTCGCCAGCGCCTGGGGACGCGCCAACGTGCAGGCCGGGGACGAGATCGTCGTCACCGCGCTCGAGCACCACGCGAACTTCGTCCCCTGGCAGCAGCTCGCGATCGAGCGCGGCGCGACCTTCCGCATCGTCGCCATCGACGACGAGGGACGCATCGACCTCGACGACCTCCGGCAGCAGCTCTCGCCCCGCACGCGCGTCGTCGCCTTCGGGCACGTCTCCAACGCGCTCGGCACCATCAATCCCGTGCGTGAGATCGCCGCGCTCGCGAAGCAGGTCGGTGCGCTCGTGGTGGTGGATGGGGCGCAGGGCGCGCCGCACCTCCAGGTGCGCTGGAGCGAGCTCGAGGCGGCGGGTGTCGATCTCTACGCGTTCAGCGGCCACAAGATGGCCGGCCCCATGGGGATCGGGGGGTTGATCGGCCGGCGCGCCGTCCTCGAGGCGATGCCGCCCTACCAGACCGGCGGTGACATGATCGACTTCGTCGGCGACGAGGAGACGACGTGGAACGTGCTCCCGCACAAGCTCGAGGCGGGGACCCCCAACGTCGCCGATGCCGTGGGGCTCGCTGCCGCCTGCGAGTACCTCGCCTCGCTCGGGATGGAGGCGGTGCGCGCACACGAGGTCGAGCTGGTGCGCCTCGCGATGACGCGCCTGGGAGCGATCCCCGGCGTACAGCTCCATGGCCCGCGCGATCCGGAGCAGCGCAGCGGGGTCGTGTCGTTCACGGTCGAGGGGATCCACCCGCACGACCTCGCGTCGATCCTCGACGGCGCCGGCGTGTGCGTGCGCGCGGGGCACCACTGCGCCCAGCCGCTCATGCGCCGCCTCTGCGTTCCAGCGACCGCGCGCGCCTCGTTCTACGTGTACTCCGACGCCGCCGACGTCGATGCGCTGGTGCGCGGCGTGGAGCGCGCCCGGGAGATGTTCGGCGTCTGACCGCCCATGGCGCCCGTCAGTGCCGGGATCCTGCTCTATCGCCGGAACGAGGCCGGCCCGGAGGTGCTGCTCGTGCACTTCGGCGGCCCCTTCTGGCAGCGCAAGGACGCCGGTGCCTGGGCGATCCCCAAGGGACTGATCGAACCCGGCGAGGACGCCGCCACCGCCGCCCGCCGCGAGTTCGAGGAGGAGCTGGGCTCCGCCGTCACCGGTGATCTCCAGCCCCTCCCGCGCATCCGGCAGAAGGGGGGCAAGTGGGTCGAGGCGTTCGCGGTCGAAGGCGACCTCGACGCGGATGCGATCGTCAGCAACACCGTGTCGATCGAGTGGCCGCCGCGCAGCGGGAGATTCCGCGACTACCCCGAGGTGGATCGCGCGGAGTGGTTCACCATGGCCGAGGCGCGGGTGAAGATGCTCCCCAGCCAGCTGCCGCTGCTCGACGCGCTGGGCGACCTGCTGAAGTGACCTGCGCGCAGCGGGCCGGGCCGCGGCACCCGACGCGGCGGGATTCGTGCAACAGGCCGGCGCTGGTCGGGTAGGACCCGGGATCACCCTTGCTGCGGACCGGTCATGCGCCTTCGTACATCTCTCTTCCCGCTCATCGCCCTCGTCGCTGCCATCGGGGCATTCACGGCCTGTGGCACCCCGGCGGCCCGCACCGGCGACCCTCGGATCCAGGGGACATCGCCACGTGACACGGCGTTCGTGCGTCCGCTGTACGGCCCCACGTGGACGCTCGTCCACCTGCGCGGCGCCGTCGCCCCCACGGGAGCCGGCGGCCGCCCGGTGACGCTGATCTTCTACAGCGGCACGCAGCGGACGGCCGCCGGGTTCGCCGGGTGCAACCGCTGGTCGAGCACCTATACCATCGCGCCGCCGGACAGCATCGCGTTCACGGCGCCCATCGCCACGAAGATGGCCTGCGACCAGGGGATGCAGCTCGAGACCGACTTCCTCGCGCTGATCACGCGCGCCTCGCGCATCGCGCGGCGGGATTCGACGCTGGTGCTGAAGACGCCGATGGGCGACAGCGCGGTGTTCGTCGCCCGGGACGAGTAGCCACGCATCCCGCGCCCGCTTGCGTGGCCACTGGACCCGCAGGCGGGCGCGGGAGTATCACTCGATGCGCGCAGCGCCCGTGGTGCGACTTCCTGCACCGGACATGCGCGGTACGATCATCGAGGAACCACGATGCGTGATTCGGAAGGGCGGTTGTTCTGGGGGCTGGTGGTCATCGGACTGGGAGTCGCGCTGGGCGGGCTCCTGATCGGCCACGGCTTCGCGCAGGGGCGGCTGACGGAGCACTACGTCACCGTGAAGGGGGTGAGCGAGCGGGAGGTCCAGGCCGACCTCGCGATCTGGCCGCTGCAGGTGATCGCGGCCGACAACGATCTCGCATCGGCCAACGCGCAGCTCGCGCGCGGGGTCGCCGGCGTGCACCAGTTCATGGCGCGCCATGGGCTCGACACGACGCAGATCGCGGTCACCGGCTACAACGTGGAGGACGCGGCGACCAACCAGTACGCGAGCGGCCCGGCGCGCAACCGCTTCGTGATCCGCCAGACGCTCGTGATCCGCTCGACGCGCCCCGATCAGGTGCTCGCGGCGAGCCAGCGCGTGAGCGAGCTGGCCACGGCGGGCGTCGCCATCTCGTCGGCGGGCGGCACCGAGGGGCCGACGTTCGTCTTCACGAAGCTCAACGACCTCAAGCCGGCGATGATCGCCGAGGCGACGGCACGTGCCCGCGAAGCGGCGGAGCAGTTCGCGAAGGATGCCGACAGCCGGCTCGCCGGCATCCGCCGCGCGAACCAGGGGGTCTTCGAGATCCTGGCGCGCGACCAGGCGCCGGGGATCTCGGAGTCCGGCCAGATCGCCAAGACGGTGCGAGTGGTCTCGACGGTGGAGTACTCGCTCGACTGAGCTCGGCGATGACGAGCGGGCCGGCCCGGGATGGGCCGGCCCGCTGCTTCGATCAGGTCCGCTACTTCAGGCCGGCCAGCGACGTGACGGTGACCGCGATCCACTGCGGCCCCAGCCATCCGCGCTGGCCGTCCTCGTACCACTCGTCGAGGGAGTGCGCGCCGCTCCCCCGCCCGCCCGCGTCCATCGAGATGCCCGGCAGCCCACGGCCGAGCGGCACGTTGGCGTCCGTGCTCGACGCGCCGGTACGCACCGTGAAGCCGAGCGACTCGGCGGCACCGATCGCCGCGCGGACGATGGTCGCCGTGTCCGGCTGCGAGCCGGCAGGGCGGATCCCGATGGAGT
>Ga0247822_10002377_pt1 | contig 11983 bp, 13 predicted proteins | sample 13C_Cellulose_Da_FD_192423 | JGI IMG/M metagenome (GOLD analysis project Ga0247822, IMG submission 192423) | Soil microbial communities from agricultural site in Penn Yan, New York, United States - 13C_Cellulose_Day30 | ecosystem: Environmental > Terrestrial > Soil > Agricultural land | place...
GCTGATCGAATCCGGGCTGCCCGCCGAAATCGAGCCGCACTGGTTCACCAGCCGCGAGGAAGCGATCGCGATGGTGGCGGACGCCGATATCGCCTGGGTCGACATGATGCGCCCCGACTGGACCGGAGAAACCGCTGCGGCGGGTGCGCGGCTCAAATGGCTTTCGACCATCTATGCCGGGATCGACGATTTCGACACCGGCCTGCTCAAGCAACGGGGAACGATCCTCACCAACGGCGTCGGGATCAATGCGATCGCGGTCGCCGAATATGCCGTGATGGGCGTGCTCGCCGCCGCCAAGCGCTTCGATCAGGTGGTGCGGACGGCGGACCGCCGCGAATGGCCTGGCGACGCCCCGGGCAAGGTCGAGCTGTTCGGGACCCGCGCGCTCATCATCGGCTATGGCACGATCGGCCGGATGATCGGCGAGCGGCTGGCCGCGTTCGGGGTCGAGGTGACCGGCGTTACGCGATCGGGCCGCGACGGCACGCTCACCCCGGACCAGTGGCGCGCGCGGATCGGCGAATTCGACTGGCTCATCCTTGCCGCGCCCTCGACCAACGACACCCATGCGCTGATCGGCGCGGATGAGCTGGCGGCGATGAAGCCCGGCGCCTGGCTGATCAACTTCGCCCGCGGCGACATGGTCGATCAGGCGGCGTTGATCGAGGCGCTGGAGAAGCGCCGTATCGCCGGCGCCTTTCTGGACGTCGTCGATCCCGAGCCCCTGCCGGCCGACCACCCGCTCTGGACCACGCCCAACTGCATCCTGACCATGCATCTGTCGGGGCGGTCGCAGACGAAGATGTTCATGCGCGCGGCGGCGCTGTTCCTCGAAAACGCCCGCGCCTTTGTCGAGGGGCGGCCGATGCAGAACGTGGTCGACCTCGACGCGGGCTATTGATTTGTCTCCATCCCCGTCCTTCCCGCGAAGGCGGGAATCCATTGCCGCTGTCGGCGCGGCTCGTGCTGCAAGACCAGCCAGAATGGATCCCCGCCTGCGCGGGGATGACAGCGCTTCAGGATAGCGATGGAACTCATCCCCGCTTCCCGCTAAGCCCGCCCCCACCATGATCCTCGTCATCGACAATTACGACAGCTTCACCTGGAACCTGGTCCATTATCTGATGGAGCTGGGTGCCGAGGTGAAAGTGGTGCGCAACGACGCGCTGACCGCCGCAGAGGCGATCGCGAGCAACGCGCAGGCCTTCCTGCTCTCGCCCGGCCCCTGCACGCCGAACGAGGCAGGGATCAGCCTCGATCTCGTCGCCGCCTGCGCCGATGCGGGCAAGCCCTTGCTCGGCGTATGCCTTGGCCATCAGTCGATCGGCCAGCATTTCGGCGGACAGGTGGTGCGCGGCGGGCTGATGCACGGCAAGACCAGCCCCGTGCGTCATGACGGCACCGGCCTGTTCGAGGGTCTGCCCTCGCCCTTCACCGCGACGCGCTATCACTCGCTGATCGTCACCGACATCCCCGAGGAACTGGTGGTCAACGCGACGGCTGACGATGGCAGCGTCATGGCGTTCCGTCACCGCGAGCTGCCGATCCACTCGGTCCAGTTCCATCCCGAGAGCATCGCCACCGAACATGGCCATGCGATGCTGGCGAACTTCATGAAGATCGCCCGCATCGAGACGAAGGCGCTGGCCTGATCCGGCGCCCCCGCAGGGCGTGGAGCACCCGTGTTGCAAGCTGCCGCTCCCGGGCATAGCCTTTGCGAAGAGCGATCTGCGCGTCGCTTGTCAGCGCTGGAGGCCGGCTTGAAACCCACCCTGCTCATGCTCCCCCTTGCCCTCATGGCATGCACGCCCAAACCCGCGGCCGAGAAGCCGGTCGGAATGGCGAATCCCGCCTCGGTTCACTGCGTGAAGGCCGGCGGCCGCGTCGAGATCCGCAAGGAAACCGCTGGAGAAACCGGATATTGCCACCTCCCGGACGGCCGGGTCATCGAGGAATGGCAGTTCTTCCGGTCCGCTCAGGGCAAGAACGGCTAGAAATGCGTCCGCATCGCTGAGCGTCGCGGTGCGGCTTCCGGACAGGCCGGCCTCAGGCCTGCGACAGGCTCAGCACATTGCCGTCGGGATCGTTGAACCAGGCGACCTTCGCCATGCCGCCGGGCGCGGTCCAGATGCCGTCCTCGTCCTGTCCCATGCCGTCATAGATGGTGAAGGCCACGCCCTTGTCGCGCAGCGTTTGGACGGTTGCGTGGATGTCACTCACATTCCAACCGAATACGGGGTGCTGTCCGGCCTTGAAGTCCGGCATCGGTGTCAGGCGGATCACCGCATTGTCCATGGCGATGAAGTCGCCGAATGGATCGGAGCTGCGCAGTGCCAATCCCAGCTGGTCGCAATAGAAGCCCAGCGCGCGATCGCGGTCGGCGGTGTAGAGGAAGCTGACCGGTTCGGTCGAATTGAGGCCCATCGAAACTCTCCCCTTCCTGATCGGCGCAGGATAGTCGTTTTGCGTCCGAAATGCACCGCCCCCAGTCCGGCTTGTCCGGCGCGCAACAGGATTTGCTCGACTCCCCGCCCCCGCGCTCCAATAGAGGCGGCGTGACCCGCTTCAGCCTCCTTCCCGATCCCGCTGCCCCGCTCGCACGCGAATCCGCCGCGCAGGCCTTTGCCGACATTCTCGACGGCAACGCGTCCGAGCCCGAGATCGAGGCGTTCCTGATTGCGCTCAGCGAGCGCGGTGAGACCAGCATCGAGATCGCGGAGGCAGCGCGCGCGATGCGCCAGCGCGTGATCCCGGTCAACGCCCCGGCCAATGCGATCGACGTCTGCGGTACCGGCGGCGACGGGCACCATACGCTCAACGTCTCGACCGCGGTGGCGATCGTCGTCGCCGCGGCAGGCGTGCCGGTGGCCAAGCATGGCAACCGCGCGGCATCGTCCAAGTCGGGCGCCGCGGACACGCTGGAAGCGCTCGGCCTCGACCTCGATCGGGCAGCCGCGAATGCCGAGGCGCATCTGAACGATCTCGGTATCGCCTTTCTCTTCGCCGCCAAGCATCACCCGGCAATGGCCCGCATCGCCCCGCTGCGGCGGCGCATCGCGCGCCGGACGATCTTCAACCTCATGGGCCCGCTCGCCAATCCGGCGGGGGTCCAGCGCCAGCTGATCGGCATCGCCCGGCCCGATTATGCGCCGATCTATGCCGAGGCGCTGGAACAGCTGGGCGTCAAGGGCGCGGCGATCGTCGCGGGCGAAGAGGGCCTGGATGAGCTCTCTCCGGAAGGTGGCTCGCTGGTGGTGAGCATCGGCGACGTCAGCCTGCCCAAACGCATCACCCCGGCCGACGCCGGGCTGCCGTCGCACCCGCTGATCAGCCTGCGCGGCGGCGACGCGCGCGAGAACGCCGCCGCGCTGCGCAAGCTACTCCAGGGCGAGCGCGGCCCGTATCGCGACGCGGTGCTGCTCAACGCCGCGGCGGCCCTGGTGGTCGCAGGCGAGGCCGCCGATCTGCGCGCAGGCGCAGAGGAAGCCGCTGAGACGATCGACAAGGGGCTTGCCAACGCGCTGCTCGACTGCTGGATCGCCGCGGCATGAACACGCTCGACAAGATCCTCGAAGTGAAGCGCCGCGAAGTCGCTGAACGCAAGGCCGCAACCTCGCTCGCCGACCTGCAGGCCCGCCTGCTCGCCCAGACCCCGCCGCGGGGCTTCCGTGCCGCGCTCGATGCAAAGGCGGCGCAGGGCTATGGCCTGATCGCAGAAATCAAGAAAGCTTCGCCCTCCAAGGGGTTGATCCGCGCGGATTTCGATCCGCCCGCCCATGCCCGCGCCTATGAGGCCGGCGGCGCGGCGTGCCTGTCGGTGCTGACCGACGCCGAGTTCTTCCAGGGCCATGAGGACTATCTGGTCGCCGCGCGCGCCGCGTGCGGCCTGCCGGTGATCCGCAAGGATTTCATGGTCGATCCCTGGCAGGTCATCGAGGCGCGCAGCATCGGCGCCGACGCGATCCTCATCATCGTCGCCGCGCTCGAGGACGCGCAGATGGCAGAGATCGAGGATGCCGCGCTCGGCCTCGGCATGGACGTGCTGGTCGAGGTGCACGACGAAGCCGAACTCGAACGGGCGCTGGCACTGCGCTCGCGGCTGATCGGGGTCAACAACCGCAACCTCAAGGACTTCTCGGTCTCCTTTGACAGGACCTATGAACTGGTCGGCCGCGCGCCCGAAGGCTGCACCTTCGTGGCGGAGAGCGGCCTCACCAGTCGCGCCGACCTCGACGCCATGGCGGAACATGGCGTGCGCTGCTTCCTGATCGGCGAATCGCTGATGCGGCAGGACGATGTCGAGGCAGCGACGCGGGCGCTGGTGGGATGACCCAATACCCGCCGTTCGTCCCGAGCGAAGTCGAGGGATATGTGTCTCGACTTCGCTCGAGACGAACGGATAGGTTCTGATAATGAGCGACCTCACGCATCTCGACGAAGGCGGCGCCGCACGCATGGTCGATGTGGGAGCGAAGGCCGAAACGCAGCGCGAGGCCGTCGCCAGCGGCCGCATCACCATGTCGGCTGAGGCCGCCGCAGCGATCCGCGATGGCCTGGTCAAGAAAGGCGACGTCCTGTCCGTCGCCCGCATCGCTGGGATCATGGCGGCAAAGAAGACCAGCGACCTCATTCCGCTCTGCCACCCGCTGGCGCTGACGAAGATCACCCTCGACCTTGTCCCCGATGCGACCGGGGTCACCGCGACCGCAACCGTCGCGCTCACCGGCCGGACCGGCGTGGAGATGGAGGCGCTCACCGCGGTCTCGGTTGCGCTGCTCACCGTCTACGACATGGCCAAGGCGATCGATAAGATGATGCGGATCGAGGATATCCGCCTCGTTTCCAAGACGGGCGGCAAGTCCGGAAACTGGGTGAATCCGGAAGGTTAATTTTCGCTCCACCCTGCTCGCTCAGACATTCTTGAGGGGCAAGCGCGCACGGTCCTCCCCGACAAGCGGGTGGGGATCCAATGACACTTCCGGCACGATCAGCGATCTTCTCGCTGTCCGGCGAGCTAGACGCTGCACCCGGTGCGGTCGAGGATGCGTCGCCCGCAAGACTGCTGCTCGGTAGCGCGGGCGAGCGGAACTGTTTCGTCCACCGCATCACATCGGCCGGCGCGTCGCTCACCGTCTCCGGCCCGGTCAGCAACGGCGCGCGCGCGACGATCGAGCTGCCCTTCGGCCTCGCCGCCGACGGGTCGATCGTCGGTGACAACCCCGACGCCGTCGCCTTCCGGTTCGACGAGCCGCTCGACGTCGTGGGCGCGCTTGCCCGTTGCCTCGCCGCGCTCCCGGCCGAACGGCGCCAGATGCCGCGTATCGAGCTGCGCCACCGGTTGTGCGTGCGGCATAATGGCCAGGTCGATTTCGCCTGGACGCGTAACCTCTCCACCGCGGGCGTCGGTGTCGAGACGCGCGCGGTGCTGACGCCCGGCGAGCAGGTCGAGCTGACGCTCGACGGGTTGCGCCCGATCCAGGGTGAGGTGCGCTGGATCGAACGCGGACAGGCCGGCCTCGCCTTTACCGAGGAGCTCGGCTGGCAGATCCTGATGCCCTGGCTGCGCAAGATCGCGACGCGCCGCCCCGGCCCCAATGGCACGCCCGTGCAGGAATATGCCCCCTCGGCGCTGGGTGCGGTCAAGGACGCCCTCAAGCTCGATATCGCCACCCATGTCCGCTCGGGCGCCAACTGGTGGAATGCCCAGCTCAGTACGCTCAGCAGCACGCTCACCGAGTTCGAAAGCGCGACCGAGTTCGCCCCGCTGTCCTCGCTCTGGCTTTCGCTGCCCGGGATCGGCGGCTGGCCGATCCGGGTGATCGAATGTCACGGCGCGCGGCATGTCGCCGAATTCCGCATCGCGCTCCGCCCGCATGAAATGGCCCGGCTGGCCGAAGCGGCGCGCCCGGCGCGCTGATCCTCTCGACCCCGCCGCTGCCGCGCGGTAACCCCGCGGCGATGGCCGATCTTCTTCCCGTCGCCGAAGCCCAGCGCCGCCTGCTCGCGCTCGCACCTGCGCTTCCGGTAGAGAGTGTGGCTCTGCGCGAGGCCTCCGGCCGATGGGCGGCCGCGGCCATCACCGCCCGTCGTACCCAGCCCGAACAGCCGGTATCGGCCATGGACGGCTATGCGATCCGCTTCGCCGATCTGCCCGGCCCCTGGGAGGTGATCGGCGAGAGCGCCGCCGGGCGCCCGTTCGCCGGCATCGTCGCCGCCCATCAGGCGATACGCATCTTCACCGGCGCCGTCCTGCCCGACGGCACCGATACCGTGCTGGTGCAGGAGGAAGCGCGGCGGGAAGGCAACCATCTGCACCTCGACGGCGAAGGCCCCGGGGGCAAAGGCCGCAATGTCCGGGCAACGGGGCTGGATTTCCACGCAGATGAGACGCTGATCTCTGCCGGTGAGCGCCTGACGCCTGCCCGGATCGCGCTCGCCGCGGTCGCCGGCCATGCCGCCCTGCCCGTCCGCCGCCGCATCCGCATCGCCATTGCCGCGACGGGCGACGAGTTGCGCGCGCCCGGCGAACCGCTCGCCCCCGGCCAGTTGCCCGAAAGCAACGGCACGATGCTCGCCGCGATGTTCGCGGGGCTTCCGGTCGAGATCGTGGATCTCGGCATCCTGCCCGACCGGCTTGATGTGCTGACAGCTGCCTTTGCCGCCGTTGACGCGAACATCCTCGTCACCACCGGCGGCGCGTCGGTGGGCGATCACGACCTTGTCCGTCCGGCGCTTCTGGCGGCCGGCGCGGAGATCGATTTCTGGAAGATCGCGCTCCGCCCCGGCAAACCGATGATGGCCGGGAAGCTCGGCGACACCATCGTGCTGGGCCTGCCCGGCAACCCGGTCTCCGCCTTCGTCACGGCGCAGCTCTTCCTCCTCCCGCTCGTCGCGCACCTCTCGGGCGCTGCCGATCCGCTGCCGCGGATGCGCGCTGCGACGCTCGGCGAACCGCTTCCCGCCAATGGACCGCGCACCGACTATCTGCGTGCGGCCCATCGCGGCGGGCGGGTGGTCGCCGCCGCGATTCAGGACAGTTCGATGCTACGCACCCTCGCCCGCGCGGACTGCCTGATCGTGCGCCCGCCCCACGCACAACCCGCACAAACCGGCGACTCGGTAGAAATCCTGCCTTTCTGGTGAAGCTCCGCCTTGACATCATACAAGAACAAGGCGTAAACGTTCCATGTCTGTTCCAGATGGAGAACGTCCGATGCTTACGAAGAAGCAGCATGAGCTGATCTGCTTCATCGCCGACCGGTTGAACGAGACCGGCGTCTCGCCCTCGTTCGAGGAGATGAAGGACGCGCTCGATCTCAAGTCGAAGTCGGGCGTCCACCGGCTGATCTCCGCGCTCGAGGAACGCGGCTTCCTGCGCCGCCTGCCCAACCGCGCGCGCGCGCTCGAAGTGCTCAAGATGCCCGAGCGGGCCGAGCCGAAGAAGGCAGCGCCCGCCAAGGACAATGTCGTCACGCTCGCGCGCCCGGCGCCGCAGCCGGCGAACGACGTGATCGAAATTCCGCTGCACGGCCGCATCGCCGCCGGCGTCCCGATCGAGGCGCTGGAAGGCTCGACCATGCTCCCTGTCCCGGCCGCCCTGCTTGGCTCGGGCGAACATTATGCGCTGGAGGTCGCTGGTGACTCGATGGTCGAGGCCGGCATCTTCGACGGCGACTATGCGCTGATCCGCCGCCAGGAGACTGCCCGCGACGGCGAGATCGTCGTGGCGCTGATCGAGGACAGCGAGGCGACGCTCAAATATTTCCGCAACGAAGGCAGCATGGTCCGGCTCGATCCGGCCAACCGCGCCTATGATCCGCAGCGCTATCGCCCCGATCAGGTGCGCGTGCAGGGCCGCCTGGCCGGCCTGCTGCGGCGCTACTGAACGCGAAGGGCGGCTGCGGCCGCCCTTTCCATTGGTGATGATTTCGGACTTGCCGGGCCGGATGCAGGCGGTGCGCGATTACCCGCCGGGTAATTGAGCGCGCGATTGCCGCGCCTATCCTGCGCGTGTCCACCCAGTGACAGGAGAGAGCGATGACCACCCTTGAAGGCGGCTGCCATTGCGGCGCGATCCGCTACACGCTGACCGGCGAACCGATGCACCACGCGCTGTGCCACTGCACCGATTGCCGCCGCGCCGCGGGCGCCCCGATGGTCGGCTGGGCGATGTTCCAGGAGGACGCGCTCACCGTCACCAAGGGCGAGCCGCAGGAATATGCCTCGTCCGAGCATGGCCGCCGCTATTTCTGCGGCAAATGCGGAACCGGCCTGTTCTACCGCAACGCAGAGAACCTCCCCGGCATCGTCGACACGCAGGTGGCGACGCTCGACGACCCCGATGCGATTCCCGCGGGCGCGCACATCCAGATCGCCGAGCGCATCGGCTGGATGAAGGATGTGCATACTCTGCCGGAATTCGCGCGCTACCCGGGGATGGAATAGCGCGACGTCCTCACGGTTCGATGAAGGACCGCGTGTCGATCATACGCTGATTTCCCCCTCCATGACTGCCACACAGGCGCCGCGCAGGGTTGCGACGATGCCTTCCGGTGCACGGCGTGCCTCGACATGCAACAGGCTTGGCCTGCCCATTTCGACCCCCTGATGGATCAGGAAGCGGGCCTCGTTGCTGTCCGGCTCGAGCGACAGCAACAGGCAGGCAAGGGGCGCGTTTGCGCTCCCGGTCGCGGGATCTTCCCACGTCCCGGCCAGCGGCGCGAACATCCGGGCGCGAAGGGTGCGCCCCTGCTTGCAATAGACATGGACCGAGAAACGGTTGCCGAGATGCGGATGGGCCGCAAGCGCCGCCTTGAATGCTGCGAGATCGGGCGAACAACGCGCAAGCGCATCGCTGGTCAGTTCCGCGATGACATAGGGGTTGCCGTTCGAGGCGACGATCGGCGGATGTGTCGCGGTTATGACGTCACTGGTCTCCAGCCGCAGCGCATGCGCGACGACATCGACCGCAATTGTCTCACCGATGGTCAACGGCTGTGGCGCCGCGATCGTGGCGGCAACCGGTGCACCCTGGGCATTCCGCTCGATGCTGACCCGGACGATCCCGGCGGGAATCTCGAACGTGGCATCCGTCAGGCCGAGTCGTTGACTGGCGAGAACAAAGGCAGTGCCGACCATCGGGTGCCCCGCAAAGGCCATCTCGGCCGTCCGGTTGAAGATACGGATGCGCGCCGTGTTCGCCGGATCGGCGGGTGGCAGGACGAAGGTGGTCTCGCTCAGATTGAACTCGGCTGCCACCGCCTGCATCGTCGTGCTCTCGAGCGCTTCGCCGCCCATCACCACGGCCAGTGGATTACCGCCGAAGCGGTGGTCGGTGAAAACGTCGGCGGTGAAAAATGGCAGCTTGGGCATGGCGAGACTCCGATCCGCGCCGTGATTGACATGCATTTCGTTGATTGGCAAATTATCGAACATGACCGACGCAGACCTGTTTCGCGCCCTGGGCAATGATCGCCGGCTACAGATCCTGGCGTGGCTCAGGGAACCGACTGCACATTTTCCGCCGCAGCGGGACGGCGACCTGATCGAGGATGGCGTGTGCGGTCAGCTCATCGCGGAAAAGCTTGGCATTAATGCGTCGACGCTCAGCGAGCATATGCGGGTGCTGCAGCAGGCCGGCCTGGTGACGCCGAAGCGGATCAAGCAATGGACATTCTACCGCCGCAATGACGCGCGGTTGCGGGCGCTGGCTTCGATCGTGAATGGGATCTAGCAGCCTTTGGACGGCGATGCTTGCGCCGGCCCGCACGCCCCGCCCCGACGCGCCGGCATCGCCCGCTCCGCGCCGATCCACGGGTGCCGTGCCCCCGCCTTCCGCACCGTCCGCACCTCCGGCTGCACGCCCAGCGCGAGCGCCACGCCGCCGGTCTGCGTCAGCATCGCGCGGTCGAGCTTGAGCCACTTCGGTGTACACCCCGGCGGCAACCGCCGGTCCGCCACCACGATATCCGCCGATCGGCACGCCGCGATCATCTCGCGCCACGGCACCAGATAGCCGCTCCGCGTCGCCACGATCCGCCAGCGCCGCCCCTCGCGCTCGACGTCGATCACGCAAAGGTCGGGGCTGCACCGCGCGCCCTGTTGCTCCGCCAGCGCGGGGAGTTCGGCGTCCACCCCGCCATTCTCCGCCATCATGTCGCGCACATAGTCGCCGGCCCGGTCGCGCAGGATCGCCACCTCCCCGCCGGGCGTGCGCAGCGCGAGGTGGCGCCCGTCGCCGGTCACCAGCAGATCCGGCATCGGCGTCGCCAGCGCCCAAATCGAGCCTATCGCGGCCGGAGCCAGCCCCGCGAGCCGCGCCCGCGTCTTCCACAGCGCGAACCACAGCCCGCCCGCCGCCATCAGCGCATAGGCGCCGCCCGGCATCCCGGGCAGCATCGCCAGCGCACCCGGCGCATTCGCGGCAGCATGCGCAAGGCCGAGCAGCAGCCACAATGCCCGCTCGGTCAGCCACCAGAAGGGCGCGCCGAGCCCGGCAAGGTCGAAGAACAGCGCCGCCGCCTCCAGCGGCATGATGACGAAGGTGGTGAGCGGGATCGCGACGATGTTCGCGAGCGCGCCATAGACACCCGATTTGTGGAAGTGGAACAGTGCGATCGGCGTCAGCGCGATCTCGACCACAAGTCCCGTCAACAGCAGCGACCCTGCACCTCGCGCCAGTCTGCGTCCCCAGCCCTCCTCGCGCCGCTCGAACCAGCTGCGCACGCGCTTGCTCTCGTGCAGCGCAACGATCGCGGTCACCGCGGCAAAGCTCATCTGGAAGCTCGGTCCGATCAGCGCTTCGGGCCAGAGCAGCAGCACGACCAGCGCGCCGAACGCCACCAGCCGCAGCGTGATCGCCTCGCGCCCCAGCATCATCGCCGCCAGCACCAGCAGCGCCGCGATGCACGATCGCACCGTCGGCACCTCGGCCCCGGTCAGCAGCGTATAGCCCACCGCTGCGGCGCCGGCCGCACCGGCGGCGATCACCGGCAGCGGCCAGCGCAGCGCCAGCGCGGGACTGAGCGCGAGCAGCCGCAACACCAGCAGCATCGTCGCGCCCACCACCGCGGTGACGTGCAGCCCGCTCACCGACAGCAGGTGGGCGAGGCCCGATCGCCGCAACGCCTCCCCGTCTTCCTCGGCAATCGCACCGCGGTCGCCGGTCACCAGCGCCGCCGCGATCCCGCCCGCGCTCCCCTGGACCCGGCTCTGGACATGCGCCGTCAGCCGCTCGCGCAGCCCGCTCTTCGCTTCACCCGGCGCAACGATCTCGACCGGCGCGAAGCCCCGGCCGCTTGCTCCCAGCCGGTCGAACCACGCCACCCGCTCGAAATCATAGGCGCCGGGCACCGCGGGCGGGGCGGGCGGCATCAGCCGCGCGCGCAGCCGCACGACCGCACCACGGGTCAGCCCGGCGGGGACATCCTTCGCATCGAGATTGACCCGCACAGCGGGAGGCAGTCCCGCTCCCGCCTCGGGGACGATCCGCACCCGCACCATCTTCCGCGCCGGGAGCTGCTCCACGCGTTCGACCTTGCCCTGGAACGCGACGATGGCCGGTCGCGCTAGCACCGGGGCAGCCACCCGTTCGGCGCGCCACCACACCAGCGCGCAGCCGATCGCCACCAATATCCCCGCTACCGCCGCGCAGCGCGCCGCGCGTCCGCCACCGCCCAGTGCAAGCCCGGCCGCTGCGATCCCCAGCCCGCCCAGCATCACCGCGATCCACCGCCCTGCATCGGGCAGTGCAAACCAGGCAGTGATTCCCGCGCCCAGCATCACCGGAATCCACAGCACCAGCTGTCCGCGCTCGACTTCCAGCCAGCGCTCAAGTCGTTCGCCGAAGCGCCATCCGCCCGCAATTTGAAGCAGGCGAAACCCCGTGCTAGGGGCGCTCGCGGCTGAACTGGCCATCGATCACATGTCTTGGGAGCAAGCGCGCTTGGGCGCAACATCTGAACCCGCCGCGGGTACGCAA
>Ga0247822_10002378_pt1 | contig 11979 bp, 8 predicted proteins | sample 13C_Cellulose_Da_FD_192423 | JGI IMG/M metagenome (GOLD analysis project Ga0247822, IMG submission 192423) | Soil microbial communities from agricultural site in Penn Yan, New York, United States - 13C_Cellulose_Day30 | ecosystem: Environmental > Terrestrial > Soil > Agricultural land | place...
GCGGCACGCAGGTGCCGGCGGTACGGACGGGTTGATGTGGACATGTGGACATGATATACACTTAATCGATCGCTCCCACACCCTCCTGGCGAACGGCCGGAACTGCAGCGCCAACAGAACCAGCACGATCATACCGAACACCACCCCGACCGCGATCAGCTTGTCCCGCGACGGCATGAACTGGTCGCCGTTCGGCTTCGGCTGCTCCGGCGGCGTGTCGGCGATCAGAGGCACGTCCGTCGGGGCCTCCCGGCGGGCCTTCTCCGCCGCCTCGCGGACAACGTGCCGGTGGTCCATCAGCAGTTGTCGGTTCGAGTACTGCCGGCTGTTGGCGCACTGGAAGAAGATCACGTCGGCCGGCCGCACCCGGCCGTCGGCGGCGTACAGCTCGGCCAGCAGCCAGTACAGGCCGGTGTCCCACGGCGCCCAGAGTAGCAGTTGCTGCACGACCGCGACCGCGTCCGGCGGCAGCTTCGCCTTCTCGGCGGCAGCGAGCTTGCCCGGCTCGTACGTTCCCGCGTCGTTGACGAACTTCACGTCGAAGAGCGGAAACACCTCCTCCCGGTCCGGCGGGAACTTCGCGGCCGCGCGCTGGCGGTGGATCTGCAACCACCGCGTGTAGTGTTGCCGTTCCACCTTCAGCAGCCACTTACGCTGCTCGGGTGTGGTGTCGGGCAGGTCGTCCGGGAATTCAGCGTCGAGGACGGCCGCCTGGTGCCAGCGGACTGCCTCCTCCCACTCGCCGCGGACCGCGTGGGCGTGAGCGAAGTGGGCCAGCACGCGGAAGTCCGGCGACCGGCTGCGGCTGAGCGGCGCGAGCAGGTTCAGCGCCTCGGTCGGTTTGCCCGCTCGCAGGTACGCGGCCGACAGCGCTGCGGCTTCGCCGCCCTTCCCCTTGAGGCCGTCGATCCGGGCCAGCAGCCCAGCCCGGTCTTCGTTCTTCGACCCGCGGACCGCCTCCGGCCGGTCGTCCGCCTCGTTGAGCCGCCGGCCGAACTGCTGCGCGAACGGCCCTTCGAACTCTGGCCCGAACGGCAACTCCTCGGCGGTCCCATCGGCGCGAACCGGAAACGGACTCGGCGCGTCCGGGCTGTAGACGCCCGGACGGACGTGCGAAAGCGGGACGGCCAGGGCCGCGGCGAGGAGGGCGAACGTTCCGAAGCGGGCCACGAGCGACCTCCGGGTTGCGAGGGTCCGGTCGAGAACATTTTACCGACCGGCAACGGTCAGTCCCGCGTTGGCTCGCCGCCGAGTCGGGAGAGGACGAGTGCGGTCACGTCTTCCCCGCCGCGCAGGTTAACCCAGATCGCGCGGGCGGTCAGGATCGGCCCCCACGGAACGCCCCACGGGCCGAACGCCAGCGCCATCAGGCTATACGCCAGACCGTACCAGAACCGGGACTGCGGGCGGTCGATCAGGTAAGGGCTCGACTGGCACCGGAACGTGACAACGAGGACCGAGACGCAGTACTCGAACCGGACACAGCGGGACTTCTCGGTCAGTAAGCGATGGAGTTCGGCGGACGGAACCCCGTCGGCTCCGTGGATGGGAATTGATGCGGTGGTTGCACTCTGGCCCGCGTTTTGCTGATGAATGAATCGCATCGTGAGGAATAGATAAATGCGGACGTTTTGAACTTTAACCGGGCGTCCCGTGCCTATAAGTTGAGCGGGTCGCCCACATCGCAGACGGACCCGATCCCGATCATGAGCGCGCTGCCAAAACCACTGGACGAAGTCTTGACGGAGAAGATTCACGACCGGACCGGCCGGCGGGTTCAGAACCTGGCCGTGGAGATGACGGGGGGCACCGTCGTCCTGCGCGGCCGGGCTTCGTCGTTCCACGTCAAGCAACTAGCCCAGAGCGGGGTGCGGGAAGTTCTGCCCCAGGCCGCCGTTCGCAACGGTATTGTAGTCAACTAGTTCGGGTCGAAGTCTGGCAGGCCCATCCGCAGACGCGGGTGGGCCTTACTGTTTGTCCGCCTCGTAGGTGCAGGTCACGTTGGTCGTGATCCCGCCCCGCGGCGTCCAGCTCGACACCACCTGGCACCGCACCGGTTGGCAGGCCGCCACGAAGTCGTCCAGCAGGCGGTTGGTCACCTGCTCGTAGAAGATCCCCTCGTTGCGAAAGCGTTGCAAGTAAAGCTTTAGCGACTTCAACTCGACGCACGTCGGGCCAGGTGTGTAGCGGTAGGTGATGGTCCCGTAGTCCGGCTGGCCAGTTTTTGGACAGACGCTGGTAAATTCCGGGCAGACGATCTCGATGGTGTAGTCGCGCCCCGGCCGGGGGTTGGGGAACGTCTCCAGTTGGTCGGCGGACGGCGTCATGGGGTGCGGTTCCTGGTGCGGCGTGCGGTCGCGACGGTATTGTAGCGGTGCCCTGCGGGTCCTGTCCCGCCTGGACGGTCGTCCGATAGTCGGGAAGTCGGTTCCCGCCGGTGGGAACAAAGGAGGGCTCGCGTGCCCCGTGCCGTCGTGCTTCTGAGCGGTGGGCTGGACAGCACGACGACCCTCGCCATGGCGAAGTCGCAGGGCTTCGAGGTGTACGCCCTGACGGTGGACTACGGCCAGCGGCACCGGGTCGAACTGGAGCGGGCCGCAGCGGTCACCCGCGCCTTCGGCGTCGCGGACCACCGCACGGTGCGGCTGGACCTGCGCGCCATCGGCGGCTCGGCGCTGACCGCCGACGTCGCGGTGCCGAAGGACCGCACCGACGAGGCGATCGGCCACGGCGTCCCGGTAACGTACGTCCCGGCGCGGAACACCATCCTGCTCGGGGTCGCGCTGGGGTACGCGGAGACGGTCGGAGCGTTCGACCTGTTCATCGGGGCGAACGTGCTCGACTACAGCGGCTATCCCGACTGCCGGCCGGAGTTCCTGGAGGCGTTCGAGCACCTCGCCAACCTGGCCACCAAGGCCGGCGTCGAGGGCACCGGGCGGTTCCGCGTCCACGCACCGCTGTTGAAGCTGACCAAGGCCGAGATCATCCGCGAGGGCCTGCGGCTCGGAGTGGACTACGCACAGACGCTGAGCTGCTACGACCCGGACCCCGAAGGTCGCGCGTGCGGCCGGTGCGACTCGTGCCTGCTGCGCAAGAAGGGGTTCGCGGAGGCGGGCGTGCCGGACCCTGGAGCTATGAGCGGTGAGCTATGAGCGGTGAGCCAGACAAGACAAAAGGCGATCTTGTCTGGCTCACCGCTCATAGCTCACCGCTCATAGCTCACCGCTCATAGCTCACCGCTCATAGCTCAAAGCTACTTCACCAGCTTCTCGACCGCGTCCTTGAAGGTCGGGCCGGTCTGGGCGTTGTTGTCCACGACCTTGCCGTCCTTGCCGACCAGGAAGACGTGCGGCACCATCTGGATGCCGTAGGCCGCGCCCAGCGGTGAGCGGTCGAGTCCGCCCGGCAGGTGCAGGTGCGTCCCCGGCACCTGGGCGGCGTTGATCGTCTGCACCGCCTTGGCCGGATCGTCGTCCAGGCTGATCGTGACCAGCTCCAGCCCCTTCGGGCCGTAGGTCTTGGTCAGCTCGCCGAGCGCCTTCAGCTCGTTGGCCGTCTCGCGGCCCCAGCTCGCCCAGTAGTAGACGATGACCGCCTTGCCGTTGAGCTGGGCGGCGCTGAAGTCCTTGCCGTCGAGGGTGCGGCCGGACAGGACGAACGGCTGGCCCTCGCTGGTGAGCCGCTTGACCGCGCCCTGGGCCTTGACCCCGTAGTGGTGCGACGGGTGGTCCTTGGCCAGCCGGTCGTACCACTCCTTGGCCTTCGCCTCGCCGTCCTTGACGTATTCGAACGAGACGGCCAGCCGGTTCATCGCCTCCGGGGCGTCCTCGCCGGTGGGGTGCTTGGTGACGAACGCTTCGAGTTGCTCGCGCCACCAGGACTGGACCTTGAGCATCTCCTCCTGCGTCTTCGCCGCGGCGAGCCGGGTGGCGTGCTCGGCGGCGGCCAGCCGGAATGCGGCGTAGGCGGCGGAGTTGGACTTCGGGGCGGTCTTGTCGATCTGGTCGTGCCACTCCTTGAGCCGGGCCATCGCCGCGGACTCGCCGCTCTCGGCGGCAGAGGCGTAGGCGTCGATCACCTGCTTGAGCCACGGCTCCTGCTGGGCGCCCTGGGTCATGGCGATGATCTTCTCCAGCAGCGCGGCACGCTGGAGTTGGTACTTGCCCATCTCGGCCGGGTTCGTCGGCTGGGTCAGCTTGTTGATCTGGCCGAGGATATCCGCGGCGCCCTGCGGGATCGTCACCTCGCCGGGGTTGCCGGCGACGGCGGTGTCCGGCGGCTGGGCGGCGCCGGGCGTCGGGCCTTCGACCAGCTTCCACGACCGGCCGATGAGCAGCAGCTCACCGGTCTGGAATACCACGGCCGACTTGCCGTCCCCCTTGTCCACCAGCACCGACGTGCTGCGGTACTTCACCAGGTCGTCCCGCCCGCCGAAGGCGTCCGCCGGCGTGACTTGCGGGGCCTCCACCTCCAGGTGGATCCACTTCGCCTTGTCGGTCAGCTTCATCTCCTCGGCGGTGTCCATCATCCGCTTGACCGCGCCGGCCGTCTTCTGGCGGATCTTGGCGATCTCGGAGTCCGGCACGCCGATCGACTTCAGATCCTGGTCGCTGGGCAGCAACGCCTCGACCTTCTTGGCGTTCTTCGTCAGGATCGCCTCGAAGAGTTCCTGGCTGACCTCCTCCGGGGAGATCATGTGCCAGCCGTCCACCTGGCCGTCCTCATTGATGTCGAGGCCCCACTTGCCACCGTTGGCGCCCAGCCAGCGGAACTGGTCCGGCTTGCCGTTCCCATTCCCGTCCACCTCGCGGTACGACTCGACGCCGTTGAGGTAGTACGACCAGATGTTGGCCTTGGCCGGGTCCTTGGAGCCGGTGGTGTCGATGAACTGGCGTACCAGCCGGCCCTGGGAGTCCTTGACGACGACCCCGGTCGGGGCGGAGTTGCCCTGCTTGGGCCAGGCGACCGGCTCGGCCTTGCAGCCGGCCAGGTCGGCCCCGGTTGGCGTGGTGACATTGACGTTCTGCTGCGCCGGCTTGCGGGCGAGCACGTCTTCGGTTTTGACCTGGGCAACGGCCTGGTTGCTGGCCAGCCCGGCCATCAGGGTCAGCCCGGCCAGGGTCCGCGTGGTGATCCGCATGAGTGGGGTTCCTCCCGTCGAAGATGGCCGGCCCCCGCCGGCCGCGCGTTCCGGTCCGCTCGGTTGTGATCGGCATTCCGACGCGGCCGGGTTGACTCCGACCGCGAGAACGACCGGTTAGAGCCTCGGAACCTCGAACAGGTTGAGGTTGCGGATGCGGACGATCGGCCGTACCGGCGGGGCCGGCTCCGGCGTCGGCGCCGGCAGGAGTACGGACTGGGGTGCCTGCGGGGGCAGGGTAACGGCGGCCTCCGGCGCGGTGGCACCGGCTGGCGGCACGGTGAACCGATACCCGGCCCGCGGGAAGTCCTCCTCGCCCGGCTCGGCCCCCGGCGGGGTGTGCCGCCACGGATCGCCGCCGCGGGCCATCAGATCGTACCCGACCGCGTAAAGAGCCTGCTGAATCTGCGGGTCGAACGAGGTGCTCTTTTCCCCCGTGTACGCTTCCTCCGGGATGACCGCGAGGTTGAACGACATCCCCGACACCGAACAGAGCGTGTACAGGCGCCAGACGTCGGCCCGGAACAGGGCGTACAGGCAGGCCGAGATGTTGCTCATCACCGCGTCGATGGCCCCGGGCGGCTCGGTGAGGATTTCCTTGTAGAGCTTGCCGCCGCCGATCATGTACAGGTTCGACCCGGCCAGCCACTTCGTCGCCGGGTTCGCCGGGTCCGGCCGCGGCGCCTCCGGGCCGAACCGGATGAACGTCTGGATCACACCGCCGCAATCGACGTGGTACTCGCGGACGCACTGGCCGTTCACCTCGACGTCGATCGCGACCGGCGGGGCCTGCCCGGAGATGGACGCGGTCGCCACGAGAATATCGAGCACCCGCGCCCGGGCGTTCGGGTGGCCGCTGGAGGCGATTGCACCAAGGTCCCAGATCACGGGTCGGCGGGTGAGCTGGTTCATCGTGCCGACGAACAGCCGGCGGCCGGCGCAGTGCGCCGCCCGCATGTCCGCCAGGAACTGCTCGTCGAGCGTCTCCTCCAGGAGCTGCCGCAGCGGGTCAGTTGTCCCCAGCGCCCGTGTGCGCAAGAGGTGAATGACCACCGGCGCGTACCGGTAGATGTCGCGCGTCTCCAGGGTGGTGAACAGCCGGGCCAGGAGCGGGTCGTACTTCGGGCCGGCGTAGACGACGGCGGCGATCAGCGCCCCGCTGCTGATGCCGGTGACCACGTCGAACTCCGGCCGACAGCCGCGGTCCGACCAGGCGTTCAGCAGACCGGCCGCGAACGATCCGAACTGCCCGCCGCCGGAGACGGCCAGGACGTTGAGTCGCTTCTGATTCGCGGGGAGCGGGCTGTCCGCGGTCGCGGCGGTCAGGACCACGGCCGCGTCACGCTCGACCGGGGCGTAGGTGCCGGGTGGTGCGGCGGCGTCGAGGATCACCGGCGAGACGTACTGCGGCGGCGGGTTGGTGTCGATCCGGGTCCGGGAGCATCCGACCCCGGCCGCCAGGACGCAGAGGACCGCGGCGGGCAGCACCCGCCGGGCGACCGGACGTAGCAGCCGGGAGAGCAGCATCGGTGCGTGGCCTCGCGGGGTACGGCCGGGCGGCATGAGGGTGTATATCGGCATACGCCGCACGCGCCTGAAGCCTGACGCATCCCCACTTCCCCCGACTTACGGCAACTCCCCGCGACCCGGCGGGCGCGGTAAGTTGGGCACATGTCGTGGTTCGCCAACCCGGAGTTCCTGCTGCTCGTCCCGCTGGCGGCGCTGTTCGCCTGGTGGTGGGCGCGGCGGCGGCGGCCGGCCCTGCGCTACTCCGACATACGACTGGTCGCCGGGCTGCCGCGCGGCCGGGCGAGGTGGGCGAACTGGGGCGGCGCGGCACTGCGGGGGTTCGCGTTCGCATCTGTGGCGATGGCCGCCGCCGGGCCGCGGACGCCCGACCTTCGCACCCGGTTGCCGGCCGAGGGGATCGCCATCGTGCTGGCACTGGACGTCAGCGGCAGCATGGCGACGCCCGACTACGCGGCGTCGCCGGGCGGGCCGCCCGCGAGCCGGCTGGACGCGGCGAAGCAGGTGCTGCGGCTGTTCGTGGCCGGCGGCGACGCCCCGGACGGCACGCACTTCGACGGCCGACCGCGCGACCGCGTCGGGCTTGTGACGTTCGCCGCGATCCCCGAGACGGCGGTGCCACTGACGCACAACCACTCGGTGCTGTTGACGGTGCTCGACGGGCAACAGGCGAAGGCCGGCATCGACGCCGGCACCAACGTCGGCGACGCGCTGGCCGAGGGGTTGCTCCGGCTGGACGCGGCCGGCCCGCGGCGGAAGGTGCTGATCCTGTTAAGCGACGGCGAGCACAACGTCCACCGCGACGGCGCGGACGGCCCGCTGAAGCCGCGACAGGCGGCGCAACTGGCGGCGAACCTGGGGGTGCCGGTGTACGCGATCGACTGCGGCGGCGAGCCGAAGCCCGACGCGCCGCCGGAGCAGGTCCAGCAGCGGGCCGACGGCCGTCGGGTGCTGGAGGCGGTGGCGGCGCTGACCGGCGGCCGGTCGTTCACGGCGGACACCGCGGACGAGTTGCGGGCGGTGTATCAGGAGATCGACGCGCTGGAGCGCCAGCCGGACGAGACGTTCCGCTACCGGCGGTATCACGAGTACTACCCGTGGTGCGCCGTGGCGGCGGTCGGGTTGCTCGGGGCGGCGTACCTGCTGGAGCGGACGTGGTGGCGGCGGGTGCCAACGTAGTCGGCCCACTCCGCGTGCCGTCTGAGTCGAACGGCACACGGAGTGGGCCGACTACGTTCAGAACACCGGGCCGATCGGGCGCCAGTTGGTGATGAGCATCAACACGACGGCCACCACCAGGATGACCGCCAGGATGCCCAGGATGCTGATGCCGCCCGCGGCCGGGGCGGCGACCACATCCGCGTCCGCGACGCGGGCCGGACGACCGTAGTAGCCATAGCCCCACCCGCCCAGCGACAGGACGAGCAGAACGATCAGGATCAGCAGCAGAATATCCATGTCAACACCTCCCCGAAGCTCTCGAAAGTCCGGGAGGAGATAGACCCGCCCCCGGTGGCGACAGGGAACGCATTGTGCATCTTCGATGCCAACCTGTGGCTTCGGCCGGTGGGTCTGGCCTGGTCTTGGCGAACGGCCGGCGTGGCTCATGACGTGGATGTTCTGCGCGTGCAGGTGGCGGTGAATCTCCTCCGCCCGCGGGTGCCGGAACGCCAGGATGCCGGCGACGTGCTCCGGTTCCGTGGGGGTCAGTAGCTCGACCGGCAGCTTCTTCAACTCGTCCAGGCAGGCCAGCACCAGCGGCCGGGCGTGGCGGTCGATCGCCTCGACGCCGACGCCGCGGATGTAATCGAGTGCCGCGCGGATCGCGTAGATCGCCGGGTAGTTCGGCATCCCGACCATGAAGCTCGCCGCGCCGGGCTTGCTGACCGCCTTCGTGAACCGCTTCGGGCCGAACGCGTCGTCGAGGTGGAACCAGCCGCCGGCCGGCACGGTCCAGTCGGCGGACCGCGCCGCCGGCACGCCGACCAGCCCGCCGCCGTGGCTGGCGAGGATCCACTTGTGCGTACTGCTGACGACCAGGTCCGCCCCGGCCAGGTCGAGCGGGATGCGCCCGAGCGCCTGCGTCACGTCCACCGCGAGCAGGGCCGGGGAGTGTTTCCGCACCGCGGCGACCACCTCCGCCAACCGCAGCGTGAACCCGTTGAAAAAGCTGACCAGTGACACGGTGACGAGCCGCGTCCGCGGGCCGAGGAGTGGGGCAAGGTCTTCCACCCGCAGGGCGCCGCCGCGGCTCTGCCACACCTTCACGTCGGCGGGGCAGGTCGGCTGGAGCCACGGCGTCGCGCCGGCCGGGAAGTCGAGGTCGTTGACCACCACCTCGTCCCCGTCGCGCAGCCGCAGCGCCAGCGCCGCCAGGTTGTACGCCTCCGACGAGCACGAGCAGACGCCGACCTCCGCCGCGGAGAGGCCGAAGAGTTCGCCGGTCAGCACCCGGACCGCCTCCCACTGGGCGGCGTGCGGCGTGCGGCCGTCCATGCCGAGCTGCTTGTCGCGGAAGTACTGTTGCAGCGCCTCCCCGACCGCCAGCGGCGGGACGCCCTCGGCGGCGGTGTTCAGGTAGGTTCTCCCCTCCAGCGAGGGGAAGTCACGGCGGCGGGTGTCGTCGGTGAGCATGACGGACACTGTACGGAGGACGGCGGGCGAATGACGAGTGGCGTTTGGCCGCCGATGCATAGATAATCACGGTCCCACCGCGGAGACCCGCCGAATGAAGACCCTCGCGCTCCTCCCCGTCCTCGCCCTGTTCGCCGTTCCGGCTCCCGCCGCCGAGCCGGGTACCTACCGCGCCGGCGTCGCGAAGGTGGACATCACGCCAGACCACCCGGTCCGGCTCAACGGGTTCGGCTTCCGCCGCGACGAGTCCGAGGGCGTCAACCAGCCCATCTACGCCCGGGCGCTGGCCGTCGATGCCGGCGACGGGTCGCCCGCGGTGCTGCTGACCGTGGACGTGCTTGGCATCCCGGCGGACATCTATGACGAGCTGGCAAAGCGGCTGGCGAAGGCCGGCGTCAAGAAGGAGCGGTTCGCCGCGGCCGCGACGCACACCCACACCGCCCCGATGCTCACCGGGGCCAACCCGACCATCTTCGGCACCCCGATCCCGAAGGAGCACCTGGCGAGCATCGACAAGTACACGCCGAAGTTCGTGGACGGGCTGGAGGCCGCGGCCCTCGCGGCGCTGAAAGACCTGAAGCCGGCGACGCTGTCGTGGGGCGTCGGCAAGGTGACGTTCGCCATGAACCGCCGCAAGCGGAAGGTCGCGCCGACCGACCACGACCTGCCGGTGCTGGTCGTCAAGGACGAGGCGGGCAAGGTCCGGGCGGTGTACGCCTCGTACGCCTGCCACGCGGTGACGCTCTCGCACAACAAGATCGGCGGCGACTGGCCGGGGTACGCCGCCCGCGCCATTGAGGACACCTTCCCGGACGCGACGGCGCTCGTCGCCATCGGCTGCGGGGCGGACCAGAACCCGAACTCTGGCGTCACCGGCGACAAGGTCGATGTGGCCGTCGCCCAGGGCCGCGAGGTCGCCGCCGAGGTCAAGCGGCTCGCCGAGAACTTCCTCGCCCCGATCACCGGCCCGATCACCGCGAAGGCGCAGACGATCGAGTTGCCGCTGGCCGACCATCCGACCCGCGCGGAGTGGGAGAAGCGGGCGCAGGACATGGGCCCGGTCGGCCACTTCGCCCGGGTGACGCTGGCCCAGATCGACCGCGGCGAGAAGCTGCCGACGAAGGTCGCGTACCCGGTCCAGACGTGGGCGTTCGGCGACTCGCTGGCGATGGTGCATCTCCCAGGTGAGGTGGTGGTCGATTACGCACTGCGGCTGAAGACCGAACTCGATGGCCGACGGCTGTGGCTGACCGCCTACGCCAACAACGCCCCGTGCTACATCCCCAGCGAGCGCATCCTGAAGGAAGGCGGCTACGAGGGCGGCGGGGCGATGATGTACTACATGCAACCGGCCCCCTTCGCGCCGGGGCTGGAAGACAAGATTGTCGGCGCCGTCAAGGAGCAGATCGGCAAGCAGTTCCCCGCGAAGTTCGACCCGGCGAAGACCGGCGGCACCAGGCCCCTTTCGCCGCAGCAGTCGGTGAGTCTGATCCGCACGAAGCGCGGCCTGCGGGTGGACCTCGTCGCCGCCGAGCCGCTGGTCGCGGACCCGGTGGCGATCGCCTTCGGCCCGGACGGCAAGCTCTGGGTCGCCGAGATGATCGACTACCCGACCGGAATGCACGGCAAGTTCGAGCCGGGCGGCCGCGTCGTGGCACTCGACGATTCGAACGGCGACGGCTTCTTCGACAGGTCCGCGGTGATGGTCGATGACCTGCCGATGCCGACCGGCGTCCTGCCGTGGCGCAAGGGCGTGCTGATCTGCGCCGCCCCGGACATCCTGTACGCCGAGGATACATCAGGCGACGGGAAAGCGGACGTGGTGAAGAAGCTCTACTCCGGGTTCGGCACGTCGAACTTCCAGGCCCGGGTGAACAGCCTCCAGTACGGCCTGGACGGCTGGGTGTACGGCTCCTGCGGCCTGTTCGGCGGGGACATCACCTGCCACGTCACCGGCAAGGTGGTGAAGCTCGGCGACCGCGACTTCCGCATCAAGCCGGACACCGGCGAGATCGAGGCCGCGACCGGCCGCACCCAGCAGGGCCGCGCCCGCGACGACCGCGGCAACTGGTTCGGCTGCGACAACACCAACCCGCTGTGGCACTACCCGCTCGACGACCGCTACCTGCGCCGCAACCCGCACGTCGCCGCCCCGAGCAGCACGGTCTTCGTCCCGGACGGCGACGGGCGCAAGGTGTACCCGATCAAGTCCGACGCGCAGCGGTTCGAGCTGTCCGGCCCGCCGGGCAGCACCACCGCCGCCTGCGGGGTCGGCGTCTACCGCGACGACCTGCTCGGCGACGAGTACCAGGGGAACGCCTTCACCTGCGAGACGGTGAACCTCGTCATTCACCGACGCATCCTCAAGCCGAACGGCGCGACCTTCACCGGCCTCCGCGCCACGGACGAGTCGGGCAGCGAGTTCCTGGCGACCGCCGACAACTGGTGCCGGCCGGTGCAGGCGGTCACCGGCCCCGACGGCGGGCTGTGGTTCGCCGACATGTACCGCTACCTGATCGAGCACCCGATGTGGATCCCGCCGGCCGACCTGGCGAAGATCGACCAGCGTGCCGGCGCCGGGCTGGGCCGCATCTACCGCGTCCGCCCCGAGGGCAAGCCGCTGCGGCCGTGGGTGAAGCTGGACCGACTCGACGCCGGCGGGCTGGTCGATCTTCGCC
>Ga0247822_10002379_pt1 | contig 11976 bp, 10 predicted proteins | sample 13C_Cellulose_Da_FD_192423 | JGI IMG/M metagenome (GOLD analysis project Ga0247822, IMG submission 192423) | Soil microbial communities from agricultural site in Penn Yan, New York, United States - 13C_Cellulose_Day30 | ecosystem: Environmental > Terrestrial > Soil > Agricultural land | place...
CCGGGACCTGTACTCGTCGACATTACGAAGAACGCACAGAATGAAATGATCGAGCCGGTACAGCACGAAAAATGTGAAAGTATCCGGACTTATCGTCCCAAGCCTGCGCTTCAACAGAGCCAGATAGAGGCAGCCGCTGCCCTTATCAACGGTGCAAAGAGGCCTTATATCCTGGCCGGCCAGGGTGTATTGCTTTCCGGTGCAACGGAAGAGCTGAAGGCCTTCTCGGAAAAGACAGGCATTCCGGTAGCCTCTACGTTACTCGGGTTAGGTGCTTTTCCCACTGATCATCCAAACTATGTAGGATACCTTGGGATGCACGGAAACTATGGTCCAAACCTCAACACCAACCAGAGCGATGTGATCATCGCCATTGGTATGCGGTTCGATGACCGTGTGACGGGCAATGTGAGCAAGTACGCCAGGCAGGCAAAGATTATCCACATCGAGCTTGACAAGGCAGAAATCAACAAGATCATCAAGGCCGAGGTCGCGGTTCACGCCGACGCACGCGAAGCCTTGACCGCCCTCATACAGCGATGCGACACGAAGAAGCACGAGGAGTGGATCGAAAGCTTCCGCAAGCTGAACAAGATCGAGTACGATAAAGTCATCGCCAAAGAGTTTAACCCCGAGGGCGTTCTCACGATGGCAGAAGTAATCAATCACCTTTCGAACCAAACCAACGGTGAAGCTATTGTCGTGACCGACGTAGGTCAGCATCAAATGACCACTTCACGTTATTACCAATATAAAAACCCAAGGACATGTGTTACCTCAGGTGGTGCGGGTACTATGGGTTTCGCTCTACCTGCGGCACTGGGTGCCAAGCTGGGTATACCGGATAAACAGGTGGTCGCTGTTATTGGAGATGGCGGTTATCAAATGACGGTACAGGAACTCGGCACCATCATGCAATACAAGATTCCCGTGAAGATCGTTGTGCTGAACAACAACTTCCTGGGTATGGTACGTCAGTGGCAACAACTTTTCCATGGCAAGCGATACTCGTTTACTGAAATGCAGAACCCTGATTTCGTGAAACTCGCTGAAGCGTACAGCATTCCTGCACGCAAAGTTGAAGATCGCGCACAATTGCAGGGCGCACTGCGCGAAATGCTGGAAGCGAAGACACCGTACTTCCTCGAAGTGGTCGTAGGTAAGGAAGACAACGTATTCCCTATGGTTCCCGCCGGCTCGGGCGTAGGCGATGTATTGCTGGAACCTCCCACAAACTAAATGACAAGATCATGACCCTTACGCAAGCGCATACCAAGACACTTTTGAACGAAATAGACATGAAACAGGATTTCACGCTCGAGATTCATTCCGACAACAACTTCTCCGTGCTGAACAGGATTGTCAATATCCTGAACAGACGTCGCGTTCGGATCAAGAAACTGATCGCCCACGAAGATGAAGGCGACTTTAAGCGCGGCGTGGCAGTTGTTCTCCTGTTCACCACACCCGATATGATCGAGAAGGTAAAACACCAGCTGGAGAAACTGATCGAAGTCGAGCACGCGGTCTACTACGAAGGAAGCAGCGAATATTGTGAGCTGAGTTCAAAGCACACAGCGCTAATTAGTGATTAGTCCCGGGCATTTAGTCCTTAGAGGGTCTTGAGCATTAAGTATCAAAGACAGGGTTGCGGGTAGTCAAACTATAAACCAAACTCAGGACTCAAGACTAAGGACGCTTAAAACGTACATTCAACATTTTAATAACAATTCAAATTTTATGGCAAAGATCAATTTTGGAGGAACGATCGAAGAGGTTGTCACCCGCGAAGAGTTTCCAATGGAAAAGGCACTCGATATCATGAAGAATGAAACGATCGCTATCATCGGTTATGGCGTTCAGGGGCCAGCTCAGGCGTTGAACCTCCGCGATAACGGCTTCAAAGTCATCGTCGGACAACGTAAAGGTTCCAAGACCTGGAACAAGGCTGTTGAACACGGATGGGTTCCCGGCGAGACGTTGTTTGAGATCGAAGAAGCCGCCAAAAAAGGAACGATCATTCAATTCCTTCTTTCTGATGCAGGTCAGATCGAACTCTGGCCAACGATCAAGCCACATATTACCAAGGGTAAGACTTTGTATTTCTCACACGGCTTCGGCATCACATTTAAAGACCAGACGGGTATCGTCCCTTCTTCAGATGTGGATGTGATCCTCGCTGCACCTAAAGGCTCGGGAACTTCCGTGCGTCGCCTTTTCCTTCAAGGTAAAGGTATCAACGCCAGCTACGCCGTATTCCAGGATGCAACCGGCACTGCAAAACAGAAAGCAATTGCGCTAGGTATTGGCGTGGGTGCTGGCTATCTGTTCGAAACAGATTTCAAAAAAGAAGTATACTCAGATCTTACTGGCGAGCGCGGCACGCTGATGGGCGCCATCGCTGGTATCTTCGAAGCACAATACGAAGTATTACGTGCAAACGGACACTCTCCTTCTGAAGCATTCAACGAAACGGTTGAAGAATTAACGCAGAGCCTTATGCCACTCGTTGCTGAGAACGGTATGGACTGGATGTATGCCAACTGTTCGACTACTGCTCAGCGTGGTGCGCTTGACTGGAAGAAAAAGTTCAAGGCAGCGACATTGCCTGTATTCCAGGAGTTGTATAAGAGCGTTGCCACAGGTCAGGAGGCAAAACGCACGATCGAAACCTGCAGCAAGCCTGATTATCGCGAGAAACTTGCGGAAGAACTTCGCGAGGTACGTGAAAGCGAACTCTGGCAAGCGGGTGCTGCCGTACGCGCACTGCGTCCGGAGAAGAATACAGTTGAAGCCAGCATGATTAACTGATTCGCTTACGGCGATCAGGATCAGGCAAAAATACGATTACATTAATTCCTGCGCCGTCGACATCGACGGCGCAGTTGTTCAAACAAGGCCATGACATCATTATCGAAAACACAAACCCTGAACATCGAAGGCGCAGCCGAAACGCTGAAGGCCGTGGTGCTAAAAACACCGTTGCAGTTTCATCGGAAACTCTCCGAAAAGTTTCAGGCTTCGATTTATGTAAAACGTGAAGACCTGCAGCTGGTGCGTTCATACAAGATTCGTGGCGCATACAATCTGATCCAAAGCCTTACTGAAGAACAGCGCCGACGCGGTGTTGTGTGTGCAAGCGCGGGCAACCACGCTCAGGGGGTTGCGTTTGCCTGTCATCACCTTGACATCAAAGGCGTGATCTACATGCCTGCGATCACACCGAAACAGAAGATCAACCAGGTGAAGATGTTCGGTGGCAACAACATCGAGATCGTTCTCATCGGCGACACGTTCGACGAGTGCCAGTTGCACGCGCTCGAATATACCCGTGAAAACAACATGGTTTTTATTCCACCATTTGATCATCCCAAAGTGATCGAGGGACAGGGCACTGTTGGCAAAGAGATCCTTGATGAACTGACTGGCATAGACTATATCTTCGTCCCAGTTGGCGGAGGGGGATTGCTGGCTGGCGTAGGTACTTATTTCAAAACGTTATCGCCAAACACAAAAGTCATCGGAGTTGAACCGCTGGGCGCACCTTCGATGAAGAGGGCGCTGGAAGCGGGCCGCCCTGTTGTACTGGATGAAATCCAACGGTTTGTAGATGGCGCTGCGGTAAAGAAGGTTGGAGATCTGACTTTCGAATACGGCAAAGAAGTTCTTAGTGACATGTTGCTCGTGCCCGAAGGAAAAGTCAGCACGACAATTCTTCAGCTATACAATGAAGATGCAATTGTTGCCGAGCCTGCAGGTGCACTGTCTATCGCGGCGCTCGATCAATATGCAACTCAGATCAAGGGCAAGAAAGTTGTTTGCGTGCTGAGCGGTGGCAATAACGACATCGACCGCATGCAGGAAATCAAAGAGCGATCACTACTCTATGAGGGACTTAAGCATTACTTCATTATTCGCTTTGCACAGCGCCCCGGTGCATTAAAACAATTTGTGAACGACATCATGGGCCCTAATGATGATATCGTACGATTTGAATTCATTCAGAAAAACAATAAGGAAAGCGGTCCCGCGCTCATCGGCATTGAAGTGAAATCGAAAGATGATTTCAACGCGCTGATTGCAAGGATGGATGGCTTCAAGCTGAATTACACGCTCGTTAATCAGAACGAAAATCTCTTCGAGTATCTCATTTGATGGCATACTGCCGTAGCTGATCAGGGCCTTAGTTGCAAGGCCGTAGCTGATCAGGGACGTAGCAACGCGGCCGGCCGGTCGGGTTTATGCCGGATCTCAATAATAGACTATTACAAAATGATCAGCGGACAGGTTGATGCGAGACTCTCGTGCCACACTGATATCGGCTAAAGCATAATGACTTGCCTCTGGGAGGATTATCCTATCCGGGCCGACTGTGCGCGTCGCGGAGCTTTCCAGTCAGCGAAACAAGTGCTACCTTACACGTCAACGCCAACACCAAACGATGATGTCGGTCGTTATCTCGCGACAAAAAAACAGTTACCCCATGATTTATAGATTGCACATCACGTCGTACTTCAAACACGGCGTCGTTCTGGTGATGTTACTTTCGATTTCGTTTCAAGCTTTGCCTCAAAAGTCCAGGCGTGAAGCAACCTCCAGACGATACTACCCCGGAGCTGATTGGGAGAAAAAGACTCCTGAACAAAGCGGCGTTGATGCTGCATTGCTCAGGAAAGCCATCGACTTCGCCATCGCCAATGAAGCCACAGCTCCAAAAGATCTCAAACTTAATCACTATCGGAGTTTTGGCCGCGAACCGTTCGGCGATGCAATTGGTCCATTGAAGGATCGCGGCGAGCAAACCGGCATCATCATCAGGAACGGGTATGTGATCGCTGAGTGGGGCGATCCTCATCGCATCGACATCACCAACAGCGTGACCAAGAGTTTTGTCAGTACGGTTGTCGGCCTCGCCTTCGACCGAAAGCTAATTCATCACCTCGATGATCAGGTCTATAAATATGTACCTCCCGTCCTTATTTACAACCCCTACCCTACTGGTAACAAGGCAGATGCATTCAGCGCTCAGTCCGATTTGATGGATCCGTTTAATACGGCACACAACAAATTGATCACCTGGCGACAGATGCTTCAGCAAAACAGCGACTGGGAAGGCACACTATGGGGCAAGCCCGACTGGGCCGATCGACCCAGCAACGATTACAAAGAGTGGACAACTAAACGCAATGAGCCGGGAACAGTCTATGAATACAACGATACGCGAGTGAATGCACTCGCCCTCGCTGCGCTTTCAGTTTGGCGCAAACCTCTTCCTGACGTTTTGAAAGAAGAGGTTATGGATCCCATAGGAGCTTCAAACACATGGCGATGGTATGGCTATGAAAACTCATGGATCGTGCTGGACGGAAAGATTGTTCAGTCCGTTTCTGGTGGCGGACATTGGGGCGGAGGCATGATTTTAAATGCTTACGACATGGCACGGTTCGGCTATCTCACGCTTAACAATGGAAATTGGAATGGCCGGCAACTTGTGTCCGAAGAGTGGAACAAGCTTGCTCAAACCCCATCATCGCCACATCCGAATTACGGATTTATGAACTGGTTCCTGAATACTAATAAGAAACAATGGCCCAGCGCACCGGCACAGGCCTATGGTCACGTTGGCAATGGAACGAATCTCATTTATGTCGATCCGGTAAATGACCTTGTCGTAGTGCTCAGGTGGATCGAAGACAGCCAAATCGACGAGTTCTTAAGACTGTTGCTTGCGGCATATAAGTGACCTCTTGTCACTTATAATAGTTTTCGCCTTTTCGCGATCTACTCTGATACTTATCCTCCAACCGTACAAAGGTCAATGACGGGAATATTATCGTTACTACCTATACTCTCCCACAACGATCAGATCTTTCAAACCATACTGTCAATATCAGTAAACAATGCATTTCGTCACCAAGCTGTAATGATTGACGTCCGTTTGCGGCTATCAGGTAGATTCTTAAATCAATTTCCATCCTGGACAGGGTACACTTTAGTCGCAAACGACTAGTCTCCGTGCATTCTTAACCTTTTGTCGAAACTGGCAGATGACAGATTTAGCTGCAAAATGCAAAGTAGCGGCAGTGAGGAATGCGCTATTTCGATGCTGAATACAGCCATGAAAGTCCAAAGAATACTGATCACCGTTTTTTTGCTTGCCTTTAGCCTGAACTTAAGTGCGCAAACGATCTGGACGGTCGGCCCGATGCTTCACGTCAACTTCGGCGGCGGTCAAAAGAAAAGCGTTTCTTTTGCTCTTGAAGCTGCCTTTTGGAACGTTGACAGCTGGCCTTACAGCGTCGATTTCGGTATCGAATTTGACCGCAAAAAGACCAGGCTCTATTCGGAATTTCAAACAGGTATAGGCGTTGCCGGCATTTCCGGCGGTCCGGTGTTTCAGTTTGGCAAAGACAGCGGAGCAAAGCTTGGCCTTCAGATGACAACCTGGGTGAACTACTACTTAGGCCTTGACTACCGCATCATTTTTCTCCGGAACGAGAAAAGAATGGCCGTGGGCACCTACGTCAAAGTCCCTATTGCAACAAGCGGTCTTGAATCCAGCGGCGGTCACAGTGATTGGGATTGGGATGATTAGGTTGGCATGCGCACATTAATGAAAGTGCGGCGCATCATCTGCCTCCGCAGCTCATAATCAACTGAACGGTTACTTCATCTCCCTTTTCTCTTGCCATGGCCAAAGGAGATTGTCCTGAGTCTGACTTTGCATTCACATCAGCCCCACAGTCGATCAACAATTTCGCGAGCCGTGCCTGGCCGTTGTGTGCCGCGGAATGAAGCGGTGTTACACCCAGATGCTGTTTAGCATTCACATCAGCTCCTGCCTTAAGTAACAACTCCGCGATCTCATAACTGGATATGGCACACGCCGAGTGAAGAGGAGCAACGCGCATCTGATTGTTGGCCGCGATATTCGGATCTGCTCCACGACTGAGTAACAGGATTACAATATCCTTGTGTCCAAAGTAGGCTGCAAGCGTAAGAGGTGTGAAGCCATCAGCGGAGTTTGCATTGATCAGCTGCGGCTGCTTTGTCAACAAGCTCTCCGCTGTTTTGTAGTCGTCAATTGCACATGCCTCAAAGATATCAGGTTGGCCTGTATGCTGAAGAATGATATTGATTGCCTCCTGGTTTCTGTAATAAGCAGCAAACTGTAGAAGGGACACACCTTGCTCCGTCTTTACGTTTGCCAGGGCTGGATTTGCACTCAATTGATGAGCCAGCGCCTCGTTGTTCCGCATCTTGATAAATTCCGTCAATTCTCCCATAATCCTGCTGTGGACAGTTGTATTGTTGTACTCAAAAGTTATCTCTACTCAATTGCCGTTATGATTGTAAATACTTTTCATTCGACGGTCATCAAAGGTTTAGCGAGTGCCTTTTTTTCATCTCCTTTTTGCGCGTATTCATTTGCAATCCGGATCTGCTCCTGCGGCAGATTGAACCCCTGTTGAATCTTTCAGTCTCTCAGGCATGGCGACCATTCAACCAACGACCTGAGTTCTTATACTGCATGGGAGTCATATTGTGTTTCTTCCTAAACGCCGAATAAAATGAAGAAGTAGTATTGAATCCACTTTCATATGCGATACCCTCGACTGTATATTTCTCACTGTCCGATATCAGCATCGCTTCGGCATGTTGCAACCGATATGCCGCGAGCAGCTCGGAAAATGTCTTATTGAAAGTGCTGTTCACAGCACGCGATACAACATAGGGCGGCACTTTGAGAAGTTGCGCGAGCTTAGAAACGTTCAATGATGGATCAATATAGACGTGCTCCTGTTCCAATAGAGTCATAATCCGTGTTCCCACGTCGCGATACAGATCCACAACTTCCTTTTGCTTCCTGGGAGGCACAAATAAACGCGCATGGCCAATAGCCCACCAGCTCAATCCATAGAAGATTACCGTGGCGGAAAGGACAATGGTGCGATAGACCAGGGGTTGGTAGAAGGTAAGTTGTAAGCCAAAGGTGATACAGAGCACAAATGCGCCGGAAATTACATACCACACCCATCGCCAGGCATCATCATCCGTACGGAGTAAGGATCGGTTTCTTATCAGCCAAATGCTGGTGACTACGAGATATACAAAAAGATGAATCGTAAATATCCGGTACACGATCCAATAACCCATTATGGCAAACACGAGCGAGATGATGCCCGGAATAAAATGAATGACGTGCGGGCGTCTGAATTCGAAGCTGCCATCGAACAATGCGCGCGCGAACAATAGTGCAAACGGACCTGCCCACGCCATGCCAAGCAGCCCGATTACATTTGCCGGGATCATGGACTCGGGGATGACGAAAATGGTAACGGATTTCCCGACCCGAAGTGCAAGTGATACCAGCAGTCCGGACAACATTACATTTGATAACCGGTCACTCCCACGAATCAAAACCAGTGACCAGTACAGGGCATGGGCACAGGCTGCCATGCACAACGCGAATACCAGGATCATGGATGAATTCATGCGTCGGTGTTTTCGGGCAATGACACAACAATTTGCCAATTACTTCTACAGATTCGTAAATCCGTAGGAAGTATTCTGAGCGAACTGCGAATTTACCTGGAAAAACATGGCCATGAAAGAAAGCAGAAGAACCTTCATCCGACAAACGTCACTCCTCGCGGCGACGCCATTATCATTTATGAATTTCAATACTCAGTCTTCACCAAACCAGGAACGCCCGGCTCCAATAAGTTCGGAGCTCGTTCTTGACTTTGTAAGGAACGCGCACAACAACCTGGCGCGTGTGAAGGAGCTGCTCGAGAAGGAACCCTCCCTGTTAAATGCAACCTGGGACTGGGGAAAAGGTGATTATGAATCGGCCCTGGGTGCTGCCGGTCATATGGGCCTTGTTGATATGGCCGAGTTCCTCATTTCAAAAGGCGCGCGTATGGACATATTCGTATCAGCCATGCTTGGCAGGCTGGACATCGTAAAACCCATGATCGAAGCCTATCCGTCCGTGAAAACATCCAGGGGCCCTCACGGAATCACACTCCTTCTTCATGCAGAAAAAGGAGGTGAAAACGCGAAACCGGTACTGGAGTATCTTAAGTCAGTGGGGGCAAGTTGAACTTACTGTACAACCGCGGGAGGTGAAAATTTCGTGACTTCGTTTTTATGTTCAGGGAGCGTTTTTAAGTAGGTGTAAATAGCGCCCAGATCTTCTTCTGTCATGTTCGCATACATCGTCCATGGCATAATGGTGTTGAATTCTCCAGGTGCTACCGTTGGAGCGGTATAGGAAGAATCTGCGTATGCTTTAAAGCGTTGAATGAAGGCGCTCTTGCTCCACTTTCCAATACCCGTCTGAGCATCTGGCGAAAGGTTGGCAGATCTGATCACCGAACCATCAGGCATACTGAATGTCCGACCGCCGGAGAATGCCAATTCTTTTATGATTTGGTTCTGATCGTTGATGGGTGTATGGCATTCGAGACATCCGGAAGCGTTAGTCATGTACGCACCATACGCCACAGAATCCGATAATATTGGACGTTTTGTAGGATTCCCTTTAGCAGGAATAGTTCGAAGGATAAGATTGACTGGAAAGTCCGCAGAGGATTCACCAACCTGGCTCTCTATCGGATCAAGTGTTCGAAGATACGCGATCAGAGAATAGATATCTTCATCGTCCATTTGGCCATAAAAAGGATAAGGCATGACGGGAAACATGGCCTTACCTTCCTTGGTTACGCCGCTTGTAATCACTTTGTACAACTCACCATCGGTATATCGGCCGATTCCTGAAGGAGTGATATTCCGGGAATAGAAGACGCCAGGGAAACCCATTGAATGGTCGAAACGTTCTCCACCCTTTCCGAGCGTGCCCGGCACCACAGGCCCCGAAAACTTTGACCAATCACGCGTGGAGTGACAATCCATACAAACATTGACAGCATTTGCCAGATATCGTCCTCGTTCAATGCGTTCCGCGGTAGGCTCCACCTGGAGATCAGGAGTTTCGCCCGCATTTGGAAATGCTAAAACTACATAGGTGATCGCACCGAATACTAAGACTACAATAGCGCCAATTACAACGCCAATTACTTTAAAGGCCTTTTTCATGCTGGGGGTTTAGTTAGCCGATTGAATCTAGCGACGAATAATGTCATATGCAATAATTGGTGCTACGGCATATGGCCTATTTGCTGCCAGTTTCGTTGTAACGGATAATTCGGCCATACGTTGCCTGACTTGATAATTTTAACCAGAAAATAAATCAGGAATGGCATGTGCGCCGACATTCGCGTATAGCCAGAAGGTGGCCTCCGGCTATGCACAACGTACCCGGCAGACGCACGGCAACAAGATCGTGCGCCAGAAGCTCCGTCAACAACACTGTCACAAGTCCCAATGTAAGACACAAACCGGGCAGGTATTTTTTCCCCGGCACAGCAAGGCAGAGAGATATTATACCGAACACCATCGTAACAATGAACATGACCTCATGGACGGCATGACTCTCCAACACAACAAGCTGCGTTAACGGGATAAATGATCCCAATATGTAGGGTGTTATAGCGATGGGCATTAAAAAGCAATGAACCATACAAGCTATAGAAATACATGTGCCAGCAATGTCTGGAATACGTCTTGTTACTACTGAATCAATTTTCTTCATGGTGTTCATCGATCTGCCGTGATATGAAAAGGGATGCGTGTACCCATACCGGTACACGCATGAATCATGATGTGAATTAGCGACTGGCCTCGATAATGAGGTTTACAGGTGTAGCGGTTGCTGTGCGTACTTTTGAGAAACCTGCGTTACTCAGGATATCGTGCAGTGTCTTCTCACCGGCCTGGGCACCGAGGCAGGCGCCACCTTCTGATTGGGAATGCGGCACACAGAGAGCTGTTGAACCCGCATAATACATTCTGCCAATAGGATTCAGATTGTCCTCTACATTATTACCTGCAAATGGCTCAACGAGCATTAAGGAGCCTTTCTTCGACAGCTTTCCCAACGCGTACTTCGCGGCATCAGCCGGCCTGCCCAGATCATGGAATGCATCCATAAAGCAAATGAGATCGTAATCACGGCCTGGGAAGTTATCGGCTGTTGCCCGCTTAAATGTCACATTTGAGAGACCAGCGTTTCGGGCGCGCTCCTGTGCCACACGAATTGAGTCCTCGTGGTAATCATATCCAAAGACCTGGCTTTGCGGAAAGGCCTGCGCTAACAGGATGGACGAGGCACCATGTCCGCACCCAATGTCCGCCACTTTACCTCCCTCATGGAGAAGGTCCGCAATGCCGTCCAAAGCGGGAATCCAGGATTGTGTGAGATGGGCCTGGTAACCTGTTCGATAAAAGGATTCAATACCATAGAACAATTTATGCGTATGCATGTGCCACGCTAATCCCTGTCCATTTCTAAACTCTGCGAGTAATTTCTCTTCCTCCGACCAAATCGTACTGGGAACGTCGAGGCCAGCCGCCAGAAATGCGGGGCTATCTTCTTCGACGAGCACGAGCCCATGTTCAAAGGGCAGTTCGTAGGTGCGTGACTGAGGATCATAGATCACGTAGCCCCCCGCAGCCTGACAGTTGAGCCATTCCTGAACATAACGCGCATGCGTTTTAGTCCTGTCTGCCACGTCCTTCGCTGTTAACGGCCCGGCACCATGCATAGCCTTGAAAAGCCCCAGCTTATGTCCAAGTTGTGTCATGGCACTTCCCATGGTGGCCGAGAGGTCACCGATAACCCGTCCTGCAAAAGCTTCAACCTTTTTGAAATCGATTTGAATGTTCGTTGCGTTCACGTGTATTGAATTTGTTTTGATGACTAGAGAACGCACCGAACAGGCAGCAGCGACTATGCACAACGGATGTTGAAGTATGAGGGAAGTATTTTTTGACAGCCCCTCAGTTTGTCGAATAAAACAAGGCTGATAGCAGCTTCGGATGTACACAAATAGTTGACGGTCCACTTGATAG
>Ga0247822_10002380_pt1 | contig 11976 bp, 10 predicted proteins | sample 13C_Cellulose_Da_FD_192423 | JGI IMG/M metagenome (GOLD analysis project Ga0247822, IMG submission 192423) | Soil microbial communities from agricultural site in Penn Yan, New York, United States - 13C_Cellulose_Day30 | ecosystem: Environmental > Terrestrial > Soil > Agricultural land | place...
GCAGGAAGCAGCAGAAGCTTGGGACGTTGACAGCGGCCCTGTCACGCATCCGCCGCCGTGTTCGCGAGGACCTGAGGGCCGAGGCGGGCAGCAAGGAACTGGCGCTGGCGCTGAGTGTAGCGCTCATCGATCGCACCGCGATGCGGGTGGGCCGTGAACGGTATCTCGATGCGCATGGCACGCGCGGAGCCGGGACGCTGTTCAGCCGTGATGTCGCGGTACTTGGCGGCGAGGTGGTCATCAGTTTCCCCGCCAAGAGCGGCAAGACTGCGAGGTACCGTCTCGCAGATGCGCAGCTCGCGGAAGCGGTCGGCAAGGTGAAGTCGATCCCGGGCAAACGGCTGCTGATGTATCGGGGCGAGGATGGGGTGGCGAGGCCGCTCAGGACCGATGACATCAACCACTACCTGCGGGAGATCGCCGGCGTGCCGGTAACCGCCAAGGATTTCAGGACCATGCATGCAAGCGCGCTGGCCGCCGAGGCGCTGGCCAGGCTCGAGCCAGGTGAGAGCCCGCCGGCACGGAAGCGGCAGATGGCGGCCGTCACCAGGCAGGTTGCGGCGTTCCTCCAGAACACGCCGGCGATCTGTCGGTCGAGCTACATCGCGCCGTGCCTATACGCCCTGTTCGACAAGGGGCGGCTCGGGGAGATGTGGCTGGCAGGGGGCGACGGCGCTGCCGGCATCCGGCAGCGCGAGGTCAGGCTGGCAGCGGTGCTGGCCGAGGCCGGCTAGCGTCAGCCGGCTTCGCGGGCGCCTTCCTCCGGCTGCAGCTCGTCGTAGAGCCGGAAGGTATTGCGGCCCGATTCCTTGGCCTGGTAGAGCGCGAAGTCGGCGCGGGCCGGCAGGTCGAGCCCGTCGTTGGCCGAGTTGCGGGCAAGCGCGACGCCGATCGAGACGCCGATGCGGACATCGGTGCCGGCCAGCTTGTAGGGCTCGGAGACGCGCGAGATGATTGTCTCGGAGAGCCGGCTCGACTCGCTCACCGTCTTGATGGCGCCCTGGAGGATGACGAACTCGTCGCCGCCGAGGCGAGCAAGCGTGTCCGTGTCGCCGAGCAGGGCATTGATGCGGCCGGAGACCTGCCGGAGCAGTTCGTCGCCGGCTTCGTGGCCGAGCGTGTCGTTGACGTGCTTGAACCGATCGAGATCGAGCGCGAGCAATGCCACTGGATCGCCGCCCGGGCTGAGGCGTTCGAGTGCCTGGGTCAGCCGCTGCTGGAACATGGCGCGGTTGGCAAGACCGGTCAGTGGGTCGTGCAGGGCCTGGTGCTCGGCGCGGGCGCGCTCGGCCTCGAGCTGGGCCGACGAGCGGCGGAGGCTGCGCATCAGCAGCGCAATGACGATGCCGGCAACGAGGAGGGCGGCGCCCATGGCGGGAGCGGTCTCGGTGAGGAGCAGCGAGCCGGGCCGGTCGGGCTGCCACTTGAACCAGGCGATCGGCGTGCCGGCGAGGTTGCTGAGCGGGTAGACCGCCTCGTTGGCGGCGGCAGTCGCATTGGTGTCGAAGCGGGCCCCATCGATCAGGTACTGACCCATCAGCTGTTCGGCCACCGCGCCGTCGAGGAAGCGGGCGACGACATGATAGCGCGCCTCGGTCGGGGGCACGTCGAGCTCGTCGGACCAGGAGAGGATTGGCACGGCGCCGATCAGGGCCGGCTGGCCGCCAATCATGGCGAGGTCGGTTGCGCCGGGAACATCGGCGAAGCCGTTGTTGTAGGAGTCGATGGCTGCATCACCGTCGACTCCACGCAGCCGGTCGAGCAGGCCCGCGAAGGCGGCGTGATCGGTCTCGAACGTATCGGCGGCCACGGCCCCGCCATCGCGCATGGCGTAGACGGGCTTCAGGTCGTGATCGAGCACGTAGATGCGGTTATGCGCGTGGTCGTTGTAGATGCCCTGGCCCAGGTTCTCATCGATCCACTCGAGGTCGCCTTCGCGGACGGCGGTCACAGCTTCGTCCCAGGCGGTCGCATCCTGGCCGGCGGTGGCGACGTAGTCCCACTCCTGTTTGAGGATGTGTTCCACGAGCCGCATCTGGCGCTGGAGCGCACGGTCGTCGCTCTTTGACGCCGACCACAGGACGAAGCCAGTCGCAGTGCCGGCTGTCACCAGCACGGCCACCATCACCGGGATCAGGACCTTGAACGAAAACTGCCAGCCGGATCGCCGCTCGGTACGCATTTTGAGCCCCCAAACTCAAACTGTTATGGGCGGCAACTTATGGGGCGTTCGCGAAAGTGGCGTTAGCTGGGCTGGTTAAGGGAAAGTACTCAGGCGACCCGCGACGTCGCCTGGCTTGCCTCCCGCAGGCGCACTTCGATGTCGCCCACGGTCAGCGGGGCGGAGAAGAGGTAGCCCTGGAACGTGTCGCAGCCCATGGCCAGCAGGGCCTCGTATTGTTCCCGCGTCTCGACGCCTTCGGCGGTGACCTCGATGTCGAGTGCTCGCGCCAGAGTCACAAGCGCCTGGACGATGGCGTCGGTGCCGTTCGAGGTCATCAGCTGGCTGACGAAGGAGCGGTCGATCTTGATGCGGTCGACGGGGTAGCGCTTGAGGTAGTTGAGCGAGGAGTACCCGGTGCCGAAGTCATCGAGCGCAATGCGGATGCCGGCTTCGCGGAAGGTGCGGATAGCCGCTGCCACCACGGTCTCGTCCTCGATGAGGATGCTCTCGGTGATCTCCATCTCCAGGTCGGCCGGGTGCATGCCGGCTTCGCCGAGAATGGCGAAGACGCGATCGGGGAAGGTCGGGTTACGCAGCTGGGCGGGTGAAATGTTGACGGCGATGTTCCGGCCAGGCCAGCGCGCGCCGAACTGGGCGGCACGCCGCAGGACGAACTCGCCCAACTGTTCAATGAGGCCGCTGCTCTCGGCCACGCCGATGAAGCGCGCCGGGGGGATGTCGCCGAGCCGCGGGTTGGTCCAGCGCATCAGAGCCTCGGCTCCGATGATGTTGCCGACGCTGTCGCAGAGCGGCTGGTAGGCGACCCAGAGCTGACCCGGTACGCGCAGGGCCTCGCGCAGGTCGGCCTCAACGGAATGGCGGCTCTGCACGACCTCGCCCATGGCTTCGCGATAGACGGCGGAGCGGTTGCGGCCGGCAGATTTGGCCTCGTAGAGGGCGATGTCGGCCTTGCGGCTCAATTCGTGGCTGTCGATCTCAGCGCCGGCGATGACGATGCCGATGGAAACGCCGACGAAGGCCTCGCTGCCCTGGATGCGGAAGGGACGACCGATAGCCTCGATGATGCGGTGGGCGAGAGCGGTAACCTCGACCTGGCCGGCGAATGACGAGTGCAGGATGGCGAACTCGTCGCCGCCCAGTCGCGCCAGCACGTCACCGGGTTCGGTCACATCACGCAGCCGATCAGCCACGGCGCAGATCAGGTCGTCACCGGCGCTGTGGCCCAGCGTGTCGTTGACCTGCTTGAAGCGATCGAGGTCGAGCATGAGCAACGCCAGGGGAGCATCACGCGGGGTCTGGGTGCTGAGGCGGGCGTCGAACAGGCGGTCGAAGCTCAGCCGATTCAGGAGACCGGTCAGCGGATCGTGGCCCGCCTGGCGTTCCGCCTCGATGCGGCGATGCTCGAGCGCATTGAGGGCACGGCGCAGCCGACTGGCGAGGGCAGCGAGAAGCAGCGCGACCACGGCGAAGGTGACGGCAAGCGCCGGTCCGGTGCGGCCCAGGAGCTCGGCCCCCGGCCGGTAGGGGATCCATTCGAAGAACGCGATGATGCGGCCGGCGCGGTTGGCGATGGGCATGACGCTGAGATCGGCACCCGCCGCTGGATTGGTAGTGAAGCGGCCGACTTCGGTCATGTAGCGCTGCATCATGCGCAACTCGTAGTCGATCTCGAGCCGGACGACGGAGATGAGCACGGCCTCTCGACCCGGACGCTGGCCAATGTTGCCGGTGTCGGAGACGATCGGAATGGCGCTGATGATGACGGGGAGGCCGTCGATGAGCGCGTAGTCTGCGATATGGGGCGGTGTATCGAGGTAGCCGCTCGCTGCCACACGGCGCACTTCGGCAACTATGGGCTCGATCAGGTCGCGACGGGTCTCGAACGACCGGTCCATCTGCCGGACCGTGACCCCCTCATGCGCGACGTAGACGACCTCGTCATCGGCCGAGATCACGTAGCTCTCGTCGTGTCCGAAATAGGTGTAGGTCCAGCTTCCGATGTTGAACGCGAGCCAGTCCATGTCGCGGTCGCGGGCGGCGACAACGGCATCATCCCAGACGGCGGCGCTTTCCTGGTCGCGGGGGAGGGCGTCGAGCTGCAGCTTGACCGCCTGTGCGATCCGGACGCGTTGGCGCTCGGATGCGCTCTGGTCGATCTCATGGGCCGACCAGAAGAGGAAGCCCGCCAGAACAGCAGCGGCCAGGGCGAAGACCACGACGACTGCTGCCAGCACCAGCATCGAAATCGTTCGGCGAAGTTTCGTTCGGGTGCTGGTCATGGAACCTGCCGGGCGGAGACTAGTGCAGTCTGCCCGGCAAGCTTTGCGAACTGGTTACCCTGATCGTTGTGGCAGGGGCTTAGGCGTTGTCCTTGAAGAGCACTTCACGGTCCTGGGTGAAGTTGGCGAGCAGCGGCAGCGATGCTCCGCCCATGGCCCTCGCCGCATTGCCGATGCTGCCCGGCAGCAGCCGGAAGGGCGAGAGGCCCTGCCGGTTGATCGCCGCGATCGCAGCCTCGGTCCGCTCGATGACGCGGGATCGCACGTGGGTCGGGAACGCGCCGTCGATGAGAACGGTTTCGACGTCGATCACTGCGATGGCTGCGACGATCGCGTAGGCGAGGCTCTGCGCCACTTCGCCGATCCACTCGTCGAGCACCGGGCCGAGGTCGTTGCCCCAGTCGTCCGGCGATTGCCACAGTACCTCGGGGTTGCGGCCCTGGGCCACGAGCTTGCGCTCGAGTGTGTAGATCGAGGCGACGTTCATCAACTGCGGGGTGCGGCCGGGTCGCACGACTTGCCCCGGATCCTGTGCCGGCATCGAGCCGAGGGCGCCGGCATTCTGGGTGCGGCCGGGGAAGAGGTGGCCGTCCAGCACCAGCCCGCCACCGATGAACGAGCCGATGAAGACGTAGAGATAGTCGGAATAGTCGGCGCCGTGGCCGAACATCAGTTCAGCGGCGCAGGCCGCGGTGATGTCGTTGGCGAAATAGACCGGCCAGGAGCAGAGTTCGGCGATCATGGCGCGGACGTCGACCTGCCGCCAGGCATCGATCTCGGCGGCGGGAGCGCCGATCTCCTCGTGCCAGGTCCACATCTCGTAGGGCGCCGCGATGCCGACGCCTGAGATGCGCGCGGCGAGGTGCGCGGGCAGGTCGGCGAGCATGTGCTCGATGCCCTCGCGGGCGAAGCGGCGCACGCCGTCGGGCGTGGGGTAGGGGTAGGTCTTGTGCAGCAGCTTCAGGATCTCACCGGTGAAGCTGATGAGGTACAGGTCGACGCTGCGCCGGCCGATCTTCAACCCAAAGCTCAGCGCTCCCTCGGGGTTGAGCGAGTAGGGGACCAGGGGCTGGCCGACCTTGCCGCGCAGCGGGTTGCCCCGCAGCAGCAGGCCGTCGGCCTCGAGCGCATTGGTGATGATCGAGATGGTCTGGGGCGAGAGCCCCGTCATGCGCGCCATATCGGCCTTGGGCAGTTCGCCATGGCGGCGGATCAGGGAGAGCACGAGACGTTCGTTATAGAGGCGCACACCGGTCTGATTGGTGCCGCGCGTGGCTGCCCCGGGCTTCAGTCCGGCATCTCTCGGTCCTGCGCCGGTGGCCACTGGTCGCGACCTCCTCTCGATTGCATCGGTTGACAAGTTCCGTTCCTCCGTCGTGGCAGAAAAAGGCCACGGCGAAGCCGAATATGCAATCGATTACACGGGGTTCCTATCCCCTCCCGAACTAAAGGATTATCCCCAGGCGCCAGCATGTCAATTAATAAATCAACTGGACTAATTTATTGACAGTCCGCGGAGCTTGCGCTGTTATCGCTGTTGGCCGGGGGAGGACTGCGTGCATGGCACGCCGGCCCTTGCCTCTTGTCCGCGTTGCCGGAGCCAACCGGCGGCCGGGCAGGTTTTGCAACAACGGGAGGAGTTTATGGGAAGACTCGGTTTTCTGAAGACGACGCTTGCCTGCGCCATTGCCGTTGCAGGTCTCGCCGGGAGCGCCTTCGCCCAGGAAGTCACGGTCGGACTGATCACCAAGACCGAAACCAATCCATTCTTCGTCAAGATGCGTGAGGGCGCCGAAGCCAAGGCCAAGGAACTCGGCGTCAAGCTGATCGCCTGCGCCGGCAAGTTCGACGGCGACAATGACGGCCAGGTGGCCTGCATCGAGAACCTGATCTCGGCCGGTGCCAAGGGCTTTGCCATCGTGCCCTCGGACTCCAAGGCCATCGTGCCAACCATCCAGAAGGCGCGCGATGCCGGCCTGAAGGTGATCGTGCTCGATACGCCGCTTGATCCGATGGACGCCGCCGACGCGACCTTTGCCACCGACAACCGCAAGGCGGGTGAACTCATCGGCAAGTGGGCCGCCGGGACGCTGGGTGACAAGGCCAAGGACGCTTCGATCGTGTTCCTCGACCTCGCCACCAACCAGCCGACGGTGGACTACCTGCGCGACCAGGGCTTCATGGCCGGCTTCGGCATCGACGTGAAGGACCCCAACAAATACGGCGACGAGGATGATCCGCGCATCTGCACGCACGAAATCAGCCAGGGCGACCAGGAAAAGGGTCGCACCGCGATGGAGAACGCGTTGCAGAAGTGCCCGAACGTCAACGTGGTCTACACCATCAACGAGCCGGCAGCCGCCGGTGCGTGGGAAGCGCTGAAGGCGGTGGGCAAGGATGACGGCTCGGTGCTGATCGTCTCGATCGACGGCGGCTGCCCGGGCGTCGCCAATGTCGAGTCGGGCGTCATCGGCGCGACCAGCCAGCAGTATCCGCTGAAGATGGCCGCGATGGCCCTCGACGCGATCGTCTCGGGCACGCTGCCCGCGATCGATCCGGCGGTCGGCTTCCTCGATACTGGCGCGACGCTCATCACGGCCAAGCCGGTCGACGGCGTGCCGTCGATCTCGGTCGAAGAAGGCAAGAGCCTCTGCTGGGGCTGATCGCGCCGTGCAGCGACTGATGTCGACAGGTCGAGGGGACGCCCCACGGCGTCCCCTTGCTTAACCCCGGAGGAGGAGACGGGATGAGCGACGACGCAGTGGGTTCGACCAAGGCCGAGAGCGGGCTGGCGGGTGCGGATCAGTCGGTGGCGAGCTTCGAGGAAGACCGCCCGAGTATCGTCCGGCGGCTGCAGGGCATACTGCACGAGTATCCCACGCTGATCCCGCTGATCGTGCTGATGGTCGGCGTCATCATCTTCGCTCTCGCCGCTCCGGGCAAATTCCTGTCGCCGCTGAACCTGTCGGTGGTGCTGCAGCAGGTGACGATCGTTGCAATCCTCGCCATGGCGCAGACGCTGGTGATCCTGACTGCGGGTATCGACCTTTCGGTCGGCCTGATCATGATCCTGTGTTCGGTGGTGATGGGACGGACGGCCGTCGTCTACGGCGTGCCGGTCTACATAGCATTTCCGCTCGGTCTCCTGGCGGGCTTTGCCTGCGGACTGCTCAATGGGCTGATCATCACCAAGCTGAAGCTGCCGCCGTTCATCGTGACGCTGGGAACGTGGAGCATCTTCGGGGCGCTCAACACGTTCTACTCGAACTCCGAGACGATCCGGGCCGTGGACATGGAGGCGGCGGCGCCGTTCCTCTTATGGCTCGGCAAGCTGTTCAAGCTTTATGACATCGGGCTGTTCTTCGGCCTCGACCTGCCGTGGCTGAGGGGGTGGGTGGTTACCTACGGCTCGTTGCTGATGATCGCGCTGGCTATCGTACTCTCATACATCCTTGGCCGCACAGCGTTCGGACGGCATGTCTATGCGACCGGCGACGACCCGGATTCCGCCCGGCTCTCGGGCATCAACACCGACCGGGTGCTGATCGCGGTCTACGCGCTGGCGGGCCTCATCTGCGCGATCGCCGCCTGGGTGCTGATCGGGCGTATCGGTGGAGTGAGTCCGCAGGCCGGGCAGACAGCCAACCTCGACTCGATCACTGCGGTGGTGATCGGCGGCACCAGCCTGTTCGGTGGGCGCGGCTCGATCATCGGCACGTTGTTCGGGGCGCTGATCGTGGGCGTGTTCCGCAATGGACTGGCGCTCTCGGGTCTCGCGCTGCTGTGGCAGGATTTCGCGGTGGGTGTCCTGATCATCGTCGCGGTGACCATCGACCAGTGGATCAGGAAGATATCGGCATGAGCGACCTGACCAGCATGGGTGTGCCGTCCGGCAACGCCGGGGACATCGTCCTCGAGGGCAGGGGCCTCAACAAGCGCTATGGCCGCGTGGTGGCGCTCGACAACGCCGACTTCGACCTCCGCCGCAACGAGATCCTGGCGGTCATCGGCGACAACGGTGCCGGCAAGTCGACGCTGATCAAGGCGCTGTGCGGTGCGGTGATCCCGGACAGCGGCGAGATCCTGCTCGATGGTCAGCCGGTGCACTTCAAGTCGCCGATGGACGCCCGCAACGCCGGCATCGAGACGGTGTACCAGAACCTCGCACTCAGCCCGGCGCTGTCGATCGCCGACAACATGTTCCTTGGCCGGGAGCTCAGGAGACCGGGCTGGACCGGACAATGGTTGCGCCGGCTCGACCGGACGAAGATGGCGCGGATCGCGCGCGATAAACTCAACGAATTGGGCCTGCTCACCATCCAGAACATCCACCAGTCGGTGGAGACGCTGTCGGGCGGCCAGCGACAGGGTGTGGCGGTGGCCCGGGCAGCGGCGTTCGGGTCGCGCGTCGTCATCATGGACGAGCCCACGGCGGCACTAGGCGTCAAGGAAAGCCGGCGCGTGCTCGAGCTCATGATGGACGTAAAGCGGCGCGGCTTGCCGATCGTCCTCATCTCGCACAACATGCCGCATGTGTTCGAGGTGGCGGACCGTATCCACATCCACCGGCTCGGCAGGCGCATCGCGATCATCGATCCCAAGAAATTCTCGATGTCGGATGCCGTGGCGATCATGACCGGGGCAATGAAGCCACCGGCCGAGGGCGCCACCGGGCCCACGCATCACTACAAGGTCGGCGAAGAGATCTCCCAGATACAATGACGAAAATGCGCGCTCTCGTGCTGGAGAAACAGCACGAACTCAAACTCCGTGACATCGAGCTGCCGATGGACGTCGGTGCCGGCATGGTGAAGGTCAAGCTGCACACGGTCGGCGTCTGCGGCTCCGATGTGCACTACTACACCCATGGCCGGATCGGGCCCTTCGTGGTCAACGCACCCATGGTGCTGGGGCACGAGGCAGCCGGCACCGTGGTCGAGGTCGGGGCAGGGGTGACCAGCCTCAAGGTCGGCGACCGGGTGTGCATGGAGCCCGGCGTCCCCGATCCGAACTCGCGGGCCTCGCGGCTGGGGATGTACAATATCGACCCGGCGGTGACCTTCTGGGCAACGCCGCCGATCCACGGGGTGCTGACGCCCTTCGTCGTGCATCCGGCCAACTACACCTTCAAGCTGCCGGACAATGTGAGTTTTGCCGAGGGCGCGATGGTCGAGCCCTTTGCTGTGGGCATGCAGGCGGCGACCAAGGCGAAGATCACCCCCGGTGACACGGCGATCGTGATGGGCGCGGGGCCCATCGGCACCATGGTGGCGTTGGCGGCGCTGGCCGGTGGTTGCGCACGGGTGATCATCACCGACCTCGCCCAGCCCAAGCTCGATATCGCGGCGAAGTACCAGGGCATCATCCCCGTCAACATCAAGGACAAGAAGCTCCTCGATGAGGTGAACCGGCTGACCGACAACTGGGGCGCCGACATCGTGTTCGAGTGCTCGGGTTCGCCTCGCGCCTGGCAGGGGATCGTCGACGTGGCGCGGCCGGGCGGGACGATCGTCGTGGTCGGGTTGCCAGTCGAGCCGGTGGATTTCGACATCGCCTCGCTATCGGTGAAGGAGATCACGATCGCCTCGGTGTTCCGCTACGCCCACCAGTACGACCGGGCCATCGCGCTGATGGCGTCGGGCCGGGTGGACCTGAAGCCGCTGATTTCCGGGACGTTCAAGTTCGAGGATTCGATCAAGGCCTTCGACCGCGCGGTTGAAGGCCGGCCGACGGATGTGAAGCTGCAGATAGTGATGGAAGAGAGCTGATGACCTCACCAGTACGAGTCGACATCGCCAGCCTGCGGGCGCAGCTGAACCAGTTGCTGAACCTCTTTGAGGAGCAGGGCGTCCGCTCGGTGGCACTCGATGCCGACTTCTACTGGTCGGTCCCGTTGGGGAGCGAGTACATCGCCAAGGACGCAAATGCGCCCGAACTCCACGTCGGCAGCCTCGTGGACGATCTCGAGTTCCTCATCGGCGTGGGCGAGGAGCCGGTCGCGCTCATGCTCTGCTACGCGGCGCCATTGCTGCACTATCTGGGGCAGCGGGCCAGCGACTACGGCGTCTTCTAGGGGGCGATCGGATGGATCTGGGTCTCAAAGGCAAGCTCGCCGTCATCACCGGCGGCAGTGTCGGCATCGGGCTCGCGGTGGCAGAAGGCTTGGCGGCAGAGGGCGCCAGCGTGCTGATCACGGCACGCGGGCAGGAGCGGGTGCACGCCGAGGCGGCCCGGATCGGGGCCAAGTGGGGCGTTGAGGCACACGGCGTCGCGGCGGACGTTGCGACCGCCCAGGGGTGCGCAAAGATCGTCACCGCCGCGGCGCAACTGGGCGGAGCGCACATCCTCATCAACAATGCCGGCACCGGCTCGAACGAGACGATCGCCGAGGCCGACGACGCCAAGTGGCAGTATTACTGGGATCTGCATGTGATGGCGGCGGTCCGGCTGGCGCGCGGACTGGTACCGCAGATGAAGATCCACAACTGGGGCGCCATCATCCACAACGCCTCGATCTGCGCCGTTCAGCCGCTCTGGTACGAGCCAATCTACAACACGACCAAGGCGGCGCTGATGATGTTCTCCAAGACCCTCGCCAACGAGGTCGTCGGGGACAACATCCGGGTCAACACCATCAATCCCGGTCTCGTCCTTACCCCGGACTGGGTCAAGACGGCCAAGCAGCTTGCCGGCGAGGACGGATACGAGGCGCACCTGCAGGGTGTGGCCGACGAGGCGGGCGGCATGAAGCGGTTTGCGACGCCCGAGGAGCTGGCAAACTTCTTCGTCTTCCTGTGTTCCGACCGGGCGAGCTACTCCACGGGCTCGACCTATTTCGTCGACGGTGGATGGCTGCGGACAGTGTAGGGGTGGTCGGGGCTGGTGGCTCGCCCCGACCGGAACCGCCGCGGCTGGAGGTCAGGCTCCGAGGCGGTAAATCGCTGTCAGTGTGACGCCGAACGTCACTACGAGGGTGATGAACACGGCTGTGCAGGTAAGTGTCAGTCGGATGTTCATTACCGTACGTTAGGCCTCGCAACCTTACGGGAACCTGACAGACGCTACTCCGCCGGCTGAGTTTCGCCGGCGAGACGGTCGCCGCGGACGATGCTCCAGACGATCGGGATCGTGGCCAGCGGGACCAGCAGGAACAGGCCGTAGAGCCAGTTCGAGGCGCTGATCGTCGTCACGGTGGTGTGGGCCGAGGCGAGGCCCGCGGAGTTGACGATGACGCCGGCAACCGCGGCGCCGAGGCCCGAGGCGAAGAGCTGTACCATCGAGATCGAGGCTGAGGTGAGGTCGCCCTCACCCGCAGGGGCGGCCTGCAGCAGGCGGGTCGAGACATGCGGCCAGGAGATGCCGATGCCGAGCCCAAGCAGCACCAGCGAGATGCCGACCGGCAGCAGGGGCAGCAGTTCGCCGGCGGTGTTGTCGCGGCCAAGGAAGAGGGCGAGGCCGATCGTGGCAACGAGCTGCAGGACAGGCCCGATGACGAGCACGGCGCGGGCGCGG
>Ga0247822_10002381_pt1 | contig 11975 bp, 11 predicted proteins | sample 13C_Cellulose_Da_FD_192423 | JGI IMG/M metagenome (GOLD analysis project Ga0247822, IMG submission 192423) | Soil microbial communities from agricultural site in Penn Yan, New York, United States - 13C_Cellulose_Day30 | ecosystem: Environmental > Terrestrial > Soil > Agricultural land | place...
TTGGCGCAGCCGGTGGCATCATGCTGGTGTGGGCCGCGCTCATGTGGCTGATCCGGCCCGTGTCATCGGGCGGGATGGATGGCACCTCGTTCTACGCGGCAGCCTTGGCGGCGGGGTTCCCGCTGGTGGTGCTCGCGTTGGTGCACGCATGGCTGGGTGTGCAGCTCAGACGCGGGCCCGACTCGATCAGGGGTTGATGGAACGCGTGAGCGTGCGTCTCAGTCGATGACAATCACCAGCTTGCCCGCCGTCCCCTTGGCGAAGTCCTTCAGTGCCGCGAGCGCCTCGGTGAACGAGTACTTCCGCTGGATCACGACGCGCGTCTCGCCGCTCGCCTGGTTCGAGGCCAGTCGATCGAGCGTCGCGGTGGTGGGTTGCGCGTAGATCGGCACGACCCTCGCCTCCGTGCGCGGGAGCTGCGCCGGCGACTCGATGAGCGTCGACACGAACGCCCCGTGGTGCCCGCGCACGAGCGGCACCAGGCGCGCGCCGTCGCCGGCGAAGTGCAGCACGATGTCGACGCCGTCAGGATGCTTCTCACGCACCTGCGCGACGATGTTCGTGGCGGGGTCCACGTCCTCGGAGGCGCCGAGTGAGTGCATCAGGCCTCGCTCTTCCTCCGTGCCGGCGGTGGCGATGACGTGGGCGCCGGCATTCGCCGCCATCTGCACGGCCTGCGTGCCCACGCCGCCGGTGGCGCCCACGATCAATACGACGTTTCCCTTCTTCGGCGCGGCGGCCTGCACGGCATCGAACGCGGCCGTGCCCGCGAGTCCCAGCGCGCCGCCTTCCGCATAGCCGACCACCGCCGGAAGCATGGCGATGCCGAGCTCCGTGGGGACGTTCACGAACTCGGCGAACGAACCATCGCCGATGTAGGGCTTCATGACCACGCCGAAGACACGATCGCCCACCGCATAGTCGCTGACCCCCGCTCCCAGCGCGTCCACGGTACCCGCGAAGTCCTTGCCGAGCACGACCGGGAAGCGATGCTCCATCAGGTCCTTCACGTATCCGTTGGCGACGGCGAGGTCGAATCCGTTCACCGAGGCTGCCCGCACGCGCACCCGGACCTCGCCCTCGACCGGCCGGGGGACGGGAAGTTCGCTGATGGTGGGTGGGGCGCCGAACCGGTCGAACAGCACTGCGCGCATGGGAGTAGTCCTCGGCTGCGGGGCATGTGATTGAAGCGCGGTGAAGCGCGCGGTGTTTCCCCGTCGCGGAACCGATCGCTCGCCCTGAAGCGTTCCCGTGGAGGGAGGTGGGCATGGCGGATGACTCCGGCAGATACGACTACATCGTCGTGGGCGCAGGATCGGCAGGAGCGATCGTCGCCGCGCGGCTCTCCGAGGACCGTGGCACGAAGGTGCTGCTCCTCGAAGCCGGTCCCGAGGACCGGAGCATCTGGTCGAGGATCCCGCTGGGATTCGCGAAGATCCTCTTTGACAGGCGCTACATGTGGTGGGACCACGTGTCCGAGCCGGAACCGGGCCTCAAGGGCAAGAAGGTCGGCCTGCCGCACGGCAAGCTGATCGGCGGCTCGAGCGCCATCAACGGGTTGGTGCATGTGCGCGGCGCGCCGTTCGACTACGACACCTGGCGGAGCATGGGCGCGGCCGGATGGGGCTACGACGACGTCCTGCCGTACTTCAAGAAGTACGAGCGGGACAGGCGCGGCCCCGGGATGTATCACGGACGCGACGGGCCGATCGGCGTGGAGCCGGCCGCCTGGAAGAACCCGCTCGCGGACGCGTTCATCGACGCGGCGGAGAGCCTCGGCATCCCGCGCAACCTGGACTTCAACGGCGCGCGGATGGAAGGCACCGGCTACTGGGATCTCTGCACCTGGAAGGGTTGGCGATCCTCGACATCGACCGGGTACATCGCGCCAGCGCGCGGCCGCGTGAACCTCCGTGTGATCACGCGCGCGTACGTGACGAGGGTCGAGTTCACCGGACGCGAGGCGACGGGCGTCGCGTACACGCGCGACGGCCAGTCGCACCGGGCCACCGCCACCCGCGAAGTCATCCTGAGCGCGGGCGCGCTGCAGTCACCGCAGTTGCTGCAACTCTCCGGTGTCGGCCAGGCCGAGCTGCTGCAGCGCTTCGGCATCCCGCTGGTGCACGAGCTCAAGGGCGTCGGCGAGAACCTGATGGATCACATGCAGGTCGGTCGCAAGTACTCGACCTCGAGCGACGACACCTTCAACAAGAGGGTCGGGGATCCGCTCGGGCAGATGCTCGCGGGGATCAACTACTTCGTGGGGCCGCGCAACGGGCCGCTGACGATCGGCGCATCTCTCGCCGGAGCGTACGTGTTCACGCGTCCCGGACTCGAGGCGCCCGACCTGCACCTGCACTTCCTGCCATTCATGCCGGGCGCCAAGGGATGGGACCTTTCGAAGGAGTCCGGATTCCGGCTCGGGATGTACCAGAACCGGCCAAGGAGCCGCGGTCGCGTGCGCATCAAATCGTCGGACCCGACGGAGGCGCCGTCAGTGCTGTTCAATCATCTGGCCGACCCGGATGACGTGCGCACGATCATGGACGGCATGAAGCTGGCCAGGCGGATCGCGGACGCGATGAAGACGTTCGACGTGCGGGAGATCGAGCCCGGGCCGGCCGGCGAGACCGACGAGGGTCTGCTAGACTACATCCGGACGAACGGCGACACCGGTTTTCACTACAGCGGCACCGCCCGCATGGGCGAGGACGACATGTGCGTGGTCGATTCGCGGTTGCGCGTGCGCGGCGTCGGCAAGCTGCGCGTCATCGATGCGTCGGTGATGCCGACCATCACGTCGGGTAACATCCACGCAGCGGTGATGATGATCGGGGAGAAAGGCGCGGATCTCGTGAAGGCGGGTTGACGGACATCGTCGTGATCGGCGCCGGGCAAGCGGGACTCTCCTCGGCCTATCACCTCAAGCAACGCGGCCTGGTGCCGGAGTCCGGCTTCGTCGTCCTCGACCAGTCGCCGGCTCCGGGGGGTGCGTGGCAGTTCCGCTGGCCGTCGCTGACGCTGAGCACGGTCAACCGCGTGCACGACCTGCCGGGCATGCGCTTCGCCCAGGCGGTCGACACCGGGGCGACGGAGGTCGAGGCAGCTGTCGCCGTGCCGCGCTACTTCGCCGCCTACGAGCGCGAGTTCGCACTTCCCGTGTTGCGACCGGTGAAGGTGACCGTCGTCTGCGGCCGCGGTGATCTCCTGCGCGTCGAGACCGACGACGAGGAGCTGTGGGCGCGTGGGATCATCAACGCCACGGGCACGTGGGAGACGCCGTACATCCCGGAGTATCCGGGAGCCGAGCGTTTCGCGGGGCGCCAGCTGCACACGCGCGACTTTCGGCGGGCCGAGGACTTCGCTGGCCAGCATGTCATCATCGTCGGGGCCGGCATCTCGGCCATCCAGCTGCTCGACCAGATCTCGCTTGTCACCACCACCACCTGGGTGACGCGGCGTCCGCCGGAGTTCCGGGAGGGGCCGTTCGACGAGGCTGCAGGCCGGGCCGCCGTGGCGATAGTCGAGGACCGCGTGCGCCGCGGCTTGCCGCCGACCTCCGTCGTCTCGGTGACGGGATTGCCGGTGACGCCGGCGATCGAGGCGATGCGCGCGCGCGGCGTGCTCGAGCGCCTCCCGATGTTCAGCGAGATCACGGAGGACGGAGTGCTGTGGGCAGCCGGTGCGTCGCAACGCGCCGACGTGATCCTCTGGTGCACGGGCTTCCGCAGCTCGCTCGACCACCTGGCGCCGCTGATGCTGCGTGAGTCGGAGGGCGGCATCACGATGACCGGCCGCCTGGCGACGCAGGTCGCGAAGGATCCGCGCATCCACCTCGTGGGCTACGGGCCGTCCGCCTCCACCATCGGTGCCAACCGCGCGGGCGCCGCCGCCGCGAGCGAGCTGATGGCGCACCTGGGGCTCGGCTAGCAGCACCCTCCGGCCCGGAACCGGGTACCACATACATGCGCGCTCCATTCACGGTCCTCGGCACCGCGCTCCTGCCGGTCCTCCTTTTCGCCGCGTGCGGCTCGCGCGACGAGCTTCCTTGGCGCGCAACCATGCGCGATGCCACCGGCCGCCAGCTCGGCACCCTGAGTCTCAGCGATGCTGCGAACGGCATTCGCGTCGCGGGCACGCTGCGCGGGCTTCCGCCGGGCGAGCACGGTTTCCACTTGCACACGACCGGGGTGTGCGCGCCGAACTTCGACGACGCCGGCGGGCACTGGAACCCGACCAACAAGCAGCACGGGCGGGACAATCCCGCCGGCCCGCACTTCGGCGACCTCGCGAACATCACCGTCGCTGCCGACGGAACGGTGGAGATCGACGACATCACGCCCGGCGGCACGCTGCACGGGCAGGACGCGCTGCTCGACGGGGACGGTGCGGCGGTGATGGTCCACGACGCCGCGGACGACTATCGGTCGGATCCGGCGGGTGAGGCGGGGAGCCGCATCGCGTGCGGGATAGCCACGCGACCGTGAGCGGGCGCGCTGAGGACTCTGCAACGAAGAAGGGGCACCCATCGGGTGCCCCTTCTTCGACCGACCCCAGCGATGGTGTCAGATATCCAGGTTCGAAGCGAACTTCGCGTTCGCCTCGATGAACACCCGCCGCGGCTCGACCTCGTCGCCCATCAGCTTCGTGAAGATCTCGTCGGCCTGCACCGCGTCGTCCATCGTCACCTTGAGGATCGTGCGCGTCTCGGGGTCCATCGTCGTCTTCCAGAGCTGGTCGGGATTCATCTCGCCGAGGCCCTTGTAGCGCTGCATCATGATGTTCGTCTTGCCGTCGCCGTTGCCCATGCGCTGCGCGATGGCGTCGCGCTCGGCGTCGTCGTACGCGTAGTACTCCTCCTTGCCCTTCGCCACGCGGTAGAGCGGCGGCTGCGCGATGTACACCATGCCGGCGTCGATCAGCTCCTGCATCTGGCGGAAGAAGAAGGTCAGCAGCAGCGTCCGGATGTGCGCGCCGTCCACGTCGGCGTCCGTCATGATGATGATCTTGTGGTACCGGACGTTCTCGAGCGTGAACTCCTCCTTGATGCCCGCGCCGATCGCCGTGATGATCGTGCGGATCTCCTCGTTCGAGAGGATCTTGTCGATGCGCGCCTTCTCGACGTTGAGGATCTTGCCGCGCAGCGGGAGGATCGCCTGGAACATGCGGTCGCGCCCCTGCTTGGCCGAGCCGCCGGCCGAGTCGCCCTCGACGAGGTAGATCTCGCAGAGCGCCGGGTCGGAGAGCGAGCAGTCGGCGAGCTTGCCGGGCAGGTTGCCGACGTCGAGCGCCGACTTCTTGCGCGTCAGGTCGCGCGCCTTGCGGGCCGCCTCGCGCGCGCGCGCCGCCGAGAGGCACTTCTCGAGGATGATGTTGGCGACGCGCGGGTGCTCCTCGAGGTAGCTCGCCAGCCACTCGTTGATGAGCGTCTTGACCGCGCTCTCCACCTCGGAGTTGCCGAGCTTCGTCTTGGTCTGCCCCTCGAATTGCGGCTCGCGGACCTTCACCGAGAGCACCGCCGTCAGGCCCTCGCGGACGTCGTCGCCCGAGAGCTTCACTTCCTTGTCCTTCTTGGCGAACGACGACTTGTCGAGGTGCTTGTTGATCACGCTCGTCAGCGCCGACTTGAAGCCGGTGAGGTGCGTGCCGCCCTCATGCGTGTTGATGTTGTTCACGAACGAGAACACGTTCTCGTTGTATCCGTCGTTGTATTGCAGCGCGAGCTCGATCCCGACGTCGTCCCGCTCGCCCTCGAGGTAGAGGATCTCGGGATGCAGCGCCTTCTTGCCCGTGCTGTTGAGGAACGCGACGAACTCCTTGAGGCCGCCCTTCGCGTGGAAGATCTCGTCCTTGGGCGTCTCGCCGCGCTCGTCGCGCAGCACGATCATCACGCCCTTGTTCAGGAACGAGAGCTCGCGCAGGCGCGTGGCGAGCGTGGCGTAGTCGTACACGAGCTCGGTGAAGATCTCGTGGTCCGGCTTGAACCAGACCCGGGTGCCGCTCTCCTTGGCCTTCACCGGGGCGATCAGCTTGAGCTTCGTGGTGGTGCCGCCGCGCACGAAGTCCATGTAGTGCTCCTTCCCGTCGCGCTTCACCCACACCTTCAGCGACTCGGAGAGCGCGTTCACGACCGACACGCCGACGCCGTGAAGGCCGCCCGACACCTTGTACGAGTTCTTGTCGAACTTGCCGCCGGCGTGCAGCACGGTCAGCGCGAGTTCGAGGCCGGGGATGCCTTCCGTCGGGTGGATGTCGACGGGAATGCCGCGCCCGTTGTCCTCCACCATGATGGAGTTGTCGGCGCCGATCGTGACCTTGATGGAGTCGCAGTAGCCCGCGAGCGCTTCGTCGATGGAGTTGTCGACGACCTCGTAGACGAGGTGATGGAGACCGCGCGCCGAGGTGGAGCCGATGTACATGCCGGGGCGCTTGCGAACCGCCTCGAGCCCCTTGAGTACCTGAATGCCAGCGGAGTCGTAGTGCGATTCGGCTGCGTCGTTGGTCTTGGCCATTATTGCGACTGTTTTGTTTTGGGGCCGCGGCAGGGCATGAGCACCAAACCGGCCCGCGAAGAAATGCCGAATTCGCGGCATGAACGCATCAATGAAAACTACTCGCGGTGCGGGGTGAATGCAATGCAATTCTCGCTCTGTAAACGGCTATCGGCCAAGCGTTTACGAGGTGCGATGCGGGGTCCTCGGCGAATCGGGTCAGCGCAACAGTTCCCAGCGGATGCGCTTCACCGGCGTCCTGGATGAACCGTCGTTGATCTTCGCGACCAGCGAGCGCTCCATCAGCGAGAGCTCCGACATCCAGCCATGCGTCTTCACGCCCACTATGAGCGTGCCGTCGTCGGTGACCAGTCGCGGCATGGTCACTCCGGCGATCTGCTTCCCGACGATCTCCGGCCACGCCTCGATCACCCACGCGCGAGCGACCTCTTCGTCGAGGCCGCGCTCGCTGAGCAGCTGCGCGAGCGCCTCGCCGATCGGGCGCGGACGGTCCTTCCCTGAGCGCGGTTCCCTTTCGCGGCTCATTCGCCGGCACCGCCGCGCGAGAACGCGCCGTCCGCCACCCGCCAACGCTCGAGGCGCGTGAACTGCGGCGGGATCTCGTCCGCGCGCGGCACGCAGAGCACGCACTGCCCCAGCCCCGCCTCGTCGAGCAGCCCGAGGATCCTCCCCGTGCGGCGACGGTCGAGCTCGGCGAACGGGTCGTCGAGCAGGAGCACGGGCGTGACGCCGGTCGCGTCGCGATGCGTCGCCGACTCGAGCATGCGCAGCACGATCGCCGCGGTGCGCTGCTGGCCCGCCGAGCCGACGGTGCGGAGGTCATGGCCGTCGAGGTCGAGCACGAGGTCGTCGCGATGCGGGCCCGCATGCGTGATGCCGCGCCGCAGGTCGTGGTCGCGCTGCCGCTCGAGTTGCGCGGTGAGCGCCGCGCGCGCCGACGCGGCGTCGTCCTGCTCGGCCAGCACGACGCCGGACGAATAGGCGAGCGTCGCCGCCGCGCGCTCGCCGATGGCCGCGCACTGCGACCGAAACTCATCCGCGCGCGCGCGCACCCAGGCGCGGCGCTCGCTCACCAGCACCGCTCCATGCTCGGCGAGCGCCGGCTCCCAGGCGGCCACCGAGCCCGCGGTCGCGCGGCTGCCGCGAGCGGCGTCGCGCAGCGCGGCGTTGCGACGGGCGAGCGCGCCGCGATAGTGCCGCAGCGCGTTCAGGTAAGGCGCCGAGGTCAGCGCGAGAGTGATGTCGAGGTAACGGCGGCGCTCGGCCGGCGAGCCGGCGATGAGGTCGACGTCGCGCGGAGAGAACGAGACCGATGGCAGCGAGTCGAGCGCGTCGGTGAGCTTCTCGGGAATGCCGCCGTCCACCGTCACCTTCTTGCGCCCGGCCTTGTCGACCGCCGCCGTGATGCGGTGCACGTCGGTGCCGGAGCACTCGGCGCTGATGTGGAACGCGGCGGCGCCGTGGCGCAGGAGGTCGCGATCGCGCGCGCCACGCATCGAGCGCATGAGTCGCAGGTAGGCGATCGCCTCGATCAGGTTTGTCTTGCCGTGCCCGTTCTCCCCGACCACCGCGATGCCTTCGCGCGGGAACGGGATCTCGGCGTGGGCGATGTTGCGGAAGTCGTGGACGGTGAGCGCGTCGAGGCGCGCTTCAGGCACCGCGGAAGTCCGGCGGCCGCTTCTCGAGGAAGGCGCTCGTGCCCTCGCGCATGTCCGCCGTGCGTCCCACCGCGCCGAAGTGCTTGCCTTCCAGCGCGAGCGCGTCGTCGAGCGTGAGACCGGCGCCCTGCGTGACCGCAGTGATGGCGTGCCCGAGCGCGAGCGGGCCGTTCATCGACATCGTCCGCGCCATCGCCCGCGCGGCCTCCAGCAGGGTCTCTGGCGGATGCGCGGCGTTCGCGAGGCCCATGGCGACGGCGGCGGCTGCGTCCACCATCTCGCCCGTGAGGATCATCTGCAGCGCGCGGCCCATGCCGACGAGGCGTGGCAGGCGCTGCGTGCCGCCGTAGCCGGGGATCAGGCCGAGCTTGGTCTCGGGAAGCCCGAACTTCGCCGTGGTGCTGGCGAGGCGCACGTGGCAGGCGAGGGCGAGCTCACAGCCGCCTCCCAGCGCGAAGCCGTTGACCGCGGCGATGACCGGCTTGTGCGAGCGCTCGATGCGGCTGAAGACCGCCGTGCCGAAGGCCGACGTGGCCTCGAGGCCCGCGGGGGTGCCGGCCGCGGCCGCGACCTCCGCGATGTCCGCGCCGGCGACGAACGCGCGCCCCGTGCCCGTGAGGATGATCGCGGCGACCTGCTCGCGCGTCGCAAGCGCCATGAACATGCGGTCGAGCTCGCCGATGACGGCGCTGTCGAGGGCGTTCAGCTTATCCGGCCGGTTGATCGTGACGGTGGCGACGCGGTCGGCGATCTCGAGCAGCAGGAACTCGAACGGCGCTGTTGTGGTCATGGGTTGAATCTATACGTTTGGGCCATGACGATACGAGCCGTGCAATGGTCGCCGGAAAATGAGCGCTGCGTGCGGATCATCGACCAGCGCTTGCTGCCGGGCGAGTTCGTGGAGCGCGACATCGGGACGGTTGAGGAGATGGCGGACGCGATCCGCACGCTCGCGGTGCGGGGCGCGCCGGCCATCGGCGTGGCGGCGGCCATGGCGGTGGCCTGCGCGGCGGAGTCGCAGCAGGCGGATTCTTCCCGCAACGCGGCGCTCCATGCAGTGCGCCAGGCTGCGGCGACGCTCCGGGCCACGCGCCCGACGGCCGTCAACCTCGGCTGGGCGCTGGACCGCATGCTGGCGCGGGCCGAGCGGCATGCCGGCGACGAAGCGAGCTTGGGCCAGGCGATGCGCGACGAGGCGAGCCTGATACTCGCCGAGGACCAGGCGATGTGCCGCGCCATCGGCGAGCACGGTGTGGGACTGCTGCACCAGGGCATGCGCATCCTCACGCACTGCAACGCCGGCGCGCTGGCGACCAGTGGCATGGGCACGGCGCTGGCGCCCGTGTACCTGGCGCACGAGCGCGGCATGGCGCTCCGCGTGTATGCGTGCGAGACGCGTCCGCTGCTGCAGGGCGCGCGGCTCACGGCGTGGGAACTCTCGCGCGCCGGCGTGCCGGTGACGCTGCTGGCGGACAACATGGCGGCGAGCCTGATGGCGGCGGGCCGCATCGACATCGTCATGGTGGGGGCGGACCGGATCGCGGCCAACGGCGATGTTGCCAACAAGATCGGCACCTATGGTCTCGCGGTGCTGGCGCACCATCACCGGATCCCGTTCGTGGTGCTGGCGCCGTGGAGCACGGTGGACGCGGCGACGGAGGCGGGAGCGGGCATCGAGATCGAGCAGCGCGACGCAGGGGAGGTGACTGAATTCGCCGGAGTCCGCACGGCGCCCGAGGGCATCGCCGTCAACAACCCGGCGTTCGACATCACGCCCGGCGCGCTGGTCACGCACTACGTGACCGATCGCGGCGTGCAGCACGCGCCGTTCCGCATCGAGGTAAGTTCGGTGGAGCTTCCACCTCCGGCCTGAGGCACGAACGCGATTGCGGCACATCCTTGCGCTTGACCAGGGCACCACGAGTTCGCGCGCGCTGGTCGTCGCGGACGACGGCCGCGTCGTCGGCCGCGGCTCGCGCGACCTGCAGCAGCACTTCCCCCAGCCGGGCTGGGTGGAGCACGATGCCGACGAGATCTTCGCGGGCACCGTGGCCGCGGCGCGCGACGCCATCGCCCAAGCGGGGGTGGTGCCTGACGCCATCGGCATCACGAACCAGCGCGAGACGGTGGTGGTGTGGGACCGTATCACCGGACGGCCGCTTCACCGGGCGATCGTCTGGCAGGACCGGCGCACGACGGCGCGCTGCGCGGCGCTCAGGGCGGCGGGGCAGGCGGACGGCATCTACCGCGCGACGGGACTCGTGCCCGACCCGTACTTCAGCGCGACCAAGATCGAGTGGCTGCTCAAGAACTGCGCGCGTGAGGCGGCGGTGAAGCCTGAGCGGCTGGCGGCGGGGACGATCGACAGCTGGCTGATCTGGAAGCTGACGAATGGCGCAGTGCACGCGACCGACCCCACCAACGCGTCGCGCACGATGCTCTACGACATCAACGCGCTCGCATGGAGCGACCCGTTGTGCGCGCTCTTCGGCGTGCCGCGCTCGATCCTTCCCGACGTGCGGCCCTCCTCCGGTGACTTCGGCGTGGCGGCGAGCGAGCACCTGGGCGCAGCGCTCCCGATCATGGGCGTGGCCGGCGACCAGCAGGCGGCGCTCTTCGGGCAGGGATGCTGGGAGAAGGGGAAGAGCAAGAACACCTATGGCACGGGCGCGTTCCTGCTGCTGCACACGGGGCAGGAGCGTCCGGTGGGCGGGCAAGGGATCCTCACGACGGTGGCGTGCGACGAGCGCGGCGGGCCGGCATACGCGCTCGAGGCGGGGATCTTCGTGGCGGGCGCGGCGGTGCAGTGGCTGCGCGACGGGCTCGGGTTGCTCAAGGCCGCGCCGGAGAGCGAGGCGATGGCGATGTCGCTCGAGTCGAACGACGGCGTGTACTTCGTGCCGGCGCTGACGGGGCTCGGCGCGCCGGCGTGGGAACCGGAGGCGCGAGGGACGATCGTCGGCCTGACGCGCGGCACGACGCGCGAGCACATCGTGCGCGCGGCGCTGGAGGCGATGGCGTACGGCACCGCCGACGTGCTGGAGGCCATGCGCGGTGCGAGCGGCGCCCCGCTCGAGGTGCTGCGCGTGGATGGTGGTGCCACCTCGAATTCGTGGCTGATGCAGTTCCAGGCCGACCTGCTCGGCGTGCCGGTGGAGCGTCCGGACGTGATCGAGACGACGGCCATGGGCGCGGCCGGGCTGGCGGGGATCGCGGCCGGCGTGTGGCCCGATGCGGCGAGCTTCTTCGAGCGCCGGGAGTATGAGCGGTTCACTCCGGCGCGCGGGACGACCGCGGCGCGGCAGGGACTCGCGGGGTGGCGGCGGGCGCTGCGCGCGACGGTCTCGTGGGCGCGCGACCGCGAATCGTGAGCGACCGATGAACTTCGCGATCGCATTCGTCTTCTCCGGGTTGCCGTTCGGCCCCCAGCAGCCGTCGCAGGCACCGCGCGACGCGTGGTTCGGCATCGACAAGGCGAAGCACTTCGCGGTGTCGGCGGTGATCCAGGGCGTCGGGCACTCCGTGCTGCGCGCGAACGGCTACGAGTATCGCGAGGCGGCCTGGACCGCCGGCGCGGTCACGCTCGGCGTCGGGATCGGCAAGGAGCTGTGGGACGCGCGCCGCGGCCGGGTCTTCTCGTGGAAGGACTTGGCGGCAGATGGGGCGGGCGGCGCCACGGGCGCCGTCGTCGTCCGGCAGGTCAACCCCTAGGGAGAATGGCGATGGACGGACTGATGGCGGGATAGCACATAAAGGGGTTGCACTGACTCTGTCGGCCCGGTAAAATTCAAGCATACCCATATCG
>Ga0247822_10002382_pt1 | contig 11975 bp, 4 predicted proteins | sample 13C_Cellulose_Da_FD_192423 | JGI IMG/M metagenome (GOLD analysis project Ga0247822, IMG submission 192423) | Soil microbial communities from agricultural site in Penn Yan, New York, United States - 13C_Cellulose_Day30 | ecosystem: Environmental > Terrestrial > Soil > Agricultural land | place...
GAACTGACGCCGCTCAGTCTCAGCAAACAAAACGTACGAATCGAAGGAGGGGAGCGCGTCAGGAATATTAAGGTTGTTGATATCAATGTCGGTGGTATTGGATCGCCGCCATCACCACCATCGTCGCCGATTGATGGCGATGTGATGAAACAACTGATTGTGAAGGTGAGTGAAGCCGGCGATTTTTCGCGGTACACGCTGCGCATTGTCGAAGACAACAAAGATAATGACCCACCACCTGGCTTTGATCCGATCCTGTCGTCGATCGAATTCTCTTTCAAGGTGCTTTGCGCGAAAGAATTCGATTGTAAGCCTGTTCATGAATGCGAGTCGGAAGTTAGTGTACCGCCTGAGATCAACTACCTCGCGAAAGATTACGCCAGCTTTCGTCAGCTGATGCTTGATCGCATGGCCGTGCTTGTTCCTCAATGGAAGGAGCGGAATCCGGCGGATCTGGGAGTTGCGCTCGTAGAACTACTCGCTTACGCGGGTGACTATTTAAGTTACCGGCAAGATGCTATTGCAACGGAAGCGTACCTCGGTACGGCGAGGAAGCGGGTTTCGATTCGTCGTCATGCCCGCCTTGTTGATTACTTGATGCATGAAGGTTGTAACGCGAGGGCGTGGGTGCATGTGGATGTGGCACCGGAAGTTCATGGTGCCTGGCTGAGGCATAAGTCGGGAAAGCAGATAGCCACACAGTTGCTCACCAATACCGGGATGGCATTGCCGGAGGCGTTTAAGTTTGACAATCTGCATTACAGGCAGGCCATTGACAATGGCGCATTGGTGTTTGAGCCCATGCATGACGTAGCGCTTTATCACAGCCACAATAGAATCAGCTTTTATACCTGGGGCGACGAAGAATGTTGTCTATCTAAAGGTGCGACTGCGGCGACGTTGAAGGGAGACCTTTCGTCATTGAAGCGGGGCGATATATTGATAATTAAAGAGGTAAGGGGACCTCAAACCGGAGCTGCGCCGGATGCTGATCCGTCGCGGCGTCATGCCGTTCGGTTGACGGATATTGAAGTCACTCATGATCCGTTGTTCGAATCGCTTTCGTCTCCGCTCTCATCTCCACCTTCTTCACCTCCTGTACCGGCAATGCCCGTGACGAGAATCAAGTGGCATCCGCTTGATGCGTTGCCCTTTCCCTTTTGTCTATCGGCAAGGAATGGAACGGCGTACTATGAGGATGTCAGCATCGCTTTAGGGAATAACGTATTGGTTGATCACGGACGCACAACGATTGATACATTGGAGAGTTCTCTTAGCCCGGATAAAGCCAGTGATGCAGTAATTGTGACACGACGCGATGAAACTTCGTTCTGCGATCACACCCCTCCGGAACCACAGTATGCAAGATACCGACCTGTGTTGAAATACGTTCCCCTAACACACGCCGCGCGTTACACGGGAGGTGAGTTCAACAAAGCGGGTGATCCGAAATACTCCGCCGGTGAAATGTCGCAATGGGCCATGCGCGACACTGATCCATCCATCGAGCTATTCGAATCGGAGAGTGGTGAGAAGTGGACGCCTGTGAATGATCTCATGAGCAGTGCCGGAGAAGCAAAGGAGTTTGTGGTTGAAACAGAATCCGATGGCGTGGCTCAACTGCGCTTCGGGGACGACAAGCTGGGAATGCATCCGTTACCCGGAACTAAATTCCTCGCGACGTACAGACTGGGAAACGGCACTGTGGGAAATATTGGAAGGGAAGCCATCGCGCACCTTGTGAGTGATGATCCCGATCTTGTGAATAGCCCCCGGAGAGTTCTTTCGGTAACCAACCCTATGGCTGCAGCCGGAGGTGTCGATCCTGAAAGTCCTGAACTTGTGAAACAAAAGGCGCCGTCAGCTTTTCGCATACAGGAACGGGCGGTAACGCGTGATGACTATGCGGAAGTCACCAGGCGTGTATCATCGTCCATCCAACGGGCGGCCTGCACGTTCCGATGGACGGGCAGCTGGAGGACGGCATTCATTACCATTGACCGGCTAAATGGCGCGGCAGTGGATGAGAAATTTGAACTGGACGTTCGTGAACGAGTTGAGCAATACCGAATGGCCGGTCAGGATATTGAGGTGAATGGACCGCGGTACGTTTCGCTGGAAATTGAGATGGCGATTTGTGTTAAGAGTAACTACTTCGCCAGCGATGTAAAGGCGTCACTGTTAAAAGTTTTTAGTAGCCGGCGACTGGCTGACGGCAGGCCCGGTGTGTTTCATCCCGACAACTTCACCTTTGGCCAGACTGTTTATCTCAGTCCATTTTATGCGGCGGCACAGGCCGTTGCCGGTGTTGCTTCTGTGCAGATCACAACTTTTAAGAGGCAGGGCGACAGTGACAACAGCGCTGTTGATACGGGCAGGCTGTTGTTATCCAAACTCGAGATCGCGCGCCTGGACAATGATCCCAACTTCGCGGATCATGGAATACTTTCACTCGTCGTGAAGGGCGGAAAATAACAATAACGATTAGTCATGTCAGAGGCCTGTACCTGTTCGTGCTGTGCTGGCATTTCGCCAGAGACACCGGCAACGATTCATAATCGCCCCGGCCTGAATGCTATTGCCTACCGTGTTGGCACCTATAGTCAGTTCAGGGAAAGTCTGTTGGCTGCGTTGACGGGGCCTTCAGTGCCTGCGTTGCATAAACTTACCACACGCAACAACGATGACTTTAGTATCGCCTTAGCCGATGCCTGGGCTGTTGCGAGCGATGTGTTGACGTTTTATCAGGAACGCATTGCCAACGAGAGTTACCTGCGTACGGCAACGGAGCGCTTTTCAATATTGCAACTCGGCCGTCAGATTGGTTATGAGCTGCGTCCCGGCGTAGCGGCAAGTACGTACCTCGCCTTCACGCTGGAAGATCCTTCAACGGTACCTATACTGGTTCCGGGATCATCCGGTGGTGCAGAAGCCATGGCACCCGTAACCATTCTTGAGCCAGGCATCAAAGTTCAGTCGGTTCCCGGACCGAATGAAAAGCCACAGACCTTCGAGACCGTAGAAGTTCTTTACGCGCGGCCCGAGTGGAATAACATCCGGCCGCGGTTGTTGCGCCCACAATCCACCGGACCCAGGAACGGATTTTTTATTCTCGACGACATTAATGTTGATATCAGGAAGGGAGACATCGTGCTTATCGATGCGGAACATAAACCCACGTTGAAAAGAGTGGTGAGTGTTGAAGTGAACAAAGAAGCCAAGACGACGACGATTAGTTTCATTGACAAACCCACTTTGCCAAGCTTCGCAGAGAAATCACCTGTTCCTGATGGTGATATGAGTAAGATCCCTGGCGGTGAGAAATTACTCGATGCGGAGGTTTCAAAGATTCTGGACTTCACCTGGAAAGAAGAGGACTTGTCGGTGCTGGTGGATTTACGGAAGTGGTCGCTGAAGGATTTAGTAAGAGGCATCGAACGGCAACTGCATCCGGGACCGTCGAAGGATAATGTTCCCTATGTATTTCGCAAGCATGCATCGCCCTTTGGATACAATGCGGCAAAGCAGGTCACGTATCACGGACGCGTTCCCGATCCACCGTCGGAATGGAAAGAATGGAATCTGAGTGAGGTGTGTAACATCATACACCTTGATAACGAATACAAGGAGATTGTACCCGGCGGTTATGTGTCTGTTATCAAACCCGGGGAAACGCTGGAAAAAGCAAGCACGTATGAAATCAAATCTGTTCGTACCGCATCGCGAAGTGCGTATGGTTTGAATTCGAAAGCAACGTCTCTCACTATTGAACCGACGGGGTGCTGGTACAATGATTCGAGAACGAAGCTGTCGGCGATCAGAAGCATAGCGCTCTTTGTTGTGAACGAGCCGCTGCAGCTGGCAGACCTTCCCATTGAAGATGTGGTGCAGGGTGATCTCATGACACTCGATCGTTGGTACCCCGGTTTGAAGAAAGGACAAAAGATCATCATCACCGGTGAGCGCACCGATCTGAAGGGAACGATCGCCAGTGAAGTGATGGAACTGAATGCAGTGTTTGTCGTGAAAGGATACACCGTGATCCGGCTGACACAATCGCTTCAGTTCAAATATGTGAGGCGCACGGTGGGGCTGAATGCCAACGTAGTTTTAGCGACGCACGGGGAAACTGTAACTGAAGTACTGGGGAGCGGTGATGCCAACATGCCCTTTCAAAGATTTGTGCTTCGACAGCCTCCGCTTACTTATACTTCTTCGTCGTCCATTACCGGCACCGACACAACGCTCAAGGTATACGTCAATGACGTTCTGTGGCATGAGGTCGTCACTTTCTATGGACGCGCGGCGGAAGAGCGTATTTACATCACGCGGCAGGACAACGAAGGCAGGACAACCATCATATTCGGTAATGGCATTACGGGTGCGCGCCTGCCATCCGGTGTTGAAAATATAAAAGCAATATACCGGAAGGGCATCGGCACAGGAGGATTGTTAAAGGCCAATCAGCTTTCGCAGTTGATGACGCGTCCGCTTGGCGTGAAGGCTGCACTTAATCCGTTGCCTGCCAAGGGCGCGGATGATGCCGAGAGACTGGAAGAGGCCCGACGCAATGCGCCGCTTACGTTACTCACACTGGGAAGGATCGTATCGTTGCAGGACTACGAAGACTTTGCCCGTGCATTCCCCGGTATTGAAAAAGCTTTGGCCACCTGGACGTGGAAGAATCAACGCCGATACATATTCCTTACAGTGGCCGGCGTAAACGGCGCCTCTGTCTTAAAGAGTGATACACTGTACAAAAACCTTCTCAAGGCGATTGCTGATTCGGGTGATGCACGAATACCGGTAGTGGTCGATTCATACAAGCCCCGTTACTTCCGGATCACGGCAAATGTTAAGGTTGACGCCGACTATATCCCCGGGAAAGTACTTAAAGACGTTGAGCAACGGTTGCGCACAGCGTTTTCGTTTGACGCGCGCTCGTTTGGTCAATCTGTTTCGCTCAGCGAGGTCATCACTGTATTTCAACAAGTGAAAGGAGTCGTTGCTACGGATATCGATCAACTATACTTCGCAGGTGGAGCAACGGGCTCCGCACCATCGTCGCTGCTTACCGCCAGTATACCCGTGATGAATGGCGGAAACATACGGGCGGCGGAATTGCTCACCCTCGACAGTGCTCCTCCCGACTTAAGAATTATGTCATGAGCTTCGATCCTGAAAGATTGTATGCGCTAATGCCCGCCGTCTATCGTGTGAGAGACGAACAGGGAGAAGGTGCGCTGAAGGCTTTGCTGACGGTGATCGGCGAGCAGATGACCGTGCTGGAACAGAATCTGGATCAACTGTACGATGACCAGTTTATAGAAACGTGTGCCGAGTGGGTTGTGCCTTATATCGGTGACCTTGTTGGCACCAGGCCCATCATCACTTATCCCGATGCTCCATTCACGCTGCGGGGGCAGGTAGCGAAGACCATTGCTTACCGGAGACGTAAAGGTACTGCGGCTATCCTTGAAGAACTTGCCTTTGATGTTACCGGATGGAAGGCCAACGTGGTTGAATATTTTCAATGGCTTGCCGCCACCCAGTTCTTAAATCACCTGCGTCCCGATCATTTATCTGTTGCCCCAGTAAGAGCCGGGAACCAACTCGAATATATCAACACGCCTTTTGATAAGATTACGCATTCCGTAGATGTGAGAAGCATTGAACGGAAGCGTGGCAAATACAATATTCCGAACATCGGGATCTACCTGTGGCGCGTTCGGAGTTTCCCGCTTCGTCGTTCGCGCGCCTATCGCATTGATGACAGGCGATATACCTTCGACGCACTGGGGCAGAACAGTGCCTTGTATAACCGCGTGGAGTCGGAGGCCGACATTGTACATCTCGCCACACCCATCAATGTCCCCATGGCTATACGCAGGAGAATATTCCGTGAAAATATTGAGACCTATTACGGTGACGATCAAAGTGTTTTTATTGACCGGGTGACCATCGGAGAGAACGCCATCGTATTCAGTCCGCCGGCGAAAAACATCTCCGACATGATCTCCGTCTGCAACCTGAGTGACATTGAGGGCGGAGTTGGTCCCGTTCCCGATTGGGGTAATATGCCGGACCATAAGATAGCGATTGATCCCGTGCTGGGTCGCATCGCTTTGCCCTCGTCGCTAACGGGACAGCTATCCGATCTTCTGGTAGACTATTACTACGGATTCATGGCCGAGATAGGTGGCGGAGGATACAAACGCGGAGAAAGCTTTTCAACGGACCTGGAAGTCTTTGTGAGCGTTCCGGACGAAGCGGCTACGATCAAGGATGCCCTGGATCTGCTGAATAACCGGAGTGGAATCATACAGATCACCGATAGTGATCATCATCAGGTGTTGCCTGTTATCGAGGTTCCTCCGGAATGCAAGATCGAGATCCGCGCAGCTGAAGGATGCCGGCCCCTTCTTCTTCTGGATGAAGAATTGAGAATCATCGGTGGCAGCAATTCGGAGATAGCGTTTAATGGCGTGCTTTGCTGCGGAGGTACTATAAACGTTGTAGAGGATGCGGGTATTGGTACTCCCAATGAGCTACGCGCACTCCATATCATTCACAGCACGCTGGTTCCCGAGCGAACTCCGTTTGATCTTAATCTTTCCATTCCGATCAATCCGCGGATCGTCGTTGCTTCTGCCAATACCCAGGTGACGGTAATAAAAAGTATCGTAGGGGGTATGCGCGTTTCAGATATGGCAAGAACGAAGATCACCGATAGCATAGTTGATGCCGGCGACAAAACAGCGGTAGCCTATTCCGGTCTTTCGGATGTTATCGAAGGAGGTGCGTTGATCATTGAGAACAGCACGGTGATCGGGAAGACCAGGACCGTCGTGATGACGCTGGCTTCGAACACCATTTTTTACGCTGAAGCCGGTCCTGGAGATACGGACATGCTGGTGACTGTAAAGCGTGTGCAGGAAGGCTGTGTCAGATTTTCATACGTGCCTGTTCCGTCGCGCGTGCCGAAGCCCTATCGATGTCAGCCTGCAAGCGAGGCCGATGCGCTGCGCGTACAACCCATGTTCACGTCGTTGCGTTATGGAGATCCCACTTATTGTCAACTCAGTCTGCATAACGCTGATGAAATCAGACTGGGTGCCGAGAATGATCTGGAGATGGGCGTCTATTATCATCTCTGTCAGCCGTTGCGTGAATTCAACTTAAGAACAAGACTGAATGAATATCTCCGCTTCGGACTGGAAGCCGGAATTTATTATGGTTCATAACTAACGTCAACCCGAGGACTACCCTATGGCAACCGACATTTCGCGAAAACTATTCGACAAGACAAAGCATTATAGCGGAGTCGTCCAGCAACAAGGACGTGTTACTCTTGATGCGGACATGAATGAGCAGCTGGACATTCATCAGTACCGGACGCATACAGAGACAAAGGACGTGATCGGCAAGTCCGGCGTGCCGAAGAAGGACAATGGCTTCCTCATCGGTTTGAGCGATAGTTTGGGAATTACCATTGCCTCAGGACGCATTTATGTCGGTGGCCTGTTGTGTGAACTGGAGAGGGGTAAGGTGTCGACAAACTACCAGACGCAGCCTTATTATCCCGATCCGGATATGAGCTACTTTTTTGGCAGTCCGCCAGGCAGTCCTCCTGCGAGTCCCGTGTTATCGCCGCCGTTATCGCCGGTCAATGGGTCGCATCTGAATATTGAGGATGGTGTTTATGTTGTTTATATAGAGGCCTGGCAACGCGAAGTAACTTTTCTCGACAATCCATTAATACAGGAGGTTGCACTTGGTGAAGCGGATACCACCGGGCGGCTTCAAACCGTGTGGCAGGTAAAACTGTGGAGGGCGCAGGGCGACAATCTTGTTGCCGCGACCTGCAAATCAATAGCCAAACCGTGGTATGCGTTTGTCTCGGCCACAACGGGAACACTAAACGCCCGTACTAAAAAAGGATCCACTTCCAGTGATCCCTGCTCCATCAAGCCCGGTGCAGGCTTCAGGGGACTGGAGAATCAGCTGTATCGCGTCGAGGTCCAGGGCGTTGATTCGGCCGGCCATGCGTTCTTCAAGTGGTCGCGCGACAATTCGTCGTTTGAAACCATTATTGAGTCAGTGGATGGAAGCGTTGTAACCGTTGCCATCACGGCAAAAGACGATGTGTTCAGTTTTGCTCCCGGTCAATGGGTGGAAGTCGTTGACGAGAGTTCAGCGTTGAACTCGAAGCCTCATCCCCTGGTGTCGGTTACTCATGTTGATCACGCGACCCGGGAGATCACACTAAATACATCGGTTATTCAATATGCCGGGAAGAAAGGCTTGAAATTGCGTCGCTGGGATCAAAAGAGTAATGCCGGTGATGAAAAAGGAATCAGTATTGGCGCCGGCTGGATCGAACTGGAGGATGGCATTGAAGTTCAGTTTTCGAACGGTACCTATCGAGCCGGTGACTACTGGCTGATCCCCGCACGAACGGCTACTGCCGAGATCGAATGGCCTCCTTTCAACGGCGGAGTCAGTTCTGATGAACAACCGCCCGCGGGTGTAAAACGATTCTATGCGCAGCTCGCCATGCTGAAGGCGAACGATGGAATGATCACCCTCGAAGACTGTCGTAAACTGTTTCCATCATTAACAGAGATCTGCGCCGAAGACATCTGTTTTAATAACGATACCTGTGATCTATCGGAGGCGCAGAATGTGCAGGAAGCATTGGACCTGCTTTGCGCTGCCAATGATCTTCGCGATCATAACAAACACCTGCACGGCTATGGAGTTGTGTGTGGGTTAAAAGTTACCTGCGGCATCACGCGGGAGTTTGTCGAGGTGGAGAGTGGCTATGCGCTGGATTGTGAGGGGAATATTATTAAGCTTAAGCGCGCTGGTCTGAACTACAATATCGTGGCCGAAGCCGCAACGGCCGGACTGCTGGACAGCAGCGGCAACGGCGTAGTGTGTCTCAGCATCGCCTACAAAGGAAAAACCGATCCGTCACTGTCTATCGAAAAGTATGTACAGAAGCCGTTTTGGGAGGAAGTGTTTGAAGGCTCACTCATCAAAGACTTCTTCGATGAGAACATCAAACCGCTGATCGAATTTGTTAAAGCCCAGCTTCCCATTCCGCTCACCGATGGTCCCCCCGTAGCAATCGGGCAACAACAGCTAACCGCACTCATCAATCTGCTCTTTCAACTCATTAACTCCAGCAGTGGACCTTACATTTTCTTATCCGGCAATCCCAAACGAAAAGAGGATTGTTTTCTGAATCCCAAAGAAAAGCAGAATGAGGATCAGTTGTTGTATTGCCTGTATCAGCAGATCAGGATGTTGCTGGCCAGTGAAACCTACTGCGCCATGTTCGACAAGGATCATCCGTTTCCGAAATACACGATTGATCCCGGGCTGGACACCATTTTCGGTCCCACGTTAAAATTTCACCGCCGACTCAGGATTCATCCTGAAGGCAGGTTCGCCTACACGTGCGGCATGGACAACAAGATCTATGTCTATGATCTCTCCACGCGACTGTTTCATCAGACCCTTGTATTTCCCTCGACGCCGAACATCAAACTTCAGGACATTGCCGTCTCCTCCGATGGTAAGGAGTTATATGCTGTGGGTCTGTTAGACGATAAGGATTCCATCATTGCCGCGGTGACCATCGATGTGACTACAGGTAAACATGCGTGGATTAACGGATCATCGGTAAAGTGTGCCTTCAAATATGTTAGCCTGGCCGTTAGCAAGAAGTTCGGCCTGCATGCTTTGGCTAAATCACGTGGGTTGTATCGGCTGAGCGGAGTGGGCACGCCCACGTTTACGGAGACACAGGTTAGTCTTTTTAACGGGACCGGTTTGCTTTACATCTCGGACGACTTCAACACCGCGTTCGCGGCCAGGGCAACTATCGCAGGAGAGACCACGCATTTCAATCAAATCTTTAGTGTAGATCTATCCACGCTCAGTCCGTTCGTGTATCCCATGGAAGGTGAAGATGGAGCCAACGATCTTCTTGTAGAACGAAACAAGCTCTATGTAACCGGTAATGGTGCGTCCGGGGCAATCGAGGTCAGGATATTTACACTCAATACTTTGTCGTTTACATCGGTGCCTTTGGAGTCCGGCTCGGCTCTGCGACTGGGAATCGTACGCGGTAACTCGCCGCACCTGCTCATCAGTTTCTCCAACAAGTACAAGGTGATGCGCATGAATCTTGATTCGAACATAGTTGATCTTAAATACAGAATTCCGGTACAGTTGTTTCCCATGGCTATGGCCGTTAATCCGAAAGGCGATACCGTTTATGTTCTTAACGCCGTCGTGAATACCCTCACCATGATCGATGTTGAGCGCTCGTTTGCAACGCCAAGGCCGAACTTTACTGAGGAGCCTCCACTTGATATCGCCGACTATCACGACGCCGTCATCCTTGCCTACAAGGATCTGTTCGGCCACTTCCTGCAGTATCTGAAAGATGCGTTTTGTGAGAAGTTCATCGTTGATTGTCCCGTTTGTACGGAGAAGAACAAAGTATACCTCGGATGTGTGGAGATCCGCGGAAGAAAGGTTTATCACATCTGTAATTTCAGTAAACGAAAATATGTGAAGACGTTTCCCACCTGGGAGTACTGGTTGTCGACCGTGCCCGTGCTGCCTGCATTGAAGATCCTGTTTACCAAGTTTTGTTGTTCGGTAATCGATGATTGAGGTAAACAAGGGATGTATCATCCGTTTTAATCATTTACTAAATGTTCGCACGTAACTTCTTATAAATATGGCTGATCTGGTTTACACAGTTACAGGGCAGGTCATTGCCCGCGAAACGAGCGTGGGTATTGGCGGTCTTAGAATCCAGACGTTGGATTCTGACATCCGCCGCGACCGCGTACTCGGTGAAACGAAAACCGACGAGAACGGAAGGTTTAATGCCACCATCGATCTTCGTCAGTTTGACTATCAGACACCGCCCGATCTTTTTTTCAAAGTATTCCGGGGAGAAACGCTTTTAGAAAGTACCGAGAGCTCTGTGCTCTGGAATGCGAATACCGCCGAGAACGTCACAATCCGAATACGAACCGGCAAAGAGCGCCCGGCCGGTAGGGACCGCGTTACCTCAGACCAGGTCTTTAAGGCCGTTGACTTTTTCCAGAAGTCGGACTTTAAGGGCGTGTACAATGAATACAAGTCGCGAACCAGCACAACGCTTGGCTTTGTGGCCGACATGTTCATCAATACCTTCACGAATGTCGACATGGAACCCGTGAGGGTAAAAGGAACTCCACAAAAGGATATTCTGAACCAGGACGTGGATGTGGCACGTCGGAATCTCGCGGCAAAGAATGTCGGTGTCAGAGAAGTTGTTCCCTATAAGCCGGGGCTCGATGCAGCGTCAATCAAGAGCATCGATGTTATTCCAAAGGACCTGAAGGCAGGATCGGAAGTGAGACTTTATGAGGAGGAGGGGAAGGTGCGCTATTATTCTGTCGTTAAAGGAGCGGCCACAAGTACTGACGTAAATGAAAAGTTTGAAGCGCAGGCCGTGGAGATGAACCGGCTGAAGGAAGAACTTCAGGCGACGAGGGAAACTGTGTCAATGAAGGATGAGCGGATCGGCGCGCTGGAGAAACAGATCGAGGGTATGAACAAAGATCAAAAGGAGATGAACACCGTGCTGAAATCGGATGCGTTTGCCCGACTGATTAAGGAGATGCAGAAGCCGACGCCGCCGGTGAGGGGGATGAAGAAAACGAAGTAGAATTAGCAATTAGTAGTTAGTAATGAGTAATTATGATAGCGGCTGTGCGCCGCTGTTTGGGCGTACCGATATGCGATACGGCGCAATGACAATAGCATGAATCAACCATTTGTTTCGTGCATCATGCCAACCTATAACAGGCGGCAGTTTCTTCCGCATGCTATCAGGTACTTTCTGCGTCAGGAATATCCGCAGAAAGAATTGATCATCGTCGATGACGGCACTGATAGCGTTG
>Ga0247822_10002383_pt1 | contig 11974 bp, 8 predicted proteins | sample 13C_Cellulose_Da_FD_192423 | JGI IMG/M metagenome (GOLD analysis project Ga0247822, IMG submission 192423) | Soil microbial communities from agricultural site in Penn Yan, New York, United States - 13C_Cellulose_Day30 | ecosystem: Environmental > Terrestrial > Soil > Agricultural land | place...
ACTTAATATGGTGCGGACGGAGAGACTCGAACTCTCACACCTCGCGGCGCCAGAACCTAAACCTGGTGTGTCTACCAATTTCACCACGTCCGCTTTTAGATATCTTCATTGTTGATGGAAGATACTGACATTGCGCTAATTTTAACCTGCTAATTCTTTCATTAATTAGCCCTCAGCGCGAAGGGTGCAGATTGTGCCACAGGTGTTTTTCAGGTTCAACTTTTTCTCAATATTCTGCAGTTGTTTCTCGTTGACGTGCAATTAACGCGCGAAACTCATTCTGCCAGATTTCAAGTAGATTAACCGTTAGATCAAGCGAAGCTATCTCTTCAGCTTCAGTCAACTCAATTACATTGATTGCATTTCCCTGCCCAAACGCCTTTTTCTCTTTTACCTTTTCTGGTGACCGGAATAATTGGGTGTGGTAGCGGGTCAACTGATTTAGCCATGAGTTGTTTGTTTGTTCGATCTCCAGCAGCTCTGATGCTTCAGATGAATACTTATCAAGCTTTTGGAGGGTAGATACCAAATCAGCGATTGAGAAAATCACCTGCAGGCCAGTTATACGGTGCTGCTCGGCAAGCTCGCGTACATAAAAATGTAATGCTGTAGCTAAATGAAATACTGCAGCATCTTTTAAGGACTGTTGTTGCAGTTTCGAAATTGTTGCGGTGTTATCGGAGGATGCAGTCAAACTGGCAATGATGGAACTGGCGAATGCCAATTTTTGATTCACTAACTGCAAGTGATTGATCGACATAATTTACAGGCTAATTATTGGGCGAAATATATTGAGGCGGCCATCGCGAGATAGCTGCCCAAAGATTTATTTTTGCACTTTCCACTTACCGCCTTCGAAAAATGCTTTCCAGCCAGTCGCTTTGCCATTGACCTCAGTTTGCACGTATTGTTCTTTGGTTTTGCGACTAAAGCGAATAATCGCTTTATTGCCTTCAGGATCTTTTACCGGTGCAGATAATAAAAAATGATACTTGGGATCAATTTGTTCTTTATAAGGCAGCAGCTCTTCGACCAATGGTGCACGAGTTTCACGGTTCTTTGGAAACTGGCTTGCCGCAAGGAATAACCCGGCAGCTCCATCACGCAACACATAGTGGTCATCCACTTTCTCACAGCGCAATTCAGGCATCACGATAGGGTCAACTTTCGGCGGTGCTGCTTCACCACTTTTAAGAAGCTTGCGAGTGTTTTTGCACTCGCTATTGGTACAACCAAAATATTTCCCAAAGCGACCAGTCTTTAACTGCATTTCATTGCCGCATTTATCGCATTCGATTGTTGGGCCTTCGTAACCCTTCAGGCGATAACTGCCCTGCTCCACCTCGTACCCGGCGCAATCCGGATTGTTGCCGCAGATATGCAATTTGCGGCTCTCATCAAGCAAATAAGAATCCATTGCTGAGTTACAAATTTTGCAGCGATGCTTGGAGCGCAGCTGACGAGATTCAGCCTCTTCATCCTCGTCCGCATCTATAACCTCATCACCAGAGACAAGGTTCATCGTATTTTTGCAGCGCTCTTTCGGCGGCAAAGCATAACCGGAACAGCCCAGAAAAACGCCTGTACTACCGGTACGAATTTGCATATGGCGGCTACACAAGCTGCAAGCGATATCGGTATCAGTGGGATCGTTCGCACGCATGCCTTTTGCTGCGCTGGATGCGAGCGTCAGTTTTTTGCTGAATCCTGAATAAAATTCATCAAGCAGTGCGCGCCAATTTTTGCCGCCTTGAGCAACAACGTCGAGCGCTTCTTCCATGCTGGCGGTGAAGCCGTAATCCATTAGATCATCAAAACTTTCGACCAATCGTTCGGTAACTATATCGCCCATCTTCTCGGCGTAGAAACGACGATTCTCCTGACGAACATAACCACGTTCTTGAATGGTTGAAATGATAGATGCGTAAGTGGATGGGCGACCAATCGCGCGCTTTTCCAATTCTTTAACCAAACTCGCTTCTGTGTAGCGTGCAGTTGGCTTGGTGAAATGTTGTTGCGGATTAAGTTTTACCAGCGGTAACACTTGGCCGACTTTCATATCCGGCAATACAACATCTTCATCTTTTTTAGCAACTTGCGGACTGACTTTGGTGTAACCGTCAAAGCGGATAACACGACCGCGAGTGCGCAATTCATAGTCACCGGCAGCGACTACAACACTGGTACTGGTGTATTCAGCTGGCGTCATTTGGCAAGCAACAAATTGCTGCCAAATCAATCCATACAAACGCTCTGCGTCGCGCTCCATACCACTTAATTGGTTGGGTAAAGCACCTACATTGGATGGACGAATTGCTTCGTGCGCTTCCTGCGCACCATCTTTACTGGAATACAGTGTTGGCGATTCAGGCAAATAGCGTTCGCCGAAATTTTCGAGAATATATTCGCGACAAGACTCGACAGCTTCTTTGCTCAGGTTAGTCGAATCAGTACGCATATAGGTGATGTAGCCAGCTTCATATAAACGCTGCGCCATCATCATGGTTTTCTTCACGCCAAAGCCCAGGCGTGTACTCGCGGCCTGCTGCAATGTGGAGGTAATAAATGGAGCCGATGGCTTTGATTGGGTCGGCTTATCTTCCCGACTGATAACTTTATAGGCAGCGCCCTGCAACGCTTTCACAGCGGTCATCGTTTGGAGTTCATTAACCGGCTTGAAGGCTTCATCACCGTGCTTTTTTACTTCAAAGCTAGTCGTTTGGCTCTTGTCCGCCTGCAAATCGGCAAACAATGTCCAATACTCTTCCGGGACAAATGCGCGAATCTCGCGCTCACGCTCAACTACTAAGCGCACCGCTACCGACTGAACGCGCCCCGCAGATAAACCGCGCGCGACCTTTTCCCAAAGCAGTGGGGACACCATGTAGCCGACAACACGGTCAAGGAAGCGACGCGCTTGCTGTGCATCCACGCGGTTTTGATCAATTGGACCGGGAGTTTTAAACGCATTTTGGATTGCCGTCTTGGTGATTTCGTTAAACACCACGCGGCGATAGCGAGACTCATCGCCACCGATAGACTCGCGTAGATGCCACGCGATGGCTTCTCCCTCTCTATCCAAGTCGGTTGCGAGATAGACCATATCGGCCTTCTCCGCGAGCTTTTTCAGCTCATCAACTACCTTTTCTTTACCAGGGAGAATTTCGTATTGCGCCTCCCAACCATTTTCCGGGTCGATCCCCATACGGTTGATCAACTGGCTTTTGCTTTTCTTCGCCTGATAAACAGCCTTGTCTTCAGCAGACATCTTGCGAGTAGCGGCTGCCTGCTTGGCGCGCTCTTTCGCATCGACTGGCTTGGCGCCGCCACTAGTAGGTAGATCACGAATGTGGCCGATACTGGATTTAACGATAAAATCGTTACCCAAGTATTTATTGATGGTCTTCGCCTTGGCTGGCGATTCAACTATAACTAAGGATTTACCCATGGTGGTTAGAAATATCTCTATATAAGGAAGGCTGTGTGGAAAGCTGAAAAATGCGCCAAATGGTTACAACATCGTTCCCGGAACGGGGTAAACTAGTTGTGAAGGTGCGCATATATAAGTCTTGAATCTCCAAGGGTCAAGCTATAATTCCTGCATGTCTTATAGTTGAGCTATAGCTCATGTGCAAAAAATACCTTTTTATTGCCTTGGAGAACACTTTAAATAAATGATGTAAGCTCATGTTTTATAAAATTTTTAATTTTTTAAAAAGCTTAGGGATAAGAAAACGATAAAAACCCTAAACTTCACTCACTTTGGCAAGCAGATTTCCGCATGACCCTGATTGTGATTCTTGTTTTTTTGATGCTGATAACACTTTTTGGTGTGAGCGTGATTGGGCGCATTCAACAGCGCCAGCGTATGCGTCGCTTGCAGCAGCGTCGTTTGCGTGTCCAAGCCGAAGAACTTATTGAAGTTGTTGCCTGTCTTGAGCAAACGCTTCCAAATCGAACCATCACCAAGCATATCAACGACATGATTATCGCGTTGCAGCAACAAATGCTGACATTGGAGGATAATCACCCTGAGCATATTGAGGCAGCAATTCAAAGGAGCGAGCTTTACTCGGAAGAGCTGATTAATCCGAAAAATCGCCACAGTATTAGCTATCAACGGGAAAGCGACGCACAGATTGCCAAAACCCAGTTACATATTAATGAAACAATGCATTTGATTACTCAATTGGCAGCCCAGGGCACTATTAATGAGGTAGAGCTGGATGCTTATATGGTTGAGCTGCGCTGGGCTCACTTGATGGTGTCGGTCATGTCTTACATTGGCCAAGGCGATAAATCCATCGCCATTAGCGACCGCTTTTCTGCGCAGGCTTTCTACCGCAAAGCGCAGCAGTTGTTAATGGAATCCATGCATCAGGATCCGCGCCGTTTGAAGATGATCAAAGAGTTGAGCGAAATGGTGGACGGTGGTCGCGTGGGATTAAGCCGCGATTTACGCGAGCCCTCCTCCGTAGCCATGAGTGCGGGCTAATCCAGATAACTACTGGCCTGATCGATCTCAGTCACAATCTTGATCAGCAAATCCAGTGTCTCAACACCTTCCCTTTCCGACCAGAAGACACAAGTGCCTAATCCACTTTGAGTGATGGCAGCAACAGAAGACGGCAGTTGGGGTAAATAGTATTTCAATAGTTCGCAGACCTCCGCTTCAGGGCGGACATCCGTTTGCCAATGCCACTCGCGATAAAAATTTCCCTCATGTTCGTAGCTGGTGCGCGCCAGTATCCACTCTGGGATCGCACGAGACTTGTCTTTTGGCGCAATGAAGTACACCGGCATCGGTGGTGCTCGATCAATGTCCGTTTTCAGTTTAGGCAGCTGTCGCATACTGAAACGCAGGCCGGATTTGCCGGCATGTAGGCGTAACTGCTCTTTTCGTTTTTGCGCCGGGCTGGGCCTTAACATGGAAATTGGGCCGATAACCATGGCGCATGCGATCAACAAAATAACAAAAAACCAAATATTCATCTGAATCCTTAAAACTTTGAGGGACAACGGCTAGTCTATATTGGTAGACGACACATTATTTTTGACGAGGATGGATGCCATGACAGAATCTATTAGCTACAGACATATCATTGTGGGAGTGGATCTCTCCGAAGACTGCCCTCCCGTGATCCATCGCGCTGCTGCGATTGCGCAAGCATGCAATGCAAAATTAACCCTTGCGTACGTGCTGGAACCCATCGCATTCGCGTATGGCGGCGATATGCCGGTAGATCTCACCGGTATTCAGGAGCAACAAGTACAGAAGGCAGAAGCGGAATTAGCACAACTCGCAAAGGCGACTAATTACCCAATCCAACAACAGCACGTTTTGGTGGGGCAACCAGCTGCCGAATTACATTATCTTGCAGAGCAAGAAGCCGCAGATTTAATCGTTGTCGGGAGCCACGGACGCAAAGGTTTTGCCCTGCTATTAGGGTCAACACCCAACAGCGTTTTGCACGGGGCTACATGTGATGTGCTCGCTGTGCTGGTAAAAAAGACGTCCAACGAAATCTAATCACACACAGCACTCACTCAATGTGAGTGCTATTACTCCTGCTGCATATCTTCCAATTCAGCCCAGCGATCAAAACAATCATCCAGTTGTTGTTGCACTTGTGCCAGCTCTTGTAATTTCTGTTCCACTACCGATGAGCTTTGGCTGTAGAAATCAGCTGCATTGGTAACAACTTGCAAAGCCTCCAACTGTTTTTCAAGCTGCTCAATTTTCTGTGGCAACTCATCGAACTCTTTTTGAAATTTGTAGCTCAGCTTTTTAACTTTGGCTGGAGATTTCGCCGGGGCAGTATCAGCAGCTTCAACTTTTTTAGGTTCGCTAGTTTGCGCAGTATTTACCGCTGCTGGCAACTCATCGGCTTGGGTCCACTTACCACCTTGGCGAATCCAATCATCGTAACCGCCAATATATTCAAGCACATTCCCGCGCCCTTCAAATGCAATCACACTGGAAACGATGTTGTTTAAAAATGCCCGATCATGGCTGACCAACAATAATGTGCCGGTATATTCTGTGAGTATATCTTCAAGCAGTTCGAGCGTTTCCACATCGAGATCGTTGGTCGGTTCATCGAGCACTAACAAGTTTGCTGTTTTGCTGAATAACTTGGCGAGCAACACGCGATTGCGCTCTCCACCTGACAACGCGCGTAACGGCGTACGCGCACGTTCACCGCTAAACAGAAAGTCGCTCAGGTAAGAAAAAATATGTTTGGATTTGCCGTCGATATCGATGAACTCTCGACCACCGGCAATATTATCGACAGCATTTTTATCGAGATCCAGCTGATCGCGCAGCTGGTCAAAATAAGCCACTTCCAGATTGGTCCCGAGTTTCACGCTACCGGATTGCGGTTGCAGCTCGCCGAGAATTAATTTAAGCAGCGTACTTTTTCCGGCACCGTTGGCGCCAACCAAACCAATTCGATCGCCGCGCATTATGCGGGTGGAAAATTGGTTGACGATTTTTTTATCGCCCCACGAATAAGAAACATCGGTCAGATCTGCAACCAATTTTCCTGAGTCACCGCCCGAGGCCAAAGTGAAATTTGCTTTGCCAACCACTTCGCGCCTTTGCGAACGAACTTCGCGCAACGCTTTCAATGCGCGCACACGACCTTCGTTACGTGTACGCCTTGCCTTGATGCCTTGACGAATCCACACCTCTTCTTGCGCGAGGCGTTTATCAAACAATTCATTATGGCGAGCTTCCTCTGCCAAAGCTTGTTCGCGATAAACCAAAAAGCTCGCGTAATCGCCAGCCCAACAACGCAAGTGGCCGCGATCAAGTTCAGCAATGTGCGTTGCCAATGCTTGTAACAGTGAGCGGTCGTGGGTGATAAAAACCAGCGCGCCGTTGTAATTCAATAATTGTTTTTCCAGCCATTCAATTGCCGCGATATCCAGGTGGTTGGTAGGCTCATCCAATAATAAAACATCGGGCTCGATCACCAAGGCTCTCGCTAAAGCAACCCGACGGCGCCAACCACCAGAAAGCTCGCGCATGTATCGTTCGGCAGGCAAATCCAGGCGGGAAATAATTTCATCTACTTTTTGCTGTAGTGCCCAACCATCATTCGCTTCAATTTCATGTTGCAGCTGCGCCATACGCGCTAACTGTGCATCACTGATGTCATGTGCATGGGAAAGCAAGCGATATTCTGCCAGCAATTCGCCAACACCTTTTGCACCAGCGGCAACTGCATCAAATACCAGTCGATCATCCGCTTCTGGCAAATCCTGTTCGAGACGAGCGATGCGAATGCCCGTCTGGCGAACTACATCGCCCTTATCTAAATCGACTTCGCCATCGATTACTTTTAACAAGCTGGACTTGCCTGTTCCATTGCGCCCAATCAAACAGAGGCGCTGGCCGCGCTCAATTGTCAGCTCAACGTTATCGAGAAGGACTTGGAGGCCGTAGCTTAATCCGGCTTTTTCAATTTTTATCAAAGACATAGAAGGAATAATTCAGGTAATTTTTCAGCGAAAATGATACTGGCAGAAGCACCGATGGGCTGGTATTCTCAAAGTAGACTCAACGGACAGCTAACCTGCTCATGTGACAGCCGACATGCATTCGGTGCGGAAGTAAGCAGAAACCAGCAAGAGCAATCCGGCAATAGTAAAAAGTGCCGCATCATATCCCACCAGAAAGGCATAACCAACCCGCCAGGGTTTGATAATAATTTGAGGTATCCATGAGGTTTTCGAAAATACTTTGGCCATTAGTCATGGGAGCCAGCGTATTCGTCGGCAGTATAGCCTTCACCAGCGCCCAAGCAGCAACAGACACAAGTGCAAAAACAGCATCCAACCAAACTCGCCAACTTGAGCGGCAGAGATACGATCAGGCACAAAAAGCGCTGAACGCCAAAAACATGCCTGAATATGCTCGCTTGGTGAAGCAGTTACAGAACTATCCATTGTTGCCCTACCTTGAATATCAAGAATTATCCAATCGCTTGATTTCACTGCCCAAAAATGAAGTGCAGGATTTTTTTCGGAATTATCCAGAATCCTTCTTATCTGAACGATTAATGCACCGCTGGTTGCGTACCCTGGCCCAACGCGAGCGCTGGGCCGACTATCGCCAGTTCTACGACAAGCGCCTCACCGATCCTGAGCTCGCCTGCCTCAATTTACGCGCGCGCTTGGAGACGGGCGATAAAACCGCGCTGGAAGATGTAGCACCCTTGTGGAATATCGATAAAGCCCAATCAAAATCCTGCGATCCCGTTTTTGATCAATGGAAAAAAGCTGGCCTGATGACGCCGGAGCTTATTTGGGAGCGACATCAAAAAGCCGTCAAAGCTGCAAATAAAGGCATGATTAGTTATTTAACCGCGCAACTGCCTGCGGGCGATCGTGCAATGGCGTCACTTCTGCAACAAGTGGACGCTAATCCTCGCTTGCTCAAACAAACCGGAAATTATTCAAAACAAACGGCTCACATGAAGAGCGTGATTCTTTATGGTCTGGAAAAATTAGCGCGCACTGATGCGAAAGAAGCTCTGGCCTTGTGGCATCGCTACGATGCGCAACAGCTATTCAGCGATGAAGATAGAATCAACATCAAATATCAAATTGCATTGCGCCTGCTCTACCAAAATCACGAGGTCGATGCAGAAAAATTAGTTGCATCAACTCCGAACCTGACTCGTGCTGATTTGCTGGAGTGGCTACTGCGGGAATCATTGCGCAAGCAGGATTGGGAGCGCGTGAACGAATGGTTGACACGTTTGCCCGATGAAACACGCCAAACTGAACGCTGGCGTTATTGGCAAGCGCGCACGATGGAAGAGCTAAAGATCAAAGAAATTAATGGTGAAACCGCAGCGAGTATTTATAACAGTGTTGCGCCTGCACGTAGCTTTTATGGTTTTCTCGCCGCAGATAAAACCGGCATTAACTACCATTTGTTAGATCGCCCGCTCACCTTCACTGAAAAACAAGTGCACGATGTAGAAAATGCCCAAGGCATTTTGCGCGCACGCGAGTTTTACGCGCGCGGTGAAATTGCTGCGGCCAATCGCGAATACTTCCACACCACCCGTCGTATGACGACAGAGCAAATGGTGATTGCAGGTCGACTTGCCGAGAAGCTGGGCTGGTATCGCCTTGGCATTCAGGTGATGGCAGATGCGCAATATTGGGATGATTTACAGGTGCGCTTTCCCGTGGTTTACAAAGAGCACGTCAATAAAGCAGCAAAACAAACCTCGGTTAATCCGCTGTTAATTTTTGCTGTAGCCCGACAAGAAAGTGCTTTTATGCACGATGCTAAATCGCCCGCTGGTGCATTGGGTTTAATGCAACTGATGCCTGCGACAGCAAAGCAAACTGCGCAGAAAAATGGCCTGAGTTTTAATGTGCAAGATTTAATTACGCCCGAGAAAAATATCGCTCTCGGTAGCCGCTACTTAAATCACTTACTCGGGGTGTTTGATGGCAACCGTATTCTGGCAGCAGCAGCTTATAACGCAGGTCCGACTCGTGTGAAAAAGTGGCTGAATAAAGAAAAAGGTACGCAACTGCCTTACGACGTATGGATTGAGACCATTCCTTACAAAGAGACTCGCGGATACGTACAAAATGTTCTGTCGTTCTCGGTGATTTATGCTTACCGCTTAGGAGAAGAAACCAGTTTTGTAACCCCAGCGGAAGCCAATCGCCAACTGTAACAATAATCCAAAATAAAAAACCGCGCTTGAAATCAAGCGCGGTTTTTTTGTATCAGAAATAACGTTATTTTTTCAGATATTCACGCAGTCGTTTTTGTACAACCGCCGCCAGTTCATCGGGTTGGAATTTGGATAAAAAATCGTTGCACCCCACTTTCTCCACCATTGCCTTATTGAAACTACCGCTAAGAGAAGTATGAAGAACTACATATAAGTCGCTAAGTGCGGGATCTTTTCGAACTTCGGCCGTTAAGCGATAACCATCCATCTCTGGCATTTCTGCATCGGTTACCAGCATTAAAATTTCATCGGTAACTTTACGACCTGCAGCAGTCCACTGACGCAAAATCGTCAACGCTTGCAAACCATCCTGCACCGATAAAACATCTACACCGATATTACTCAGCGTCTCTCTAACCTGTTTAACGGCGGTTGGGGAGTCTTCAGCTAACAATACTTTTAGTTTCCGTTTACGTGCTTCTGCAGCCAGATCGGAATCCAACACCTCATCAGACACCGTAGTATTGTATGGAATGATATCGGCGAGCACTCGCTCCACATCCAATATCTCTACCAACTGATCATCAACACGCGTAATAGCGGTCAAAAAATGGCTGCGGCCTGTGCCCTTCGGCGGAGGCAAAATAAGTTCCCAGTTGAGATTGATGATCCGATCCACCGCACCAATTAAAAAAGCTTGTACCGAGCGGTTATATTCCGCAACGATCAAATTGGCATTGTCCACTTCTTTCAGCTCGCTCATACCAATCGCCGCGCGCAGATCAATCACCGGCACCGCCTGTCCACGCAAATGTGCCACTCCACGAATATGCGGATGACTATGCGGAACATGGCGCAAAGTCGGGACCTTCACAACTTCTTGTACTTTGAATACGTTGATCGCAAATAACTGACGGCCGCCTAGACGGAACATCAGCAACTCCAGGCGGTTTTCGCCCACTAAACGAGTTCGTTGATCAATAGAATCTAATAATTTGGACATGCTGCACCATCGATTTTCGCGGTCACCAGAGGGAGGCTCACCATAAAACACTTTTGAGTATAGGCAATTTTTGGCGATGGGCCGATATTTCACTGGCTGGACAAGTTAATTGCGGTTGTAAGCTGTCAACGGCGAGCTACACTTGGTAAACATGCGCAGATTTTTCTGAAAGCGGATATTCCTAACCACAACTATTAATCAATCCGTTTATTTTATGACCGAAGCCATCCCCCTTCTCGCTCGGCAGCCTATTTTTAACGGCAACATGCAAGTTGTTGCCTACGAATTACTCTGCCGGAACAACGATCTGAAATTTATCTCCACTACCGATGGGGATGCTGCCAGCTCACAGGTTTTACTCAACGCCTTTACCGAATTGTCGATTGAGCAAGTGGTTGGTAAACACAAAGCCTTTGTTAACTTCACTCGTACTTTACTTAATTCACCGCCGCCCTTTAATCGTCAGAAATTGGTAATCGAAGTGCTCGAAGGTCAGCGTGTTGATGCTGCAATGTTGCACTCCTTAAAGCAGCTTCGCGAACAGGGTTACACCATCGCGTTGGACGATTTTGAGCTGGATGATAACAGCCGGGATCTAGTGGCCTACGCTGATATTATTAAGCTAGATGTACTGGCGCTTAGCCCTGAAAAGTTGCAACAACACATCGCCTATCTCAAGCCATTTGGCGTAACGCTGATTGCAGAAAAAGTCGAAACCTACGAGATGTTTGAGCAATGCAAAGCGTTGGGATTCGATTTATTTCAAGGCTATTTTTTGGCGAAGCCGCGTGTAATTACCGGACGAAAAATTTCTGAAAACAAACAGTCGGTGCTGCAACTACTGTCAGCATTACACGACGCCGATGCACCTATCGATAAAATCGAACGCATGATCGCACGGGATACGCTGCTGAGTTTTAAATTATTGCGGCTGGTCAATTCCGCTGCGTTTGGTTTATCGCGCAATGTTGAATCCTTGCGTCAGGCAATCATGTTGCTGGGTTTAAATAAGTTGCGCAATTGGGTTAACTTGCTCGCCCTGTCCAACTTAAGTGGTAAGCCGCACGAGTTAAGCATCGCTGCACTGACGCGCGCGCGGATGTGCGAGATGATCGCCGCCGAAATTAATCAGCGCAGCCGCCCTGATTCCTATTTCACCGTTGGATTATTATCGACGCTGGACGCATTTCTCGATTCACCCCTGGAGGACTTACTGCGCACTTTATCGCTCAGTGAAACACTCAATCAGGCGATGCTA
>Ga0247822_10002385_pt1 | contig 11971 bp, 8 predicted proteins | sample 13C_Cellulose_Da_FD_192423 | JGI IMG/M metagenome (GOLD analysis project Ga0247822, IMG submission 192423) | Soil microbial communities from agricultural site in Penn Yan, New York, United States - 13C_Cellulose_Day30 | ecosystem: Environmental > Terrestrial > Soil > Agricultural land | place...
GACGAAAAGAACACGAGATTTCACGACGCCTGCGCCAGCGCCCGTCGCCGGGCGATGTGATCGTAGTAAACGGCGAGCGTGCGATCGGCGACCCGATCCCACGTGTGGTCTCGCATGAGGGCTGCGGCCGCCGATCCCATCGCGATGCGCGCCTCCCTATTCGACGCGAGCGCCTGCATCGTTTCGCCGAGGCGATCGATGTCGGTCGGCGATGGCACCAGCCGACCGTGGACGCCATCGACGATCAACTCGGCGGCGCCGGCGAGCGGCGTCGTAATGACGGGCAGCCCGCAGGCCATGCCCTCGGTGATCACCATCCCGAAGGCGTCGTACGGCGTCGGCATCAAGAGGATGTCCGACGCGCCGTAATACCGCTGAACGCGATCGGTCGCCGGCAGGATGGTGACGCGCTGCCGCACACCGCACGCCGCGGCAATCCCGAGGTACGAATCCGGCACTGTGCGCGTGATCGCGAGAAGATGTGATCCCGGCACACGCGCCAGCGCCCGAATGGCCGGCTCCATCCCCTTGCGAAGATCGCCGACGAACAGAAAGAGCGGAACATCTTCGCCAATTGCGAGCTCGCGCCGCACCGTCTCTCTGAACTCGCCGCGAACGCCGGGATGGAATTGCTGCAGGTCCACACCGTGCGGAATGACGACGGTCTTCGCCGATCGTCCGTACGTCGATGCAAGGTCGTCGCGCAGCGCGGCCGAGATCGCGATGGCCGTTGCGCGGTCGTCGCGCAGCGAGCGGCGCTCGGCAGGGATGACCAGCGCGGCGAACACGCGCTCGCGCCACGAGAGGTTGTCTCCCTCGAGCAGACGGCGACCCTCGAGCCAGCGCGCGTTCGAGATGTGCGCGGTCACGATGTCGGGGCTGAAGACGGTCAGGCCCTGCGCGTGGACCACGTCGAAGTCGTGGCCCACCATCACCGATGCCGGGAGGACGAACGAGAAGATCGTCGCCAGCGCGGAAAACCGCAGGGCGGGCACGCGATGCGCCACAATGCCGTCGGGCAGGGTCTCGAAGCGGTTGGCGAAGACGTGCACTTCATGACGTGGGGCGAAGCGTTCGGCCAGCTCCGCCACGTATCGGCTATGCCCGAGGACACGCGTGTAGTCGTGCACGACGAACGCGATCCTGAGCCGATCGTTCAGCACACGGCCCCACACATCTCGGATCGCAGTGCCTCGATGACGTGCGGAAGGCTGAACCGTTCTTCGTAGAGCGAACATGCCGCCACCGCCATCCTTCGACGCCGCTGCGAATCTCGAAGTAGCTCGGCGACGACGCGCGACAGCGCGGCGATGTCTCCCACGGGGGCAGTGGCCACCGCGTCCGAGTCGTCCCAGAAGCTCTCGCTGAGATGGCCGATCGTCGTGACCACGGGGATCCCGTGCGCCAGGGCCGACATCAGCGTCGTGCGCCGGCTGCTCGCGCCGTCCGGATACGGCTGGATCAACAGGTCGCAAGCCTGCAAGCGGTGCGACAAGAAGACGGGATCGAGATCACCGGGTGCCGTGATGCGATCGCCATTGTCACCGACGATTCCGCGCAACTGCTCCGCCACGGCCTCGCCGCCACGTCCGAGAAGCTCGACGTGAATTCCCGGAGTGCTCGAGAGAAGCGCGGGCAACATCTCGCACAGCGTGCGGCGGATCGCCGGCTGGTACGTACTGAAGTGGCCGATCAACACGTCCGCTGGTGTCGCGAGCTGTCCGGCCCGGATCCGCCGAACCGCGTCCGCATCATTGACAACGGGCAGCGTGCTCGGAACCGGCAGCCACCCGAACGTCAGATCACCACGACCGATCGCCCAGGGGCGAAGAACGTCCCCCCACGCGGGGATCGCGACCCACACGCGCCTCGCGTTGCTCAACAGCGTCGTAAGCATCAGCCGATGAACCGCGGCTGCGACGTCGTGACGGACATTCCCCTCGCGGAAGGCCAGCCCGGGTTCGTGGACCATGATGTCGAGCGCATCGCCGGACTTTGCGCGCCGGCGAATCCAACGGCAGAACCGGACGTTGAGCGAACGCTTGCCATAGGCGTGCGGCACCCACTGCAGCAGGAGACGCCGCTCGCCGGCAACCGCATCCATTTCGCGATCGATGCGGTGAAGGTCGGCGGAGCTCCACGTGCCGGCGATCCGATGCAGCTGCACGCCCTCGGGTCCGCATTTCGCCGCGCCGCGTGCGTCGGGGCACCAGACGTGGACCTCCTCTCCCGCAGCCGACAGGCCCATCGCGATCGCCTGGGTGTAATCGCTGACGCCACCATGCAGCGGTGGGTACTCCCCCGTGACGATGTGCCAGGTCGTCACGCGCGTGGCTCCGCTGCTCGGACCCGGGACTCATGGGTCGGCCTGCGCGGCCAGATACTCGAGAGTGCGCCGAGTGTCGTACGGACGTACGTGCCGAGCGGTGGCTCCGTCAGCAGCGTCCACATCGATGCGAGATAGATCAGACCGATCGAGAGGCCGCCTGCAATGAGTCCCGCGATCCCGCGATCCACGATGAACGCTGAGGCGAGAAAGCTCAGCGCGGCAACGATGGCAAAACGGATCGCCCAGCCTCGAAGTGAAGCGATCAGCTCGAGCACGGTGATCTGCAACTCGCGCGCGAGTGCGACACCACAGACGGGGATCGTCACGAGTACGACGCCGGCGAAGGAACCAATGGCCGCTGCAAGGAGACCCAGGTGTGTGAACCGCACCAGCACCAGCGTCACGGCGAGGGTGATGACTCCGTCCGAGATTCCGGCGAGGGACAAACGCCGCTCGTGCCCGAACGCAAACAGCGAGTAAATCAGGGTGGTCGCGAAATGCCTGGCGAGCATCGCCGCCAGCAGCAGCACCGTCAACGTGGTACCGGCAAACTGTGCGGCGCCAACCCACCACGATACGAACGCTTCGTTGGCAACCAGAACAAAGCAGCCGACTGCACCGCTGAGGATCAGCATCGCGCGCATCAATGCCACCGCTACGCGTGCGAGGTCGCTGCGCCTGGCCGAGGTTCGCATTTCAGCGATCGCCGGCGCCGCTGCCTGCATCAGCAGCTGAGGGTGGTTCGCCAGAACGGCAATGAGCTTGCCGGTACACGCGTAGGGCACTGTGGCGGCGGGACCGAGCGCGGCCCCAAGGACGAGGACGTCGGATCCGCTCAGGAACACGTGTCCGATCTGCGTCAGGCTCACCCAGCCGGACCGCCGGAACAGCTCGCGCGCCTCGCTCAGCGACGATCCGGAGTGTGGCGCGTTCCAGACATGGGTGAATCGCGTTCGCAATCGCAGCGCGCAGAGGCATGCGGTGACCGCCTGCGTCATCACCCAGCCGGCGGCGAGCGCCTCCAGGCGAAACCCGGCGAGCACCAGTGTGATGGTGACGATCGTTCCCGTGGCCCACGCAGCGAGCTGCACCTTCCCGAGGTAGGGCAGATCCTGAAGGCCCTGCAACGTCGCGTGATAGAGCCGCAGCGGAAAGGCGGCAAGGAACGCGGCGAGGATGATCGCGATCGGCGTCCTCAGTTCGGGCCATCGCGATGCGACGACCCACCACGCGAGCGCCGCGACCGCCGCGGCCGGCAGCAACTGCCAGCGGATGATGCCGCGGAACCGCGCGAAGGTGGCAGGAACATCGTCGCTCGCGCCGCCGATCGCGCGTCCTGTTGCGTACGCTGTCTCGCGCGGGGCGAGAGCGACCACGCCGAGATCCAGCAGCATCAGATAGCCGAGGATCTGCGTCGTGATCAGCCACAGGCCGTAGTCGTGAGCGCCGATCCGGCCAAGCAGGAATGGCGTGAGCCACAGGCCAACCACGATCGTCAGCACCATCGAGATGTAGCCGAGACCGACGCCGCCGAGGAATCGCTGCGTGCGCGACATCAGGAGGGTTCGACGGATGACTGCTGGACTGCCACCGCGACGCGGTGCGGGCGCGCTGCCGGCATGAACGCCGCGGAGCGTTCAGCGCCGCGTTTGAGCTGCGCCGAGGTGACAAACCATCCCATGAGAGTCAGCATCAGCACCGTCTGCGGGACGGAGCTCATCAAACCGACCCCGGTCAGGCCGGTGAGAAAGAACAGCGCGCAGGCAATCCACGCGATCACCCTGCCGAGCGCCCAGTCTTCGTTGCGACGTCTGGGCCAGCGCAGAAACGTCCACAGGAGAAACACGACCCACAACGTCAGGCCGGGCAGGCCCTGCTCGATGCCGATGCGCGCGTATTCGTTCTCCATGATCAGGGGAGACTGCTGGCCGCGCAGGAAGTAGGGCACGCTGGTTCCGCCACCCGCCAGGCCGTTGCCCATCGGGTATGCCTTGATCGCCTCGAAGAAGCCTTCGTTGACACTTCCAGTCCAGCGCTCGGCGATGAATTCGGTGTCCTGGAGCGTCGTGAACCGCTGAAGCCGCTCTTCGCCGGAGATGACGTAGCCGACGAGGCACAGCGCGACGATCCAGCGAACCCACTGCTCTCCGCGCAACTGTCCGGAGAACGTCACGATGGCGACGAGAATGGACGCCGTGATCATGTGCGTCCGCGCGGCGGCCATGAACACGCCGAGAAGGCTGGCAGCGATCGCCAGGCCCAGCAAATTACGGTGCCATCTCACCTTTCGCGATGTCTGCACCCATGCACCGATCAACACCGGCAGCGACATCACGAGCGTGCCGGCAAATGCATGCGCGCTCGAGAACGTCGCGGGAATGCGGTGCGCCGTCCAGCCGACGAGGTCCTTGCTGCGGTAAATGATGTCGGTGACGTCGTTGCGCGGATAGAACGGCTCGATGCCGAGAAAGAACTCCGCGATCCCGACGCCCACGACCGCCAGGTTCAGTGCGGCAAATGCCAGCGCCAGCCAGAACATGTCGTCATCGTCGAGGCGTGCGCCGAGAAGCAGGAATGGGAGCAGGAACGTGTTCGCTCTCAGGCCGACGAGTTCGACCAGAGGAGTGTCTGCCGGCGTAAGAAAGAACAGCAGCACCGGCCAGGTGATCAACGCAACCAGCCATAGCCGCAGATCGTGCGCATGACGGCGTCGCTCCGGCGTCAGCGGACGCCACAGCTGGCCTATGTACAGGCCGAGCACCGCCATGTCGAACGTTACGTAGGTGGACGTGTCCGGAAAATTCGCGCGGAGGATGCCGTAGAGATACCCGATGGCCATCACTGAGAGCAGGCCGTATCTCAGTGACCGGTTCGCGGCCCACAAACAGAGGATGAACGCTCCCGCCGAGAAGAAGATCGTCGTCATCTGAGGGCGAGCGTGCGTGGCATGACGGACGCGAGATGCGCGGAGAGTTCCGCAAGCGCCAGCGGGACGCTGCAGAAGCTCGCCGCGCGTGCGCGGGCGGCGGCCGCAAGCGCGGCTCGATCGCCATCGACTGCCATCAATCGTGCGAGGGCACAGGTCACCGCTTGCGCCGATCCAGGGGCGACCAGCACTCCGCAGGTCTCGTCCACGATCTCAGTCGCGCCGCCGAGCCTGGTGGTGATGACCGGAAGACCTGCTGCGAGCGCTTCCACGAAACTCAGTCCAAAGGAGTCCGGCGCGACGTTCGGCTGGCAATAGATGTCCGCGGCCGCGAGCAGATCCGCCATGTCGGAACGCTGCCCGAGGAAGCGGACTCTCGCCCGTATGCCGAGACTGGCCGCGAGGGATCGGAGGTCGTCCAGATAGGACTGTTCGGCAGGTTGCTGAACCCCGCCAACGATCCACGCCTCCCAGGTGGTCTCGCGCACTGCCGCGAGCGCCTCGAGCAGGCGACTGTGCCCCTTGCCGGACTCGAGTCGCGCAGCCATCATCACGACCACGGCGTCTTCTCGTGCACCGATGGCGGCGCGAACAGCGTGACGTGCGTCCGGCGCGGACGGCTTCATCGCGCATGGCGGGTACTGCACGACCGCGGGCACGGTTCCGAAGCGGGCGCGCACGTTTTCGAGCGTGTAGCGGCTGTTGCAGAGCACCAGTGCCGGCCGCGACCTGGATGCCCACGCCTCGAGCCAGACCGGCCCCGGCTGCGGCGCATGCAGCCATCGCACGAGCGGGATCTCACTGTTCAGAACCGTGCGTCCGAAGATGGCCTGCGACCAGGCCGAGTGGACGATGACAACGTGAGGCTGTACGTCGAGCAGCACCTCGCGCAGGCGGTTGCGCGCGCCTCGCACCTCGTTCGGTCGCCGCGCGCGAACCGCACCGAGAATGTGAACGTCTGCGTTCGCCGCACGAAGCGTGTCGGCTACGGGCCCCTCGAAACAGAGCGCGAAACTGGAATGGACAGGAGCGCATCCGGCAAGAGCGGGAGAGAGCACCTGCATCATCCGCTCGACGCCGCCGAACAGGTTCCCGCTGTGGACGTGAAGGACGCGAATCACATCTCACCGAGGGACTTCGTCCCCCGGACCCCCGCACACGCTTCCGCCTTCGCTGAAGGTTCGGCGGACCTCGCCAAAGCGCCAGGGCGCGTAGGCGGGCGCTCGCGGGGCCCCCTCACTGCCCGCTCTTCGCGCGTGGCTCGCCGGCTGCGCTCGCTCGCACCTGCCCTTGATTCACTCTCGATCAATGCTGCGTCGAGCTCCGACGCAAATCGCTCCTGGCCGAATGACACGAGAGCATGCCGCCGGGCCGCGCGTCCCAAAGACTGACGCAACTGCGGTTCGGCGATCACGCGATCGAGCGCCGCGGCCAGCGCCGCAGGATCGCCGCCGTTCACAGCAACTGCGTTTACGCCATCTGAAATCAGTTCGCCGGCACCACCCGCGGGCGCGACGATCAAGGCGCGTCCGCAGGCCATTGCCTCGGCGATGACCAGGCCGAAGGGCTCCGGACGCGTACTCGCATGCACGACAATGTCGAGCGCACGATATGCGCCCGGCATGTCATCGACAACGCCGGTGAACCCGACACGCCCCGCAAGCGCGAGCGAGTCGACGATGCGTCGCAGATCGTCGGTTGACCATTGGCTGTTCAGCGTGCGATACAGCGGACCGCCAATGACGTACGCTCGGACGGCATGATGCTGGAGCTGCGAAATCGCTTTCAGAAAGACGTCGTGGCCCTTCCATTTTGCGAACGTCGCCGGCAACCCGATGCGAATCGTCGCAGGGGCCGCGGGCGGCAGCCCTGACAACGCGTCCAGATCGAGGCGCTCGCCAGCGGGCAGGAACCTGCTCGTATCGACTGCGTTGTGGACCACGACGATCGGCACCGATCCCGGCAGAATGCCGCGCGCATCCCGGGCGACGCTCTCGGAAACGGCGATGACAACATCGCAGCGATGCGCGAGAACACGCAGGAGCCTCGACGAGACCGAGCGCATCCCGATGTAGTCGTGAAGGTGCCACACGACCGCCGGTCGGCGCGGCAGCATCGCGCTCAGCACGTGAGTTTTCACACTGTGCGAATGAACGGCGTCAGGGGCGAACTCCGCCACAGCCTGGGAGAACCTGCTGAAGAAACCGCGAAATCCAACCAGGATGGGCAGCGCCTCGCGCAATACGCCGCCCGCGCCGAACGCGTCACCGGCGCCTGCGAGCGACGCGGGCGCCTCCACGAGGCGAACATCCGCGCCGAGCCGTGCCGCTTCGTGAAGGAGTGGTCCTGGCGCGAGCGCAACCAGTGACGCGCTGGAGGCGCGTGTCGCGCGAAGGCAGTCGAGCAGCACACGTTCCGCTCCGCCGATCGCGCCGGTCGCCGAAAGATACGTCACGCGCACCCGGCGTAGGCCTCCATGCAGCGGCGGACGACCTCGTTCCAGTTGAACTGTTCGACGACACGTGCCCGCGCGCGCTCACCCATGCGCGTACGCTCATCGGGATGATTCAGCATCCAGCGGATGGCCGCGCGCAGGCCTGCAGGATCGTTTGGCAACACGACGAGGCCCGTACGCCCGTGCTCGACGACTTCCGGAAGGCTGGCGACCTCGGTGCAGATGCCGGGAGTTCCGCACGCCATTCCTTCGAGCAACGTCTGCCCGAGCAGTTCCGGCACTCGGGTCTCGCCGCCGTACATGTCCCGATACACGCTCGGCAATACGACGCATGCCGCACGCCGGTAAGCCGCGACCAGTGCGTCATCGTCACAGTCCGTAACGAACTCGATCTGCTTGCCGGTGGCGCGGCGGCGAAGCTCCTCGAGGTATGCGGCACTCGTCGCAGGGCCGACGATCCAGGCCTTCACGTCAGGATCGATCGCGTCGACAAGGTCGTTGATTCCCTTGTGCGGCAGGATGCGACCGACGAAGAGCACCGGAATGTCGCGTGGTGTGCGTTCGTCAGGTGAGAAGCGCGACGCGTCGACGCCGCCGAAAACGACCTGCGCCCATTCGCGACGCGAGTGACCCGCGATCCTGCGGCTGTATTCGCTGATGTGGAGGTGGCCGTCGTACCAGCGATCCGTCGAGATATACGCCGAAATGTCCCAGCCGCCGCCGCCCAGCTCAGTACAGAAGACGCGCCGACGTAGAAGTCGCGCAGTCAATGCCGCAAGACTGCTGGCGGCGACGTGCTGCTGATGACAATGAACGACGCGCGCGCGCCGCACCTCGCCAAGCACCGCCGAAGACACGGGGTTCGACCGCTGGCCACGGACGTACCAGGGGCCGCCGATCACTCGGATCTCGAGCGTGCCGGTCCGTTCATCGCGGCTGCGATCGCCGAAGGTCACGAGCCGCGTGGGAACGACGTTCGCCATGTGGCGGGCAAGCTCCAGCACATAGCGTTCGGCGCCACCGATCACGCCGTCGTTCGCGTCGAACAGCGCGGGAACGATGTGCAGTACTCGTTCGGGAGAACGGCCGTTGCGGGAGGGCACTGCCACGGGATCCGTGCGAATTGATGGAGGCCAGATGTTTGAAAGGCCGTGAACCGACGACGGGCGGCTCACGGCCTGGTGCAGTGATTCCGACTGGAGCGACGAAGGGCTCGCCTACCTGCCGGCGCCCGCTGAAACGTAGTAACGCGAGTACTCCTTGCGGTAGTACGCGGAGTAGTAATACGGATTGCGCACGAGATCCACGCTGTTGAGCACCGACCCGATCAGGTGCGCATTGGCCGCTTCGAGCTGCTCGACGGCCGCGCGCACGGAGTGACGGCTCGTGTGATCCGCGCGGACGACGAACACGACACCCGACGACTGGTTCGCAACGATGGAGCTGTCGGCGACCACCATCACGGGCGGACTATCGAGCAGCACCCAGTCGAAGTGCGCGGATAGAGACGCGATGAAATCGGTATACCGGCGGGAGCCGAGCAGCTCGGCGGGGTTGGGCGGAATGTGCCCGGCCGGCAGCAACCACAGGCCCGACGTCTTCGACTTCCGCACCGCCTCGCTGGTCTTCGCGTTGCCGGAGAGCACGTTCGACAGGCCCGGCTCCTGGTCGCCGCCGAAGATCTCGTGCACGCGCGGCCGCCGCATGTCGGCGTCGATCAACAGCACGCGCTGCCCGGCCTGCGCGAGCGCGACGGCGAGATTGCTCGCGACAAGGCTCTTGCCCTCTCCAGGCCCGGCACTCGTAATGACGATCGACCGCAATCCTTCTTCAGCCGACGAGAACAGCACGTTGGTGCGAACCGACTTGAAGGCTTCGGCGAAATTCGGCGGAACGCCATTGTCGAGGAGCGGGTTGGGTTCGCGTTCGGTACTCACGGTGGGCACCATGCCCAGGAACGGAATGCCGAGGTGCGCCTTCAGCTCCTGCGGCGTCTTGATCCGGTTGTCGAGATACTCGAAACCAAATGCGAGACCGATCGCGAGCACGAGCCCCGCCACCACGGCGAAGGTCATGTCGGCACGGAGGTTGGGGGAGATCGGCACGCGCGGCACCTCGGCCGGGTCGACTACACGCACGTTGGTCGCGCGGCGTTCGCCGGAGATGCCCGTCTCCTTCGTCTGCTGCAGCAGGCTGTCGTAGATCTGCCGGTTACTGTCCGCCTCGCGCTGCAGCACGCTGTAGGTGACGCCCATCTTGTTCTGACTGAGCGCCTCGCCTTTCTGCGCGTTCAAGGCACCCTGCAGGCTCTGCTCCTGCGCCAGTGCGGAGCGATATTCGCTGTGGACCCCTTCGACGACCTTGGCGATCTCCGACGTCAGCTTGGCGCCTGCCGTCTGCAGCGCCATCTTGCTCTCCGAAAGTTTCGGGTGGTTCTCGCCGTAGCGTTCGCTGAGCTGCGCGTGCTCGCGCTGCAGCTGTGCGAGATTCGACTTCAGCCCCTGGATGTACTCGTTGGCGAGCACCGCCGGAAACGTGTCGATCGTGCCTGTGGACTGCATGGACTGGAGCTGGTTGTAGAGCGCCTCCTTGTTGATGCGCTCCGTCTTCGCCTTGATCAGCGCAGCGTTGAGGTCGGTGAGGCGCTGAATCGAGATGCTCGACGAGCCATCAGCGATGGAGACGGCGCCGTTCTTCTCCTTGAACTCCTGCAGTGCCCGTTCCGAAGCCTCGACCGACTTCTTCTGCTCCTCCAGGCGGTCAGCGAGGAAGCCCGTCGCCTCCTTCGAGGTGTTCAGCTTGAACTCCATGTTCTGCTGGATGTAGGCGGCGGCGAGCGCATTCGCAGCGTCGGCGGCAAACACCGGATCGGTGGACGAATAGCGGATTTCGACGAGTCTCGTATTGCGCACGGGCGTGATGGTGAGCCCGGCGAGGAACTGTGAAATGCGCGCAGACTGCGCGCCGTTCTCACCCGCCGCAGCCTGCTCGACCTGCGTCACGGGGGCCGGCTGCTCCTTCGTGAAGGGCCGCTTCACCAGCGTGACGGTGCTGTCGACGACACCCCAGAGAAAACCGGAGATGCTCACGCGGCCTTTTTGTTCGGGCCCCTTGCCGAGTCGTGGTGCATCCAACAGGTGCATCGCATCGAGCGTCTTCTTGGACAGGGTTCGGCTCTGCAGGATGCGGTGCTGCGTCTGATAGAACTCGTCGTTGTACCAACCGTCCTGCGACTGGAACATCTGGTCGAGCGTGGCGACCGTCGGCGCATCCTTCTCGATCAGCAGCTGAACCTGGCTGCGATACATCGGGGTCTCGCGCATCGAATTGAATGTCATGCCGGAGAACACGAGCAGACATGCAGGGAGCGCAATCCAGCGGCGCTTGTACACGACACGCGCGTAATCCCACAGGTGCTTCTCTTCGCCCGCCGATTCGGTCCGGACGGGAACTGTGCGAGGCCGTTCTGTTGATGTCATGGACGATTCCTAAAAGATCCGCTGTCCGACGACGATGGTGTCGCCAGGCTGCACCAGCGCAGTCAGCTTGACTCCCTTGAGCTCTTTCTTCTTCCCGTCGACCGTGCGGATGATGTCGATGCGCCGGTCCGAGCCGCGATCGGTCAGGCCCCCCGCCAGCGCGAGCACCTGCAGCACCGTCATCCCTTCTTCGACGGCGTACCCGCTTGGGTTCTTGACCTGACCCGACACGAACACCGACTGTGCCTTCGGCACATTGATCGTGTCCCCGTCGCGCAACGGAATGTTCAGCGCGAGATTGCCCTCCTGCAGCTCGTGGAGGTCGATCTTGATGATCTCCGGATCCGATGGTGTGGCGCCGCTCGTGCCCGACGGCTTCGCGGCACGCACGATCACCGCTTCGCGGCCCGCATTCGCGGTTACCGAACCTGCCTTGGCGAGCGCCGAGAGCAGGGTCGTGTCACCCGACAGCTGATATTCGCCGGGATTGTTGACCTGGCCCCAGACCATGATCCGCTGGCTCTGATACGCGTCGATCGCAACGCTGATCTCCGGATTCTTGAGAAACCCTCCGCTGACCAGGCGCGTCTTCAGCTCCTGCTCCAGCGCGCGCAGTGTCAGCCCTCTCGCCGTAATGCGACCGATGAGCGGAAAGGTGAACGACCCGTCCTGCTCGATGGTGTATTTCCGCGACAGATCCTCTTCACCGAAAACGGTGATGTTCAGCACATCCTGCGGACCGAGCACGTAATTCGTCTGTGCGAGCCCGCGGGGCGTGATAC